>Ga0302278_10000664_pt1 | contig 43536 bp, 25 predicted proteins | sample III_Bog_N3_2_FD_194543 | JGI IMG/M metagenome (GOLD analysis project Ga0302278, IMG submission 194543) | Peat permafrost microbial communities from Stordalen Mire near Abisko, Sweden - III_Bog_N3_2 | ecosystem: Environmental > Terrestrial > Soil > Wetlands > Peat | place: Sweden: Abisko...
CTCTTTTATTTGGCCATCGCGTGAATCGGCGAGCAAATAAAACGGGTAACGCGCACCCATAATCCGGGCGCGGGCGAGCGCCAAGGCAACGCGTGATGTATCAATGGTGATCCAGCGTCGGCCCCATTGTTCGGCGACGGTGGCCGTGGTGCCGGAGCCACAGGTTGGATCAAGCACGAGGTCGCCGGGATCGGTGGCCATCTGAATACAACGTTCGACAACCCTCGTATTGGTTTGCACAACATAAATCATCTGTTGGGATCCCATCAGGTCGGTCCACATGTTCCCCAGTGACGACACACCAAAATCATCGACGAACCTAACATAGCGTATGGTGTTCCCGCTTCGCTGGATTCGCTGAGCGAGAAGCAATCTCTCGAGTCCGTGAAGTGTTGTTTTCCAATGAGCGTTGGGATTTGGGGTAAAGCTTTGCCCCTGATACACAAATGGCTGGGACAGAGTTTCGCTGAATCCGGGTGACTGGAGAGAAGTCGCTTGGAAAACCCGAGCGCCAGCGGGCAAGCATGAAGCGTCTTCGAGTTCTGCAACTGTAATAACCCGTTTAACTCCACCGGCTTCAAGCACGCTTTTATATGCAGCACCTGCCCCTTCGCCAACGCCTTTGCGTAGGTAAGGCTGGCGATACTTGATCCGATCGACGGATTTTGCATACCAGAGAATATAATCCCCGAGTGAGCCGACTACATTTGTCCGAGCTTCAGGACTGCTTACAGCGGCAGTTTTTTGGAATGTAATCAACGAGCAGAAATTTTCCTCTCCGAACACCTCATCCAGCAAACTGTGAACGCGATGGACATTTTCATCGCTGATCTGGACGAAAATTGAGCCGGAATCCGTGAGCAAATCGCGGGCAACCGTGAGCCGGTCACGGAGATACGTTAGGTAACTGTGAATGCCGTCGCGCCAAGTGTCGCGGAACGCTTTGACCTGCTCCGGTTCGCGGGTGATATGACCGATGTTGCCATCCTTCACGTCGCGGTTGGTCGTTGACCACTGGAAATTGCTGTTGAATTTGATGCCGTAGGGCGGGTCGAAATAAATGCACTGCACCTTGCCGCGCAAGCCTTCGCGCTCGGCCAGACTGGCCATGACCTGCAAGCTGTCGCCCAGAATCATGCGGTTGGACCAGTTCTGGTCGTGCTGGTAAAACTCGGTTTTGTCCACGCCCTTGGGAATGCCGTTGAAATCGGCGAACAAATCCGGGGTGAGCTGGCCGGCGGCGTGGTCCGCCGCTTTGGACGTGCGCAGCAGGTCATCAATCAAGACCTTCGGGTGTACCTTTTCTTGGATGTACAGTGGCGGGGCCTGAACGACAAGGTCGCTCCAATCCTTTTCATCCTTGCCCCGCCAAACAAGCTGCGGGTCCAGGTCCCGGTTCCGGCGCTCGTAGGCGATGCGCACGGCGTTTTGGTCGGCCTTTTCGAGCACGGCCTGATATTCGGCCGTGGGGATGTTTTTCCGTTTGGCCTCGCCGTGCTTGAGGGCTTCGACGGATTTGGGGGGAATTGGCTTTTGGGACATGATCAGGTTTCCAAAGAGTCTGGGTTTTTAAGCGACTTTTTCTGTTCGGTGACCAGACGCCGTTCGACTTTTTTCACGTCTTCTTCCGGAGGCAACGTTTCCGGGCGTATGCCGCGTTCCAAGAGGGTTCTGCGAACCGCATCGTTGTTGGTGATATGCTCACGGGAAATGGCCTGCTCGGTGACCAGGGCTTTTTGGCGGGCGTTGAAAATGGTGATTTCGGTGGCGAAATCCTTGGCCTTCAAAATGATGGTCGGGGCGAAATCAGCAAGCGGACGGCTGTCCGGCACTTTCCACTGCGCCTTCATGGCCTGGGTGGATTTGCCGAACAGGGCCTGGTCCCCCTTGCTGCGGATGAGCGCGAAATCATCATTGCCGCCAGTTTGTTCATAAATGACCTGGGACAATTCCTTTTCGGTGGTGGTAAGTTTCTGCCTGGCGGCCACCCGCTCGGCCGCCAAGAGCCGCTGCTCAATCAGCTCCGCCCGCCGGGTTTGGATGGCGAAATACGTCTGGGCAAAGGCGATTTCCTGTTTTCTGGGATCGCCGTTCTGGGCGGTCAGGTAGCAGGCAAAGCGGGTGAGCATGAGATCCTCCACCTCGCGCTGGCTGCCGGAACCCAGATCAACCATTTTGTTGACGTCAACAAAATGGTCTGAAGTTTGATGCCCCGAGAGTTCACAGGCCGTCTTGGCTTTGGAAACGACGGCCAAGAAATTGCGCCACTCGTTGTACCCCAGGAGGTGCTGCAGGTCGCGGGCCAGCCAGTACTCAACACCAGTTTCCGTCTGCTGGGCGTGGGCCTCAAAGCTGCTGGTCAGGGTCTGGATGACATCGGTTTGCATAAATATCAGTTGCGGGTTTGGGTTGCGGCCAAGGATGCGAGCATTTGATTAAAGGTGGCTTCCACCTTGGCCTTGAAATCGGCTTCAATCTGGTAAACTTCGGTGAACTCGGCAAAGGCCCAACGGCCAAACTGGCCGGTGTGGTTGACGCCGGGAATCCAGTAGGTGTCCATGGTGGATTTCTTTTCCTTGGCGTCCTCGCGGCGGTAGCCCTTGATCTCGACGATCAAGCTCAGCAGGTCGTCCGGGCCGTGGCCGTCGTCCACCAGGACGATGAAATCGGGCAGGTAGCGGCGAATTTCCGAGCCGTAACGGTAGGGGACTTCCAAACCGAGATTCTGATTCTTCACATAGGCCCGTACCTGCGGATGGTTTTCTGCCACGCGGCAGAACTCGCCTTCCCAATCACTGTCCAAAATGACCCAATTCAGGTGGCATTTGCGGGAATCCGTCTCCCAGCGGCTCGTTTTGGAGGTGTTGAAATTGACGTATTTGGTTGAGCCGGCGGGATTGTAGGGATCGAGCACGGCGATGATGGGGCGTTTGCCGACGAATTTGCGCACGATGCCGGCGGTGATTTTCTCACAGGCCATGTCGGCGAGCATCTTGTAGCGCAACTGGGCGGGGAAGGCGCCGCCCTGGCACACCAGATATTTGTCCAGCCATTGCCGGGTGACGTTTTTGAGCTGGCCAAAGAGGTTCAAATTGGGTTCCCCGCCATGATCACGCCATTTGTTCAAGACGAGGTGCGAGGTCAGTTCGTACAGAACCTGGGCGGAGCGGACTTGGCCGGTATGCACCAAGTTGAGGTCGGTCTGCTCGCCGATGATGCCGGAATTTTTCGTTTCCGTGGCCCCGACCAAATCGGGCGATAATACCATGACGGAATCGTCGTTGAAATCGGCGCTCAATTTTTCCTCGGGCAATTCGACACGGTAGCCGACCACCCGGGGAAAACGGATTTCAAGGGCGTCGCGCTCCGGGCGCATGGCTCGGACCTGGACGGTTTCGCGGGGCGGCTGCGGCGGGGCCGGCACGGGTTTGGCGTTGAAATCGAAGGGAATGCCCAGCACGTCGGCATATTCGACGTTGAATTTGCCGTCTTCGTTGAGCTCATAGGACTGGCGGCGCAGGGCGCGGCCGATGACCTGTTCGCACAAAAGCTGGGTGCCGAATGCCCGGACGCCCAAAACATGGGTCACGGTGTTGGCGTCCCAACCCTCCGTGAGCATGGCCACGGACACCACGCAGCGGATGGACCCTCCCAACTGGCCGTATTTGCCAACGGTGTTCATGACTTCGCGGAGCAAGGTCACGTCATCCAACTCCCGCCCCTTTTGCAATTCGCTGGCGAGCTTGCCACCGCGCTCGACGATCTCCCGGCGGAAACGCTCGATTTCGTCGCCGGCCAGACTGCGGAAATTGTCGTCCAGGGCTTCGCCGGATTCCAGCTGCTCGCTGTCAATGAGGAGGGTATTGGGTCGGGGGAGCGGGTTGCCGTTGTCATCGAAATTTCTGAACAAGGCGAGCCGTCCATTGACGAAGGTGGTCGTGCCGTCGTCTTTTTGCCGTTGGAACCCGGAAATGAAGTCGTAAACGAGTTTGGAGGTGGAGGTGTTGTTGCAAACGACGATGAAACAGGGCGGCACGCGGATGCCGGCTTTTTGCCACAGTTGGAAGGTGGTTTCGTAGTGGTGATACAGGGCCTCCAAGGCGGTCTGCAACGGGGGCGGCAGGCTGAGGGGATCGAGGGCGTCACTTTTGCCGCGTCCCTTTTTGGGCATTTTGCCCCGGATATGCTCCCAAAGATTGCGGTACATGGGCATGTCCTGACCGGGGATGTTGTCGGCCACGGGTACGCGCGGGAGTTTGACAATGCCACATTCGATGGCGTCCATGAGGGAGAAATCACTCATGGTCCAGGGGAACAAGGTGCCCTCGGCGTAGCCGGAACCGCTGAGGAAAAACGGGGTGGCGGACAGGTCAATGATCCGGGCGCCGCCCAGCTTGCGCTTGACGGCTTCCAGCCCGGAAATCCAGAGCCGGGCGGCCTCTTTGTTTTTCTCGGCCTGCTTTTTATCGTCGCCCGTCAACTCGGCCAGTTCTTCCGCGGCACCGGGTTTTTCCCGGTAGCAATGGTGGGCCTCGTCGTTGATCACCAGAATGTTTTTGAACCCCATCAAATCAGGCATGACACGCTGGAGCATCTGGCCCTCGGTTTCCAGCGTGTTCAACTCCGGGCCGCCCCGGCCCTGAAGCAGGGACCGGCCGCCTTTGGACAGGTCAATGCGCTCGCGCAGTTTGAAGGCGTGGTAATTGGTGATGACGATTTTGGCCCGGAAAACGTCGTCCAGCATGTCGGTGGGCACCAGTTCGCGGCTGGCATAATAACTGTCCGGGTCGTTGGGTTGGAGGACGCGCAAGCGGTCTTTGATGGTCAGGCCGGGCGCAACGACGAGAAAGCCGCGCGTGAACTTTTGGCTTTGGGGCCGGCGGACGGCGTTGATGGTCTGCCAGGCGATAAGCATGGCCATGACGGTGGTTTTGCCCGCGCCGGTGGCGAGTTTGAGGGCAATGCGCAACAGCTCGGGATTGGCGTCGTTGCTGGCGTTGGCGATGTGGTCGAGGATGCTTTGGCCTGTTTTGCCGGCGTGGGGGGCGACTTCGGTAAGCCAGATGGCGGTTTCGACGGCCTCGACCTGGCAGAAAAAGGGGCGAAAGCCGCTGAAGGGGTGGTGCCGCCAGTGCTGCAATAGCCGGGCGGTCTCGGGTGTCACCTGCCAGGTGTTGGGATTGGGCAGGGCGCGCCATTGGTCCACCTGCTGGCGCAACTGGTTGATGATGGAGGTGGGGTCGTATTGCTGGGCCTTGGTGGACAGGCCTTTGCCCTCGTCAAAGACGATTTGGGACTGGCCTTCGGCGGTTTTGCGCTTACGGGCCTTGGGAATGGGGGTGATGAACTTGGCCCGCCGGCGGGTTTCGATGATCTTCTGGGTGGGCTGGCCTTCGTCATCAAGTTCCCAGTGCCGCCGGGGGCACTCGTACGGGGAGTTGAGGATCGGCTTGTCAAAGAAGGGGTTGGACATGGTCACTCCCCCGTTTCGCGGCCGGAACGCGCCGCCGCGCCATGGTCTTTCGCCTGAGTGATGCCCTTTGCCATATTGATGGGGACATGCTATGCCCCGGCGGGTGTTTGGCAATGGGAAAATGGGCCGACTGCGGCTTGTGGCCTTTGGCGGATAGCCCACAATATGTTGTGGGCTCGACAATTGGCTGCCGAGAAACTCTCCGCCGTGGTGATTTACGAAATGCGTGTCGGCTGCCGTCCTCAATCAATGGTTTATATCAACTCATCATGATATTTTGATAATTTGTTGACTTTTATGGTTTTTTCTTGTAGCCAGACCCATGGTGGGTATGCGCCTTCGCCAAAGCCTTGCCAAAAACCAAAAATCCTCGTTTCACCGCGCGACATCTTTTCGGTCAATGATCGAGAAGGTGAAAGGGTTGGTCCAGGTGTGCGCCAAGGTTACGGTGGACAGGTCAAAATCTCATCTTCAAGCCCAACGATTTCCCGCCGCAGCGGGGATAAATACGTCCGCTTGCCAAGGCGCGACAAGCCGGGAGAAGATTTCCCGTAAAAATTTTCGCGCGTTGAACCCCTGAACCGGATTAGAGGTTCATAGAGAGGGGAAGGGTTCGGCGGCGGTTGACGCAGCGGAGGTCGCCAATGGCCGCACGGTTGCCCGCAAAAGCGGTGGCGGGCCACCGCAGTACAGGACGCTCCGCGCCTGCCTGCGCGAATGTGCAAGGGGATAGTCATAGCGGTGGCTTCGGGGCAAGCCTTTCGCCGCAAGGGGTTTGCAAGAATTGTTTTGCAGGGGGCAAAAATAGCTTGCAATGTGCGAAATATGGATTAGAATGCTTTTTGTTGTCATTAGGAATCGTTGAAGCAATCCGGGTATTTCTCCGGGCCTCATTGTGTTTCTTTGATGAATCCATTTCCCTTCGACTGGCAGGCGGGCGGGACGTGCCGGCGCAGGGAAGTCGGGTCAGCGGCAAAAACGAATCTCGAAGACGTACACTTGTTTATGAGGCTGAAATGTTCATCCGCCGGTCCGGCGCGCGCCCGGGCGGCGCATTCTAACGGCCCCGCCGGGCGGGGGGTGCTGGCGGTTCTCCTGCTGGCGGGAATGTGGTTCGCGGGCGGCGTCTTTTCCGCGTCGGCGCAATGGCTGACGCAGCCCCTGGTGATCAAACCCGGGTGGACGGCCGTCTATTTAAACGTGGATGCCTCGAGTCAGAATCTCGACCAGCTCGTCGGCTATGATCCCACCGATCCGATTGACCAAATCTGGCTCTGGCGCGTGCCGGCCAGCACGGCACAGTATATCAGTGATCCCGCAGCGCAGCTTTCGGACGGGAGTCATTGGATCACCTGGATGCGCAATTCCCCGGCCACGCCCACCACGCTGGGGGCGCTGGTGCCCAACAGCGCGTATTTGATTCACTCGACCGCGAGCACCAATTTCACCTGGCGGGTGCAGGGCCAGCCGGTGCCGCCGAGTTACGCGTGGGATTTGACGGGTTTGAATTTCATCGGTTTTTCCACGCCGTCGGTCAACCCGCCCAACTTCCAGAATTACCTCGCGCCGGATCCGGCGATTGCCGGGATTGTGCAGCTTTACCAATACATTGGCGGCAATCTCAACGCGAACAACCCGCAGCCGGTGTTTTCGCAATATCTGACGAAGGTGACGCGCGGGCAGGCGTTTTGGGTGAGCGCCACCAACGTCAACAACAGTTATTTCGGGCCCTTCAAAGTGAGTTTGCTGAATCCGGCGGGGATCAATTTCGGCGCGGGCTCGGGGCAGACGACGTTTCATTTGCAGAATGTGACGGCCAACCCGCTGACGGTGACGATGCGGTTGCTGGCTTCGGAAGCGCCGCCCTACGGGCAGACAAACATCGTCGGCGCGCCGCCGCTGCTGGTGGAGGGGGCGCAAAATCCGGCGAATTTGTCCTATGCCTACACCGCCCTGGCCACGAACAACTCGGCCTCGGGGACGAATAGTTACAGTTGGACGCTGGCCCCGGCCGGCCAGCCGGGCTCGGATGTGGCGGTGGTGCTGGGGGTCAACCGGTTTGCGTTGACCGGCCCCGGTGGGCTGCTCTATGCCGGCACGCTGCAGTTTACGGATTCGCTGGGATTTTCGGAAATTGACGTGCCCGTCTCGGCCCAGTCGCAAACCACGGCCGGTTTGTGGGTGGGCAGCGCCAGCATTACGCAAGTGGGCAGTTATCTCAAGAGTTATGCCACCAATGAGGATGGATCCCTGTTGGTGAGCAGCAACGGGGCGTTTGTGATCACCGGCGTCAATACCAACCTCGGGGCCGTGGTCACGCCGTATCCGCTGCGCCTGATTATTTTTAACGACGGCACGAACGCCTCGCTGCTCCAGCGGGTGTATTATGGGATCCGGGGGGGGACGAATCTGGTGGTGGCGACCACGGAGAGCGTGCTGGACCAAGCGCAACTGGGCGTCGCCCGGCGCATCACGTCCACGCAAATGCCCTGGATGGCGACGAACACGCCCTGGGCGTTCAATGGCCCGCTAACGCTGGGCGGAACGATCACGACCACGGTTACGGATGCCTTTGACGACCAGGCGGCCAATCCGTTCCTGCACACCTTTCATCCCGACCACAACAACCTGACGCCCATCACCGACCCCACGGTGCCGCCGCATGAATTGCTGGCGGGCAGCGAATCGTACAACATCCAGCGCACGATCACGTTGAGCTTTGTGACCGGGGGCAATGATTTTGTGAGCCTCACCTCGTCGGCCAGCAGTTTGGCGGGGTCGTATCAGGAGGCCATCTCGCTGATTGGTCTGGGCGGGTTCCCGCGCAACTTTAACACCGCCGGCAGCTTCACTCTAACCCGGATCAGCCCGATTGCGACCCTGACCACCCAATAATTGCGCCCCTTGAAAATCAACCTTGAAAGTCATCTCGTAACGTTTATGAAAATGCCATCCCTGCTCCCGGGCCTGCGCCCCAGTCACCTCCTGATCCTGCTGGCCGGCGTGCTGGCCGCGCCGTTGAGCCACGCGCAAAACAGCAGCCCGCCGCAATACATGACTTACCAGGGCTACCTGACCGACGCCAATGGCAATCCCCTGGGCAGCACCAACACCGGGCCCAAGAATTACGACGTCATTTTCCGCATTTGGGACGCGCAGACCGGCGGCAACGAACAATACGCCGAACAACAGACGGTAACGGTGTCCGGCGGTTATTTCAGCGTGCTGCTCGGTGAGGGCAGCGCCTATCAGAGCGAGCCGCATACGCTGACGCTGTCCACGCTGTTCACCAACAACACGGCCTCGTCCCGCTACGTGGAATTCACCGTGCAGGGCGCCGGGGTCAATAACGCGAACGTCACCATCGCCCCGCGGCTGCGCCTGGTTTCCTCGCCCTACTCTTTCCTGGCCCAGAACGCGGTCAACGCGGTCAGCGCCGTCAACGCCGCCGCCGCCGCCAGCCTGGTGAATGCCAACAACGCCACGGCCGTCTCCGTGGCCAACAACGGCAACGTCGGCATCGGCACCACCACACCGGCCTATCCGCTGGATGTCAACGGCATCGGCCGGTTTTCCGGCGGGGTACAGGTGGGCCAAAGCATCACCTCCGGCCTTTATGGCGACACCGCCAACCTCGCGTTGCGCACCTATTCCGGCGGCGGCATTTATTTTCAATCCGCCGGGGGCAGCTCGACGCCCATGTATATCGGGAGCAGCGGCAACATCGGCATCGGCACCACCTCGCCCAATTTTCCCCTGAACTTTCCCAATTCGGTCGGGGATAAAATCAGCCTCTGGGGCAACACGGCAAATTCTTACGGCTTTGGCATCCAGGGCTCCTTGCTCCAAATCCACACTGACACCTCCGGGTCCGACATTGCGTTTGGCAGCGGCAGCAGTGCTTCCTTGACCGAAACCATGCGCATCAAGGGCGGTGGCACGGTGGGCATTGGCACGGCCTCGCCGCTCGCCCAACTGGATGTCGAAGGCAGCGGTGACATCTCGGGGTTGTATCGGAGTTCCAGCCCGATTGGGACTTGGTTTGATTTGGCCAACACCTCCGTCGGCGGGGGATATTGGGATATCATCACCACCGGTTCCGGCAATGGCGAAGGCGCGGGCAAGCTGATGTTTTGCACCGGCGCGAATCAAGCGGGCGTGACCTCCCATGTCATGGTGCTTCAGCCCAATGGGTTTGTGGGCATCGGCACCTACACGCCGGGTTATCCCCTGGATGTGGAAAATTCCCTGTACACTTCCATCAATAATTATGCCTACCTCAATAACGGGGGCACGTCCCACATCGCCGGCAATTCGGGGAATAACTATTTTTCCATCTATGCCGCCGGTCGGATTGTGACCGGGTCTGAGTTTGACGCCCTCTCCGACGCGCGGATCAAAGAGATCGTGGGGCGCAGTGATACGCGCCAGGATTTGGCGACGGTGCGCCAACTGCAGATCACGGATTACCGCAAAGTGGACAAGGTGCAATATGGCGGGCGGATGGAGAAGGGGGTGATCGCCCAGGAAGTGGAAAAAGTGGTGCCGGAGGCGGTCAGCACCAGCACCAATTATATTCCCAACATTTACGCGATGGCGGCGACCGTTGGCTGCACCAATCAGACGCTGCAAGTCACCATGGCCCAACCCCACGGGTTGGTGGTGGGCGACTTCGTGAAGTTGATCGCCGATCAGGAAACATTGAAGGTCCGGGTGACGGCGGTGCCCTCGCCGCTGGTGTTTGTAGTGGACCCGGTAAAGCAGGCGCCGGCGCAGGTCTTTGTCTATGGGAAACAGGTGGGAGATTTCCGCTCGGTGAATTATGACCGCTTGTTCACCACGGGCCTGGGGGCCATTCAGGAACTCGCCAAACGCATGGACGCCGTCGAGGCGCGGGAAGCGCGGCTGGCGGAACGGGAGCAGAAAGCGTCGCAAGTGGCGGCGTTGGAACAGGAAGTGGCGGATTTGAAGAAGCTGGTGACGGAATTGGCGGCGGCCGCCAAGAATTCCAAATTGACGGCGACGGCGGGGGAAACCGCGCCCAAGACGCTGACGACCGCGAGCTTGGACCGCTAACCGGCCCCGGAGGTTCCGGCGATGGCATAAAAATGTTATGAAACAAAAGCTTTGCCTGTGGTGGTGCCTGCTGGCCGTGTGGGCCGGCACCGGGCGACTGCTGGCGCAGTTGACGACGGTGGAGTTCAATCAGAACCTCATCACGTATAATTTGCAAGCGGAGCGCGGGGTGCCCATCTCGACGGTGAGCAATGTCCCGCCCGGGTCCAGCGGCCTCCAGCCAACCACCAACGCCTCGTTCGGTTCCTTCAACCACCCCACCATCGGCCAATTTCAGTCCTTTATATCCTTCGGCTCGGTGGTCACACCGCCCGGGACCAACTGGATGACGGTGAGCAACTCCACGTTGCTTCAGGGGACGAATGCCTTAAACTATCAGGTGGCGACCGCCATGCAAATTCCCGTCGGCCTCACCAATGGCAAGACCGCCAGTTCCATCGGCTTTGTATTGTTCCGGGCGCAGGTGGGGTCGCCCTACCTGAGCCGGCAGGTGTCGTATGCCTTTGGCAGTGTCATCCCGCCGCCCAACACGGCGGAGAACTCGGTGCTGCTGCCCACCAACATCCTCAATACGTCCTATTGGCAGGGGACGCCGGTTTCTTCGACCGGCGGGACGAATGATCCCTATTATGCGAGTCCGAACGCCGGTCTGGTCTTTGCCACCCAGCCGGGGCCGATTGTCATCACCTGGGCTTCGCAGGCCAGTTACCCGGTGGGCAGCACCAGCTTCCCCCCCTTCAGCACGAGTGGCTACACCAACCTGAACGGGACCGCGATTGGCATCCCGAGTTTTTACACGAACGGGGGCAATGTCTATTTGCTCTACACGGTCAATTACATCGTTTCCGGCAGCCCGGTCAAGCCGCCCCAGCAGATGTATTGGACGGAGGATTCCTTCCAGACGCTGGGTTACCCGGTGACGGTGGCCAACGGCCGGGTCAGCGCCATCCATGTCGTCTATAATTCCCAGTTTCCACAGACGGTCACCACCCCCTACGTGGACCCGAATTATGTGCCGCCCACCAACCCCACGAACATGCTCCAGGAGTTCCGCACGCTCTGGTATGATTCCACGGGGAAGGAAATTCATGCGTATAACGTGGAGGGCCGGGTGTTCGTCGAGCTGCTGGGCGCGCCCATCGCCGGCGGCAACACCAGTCAATACCTGGGCTTTGAGATTGTGGACGTCTATAAATCCCCGACGCCCGCCTCGGTGACGGCGAATTTGGGGGACCAACTCACACCCTTCCAGGATGGCTTTGAAGGGGAGTCCGTGGCGCCCTACCCCATCCAGAACGATCTGGGCAACCAATATTATTACTCCCTCCTCTCGTCGGCGGGGCAGACCCTCTATGCCGACCGGCTCACCACGCAACCGAACGATTTGCAGGTTTACTGGCTCACCACGGGCGTGGGCGGGTTGCAATGGCCCGACTTGTTTGTAAACTATTCGCTGGTCTGGCCGGCGGACCCGGCGCAATACAGCCATTATCTCCGCCCGCCGGTGGCCACCCAGCAGCAGGCGGCACAGACGGAGGTGCAATTGGACGGCACGGAAACGCCCTCGATAGATTATCAGGATCCGCTGGATCAAATCCGCGGATTCATGACCCCGGGCTACGCCTTTTACACCTGGTTGAGCACGAACGAACCGGCCCATCGCGCCCTGCTGCGGTTTAATGCCGGCGGCAACGTCCGCTTCGAGCGGGTGTTCTCGTGGCTGGACGCCGGGATCAAAAACAATGCGCTGTTGACCGGTTCCGTGGCGACCAACCTGGCTGCCTGGAACCCCACCAACAACGAACTGACCTTTGCCGACAACTTTGTGGCCCCGTATGTGACGAACGCGACGGTGAACGTGGGCGACACCCTCCCGGATCCGTCCGGGGAACTCGGCTCGACGAACGGGGTATATGGGGATTACTGGGCGGGCTGGATCAACCAGACCAACGGCACCTCGTTTGACGTGTGGGCCTATGCGGATCCGTTCGTCTATGGCTTCGACCTGGCCAATGCGGGGGCGATCATCCCGATCAACGCCATTCCCGGTCACAATCGACTGGAGGTCTGGTGGTTCCGGCAGAACAACGCCAACCCGGTGCTCGGATTCCAGCCGGTGTATTGGCCGAGTGTGATTGGGGATTACACGATTCAATGGCCCGTGGGCGCGCCGCAGATCGTGCTGGCGGGCAACGCGGGGAGCGGGCCGCTTGACAGCCTCCAGGCGGAGGGCGCCATTTATTTCCAGAACGATCCGACCCAGCCCGGCTACAACCCCAACGAAGAACACGCCCTGATGCTGGGGGGCACCGCTTACGCCCTGCGGGACGATTTGAACATCACCAACGGCCCGAACTATTCCTCCGCGCCGTTTGTGCTGCTGGATTATACCGGGCCGGACGGCCGGCCGGCGATGACCGCCTTCCAGGTGCGGCGCGAGGCGCCGGAGGCGGGGATTGTGTTTGATTATGTCATCACGGCGGGTTCGCTGTTGCAGGCGCCCATGCCGCTGCCGCTGATGGCGCTGCCCACCTACCCCAACACCAATTACCCCAACGGGCTGACGAATTATGACTACCCGCCGCCCAGCACGTCCGCCGATCTGCCGGCGGGGTGGACGGCCAATTCGGTCAACGGGCCTTACAGCCTGTATCAGGGCTTTATTTTTGAGGACCGGAAAAATGAGTTTTGGGTGTATCGCGGTCCGCAGGCGGGTCTGCCGCCCTTGCAGGCGGGCGCCTACAACACCAACACCGGCGCCTTTGGGCCGCTGCCGGCGGCGGTGGCGATGGTGGGCCAGCCCTTCAATTACTTCATCCCGGTTTCGCGCCAGCCGCTTTCGCTGACGCTGGGGGTCAATTCCGGCACCCTGCCCGACGGCTTGATTCCCAGTCACAGCACCAATGGCCTGCTCATCACGGGCATCCCCACCACGGCCGGCTCGAACACGGTCGAATTGATCGTTTCGGATCTCGGCGACGGCAGCGCGGTGACCAACGAATTTGACATTAACGTGTTGACCAACGGGTCGGTGGTCGAACTCGGGCCGCTGGCCGTCACGAGCAGCAATCAATACACCGGCGACGTGGTGACCTTCACCAACCGCTCGCCCAGCCTGGCCCTGTCGCCCTCCGCCACGAACAGCTTCACCATGCGGTATTATTATAAGACCCTGTATGGCTTTGCCTGGCCGACCAATCCCAATCCGCCCGCGGTGGGGGCCATCGTGCCCTATCTCCGCAAGGCCAATGGCGCCGGCGGTTACGTCGGGGATCCGACCAGTTCCAACACGCCGAGCCTGGACATTGTGTATCGCCCCACGTGGCCGGAATTGATCAACGGGCAGCAGCTCCCCGCACTGGCCCAGGGCCAGACCCTCACCACGGCGATCGCGGGTTTGACGCAGGTGCGCGGCCAGGACAGTGTGGAGGTGCTTTACCAGCAGTCCATCGCCACCAACTCCGTACTGACCAACACGGCGGAAAGCGTGGTGCTCTTTGACCCGACTTCGGAAAAGAAATCCAGCCTCGCGGCCATCGGCGGTTTGCCGACCAGTGTGCTCTCGGACAGCTATCAAGGCTTGAATTATTTCCCCAACCTGCCTCCCAACCTGATCAGCCGGGTTTGGTTCGACCCGAATGGCAGCAAACTGGTGTTTTCCGGCCAGTTCGTGGCGGACCCGGTGGCCGGCAATTATGTGATGCTCAACGTGCTGCGCGGCGATGATCTCACGGCCGTGAACGGGTTGTGTTCCACTTCCGATGCCAACTACGGTGCCTGGACCAATGCCGTGGCCAATTTATCCGCGAACGAATACACCTTCTTCATGGATCCCGCCGTGCCGGGCAGTTATGTGCAGGATCCGGATGCCACGGTCACCCACTACGCGGGCGATTTACTGGTAGTCACCAATTCGGACACGGCGGTGGATTCCTACGCCCTGAGCGCGACGGGCCCGGGCCAGGGTTACGTCACCTATGTCATCGCCAACGGCCACAATCCGAAATATGCCGGTGATCCGGTCAGCCTGGCGATCACGCGGGTTGCACCGCCGTTGTTCCCCGGCTCCCTGGTGGTGGTGAACACCGCCAACGCCAGCCCGTTCAGCCAGTTGATCACCTTCCAGCACACGGCGGATCTGGCCGGGAATACGGCCGATTACACTTATGACTGGCGGATCACGCCGGCGGCCGCCCAGCCGCCCCTGCCGAACACGGAGACGAACTGGACCCAGTTGAGCCAGGTCAACCCGGGACCGGTCTTCACCCTGGGGGCCACGGGGATCCAGGGGCTGATTGACAACTTTGTCTCGATGCGTTACGGCTATACGAATTCGCTGGGGCAGATCGTCTGGTCGGCGTGGGCCAACCCGATCCTGGCGGAAGGCTGGATCACGCGGGTGACGCAAAACATTGATCCCATTGCCGGGGAGACGCAAAACCTGTATGAGAATCCCGCCAGCACCACGGCGAGCCTGATCGCGCTGGCCGGGTCGCGGTGGACCGGGGACGTGCCGCTCAACGCCGGCACGCTCACCAACAACGGGCTGATTCAGATTTACGAGACGGTGCTCGACGTGGGCAAGTCGCTGAGCATCAATGACGGCATCAACAATGCCCAGGCCAATGTGGAGCTGCTCCTGGCGGCCGGTTATCTCAACGACCTCTACATGACGCTGGGCAACGACGCGTGGGCCAACTCGCTGAATCCCACCATCGGGTTCGGCACGGACAACACCGCCTATGGCGCCATCGCCACCTCGCAATTTGTGTTCGAGGGCGAGGAACCAACCCTGCTGTCGCAGAACCTGGCGCTGTTGCGCGGGCGGGACGACAGCCTGGAGCCGGGCGTGGATGTGCCGCCGGTGTATAATCACTTGTGGTGGAACTACACCTACGGCATTGACGCCGGCGAAGTGATCTACGCGCTCAATTACAACATCACGGATCAGAATGGCGATGGCGTGGTCAACGCCGCCGATGCCGCCCTCATGTATCCGCAGGGCCATGGTGACGCGTATGGGCATTATCTGACGGCGTTGATGAACTATTTCGAGTTGCTGATGAACCCGAACTTCGACTGGGTGCCGCAAAGTCAATATGTGAGCGTTTTGGGGGCGACGGTGGCGGTCAATTACCAGGACGAGAGCAAGTTTGCGGCGACGGCGGCGGCCCTGGCCCGGACCGGGCGGCAGATTTTTGATCTGGAATGGCGGCAGGATTACAAGCCCGGCACCGCCGGCGGCTGGGGCTATTTCGCCACCAATCACACGGGCACCTACACCTTCATTGACAACAATGGGCACACCCAGCCCATCGTGCGTTACTGGGGCATGGATCATTGGGCGTCGCGGGTGGGCCAGGGCACTTATTTGAACTGGGTGGTGGGCAACGCCATTCTTCCGCCCAAGGATCTCAACTCCAATGACCAGGGGATTCAGATTGTGGATCGCACCACGGTGCAGGATTTGCAGGAATTGCCGCAGACGGCGGCGGCGCTGGAAGCGGACATGGACAATGCCAATGCCGGGTTCACTCCGTTGGGGCTGGCGCAAAACGCGATTCCCTTCGACATCAACCCGCAGCAGGTCACCGGGGCGAATCCGCAGACCCACTTCGATCAAATTTACACGCGGGCGGTGCAGGCGCTGAACAATGCGGTGGTGGCCTTCAACGCGGCGCAAAATGTGACGCAGGAATTGCGGCAGCAGCAGAATTCACTGTCCGATTTGCAGGCCGCCGACCAGGCCCAGGAGTTGGCGTATAACGACCAGTTGATCGAACTCTACGGCACGCCGTATCCGGATGACATCGGGGCGGGCGAATCTTATCCGCAGGGGTACACCGGCCCGGATCTGATCCACTACATGTATGTGGACGAGCCCGCCACCAACACCTATGGCGGCCTCCTGCCCGACGCGGCGACGAATCTGACCTTTTACCTGGACATCCAGCAACTGCCGCCAGATTGGGCGACGAACATCTATGCCAACTTTGATTTTTACACCTCCGCCACGACGGAGAAATTCAATCAGGACACGAATTACATCGCCTTCAATTTGGGGCCGGACGGCTTCAGCAAACCGGCGTCGTGGACGGATGAGCGCGGCACCATCGGCAGCATTCAGACGGCCATTGCCGCCGTCAACGCCGCCCAGGACAAATTGCGCCAGGAACTAAGTGACACCGTATCGGCCCAACAGACGCTCGATAAAGACATTGCCGTATTCAAGGCGCAGACGGCCACCAATCTTCAGACTTTGGGCTACCAGCAGGACATCAATCAACAGCAGCAGGGGGTCAATGACTCCCAGGCGGCTGCGAACATCGCCAATTTAACGGTCAGCACGGCGGCCAACATCATTCAGGATCAGATTAATTTGATCAACCAGTCCACCCCCAGTGAAAACATCTTTGGCGTTGCCGACGGGGGCGATCAGGCCAAGGTGGCCTTCCTGGGAGCCGTCATTCCTTTGGATCTCACCAAGGAATTGATTGTGGGCGCCGGTGCCCTGGTCAATGACGCGTTGCAGGACACCATCTCGGGCGATCAGGACGCGCTGGCCAATGACACCGCCCAAATCGCCACCAACTCATACAACCTCACGTTGGAGAATTCCGTGCAAAGTCTGGCCGCGCAAGTGGGCACGGTGCAGGGGCACTTGGGCAACATCAATCAGGATGAAGTGGCGCTGAACGGGGCCGTGGCCAACTATCAGGCGCTGGTGGCCCAGGGCAACCGGATTCAACAGGAACGGCTGACCTTCCGCCAGCACATCGCCGCCCAGGTCCAGGGCGACACCGTCGCCGACGCCGCCTTCCTCATCTTCCAGAACGAGGATTTGGAGCGATATACAACGCTTTTCAATCTGGCGGCCGAATACGCCTTCATGGCGGCCAACGCCTACGATTATGAGACCGGACTGCTCGGCACTCCGGCCGGTCAGGCGTTCCTCAACCAGATCATCAGTTCCAGCGCGCTGGGCGTCATTCAGAACGGCGAACCCCAAATCTCCGGCACCGCCACCGGCGATCCCGGCTTGGCCAACGCCCTGGCCGAGATGAACGCCGACTGGCAGGTGCTCAAGGGCCGCCTGGGCTTTAACAACCCGGATGGCTACGGCACGACGGTCTCACTCCGCAAGGAAAACTACCGGATCAATGGCGACGCCACCGGCGACAACAACTGGCAGCAGGTGCTCCAGGCGGGCCTGGTGCCGGATCTGCTGGCGGATACGGATGTGAAAAATAACTGTCTCCAAATTGACAACGGCACCGGCCAGGCCGTGCCCGGCATCGAGCTGACCTTCAGCACCACCATCACGGATGGCGAAAACTTGTTCGGCCAGACACTCGGGCCCGGGGATCACAGTTTCAGTTCCAGTTCTTTTGCCACCAAGATTTTTGCCGTGGGCGTGGATTTCGACGGTTATGTGGGCATGGACAACCCGGTCTCCAACAGCGGGGCCGGCGGCACCACGCCGTCCGATCCAACGCTGGACCCGAACGGCCTGGCCGCCACGCCGTATGTCTATTTGATCCCCTGCGGGGCCGACTCCATGCGCAGCCCGCCGCTGGGCGACACCAGCTCGATCCGCACTTGGAATGTGGATGACGTGGCCATCCCGCTGCCCTTCAATATCGGGGCCTCGGACTTTTCGGACGCACCGTTTTACCAGGCGTCGGACTCGCTGTCCGAACCGCTGTTTGCAATCCGCAAGCAACAGGCGTTCCGGCCGGTTTCGACGCTGGCGGCCTTCAACACGAGCATCTACGGGGCCACCGGCGCATTGCAGCCGTCGCAATACACCAACCAGCGGCTGATCGGCCGGTCGGTCTGGAACAGCAAGTGGAAACTGATCATTCCCGGCAAGACGCTGTTGTCCGACCCGAACCAGGGGCTGGCCCGGTTCATCAACTCGGTGAAGGACATTCATCTGTATTTCGTGACTTATTCGTATGCGGGCAATTAACCCATTAACCCTGATACTATGAAACTTTCGATTAATGGATGGCCCATTGCCCTGCTGGCCGTCAGCCTGTTGGGGGTGACGCCCGCCGCCCGGGCGTTTCCGCCGACGGCGGACAGCTACCTCTACGGCCAGGTCAAGGACCAATACGGCACCCCGTTATTGAATCCCGCTGACCAGGTGGTCTTGCAAACCGTCGGCGGGGTGCAGGTGGTGACCCCGATCCAGCCCGGGCTGGCCATTGGCGTTAACTACCGCCTGGCGGTGCCCATGGACACCGGAGATGAACTGCCGCTGGATGGGCTGACGAATGGAACCGCGTTCAAGTTGTATGTGACGCAGGGCACCGCGACCAATCTGCCCATTGAAATGTCCAGTCCTTCGTATTATGACATCCTGGGGGCGCCCTCCACGGCCACCCTCCAGAATCTGACGCTGGGCGCCGATGCCAACGGCGACGGGATTCCCGATCAATGGGAACAGGTTTTCCTGGCCGAAATCGGCACGAACCTGCTCCTGACGGCCATTAATCCCAACACGGATTACACCGGCGACGGGCGCACGCTCCGGCAGGAGTATTTGCTGGGCAATTATCCGTTCAATCCCACCGATGATTTTAGCGTGCAGCTTGTCAGTCAGAACGCCGGTTCGGCGGTGTTGGCCTTCACCTCGATGGTCGGACGCACCTACACGGCCTATGGTTCCCCCGACCTCCAGAACTGGACGCCGCTGGCCTTCACCATCCCCGCCCTCAACAACGCCGCCGCCCCGGTGCCGGGGGTTTATACCAATTATTATTCGTCCGGCATTCAGCCCATGCAGATTCAGACGCTCCAGCCCACGAATGCGCCGACGATTCAATTCTTCCGGCTCTCGCTCCAGTGAGTTTGTCCCGCCCGGTGCCTGACCCGTCTGTCCCCCCGCCCCGTCCCGCCGGCCGGGTGCTGCTCATTCCGGCGGCTATATGTCTGGCCCTGGGCCTGGCGCTGGCCTTGACTTGGCGTTCCGTCCCGCCGCCCCCGTCCCCGGCGCCACCCTTGCCCGAGGTGGCGCGCACCAACCTGCTCCACCTGGGCGGGGTCTGGGTGCAAAAAGGCGGCACGAACCCGTTTACCGGCGTCATGCTGGAATTTTATCCGAATGGCGCGCCGATGTCCCGCTCGGTGGTCTCCAACGGGCTGCTCAACGGGCTTTCGCAGGGATGGTATACCAACCGTCAGCTCCAGGTGCGGGAAACCTACCGCACGAATTTCTCGAACGGCCTGCGCACCAAGTGGTGGCCCAATGGCCAGAAGCAGTCGGAGGCCGCCATTGTCCTGGGCCAAATGGACGGCTTATACCGGCGCTGGTATCCGGATGGGGCGCTGGCGGAGGAAATCCCGATGCGGGCCGGCAAAATCGAGGGCACGGGCCGCGCCTATTTCGAGAGCGGTTGCCTGAAGGCGGAAATCACCTACCACGGCGGCAGGGTGGTGGAACAGCACACGTGGAAGGACGGCGAGCGGCCGGCCGCCGCCCCGCTGCGGAAATAGGGTGGCGGTCCCTCCGCCGCGTTCAAAAGCCTGCCCTTTTCCGACCCCACCAACAACCTCGGGATGCATGGCGGGCCTGGTCGCCGGCTTTTTTTCCTCGTCAGCCGGCGCGGTTTTTCCAAGTATGTGATGGTGTTCATCCCTTTGGGTCATCCATCGAAGCCCGCCGCCACGGTCGCGGGTTTGGGGGCCGCCGCCGTGCCCCCGGCGCGGGCGGAGGGCGGGTTGGAGGTTGGGAACGATCGCTGGAGGGTATTCGGGATTGGTCTCTTTCTGGCGGTGATCGTCTGGGTGGTCTTCGGCCAGACGCTTTATTACCCCTTCATCAACTTCGATGACAACTTGTATGTATATGAAAACCCGCAGGTGTCGCAGGGACTGACTCTGGCGGGCATCGGCTGGGCGTTCACCCATAGTTATGCCTCGAACTGGCATCCATTGACGTGGATTTCCCACATGCTGGACTGCCAAATATATGGGTTGAAGGCCGGCGGGCACCACCTCACCAATGTGTTGCTGCATGCCACGGCGGCTATTCTGCTGTTCCTGGTGTTGCGGCGGCTGACGGGGAGTCTCTGGCGCAGCGCGGTGGCGGCGGCGATTTTTGCGGTGCATCCGTTGCGGGTGGAATCAGTGGCGTGGGTCGCGGAGCGCAAGGACGTATTGAGCGGCGTGTTCTTCATGCTGACCGTGGGCGCTTATGTGAATTATGTGCGCCACCCGGGGTCGCCGGCCCGGTATGGCTGGGTGGCGCTGTTTCTGGCGCTGGGATTGATGAGCAAGCCCATGCTGGTGACGCTGCCGGTGGTGTTGTTGTTGCTGGATTACTGGCCGTTGAACCGCTGGCCGGCCGGGGGTGCCCAAGGGCCGTGGTGGGGGCCGATACCCTGGCGGTTGCTGAGGGAAAAGCTGCCCCTCTTCGGACTGGTTGTGGCGTCCGGGGTCGCCACGCTGTGGGCCCAGACCGAGGCCATCCGTCCGCTGGACCAGATCTCCATTTCCTGGCGCGTCGGCAACGCGCTGATTGCCGGCATGGACTATATCGGGCAGTTGTTCTGGCCGTCGGGGCTGGCGGTGTTTTACCCGTATCGGGTCCACGGCGGCCCGTTTGGGGAAATGGTCCTGGCGGTCGTCCTGCTGCTGGGGGTCACCGCCACCGCTTTCAGCCTGCGGCGCACCCGTCCGTATCTGTGGGTGGGCTGGCTCTGGTATCTGGTGATGCTGACGCCGGTGATCGGGATTCTTCAAGTGGGGATGCAGGCCCGGGCGGATCGTTACACTTACCTGCCGGAAATCGGGTTGACGGTGGCGGTGGTCTGGCTGGCGGCGGATCTGAGTACCCGCTGGGGACCCCGGCGAACACTTCTGGGCGGTGCCACCGCCGTCATTCTGGGGGGCTTGATTTGCGCGGCGCACACGCAAACAGCTTATTGGCGGAACAACGAAACCCTCTGGCGGCGCAGCATCGCCTGCACCCCCCGCAATCTCACCGCGCATTACAATTTGGGGTGCGCCTTCCTTGAAGCCGGCCGGGTGGACGAGGCCATCACCGAATTCCAAATCTCGCTGCACCTCAAAGCCGATTACGCGGCGGCGCATCATGGTCTCGGCAGCGCCCTGCTCCAAAAAGGCCGGCGGGACGAAGCCATGACCGAATTTCAAACCGCCTTGCAAATTGATCCCACCTGCGCGGCGGCCCACAGCAGCCTTGGCAGCGCGTTGCTCCAACAGGGTCGGGTGGACGAGGCGACCCTCCACTTTCGAGCGGCCTTGCGGGTCAATCCCGACTATCTGGCCGCACTGAACAACCTCGCCTGGGTGCTGGCGGCCAGTCCGCAGGCGTCCCAACGCAACGGTCGCGAGGCGGTGGAATTGGCCGGGCGGGCCAATCAGATCGCCCGGGATGGTAATCCGGTCATCTTGGGCGGCCTGGCCGCCGCTTACGCCGAGGCCGGGCGGTTTCCTGAAGCGGTGGCCACCGCACGGCACGCTCTCCAACTGGCTGCGGCGCAGGCCAACCCCGCATTGGTCGATAAGCTGAGTTCCGAGTTAAAACTCTATCAAGCCGGCCTCCCCTTTCGAGTTAACTGATCAGCGAATGCGAATAACTTTTCCATTGATGCGTGATTTTCACGCATGGTGCGTGAAAATTTCACGCGGCGGGTCCGGCTTTACCCAGAATCCGGGTCAATTTAAGCAATTAAGTCGGTTGGGAAGCTGTTTTTGACCGATTTAGGCATCTCAAGCGCTGGCATGTGGTTTGCTTAAAAAACTCAGCAATCCGTTTGACAATCTGGGTCTCTTCATTAAGATGCACGGCTGTCACCGGAAAAAACAAACAACCCATAACTGAATCATTATGATTAAACAGAAACAACAAAAGAAAGCGTTCACCCTGATCGAACTGCTGGTCGTCATCGCCATCATCGCCATTCTCGCCGCCATGTTGCTGCCCGCCCTCGCGGCGGCCAAGCGCAAAGCCCAAAAGATCAACTGCGTCAACAACCTCAAGGAAGTGGGCATTGCCCTCCGCATTTGGGAAGGCGACAACGGCGATAAATATCCCATGGCGGTGGCTGCGTCCCAGGGCGGCGCTTCGGATTACTTGGCCCATGGTGGCACCACTGCTTTTACTCCGAATGGCGTTACCGCCACTACGGCTCAGAATGCCGGCATCGCCTGGCTGGTCATGTCCAACGAATTGTCAGCCCCCAAAATTCTGTCTTGCCCGTCGGACAACATTCACACCAGCGCCCCCACCAACTGGTCCTTCGCCCAGATTGCCGGCTGTGCCGCCCCCAACGGCACCGCCAATGCTACGGTCCAATCTTCACAGTCGGCCGTGAGCTATTTTGTTGACGCTGACGGCGTTGAATCCGATCCCCAATCCATCTTGTCCGGTGATTGCAATATCGCCAACGGTGGTGGCCCGTCCGCGCCGGGAACACCCCAACGTTTTGCAAATGGTTCAGCGTCAGCAACCAGCGGTCCGTGGGAAGTTCCCCAGGCTGCATATACTGGGAACAACGCTTATTGGGATTGGACGGCCAACGATCTGCACCAGAAGACTGGTAACCTGCTGATTGCCGACGGCAGTGTCCAATCCACCACCGAATCGTCCCTGCACACCTATTTGGCCAACGGCACCAATACCACCACGTATCCTTGCTTTAATTTCATCTGGTAATTTTATTCGGCATCGGTCCGGATAACCTCAAGGCACCCGCAAGGGTGCCTTTTTTATTTCTGCGGTCGGCGCTGCGCGGCGAAGAAAGATTGCAACAGCCGGCGACATTCCGCTTCAAGCACTTGGCCGGTGATGTCACAACGGTGGTTCAGGGTGGGGAACTGCAACAAGTTCATTGCCCCGCCGGCGGCACCGCCTTTGGGATCGCCCGCCCCGAACACCACCCGGGCCAGCCGGGTGTGTACCACCGCGCCGGCGCACATCGGGCAGGGCTCTTTGGTGACATACAGGGTGCAGTCAGTGAGCCGCCAGTCCCCCACCGCCCCCTCCGCCTGGGTCAGCGCCAGCATTTCGGCATGGGCCGTGGCATCCTTGAGTAATTCCACCTGATTCCAAGCCCGGGCGATGATCCGCCCCGCCCGCACAATCACCGCCCCCACCGGCACTTCCTCCGCCGCGTAAGCCCGCGCCGCCTGCCGCAGGGCTTCGCCCATGAAATACTCGTCACTCTGCAAGTCAATGATGGGATCGTCGGCCATGCGCCAGTTTCAAATCGCTTGACCCCAAATGTCCAACCAAATCGGTGTTGATAAAAATTCAAAATTCAGGCCTCAAATCTCAAGGAAAGCTCAAACTTCAAAATTCAAGTGCCCGGCCCGGGTCTGCACCTACACGCATCTATAGTTTTCAAATGCAGCGGTCGGAATGAGGCGGCTCGTATGTACCGCAGATTTCCAAACCTGCCGTCTCGCATCCCGCTTTTAAGAAACATCTTCGGAACATATTGATTGGTAGCCAGTTGCCTTCAGGGCCAAAGGCCCGACTTTATACCAGCCTGGGGCCCTCGCCCCAGGTTCCGCGCCCAAAGAATAACCAAGGGCTGAAAGCCCGATCCAATGCCTCAGTCGCCCGTCTGAGGAAAGATTCTTCCTAAACCAGCACCCCCCAGGGCGTCCCCGCTTTGCGCGAAAAAATGCGTTTCCTCCGCATTCAGCCACCCGCCCCCAAGCCTTTTTTGCACTGACGAAGACAATCGACACTGTTTAAAAGTGCGTTATTTTGCTTGAAATTCGCCCGAAATCAGCGAAAATCAAACCGTCATCGAGAATAATTAACCAACAATTTAAAAAGAGAAATTCAAATCACATTTTGCGTAGCTTTGGCTACAGGGCCCGATCTCGCGTTTAAAGACCCGCTGGTCTGGGGCTCGGATTTCTGGAATTTCCCCACCCACCAGACGTGGAATCCCAACTGGCTCGGGAGCGTTCATCGCGGCACCCCCTGGCAGACGATTTATCTCAAGTCCCCGGATATCTTGGCTGAGGGATTAAGCTATCTTGGCAATGTTGGCATCAACACTTGGATGATCTGGTCGGGCAACGTCAACAATCCGGCGGACGCCGGGCACACCAGCCCGGTGAATGACTGGCATCTGGCCGGGCTGCTGGCCACCCTGCTCAACACAAACGCCCCCCCGCCCTTTTTCTCCGTCAACAATCCCGATCCCAACGCCTGGGCGGCGGAACTGAATGGCCTGACCGCGTGGACCAACGATACGCCCGGCGACACGATCGTGCTGTCCTCCAATTCGCCGGCGGTGACCGCCCTGGCGGCCGCCATAGAAACCACCCGCGCCCGCCAACCCGGCCAGTTGTTCCCGGAAGTCGGCGCCATCCTGGCCACCCCCGCCCTGAGCATCGAATCGCCGTATTTGGATTGGAGCAATCCCCCGCAGCAACAGCCCGGCATCAGCGATGCCGACTACGAAGCGCTGCCCGGCCAGTTGCTGGCCTTATTGGGCATGGATTCCCTGGGCGCGTTGGTGGTCGCCAACGGCGGATTGCAAATGCAGTTCACCGGCGGCGACGGTCATGTCTATACCCTGCAATCCTCCCCCGACCTGATCCACTGGACCACCTTCGGCACCAACACGCCCGTCAACAATCAGATCAATATCCTCCTACCCACCCCCCCGGCCGGCCCGGCGCAATTTTACCGGTCCATGCTGTTGCAATAATGGCGGGATGCCGCCTGACACTGGCCCCTTCACCGGATTGAGCCGGCTTTCAGCCCTTTGCCCCCGCAAACGGAGAGAAACGGAGAGTCTTGGTAAGAGTCCCCAGGCTGGGATCAGCCAGCGCCTTTGGGCACCCCGGAACCCGAACTCCGAAATCGCCCGGGGAGCGCGCCCACTCCGGGCGTGGTTTTCCGCGCCCTCACGGAAAACCGGGGATGGTTCATTCGGGTCATTCCATTCTGTCCATTCTGACATTCTGTCAAAAAAACCGTTCCGATCAGGTCAGGGTCAGTCAAACCCAGTCAAGCCTGGTGCTGTCGCCCGCCGGGACCCGGAGGCTGCCCGATGGGGTTGGCCCCATCAGCCGCCGGTAAACACCGGGCGGAACCCGGCGGCTTGCAGCACCTGCGCCGCTTCCTCCCGGCGGTCTCCCTGAATTTCAATCCGGCCCTCCTTCACCGTCCCGCCCGTGCCGCAGACCTGCTGTATTTTTTTGGCCAGATGTTCCTTTTCCGGCAGGCCAATCCCCACCAAACCCGAGACCACCGTCACCGTCTTGCCGCCGCGATGCGCCGTCTCCCGCCGGATGTCCACCCGGCCGCGATTTTTTGGCGGCGACGCCACGGCGGTCGTTGGCGGCGGAACCGCCGGCGCCGCCGGCAACCCCGCGCTGCTCAATTCCGCAAAGGGATTCTGGCTGAAACTCGGATGGCCATCCGTGGGAATGCGTTGCTTGCGGCTCATACATCGGCAGTTTGCTGGGAACGCCGCCCCCCATAAAGTCTATTGTGTGAGTTGGCGCATTTATGTATTTTAAAGACGCTTTGCATTGCAAATGCAATGCAGGCCGTGCAATGCATTGCATGTTTTGGACCTGGCCGGGGTGGAAAACGACCGCTTTGCTCAGTAAGTCCTTCAAAAGTGCGGCGGAAACAGTTGCTAAAAGGTTGGCCTCTGAATTGCTGAGTCTTGCTGCAATGAGTCAATCATTGAAACATCAAACCGCCAGACGCCGAGCGACCCCCGCTTGCAGTCAGGAAGGCGATGCCACCGGCACCCATTCCCGGATCCCGGCCCAGCTTGATGTTTCCCGGTTGGCCGCCCATCCGGCCACCGACCTTCCCGAATCCTCCGTTGATGCGGAGCCCCAGGCCGCCGCCCCGGTCCGTCCCCTCGCCATCATGGTGGTGGAAGACAACCGGATCAATCGCGTGCTGACCATGAAGATGCTCAACCATCTGGGTTATGCCGCCGATTCCGTCAACAACGGCCGGGAATGCATGGAAGCCCTGGCGGATAAAAATTATCATCTCTTTTTAATGGACCTGCAAATGCCCGTCATGGACGGCTTTGCCACGGCCCGCGAAATCCGCCGCCGGGATCACCTCCGGCCGGCCACGCCCCCCCCTTATATTTGCGCCCTCACCGCCCACGAACTGACCGCGCAACGGACGGCCAGTCTGGCCGCCGGCATGGACGAATTTCTCATCAAACCCCTCCGGTTGGAAGCCCTGAAAACCGTGCTCAACCGCGTCGCCGAAAACCTGGAAAACTTCCAACCCCTTTGACCATGATCGCTAATTATCATAAAATTCAGGCCAATGACACGATGATTCCCACTTGGAAACGCGTTCTGGATATCGCCCTGATACTCCTGTTGCTCCCACTCATCCTCGTGGTGGGCGGCGGCGTGGCCCTGATCATCCGGCTCGTTTCGCGCGGGCCGGTATTCTTTCGCCAGGAACGGGTGGGCCACCTCGGCAAATCCTTCATGATCCTCAAATTCCGCACCATGCGCGTCGGCGCGGACACCTCCCGCCACCAGGGCCATGTGATCAGCCTGTTGAGCTCGGATACGCCGATGATGAAACTGGACGCCCGCGGCGATTCCCGCATCATCCCCTTCGGCACTTGGATTCGCGCCGCCGGACTCGACGAATTGCCCCAGTTGATCAACGTGCTGCGCGGGGAAATGTCCCTGGTCGGACCGCGCCCCTGCCTGCCCTTTGAAAGTGCGCAATACCAAGCGTGGCAGAAGGAACGGTTCAACACCCTGCCCGGCCTGACCGGACTCTGGCAGGTCAGCGGTAAAAACAACACCACCTTCCTGGAAATGATCCAGTATGACATCGAATACTCCCGCACCAAGTCCCTGGGCCTGGATTTGGAAATCATCCTGCGGACGTTTCCCGCGCTGTTCATTCAAATGGTGCAAATGCACATCCGCCGCCCGCAGCCCGTCGCCCGGCCGGTGGCGACCCCGGTTCGCCAGCCGGAATTTGCCTGTGGCCGGCCCTCCCGCCGCCACTCAACCTTTCCGGCCCGCAGTTCCGCGATGGCCCCCGGGCGGAACGCCCGGTCGAACTTTCGGTCCTGACTGACTTCTACCAACCCTGAACGACAGCGGCGTGCGCCCGTGGGGAGGCGCACGCCGTCTTTTTTTACCCCGGCGACTCGGGGACCGGCGGCTGCCCCGGATTAAACGTCCGGTTGTCGAGCAATTCAATGCCCGGCGGTTCAAACCGGATGCGCCGGGCCTTGTAGAGCGCCCCCAGGGCCTGCTTGAACGACTTCTTGCTGCAACCAAACTTCTGCCGGATCGCCGCCGGCGAACTGTCATCGTCAAACGCCAGCTTCCCCCCGCTCTGCTCCAAAGCCTCGACGATTTGTTCCCGCAACGGCTTCACCCGCTTGTAACCCGCCGGGTCCAGACTCAAGTCCAGCTTGCCGTTGGGCCGCACCGTGCGGACAAAGCCCCGCACCTGCTGTCCGATTTCCAGCGGCGTGCCGAGCTGATCATGGTAAAGCAGCCCCATGCGCTCATTATTGACAATGGCGTTATAACCCAGCGGCGTCCGGCTCACGATCAACAGATCCACCGGTTGCCGCTCACGATAAGTGTTCTCCCCGCCGCGCAAATGCCGGTCCAGCCGCGCACTGGCCACGATGCGCCCGGAGGTGGCGTCCAGCAAGACGCCGACCGTCACCCACTGCCCCGGCCGCAACGGCCCCTCGTGTTCGCGGAACGGCAGGAGTAGATCTTTGGCCAGCCCCCAGTCCAGAAACGCCCCCACGCGCGCATTAACACTCACCACCTTTAAACAGGCAAATTCACCCACCATCACCCTCGGCACCTCCGTCGTGGCCACCAGCCGGTCCTCGGAATCCAGATACACAAACACATCCAAGCGGTCGCCCGGTCCGAGGTCGCGCGGGATGTAACGTCCCGGCAGCAAAATCTCGCCGAGTTCCCCGCCATTAAGATAAAGTCCGGGGGCCGCCGCCCGCACAATGGGAAGCGTATTGCGTCTGCCAATCGTTGCCATAACCCCACTATAAGCCCAACCGCCCGAGCGAGAGAGAAAAATCGCCGCCCCAGGGGGGAACGGCCGTCCTTCATCCTGGTTTAACCTGGTTTAACCTTTCAACTTTTAAACCCTTTTGAGGGTATAAAGGGGGAAAAGTGAGGCGCAAACCGGTAAAACGGGCGTGCCTTCAACCGCCGCCCGCTGCCGCAAGGATCAGTTATCGTAATTGATCCAGTGGGTCATCGCCGCGTAACTGAAGGTCATCTCGTTGGTGTCAAAGCCCTTATACCATTGGGCGTGGCCATCAGCAAAGAGGATGTTCTGGCCCTGGTTGTGAATCCGCCAAAGCTCATAGGGCGTACCGTTGGCCGCCCCGCCCACGCAATTCTGGGTGTAATCATCCTTGTCCGCATCCAGCGGATCAAAGGTGTCGGCCTGATCCGGGGTCGTGGAAACCAGCAACGGTTGGGCTCCCATGGGCACGCCGGCCGTGTCCCCGCTCAGGACGAAGGCTGAGGGAAACCGGATTTTGGTCGCTTTGACGGCGGCAAACGTGCCGGCCTCGCCATAGGCGGCGTTGCAGCCGTTGAAATAGTTGAACGGCCCCTGATCCGCCTCGGGCAACTGCACATTGCCCGGGCAACGATAAACATTGGTGTTTTGGGTGAACGGGAAAATCTGCTGCATCCAGGCGGTCTTGGCCGACCCGTTCGGCGGTGCCGCATCCGTCTCGCCCCAATGAATGGTGCCGCCAGACTCGGGATAATATTCCCCATTTTCATCCGCAAACAGCCGCTGCCCCAGGCCGATCTGATGGAGATTGGAATCGCAACTCACCGTCCACGCCCGCTGCTTGGCCGAATTCAGCGCCGGCAGCAGCAACGCCGACAAAATCGCAATGATGGCGATGACAACCAGCAGTTCAATCAAGGTGAACGCCGGTGCCTGACGACTTTCCTGAACGGGAAGGCTCATGAGTCTGTGCCACACTAACACGTTTATGGCTCAGTGGCAAATCTGGCCCATCCGCCGGCCAATGGCAATCCCAATTTTCCATTTTGAACCCACCGCTTTTCAATATTGCACCCAATTTGTCATCACCGTGTAACCGAACGTCATCTCGTTCGCATTGTAGCCCTTATACCAAAGGGAATGACCGTCGGGGAATAAAATATTCTGGCCCCGGCTGTGGATCTGCCAGGCTTCCGTGATGTCGGATGGGGCGGCGCCGCCCACACAATTCTGGGTGTAATCATCTTTATCCGCATCCAGCGGATCAAAAACCATCGTGCCGGTCTTGCTGGGAATGCCGGCCGTGTCGCCCCCCAGGACATACGCGGCCGGAAACCGGATCTGGGTGGCTTTGACCGCCGCGAATGCATGGGCGACCCCAAACGCCGCGTTGCAGCCGTTGAAATAATTGAACGGCCCCTGTTCATCCAGCGGCAGTTGCCCGTTGCCCGGACACCGATACACATTGGTCGTGCCGGTGTAGGTGATGATCTGCTCCATCCAACTCGCCTTGCCCGTGGTAAGATCATTCGTGCCCCAGGGAATGTCGGCCCCGGATTCGGGATAAAATTCATTGTTTTCGTCCGCGAACATCCGCTGGCCCAAACCAATCTGCCGCAGATTCGAATTACAGGCGGTCGTCCACGCCCGCTGTTTGGCCGCGCTTAACGCCGGGAGCAGCATCGCCGCCAGAATCGCGATGATGGCAATGACCACGAGCAGTTCAATGAGCGTAAAGGCCCGGGCCGGGGCGGTGGAATTATATATGCGAGTTTTCATGTTGGCTCCTGGGGTGGCCCGACGCCCGGAATTTTGCGGATCGTCGCGGGTCCCCAACCTCTACGCCATCAATCAGCAAATCTTGCACACATTCTCCTGAAAGACGATTAATTATTGCGCCTGTGCGGGCGACTTCAAAGTGGGACCGGCAGCACGTTCGTGCGAGCCGTTCACTTCCCCGGCAATTTTTCTCCGGGCACCGGCATCCCCTTATTCGGGGCGGTGTCGAGCAACTCAAGCGCGGTGGCGCGTGGCGGGCGTGAGTGGCCGCAGTGTCCCTTGGAAGATGCGTTCCGCCCCGCGCCATCCCGGTTGACTCAAATTCAAATAAAAGATTCCGGGGGGGCAACTGGCCGAAGGCGAAAAAGATGTGACGGCGGAGAACCGATTGGGAAATAAAAGAGGCCTGGTCGAATGGACCAGGCCCCAGTAAAAATTTCCCGGCAAACGAGCGGACCGCCGACTCACCGGCCCTGGCGCAACCGGCGCACCAGGAACGTGATTCCGCCCAACCCGGTCACCAACAAGCCGCCCAGCACCTGTGAAGGTTCCGGGGCGGCCGATAGGGTCGGGCCGTTGATGGTTAAATTATCCAAGGCAAATTGGGTTCCGTTCCCATCAAAACCTGCCGACGTCCCACCGGAAGAAATGAATTCCACGGAGGTCACATCCGGGAGGTTGAACGAGACGAAATCAGGATTTTGTGTGGTAAGCGTATAATTTTCTGTCACGACCGAACTCCCACTCTGCGCGATCACCTCCAGATTCAAACCATTAAACCAGGCGGCGGTGAAATAACCGGAATTCAGGGCGAACGGGGTGGCCGAGGATATACTGGCCGCAGATCCAAAAGCGTTATACGCCACGTTGGGCGTCGAGACGGTCCCGAGCGCATAGCCACTATTGCCATAGGTGCCAGTAAACGTGACACTATTGAGCGCATAAAAGTTGTCCCAATTCAGGCCGGCATAACCGTTGGCGATCTGAGACCCAAACCCCGGGTTTAAATCATCAAAGTTGATGAGCGTTTGCGCTTGGCCCGGGGTGGCCAGGCCGAGGGCGACAACCGCACCCGCCAGGAGAATTAATTGGTTTGGTTTCATAATGTTGAGAGGGCTGATTCGATTACTATTCCTGAGTTTGTGTTTGCATGTTTAACTGTTGACCACCCGTTGACCGGGCAAAAACAACTAAATCATCTGATTGATTTCAAAAATCCGGCAAATAATGGCCCTCAACTGATTATAAATCACCCGCAATGGCCATCATATTGTATATCATCAACGGCCTTGTTTTTACGTGCTCACTCCATCCATGGATTAATTGTGGAGCAATATAGGGTAGTTCGGTTCAAATTGCAAGTGGAAAAACCGCTTTTTACCCTTTTTTCATCGGCCCCGCCCCCGGGTCCGCAAAAGCCGTTCCGCCCCAAATACTTGCGATGGGGCCACGGGGATCCCGCAGCATTCGGGCGGTTTCCGTGGCGGGCCGCATCCCCCCGGGCATCGTCGGGATCCACAGCGGATTTGCCGGTTGGAATCTGAATTATCAAGCCCGCCTTTCCCCGGCCCCGCCTCACCACGCTTCCCAAAGCGGAAAGCGGTCAGCAAACCGGCGGTCCAATTGTCAGCCGTCATTATAAATCACCGTTGCGGTCCATGGTCGTCAAAGCCCTGGCGAGCGCGGCGTCTAAAGATTTTATTCGCACCGGCTTGGTAAGATGAGTGACAAATCCGGCTTTTTCACTGTTGGCCACATCTTCCTGCATTCCATAGCCCGTCAACGCAATGCCGTTGAGTCCGCATGATTTCCGCAATTCGCTCATCAAAGTATGGCCGCTGCCATCGGGCAGCCCGATGTCGGAGATCAACAGGTCAATTTTATTTTTGCCCGCCAGTTCACGCCCTTCCGCCAGTGACGCGGCGGTCAAGACGACAAAATGGCGGCGCGTCAACAAATGCGCCAGCGCCGTGCGGGTCGGTTCGTGATCTTCCACCAATAAAATACAGCGGCCGCGCGCGACGATTTTGGAATCATGCGCCGGCGCCGGGCCCTGGGGGTCACCCTGCGGATCTGCTTTTGCGCACAATGGCAATTGGATGGTAAAAGTTGCGCCTTTGTCGCGACCTTCACTGGAGGCTTGAATGATGCCGGAATGAAGTTCCGCCAGTCTTTGCGATATGGCCAGCCCCAGCCCCAGTCCGCCGAAGCGATGCGAACCCCCATCCGCGTGGTCGCCTTGGGCAAACGCATCAAAGACACGTTTGAGTTCATCGGGCTTGATGCCAAGCCCCGTGTCGATAATTTCCACGAGAAGGGTGTTAAAATGTGCAAAAGTTTTGACGGTGATTTTTCCGCCCCCGGGAGTGAACTTCACCGCGTTTTTAAGCACATTCCAAAAAATTTGCTGCAGCCGGACGGGGTCGCCGAAAACGAAAGGTTCTTCGGCGCGAAAATCCAGCGCCAGCAGGATTTGTTTGGTCTCGGCCTCAGCGCGCACAATGCGGATGGCCGCGCCCAAAACCTCATGCACATCAAGGGTTTGATGGTTGAGGGGTAATTTGCCGCGGGTGATCCGGGTCAGGTCAAGCAGGTCGTCAATCAATCGCGCCTCGAGTTCCACATTGTTGCGGATGGTGGCGAACTGCGCGCGAACTTCCGCGGATAATTGCGGGTCTTCCGCCGCCTCGCTGGCGAGCAACAACACCGGGTTCAACGGCGTGCGCAGCTCGTGGGAAAGCGCCGCCAGAAAATCGTCCTTGCTGCGATTGGCGGATTCCGCGGCGGTCTTGGCCTGCATTAAGGCCTGTTCCGAACGGATCCGTTCCGTGATGTCGTTGAAATAGCAAACGACGCCGTGCGAACCATTGGGCAGCGTCACGCGCCGGAGCTGCCATTCAAACGTATTGCGCACCCCGAGGTCGGCGCGCAGGTTGGAATAACCCGGCGAAGTGTAGGGTTCGCCGGTGTCGAGCGTGTGGCGGAAAATCGCCGCCAGTTCATCGCCCGCTTCCCTGCCCCATTGGATGTGCATCACTTCGGTGAGGGTGCGGCCGAATTTCGGCTCCACTTTTTCAAAGGCCGGCAGCGCATGCCAGTTGATCTGTTGGATGCGGAATTGCGCATCGACAACATAGACGCCCACGGGGGCCTCCTCGATGAGCGCGGCAAACAGGGCTTCGTTCTGCCGCAGCAGCGATTCGGTGCGCACGCGCTCGAGCCGCGCCCAACTGCGCCCGGTCAGTTCGCGCACCAGCGCGATTTCATCCTCGCGCCAGTCGCGCGGCTTGGAATCGTGGATGTTGAACATGAATTTCCACCGGCCATCGGCGATGAGCGGCGCGCAAATGAACGAACGGATGTTCAACGCCGCATATTTTTCCGCGTCCGTGCGAAGGTCGGCGGCGGTGTCCCGCACGATGAAGCACTCGCCCGCGCGCAAGATTTCCTGAAAATCCGCCGAGAGATAATCGGACAATTTGTAAGTGCCGAGGAGGCCGGGCATTTCCGGCCGTCGCCATTCGTGGGTGACGTTTGAAATGTCGGCGGCTTCGTTGATTTCCACAAAACAGCCAATGGTCAGCTTGAGATACTCGCAGATTTTTGTGCAGACGGTGTTCTGGATGTCATCCTCCTTGTCCAGCCGCAGCAGGTCGTCACTGATCGCGGCCAGGAAGGCGAGGTTCGCCTTGTTGCGCTCGGCATCGGTGATGTCACTAAAATAACAAACCACGCCGCGCGAGCCGTCGGGCAAAGTGACGGCCTGGGTTTCCCATTCGTAGGCCTTGTCCTCGTTAAGATCAACGCGGTGTTCGGCAAAGCGCGGTGAGCGATAAGGTTGGCCGGTCGCCAGGGTGTGACGAAAAATCCCGGCCAGCTGCGCGCCGAGCTCCTTTCCCCAGAGGATTTCCATCACCTCGCCGAAATCGCGGCCGATCTTTGGCTCGACTTTCGCAAACACCGGCATGGCGCGGGCGTTGATCTGTTGCAGACGGAACTGGCTGTCCACCACATAAACGCCGCTGGGGGCTTGCTCCACCAGCGCGGAAAACAAGGCTTCATTTTGGCGCAACATGCTTTCGTCGCGTTTGCGCTCGGTGATGTCCACCAAGGTGTGGACCGCCCCGCGTGGTTTTCCCTGTTCGTCCAGCAAAGGGGTGCCGAAACCCAGCAAGTTCCGCACCGTGCCGTCGGCGAACACCAAGTCGAACTCGAAGTCTTGGACGGGTTCGCCGCGCGCGGCGCGCTGGGCCGGCAATTCCTCCGGCCGCAATTCCCGCCCGTCTTGGAATGACTTGAAATGTCTGGGCTTCAAGTCATCCGGCGCCGAGATTGAAAGCTCCCCGCCGCTGGGAATTTTCACGAGATTGTCCGCCGCCCGGTTGCCGGTCATATGGCGGCCATCCGGGTCATGGACGATGATGACCGGCACCGGCACCGCCTCCAGCACCATGGCCAGTTCCGCGGCGCGTTCGCGCTCGCGTCGTTCACTGTCGCGCACCGCCTGCTCGTTTCGCTTGCGCTCGGTGATGTCGGTGTGCATGGCCACAAATCCCACCACTTCACCCGCCGTATTTTTCTCCGGCGTATATTCCGCATGGCTCCAGCGGCGCTCCCCCCCCACGCCGGGAATTTCCAGTTCAAATTGCACGGGCTCGCCGGCGAGCGCCCGATCCACATACGGCCGCGCGCGTTCAAATAATTCCACGCCGACGATGTCAATGGCATGTTTCCCGATGATTTCATCCGGCCGGCGGCGATAACGTTCGGCGTAGGGCCGGTTGACAAATTTATAGCGGTAATCCCGGCCCAGGTGGGCCAACAGCACGGGGGCCTGATCCGTGACGAACCGGAATTGCGCCTCGCTGGCGCGCAAAGCGGCGTTGCTCGTATGAATCCGGTCGAGCATGGTGTTGAACGCGTCGGTCAACAATCCCAATTCATCATCACTCAATTTCGGCGCGCGCAGGGAATAATTTTGCTCCTGGTAAATTTTTTGCGCCATTTCCGCCAGCGCGATGATCGGATTGGTGATGCGCCGTTGCAGGGTGGTCGAAAGCCGGAAGGCCAGCAGCAGCGAGGTGGCCGTGATCAGCAAAGAAAACGCCCCATAAAGCTCCAAGCGCTGCGAAAGCGCGGTCAGATCCGATTGCAAAAACAGCGTGCCGAGCACTTTCCCGGATTGGATGGCCGGTTGAAAAACGGTCAGCCGGGAGGCCCCAAATTGATGGCCCATCCCCTGCGGTGACGCCGGCACCTCGACGTCGGCCGCAGGCGCGAGATATTTTACGAACAGCACGCCTTGCGCGTCATAAATGGCGGCGGCGACAATATGGGGGTCGGCGCGCACGGAATTGAGCACCTCGCGGGCATCGTTTTCATTTCTGAACGCCAAAGCGGCCGTGCTGTTGTCGGCGATGGTCCGCGCCTGCGTGACCAGGTTTTGCACCATGGCGTTCCGGAAGGTCCACAAATCATAAGTCATGAAGGCGGCGACCGTCACCAGCAGCACGGCGATGCTCGCGCGCAGGATGACGATGGTCACCTTGCCTTGGATGGAAGATTTATGCGACCACGTCATTTGATGGGGGCGGTTATGATTTCCGATAAACGCAACAATTTGGAACTCATTTCGAGATTAGCCTCCTTCAAGGCATCGATGTTTATCCGCAATCGGATTTTATTATTATCCGTGATGAACTGCACGCACACGCCCCGCTGGGCCGAGCCGTCAAGGTCACTGACGGTTAAGATGGGCTTCCCCTTCAAGGACTCCACAATTTTGTCCAGCCGCTTGATTTCCGACTGGCTGATAAACAGGATTTGGCAGTGATTCACGTCGGCCACTCGGTGATACCGTTGCACGGCAAATCTTCGACCATTCAAGGTTTCGTCCCGCACGGCGTCATCCAACAGGGCGCCAAAGGGATCATCGCCCAAAACCCCGATGACCAGCGGCGCATCGGGCGGGTCAAAGGCATTGGCCGGCCAGTCGGTGAATTGCGCGAAGTTCAAAAGAAAAACGGCTTTCAGCGGATATTCGTGGGAAACGGTTTGGCCCCGCGCCCCATTCAACGCGGAAAAAATCCACAGCAGCCCCAGGCCCAGAAAACAAAACGCCGCCCGTCCGCGTTCCCGCCATTTTGAGCGCGGGTCAAATCCCTCGCGGGCGGCGCGGATTGGCGCCTGGGTGATTAAAACTTCCATGCGATTTTTCCAAAAACACTGCGCACGATTTGTTCCTGCGCCGGATCGGGAAAGCCGGCTTCGACGTGTTGATCGTGCAACAAATTTTGCCCGACGATGGAAATTTCGAGATTTTTGGTCGCGTGCCAGGCGAGGCGCACCTCCAATTCGGGATAAGCCGGCACGGTTCCGACCGCGCCGCCGTTGTTATTGTGCAGGGTGTCAATCCAGCGGAAACCGGCGTCCAATTCCGTCCGACCCGGCAAATCCATGGCGGAACGCAAAAACACCTGGTTTGCCGGGTCCGCCGTTTCGCCGAGTCCGTGGTTCAAATCCGTTTCTCCCGGTTTTGCATGGATGTTTTCATTCAGAAAATCGTAGCCGCCATGCAGCCGCCACCAGTCGAGGATCTGATAATCCGCGCTTAATTCAAATCCGTAAGTGTCGCCTTCAAGATTGTTTCCCCAATAAAAGGGCAGAATCGTCCCGGGCGTGGCATTCAAACTCCGCAAATGGTCGTAGTCGTTGTAAAAGGCCGAGAGCGACCCGGAGAGTTTCCGGCTCAACTGTGCGCGATAACCCAGTTCGTAGGCGATGAGCGTCTCGGACGTGAAGCTGGAATTGGCGGCCAGAATGGCCCCGTAGCCCGGACTGGGTTCCGCCAGGTCGCGGTCATAACGCGACGGCGTGCGGACGGCGCGCGAAACCGCCCCCCAGATCATTTGGTGGTCGGTGACGTCCCATTGAATCCGCGCGTTCGGCTCATATTCAAAACCCGTGTAATCGTTGTGTTCGAGTTTGCCGCCCAGTGTGAGATAAACCCTTTCGCGCAGCTTGATTTTGTCCTGCAGAAAAGTGCTGTATAAATTTTGATCCAGCGTGTTCGGCAGAAAGGCCACCAGCGGCGCGTCTTGCACCACATCGTGCGTGAAGCGATAACCCAATCCCCAGACAATGTCATTCCCGTTTCCCAGCGCGAAGCGATCCTGAAAATCCAAATCGCAAGTGTCCAGATCATCAATCAAAGTTCCCGCCGGAATGGCCCCGGCAGATTGAAACGGCGCCCCCAGGTGATTTCGATCATAGTATAATTGCAGGCTCAGGTCGGCATCCTCCGAGTAGGTGTGTGTCCAGCGCCCCAAAAGGTTGCCCCCGCCGCTGGCTCCCTCCTCGTTCAGTGTCCCTTCGCCGCCCGGCGTCGAATGGTTGTCGCCGCCGTAAAGATCCCCCTGCAAAGTGAATTGATCGCTGGCGGCGCCCTCGGCATCAATGCGAAATCCCCCCTGGCCGCGATTCCAGGCGTCGTTCGCACTCTTACCGTCGGCATAGACTTCCGCGTCCCGGTCAAAATACTTCCCATAAACGCGGTAAAAAACATTGGAAGTGAGGGTGCCACCATAACGCACGGCGCCAAAATCCTGCAGCCAGTCCCCCCCGCCGCCCTCCACATAAAGCCCCTGTGTGTCCCGTGCGCTCTTGCTCGTGATGTTGATCACGCCATTCATCGCGTTCGCGCCCCAAAGCGTGCCCCCCGGCCCGCTGATGACTTCGATGCGGTCAAGGTCTTCGAGCAGATAATCCTGCAGGTTCCAGATCACGCCGGCCAAAAGCGGGGTGTAAATACTGCGCCCGTCCATCAACACCAGCAGCTTGTCGCTGAATCCCGAGGTGTTGAATCCGCGCGCGCTGATGTCCCATTGGGACGAACTGAGTTGCGCCACGTCCAAATTGTCCGCCAGCCGCAGCGCTTCCGGAATACTCGCCGCCCCGGAACGGCAAATTTGGCCGCCGGTGACCACTTGGATCGCCGCCGGGGCCTGGCCGAGTGGCTCCGGCTGTTTGGCCACGGAGGTGACTTCCTGATCCATCAGTTCTTGGAGACTCATCTTCTTGTAAGTCGCCAACATGTCCGAATTCGTTTTGCCCGTGTCCGCCGGCGCCACTTCATCCGCGCGGAGGTTCGCCGCGAGGGCGAGGGCGAGTCCAAGCAGGACGCCGGCCACCCGGCTGAACCAACCGATTGAGGTTTCCATACGCTTGATTGCTTTCATCGCGTGATAATTTTTACTTCATGCCTTTGCTCCGCGATCACTTTTGACGGCGCTCATTTCCGATCAAGATCCTTTCCGACCGCCGGCAACGTGAAAAAGAAACACGCGCCGCCTTTGGAATTGGGTTCATATCCGCAATGGCCGCCCTGCAAATCCACCAATCGCTGCACCACCGACAGTCCCAATCCCCGCGCGCTGCCCGGTTGGTGCAGGGAATCGAACGGCTGGAATAACCGGGCGCGGACTTCGGCCGGAACGCCGCCCCCGTGGTCGCAAACCTGAAAACAATATCCGTCTTTTTCCGGCCGCCAGTTCAATTCAATCCGCGGCTTTTCCCCGGCGTGCTGGAGCGCGTTCGCCAGCAGATTCCACCAGATGAATTGCAACCAGTCGGGCACGGCGCTCACCTCCGGCCAGGAATCCGGTTCGACGACCGTGGCCTGGGTTTTCAAAATCCGGCTTTCCAACTGCTGCAACACCCCCGCAACCAGCTCCGCCAGATTGACCCGCGCTTTCGTTTTGGGATGCGCCGACGCCTGGGTGATGACCCGCAATTGACCGATGAGTTTGATCATTTCGTCCACCGATGCGAACAGCGAGTCCGCCAGCGCCGCCGCCGCCGGCTCTTTTTCGATGAGCATTTCCCGGAGCAGTTCGCCCGTATTCACGATGCCGCCCAGCGGCGAGCGCAAATCGTGGCTGATGCGGCCGGCGATGGTGGCCAAATCGCCGCGCAACCGTGCATTCTCCCGCACGAGCTGGGCCGGCGTGACTTCGCGCAGGACGGCTTCCTGAGGGAGGGTCGCGTTCATTTCCAACCGGTTCTTGGGCTTGATTCGCAACGATCGGCGGTAAATTTCATAAATCTCATGGGGTGGTCATCGCCAGTGGCAGGCGAAAAATGAAGGTCGCGCCCTTTTCAGGAATGCTTTCACAGGATAATTCCCCATCCATGGCCTGAACCAATTTGCGCACAATGCTTAATCCCAAACCGGTGGAGGGTTCGCCCCCCGTCGGACGCGCGGAAAGGCGCCCATAACGGCGGAACATTTTGACTTTGTCCTCGGCGGTGAACCCCGGACCTTCATCGCGAATGACGCATTCGGCGCGGTGGCCGGCGGAGCGTATGGTAATAAACACCTGTTTGTCCCGGGCTGAAAACTTAAGCGCATTGGAAATCAGATTGTCCAAAACCTGGTCCAGTGCGGAAGCATCCGCCAGGGCGGTGACGGCCGCGGCGGGAAAATCGGTTTGAATCCGGATTTGCTTTTGCGCCGCCACCTCTTGATATTGCGCGATGGCGGCGGCGGCAAAATCCGCCAGATTGACCGCCCGGGATTCCAGGGTGAAACCATGGTCGGTTTTGGAGTTGGCGAGAAAATCTTTCAGGAACATCAGCGACTGCCCGCTGGTGCGAAAACAATTTTCCGCCAGTTGGGTCACCCGTTCGTCTTGGAAGCGGGTGATTTGGCGGCACAGCACCCCGGCGCTCATGTTCAGGCCGACAAGTTGATTGGTTAAATCGTGGGCGAGCATGCCCAGCACTTCATCCTTGTCCTCGATCAGTTGCTGGAGCCGGTCGCGCGCGGTTTTCAGGGCCAGTTGCGTCCGCACGCGCGATAAGAGTTCGGCATGGTTGAACGGTTTGGTGATGTAATCCACACCGCCGGAATTCAGGGCGCGGACAATCAAATCCTTGTCATCCGCCGCGGAAAGAAAAATGACCGGGATGTCCTTCCAGTCCGGATTTAATTTTAATTGCCGGCAGACTTCACACCCGTCCAGGCCCGGCATGAGCAAATCCAGCAGGATCAAATCCGGCATCCGCAACCGGACCCGCTTCAAAGCCGTTGCGCCATCCGTGGCGGGAATGATTTCGTGTCCCAATTTGCCGAGCACCCGGCCGACGATCTGGATATTGGCCGGTTGATCATCCACCACGAGAATTTGGGCCGGCCCCGTTTCATTAAGCTGCGCAGAAACCGGCGAGGCCTGGTTTTGCTCCCCGGGCGCGACCTTGGGTTGGGCTTTTGGGCTCATGCGTTTGGGCTTTGATCCAGCCGTTCAGCCCGTCAAAATGAATGTCTCCGCTCGAGTTTTATTCATCGAGATGACTTTGGTTGAACATTTGTTTCGGTCCAATCATCACCGGGTGCATGAAACGCCATTGTTACTATCCAGTCCTTTCACTTAACTGCCCCTTATATTGAGAGTGTTGCGGCCTTATGTCCAATCCAAAATTGCCTTCAGCCGCCCATCCCTTGCCAAGGGTTGGGGCCCGCCCGGCCGGCCGCATTATGCTTTTGAACTTTGCCGTGCCGCCGCCTAAACTCGGGGTGTGCCTATTCTGAGTTATGGTCTCACATTTATAGCTGCGTATCTGCTCGGGTCCATCCCCACGGGCTATTGGGTGGGGCGGGCCAAAGGGGTGGACATCCGCACGGTGGGCAGCAAAAACATGGGCGCCACCAATGTCTTCCGCACGGTGGGAAAAACCCTGGGCATCCTCGTGCTGCTCGTGGACGCGCTGAAAGGCTGGCTGGCCGTGGCCTGCGTCGCGCCGCTGATCGGTCATGCTTTTCCGTCGGACGCCGCCCCGGTCTGGCTGGCGGTGACGGCCGGTTTTGGGGCGATTTTTGGCCACAATTACACCTGCTGGCTGCAATTCAAGGGCGGCAAGGGCATCGCCACCTCCGCCGGGGTGTTCCTGGCCCTGGTGCCCGACGCGCTGGGGATCGCCCTCGGGGTGTGGATCGTTCTGTTCGCAGCCACCCGCTACGTTTCGGTGGCCTCGATGGCGGCGGCGGCGGTCCTGCCCCTGGCGGCTTGGTTGACCACCCGAGATATTCGGCTGACCGCCGTGGCCGGAGTCGCGGGAGTCTTGGCCATTTACAAACATAAAGCCAACCTGGGCCGCCTGCTCGCCGGGACGGAGCACCGGATTGAACTGGGCAAAAAAAAGGGGGCGCAATGAAAGTGACGGTCTTGGGCGCGGGCGCCTGGGGAACGGCCCTGGCCCGGTTGCTGCAAACGGGCGGCCACGAGGTCACGCTCTGGGGCCATTCCGCCGCCCATCTGGAGGAACTGCGGCGCACCCACCGCAATGAACGGCTGCTCCCCGGCATCGTCCTGCCCTGGGAACTGCGGCTCGAACCGGATTTGGCCGCCGCCGTGGCCGGGGCGGAATATGTGGTGGTGGCCGTGCCCTCGAAGTCGTTCCGGGACACCACCCGACAACTGGCGGATTTTTCCGGCGTGATCATCAGCGTCACCAAGGGTCTGGAACACCAGACGGGACTGACCATGTGCGGCATCCTGGCGGAAACCGCCCCCCGGGCCGGCCGGGCCGCGCTGTCCGGTCCGTCCTTTGCGCTGGAAGTGGCGCGGGAAATTCCCACGGCCATCGTGGCCGGCAGCACCGACGCCGCCATCGCCTCGGCCGTGCAGAAACTGTTTCACCGGCCGGCTTTCCGGGTTTATACCAGCCCGGATTTGCCGGGGGTGGAACTCGGGGGCGCACTCAAGAACGTCATCGCCATCGCCGCCGGCATTTGCGACGGCCTCGGGTTTGGGGACAACACCAAGGCGGCGCTCGTCACCCGGGCGCTGGCGGAAATGCGGCGTCTGGGCGTGGCGGCGGGCGCGCAGGCGGCGACCTTCTCCGGCCTGAGCGGACTGGGCGACCTGATGGTCACCTGTTTTTCCAAACTGAGCCGCAACCGGGGTTTTGGCGAACGCATCGGACGCGGCGCGGCCCTCCCGGAAATCCTGGCGGACCTGACGGCGGTGGCGGAAGGCTATCCCACCGCGCGTTCCGCCGCCGAACTGGCGCGTAAACTGAACGTCGAAACGCCCATCGTGGATGAAGTCCACGCCACGCTGTATCTGGGCAAGCCCCCGGCGCTGGCCCTGCGCGACCTGATGGCGCGCGAATCCAAGCCGGAGAATTGACTTGGATCCCGGCGGCGTGCCGACCGAACACCTTGACCCGGGATCGGGTCTTGGGTTTCGGGTCTTGGGTCCGGGGTGCCGGACGATAGGGTAAGGCGTGACTGACCTTGACTGGCCTTGACCCTGGCTCGGGTATTGGGTTTCGGGTCTCGGGTCCGGGGTGCCGGGCGACAGCGTAAGGCTTGACTGGGCTTGACCGTCGTTTGGGTCTTGGGTTTGGGGTTTCGGGTCCGGGGTGCCGGGCGATAGGGTAAGGCTTGACTGGGTTTGACCGTCGAACCCGACCTGAACGGATTTTGGATAGGAAAAGAAGGCGCGGGGCTTGGGGCACGAGGCTTGGGGCGGAGCAGACAGGCTGCCCGCCGGGACCGCAAGGTGCGTGCAGGGTGCCGCTCTTGGACCCGCACCGCACGAACGTCCGGCGGCAGCGCGCCGCCGGACTGGCGTCCGCCGTTTCAAGCAGGAGGTTAATGCTGGCGCGTTCATTCGCCACCTTACGACCAAAATACGCATTATTATGCCTGTTGTCAATTTATAAATGGCGCTAAGCTGCTATTTTTCGCGCAGAGCCAACCGCTGAGAAAGCAATAAAGCAATAATGCGATAACGCGATGATCGCGCAGAGCGGGGACGCCCTGTGGGAGCTGATGCAGGAAGAAACTCTTTCGCAAGTGGATGGTTTCAGGTTGGGTGGCTCTGGCACCCCTGCCCGGGGTGCAGTCCGTTTCCGGGCGAGATCCGGGGGGCTCGCTGGCGCTCGACCCCCGGCTACTATCCGGCAACCCTCCGGGTTGCGGAACTGGCTGCAAGGCAATCACTTCCAGCAGGAGTTTCTTAAAAGGCGCAGAGGGCGCAGAGCGGGGAGCCGCAACCAAAGAGAGGACTCAAACCGCAGCTGGACGCAGATGAACGCAGCAACGGTGTTTAGTGTGCAAGGGAAAAGTTTGGATTTTTGAGCAAATGATTCATCAAGACGATCAATTTCCGCATGACGG
>Ga0302278_10000665_pt1 | contig 43499 bp, 41 predicted proteins | sample III_Bog_N3_2_FD_194543 | JGI IMG/M metagenome (GOLD analysis project Ga0302278, IMG submission 194543) | Peat permafrost microbial communities from Stordalen Mire near Abisko, Sweden - III_Bog_N3_2 | ecosystem: Environmental > Terrestrial > Soil > Wetlands > Peat | place: Sweden: Abisko...
ATGAGGAAGATGTTGGGAGCTGGGAAGCCACGAGAACTGGCGAACCGGATGGCAGAACTCGTTTCAGGAGCCGGTAAGCGCCTCGTCAGCCTTTTCAACTCCAAAAGCCAGGACAACGTCAACCTTCCCTTCACAAACACCCCGAGATATACAACTCACTCCATTACCGCTCGCTGGAATGCAGGCTGGACAATAGCCCGTTCCACCACAGGCAGTTAGGCGTTGAACTAACTAAGTAATGCCGGTGGTGAAAGAAGAGAGATACTTCTACTGCCACAGAAGGACATGCGGGGATAGAAGGCCCTGCCGGAGGCACTTGCAGCGCGGAGCGGGGGCGAAGCCCTAAAACACAAGGCGCCGCGATGTGAAGGCACCGAGTCCGAACTCTTTTCGCTTGTTCCCCGGCATGGACTCTATGGGGCAATGCATTCTTCCACCTTGACCGGTGGCGTAGGTTACGGATCCTTCGGTCGCGAGTTCGAGTCTCGCCTGGCGGGGAACTGCCAGTAGCTCAGTGGGTAGAGCGAAAATCGCCGCAGCCGCTGGTACCCCGGTCATCGTTTTCCTGGCGCGATTATGAATGTCGCGCCGCAACCTCAACGCGGCCGGTGGTGCAGGCAACAGTTACTTCGGGAGCGGGAGATGCGGGTTCGAATCCCGCCGCGTGTGACTGGCACGCGTCGTCTAATGGCAGGACATCCGCCTTCTTATGTGCCCATTCAAAAGGGTCTGCAAGAAAGATACTGTCGCCGCTTGTTCCCCGGCATCGATTCACGGCACGCGCTTTGATTGGCGCGCCAAAAGCAAGTCCACCTCAGCCGGTGGTGTAGGTAACGGATACTTCGCCTGTTAAGCGGGAGACGCAGGTTCGAATCCTGCCCTGAGCGCGAGCCCGGGTGGTCTAGTGGCTAAGGACGCCTATGTTCCGTACCGATTGTTCCCCGGCTAATAACCCTCCGGCGGGTCCGGATAGAAGAGCAGAACGATGGGCAAACTGAACATCAAGAACGGCACGCCGGTGGGAGGAACTCACTTATGCCGGAGCTGCAGCTGGGGACAGTTAGTTGTGGGTTATCGCGAGTCTGACATGCTGGCGATTTGCACCAATACGAGCCCGAACCTGGTGCTTCCGTTCACGGTGTATGAATGCTCGCACTACGCAGACAAGCACAAGCCGGACTGGGAACAGATGAAGAATCTGGCCATCAACATTCAACCGTTGCGTGTTTCAAAGAAGACGCGCGGATTCAGCGTCCCGGCGGCCAGCGTTTCCGCGAATGGGGCCGACGTAGAAGAAGAGGGTGAAGAGGAAGTTGCGCTCGCCCGCTGAGATCAACCATCCGTCACTCACCATCTCCTGCCGGTGGCGCAGGACACGGATACTTCGTAGAGCGCCGCCTTTCAGGCGGAGGTCGCAGGTTCAAATCCTGCCGCAGCCTTCAGGCTGACGTGGCTCAGAGCATCACCTTCCGTGGCCGAATATTCCCCGGCAGAAGTTTTTCAACGAAGCTGGACGAGATGAATTTCGTTCGATGACATCAACTGCAAAATCAACCTCCTGCCGGTGGCGCAGGGCACGGATACTTCGGAGAAACTTCGCACATAGCGGAGGAGCAGGTTCGACCCCTGCCGCCAAGCTTCGGCTTGGTGAATGCCGCGCCCGTCAATTCCCCGGCGGGAATTCATTCTTGATTATTTCTGAAAGGAGGCGCACCATGCGCCTGAACAAATTCACTCTGAAGCGCTTTACCCGCCCGCGCACCCACGAGGGAGCGCCGGCCAAGCGCATCACGCCGGAGCAGGCTCTGCGCCGCTCGGTCCTCTCGTGCATGCTGTGGGAGAACGAGTTCTACGAGGATGGCGTCCAGATCGCAGGACGCATCGGAGAACTGGTTCCCCAGGTTGAGGCAGAGAAGATTGCCGAGCTGGCCGTGGAGGCTCGCGAGAAGATGAAGCTTCGCCACGCGCCGCTGCTGCTGGTGCGCGAGATGGCTCGCCACGCAACGCATCGCGCGGTGGTTGCCGAGACGCTGATCCGCGTGGTCCAGCGTGCTGACGAACTCTCTGAGTTTGTCGCCATCTACTGGGCGGGTGGACGTCAGCCGCTGTCAGCGCAGGTGAAGAAGGGGCTAGCTTCCGCATTCACCAAGTTTGACGAGTACGCGCTGGCCAAGTACGACCGCGCAGGAGCTGTTCGCCTGCGCGACGTCCTGTTCCTATCTCACGCTCGCCCGGTGGACGAGGCGCAGGCTGCGCTGTGGCGCCGTCTTGTGGACAACGAACTGGCTACGCCGGACACTTGGGAGGTTGCACTCTCTGAGGCGGGACGCGGCGAGAGCGCCGAGGGCAAGGCGGAGGCCAAGCGCGAAGTGTGGGAGCGTCTGCTGGCGGAGCGCAAGCTGGGGGCGCTGGCTCTTCTGCGCAACCTGCGCAACATGAAGGACGCGCAGGTGCAGGAGAAGCTTGTGCTCGATGGGATTGCCGCCGTGAGGACGGACCGGGTGTTGCCGTTTCGTTTTCTGGCTGCTGCGCGCAGCGCGCCGCAGTGGGAGGACGCACTAGAGCAGGCAATGTTCCGCTCACTCGAGCAGCGTGAAGGCTTTGGCCCGGTTCTGCGCGGACGGACGGTGCTGCTGGTGGACGTCTCCGGATCGATGGAGTCGCCCATCTCGTTTCGCTCGGAGATGCGCCGGACCGATGCAGCATACGGTCTGGCGATCCTGCTGCGCGAGATCGCGGAGTCGGTGACGATCTTCACTTTCTCTGAGAAGGCAGTTCGCGTGCCGTCTCGCCGGGGAATGGCACTGCGCGACGCGCTGGACAAGAGCCAGACCCACGGGGGAACCAACCTGGGGGCTTCGCTGGGGCAGGTGGAGGCCGAGATGCGCGAAGGGTACGAGCGCATCGTGGTGATCACCGACGAGCAGTGCCACGACCGGGTTCCTTCGCCGCGCGGGGTTGGCTATGTGATCAACGTGGCTTCGGCCCAGAACGGTGTGGGATACGGAGCGTGGAACCACATCGACGGCTGGTCAGAGGCGGTAATCGACTACATCGCCGAACTGGAGGCCGAGCGCGGATGAAAGGTGACAGGTGACAGATGACAGATGACAGTTCCGAGTTGCCAAGCATCGGTTGTCATCTGCCATCTGTTATCTGTAGTTTGCGCTTACTCAACTTCAAGGAGCTTGATGCGGAAGAGCAGACCAGCGATCGCAGCACCAATCAGGGGGGCGATCCAGAAGAGCCAGAGCTGGCCGAGAGCCTGGCCACGGACGAAGAGCGCCGGACCAAGGCTGCGGGCGGGATTCACGCTGGTGCCGGTGATGTGGATGCCCAGCAAGTGAATGGCGACCAGGGTGAGGCCGATGACCAATCCGGCGAAGCCCGAAGGTGCGGCCTTCTGGGTGGAGCCGAGGATGACCATAAGAAAGAGGAACGTGGCGAGGACTTCGAAGAGGAACGCCGAGGTGAGGTTGTATCCTCCGCCATAGCCTGCGCCCCAGCCGTTCTGGCCCAGGCCGCTGGCTGCGATGTTGTAACCGCCGGTAACGCCGGCGGCGATGACGCTGACGGCGCCAGCGGCGAGGATTGCGCCGAAGCACTGGCCGACCCAGTACCCGATCATGTCAACGAAGGAGAGGCGGCCGGCAACGAATGCGCCGAAGCTGACCGCTGGGTTGATGTGGCAACCAGAGATGGGGCCGATTCCGTAGGCCGCGCAGACGAGGCCCAGCCCGAAGGCGAAGGCGATGCCGACGATGCCCACCATGCCGGTGGCACCGCCGGTGATCACGACGGTGCCAACTCCAAAGAGCACCAGGGTGAATGTTCCGACCAACTCCGCAAAGTATTTCTTCATTTTTTCTCTCACTTTCGTTTTCTGATTTGTACGACTGATTACTGCTTCGCATATGGGGATAGGGTTTGCCGCGCACATCCGACACGGGGCCTTGTCTCCAGGGCGGGATGTTTCGGCCAGACCGGCACGGAAAGCGCCGATACGGGCGAGGGGAGCGCGCTGGCAGTGTTTCAAGGCTAAACCGCAGAGTCAAGGGAAACTTGGGTGGAAAACTGGTCAAGGGGAGGAGTATCCCGATCTGCCAAATTCACACAACATTTGCAATCTGTTTGCCTGGTTGCATTAGTCTGTTGATAGTTCCGGACGGCCTGCAGATGGGTACTCGACGGTCGCCGGGCGAGGACAGACCGTTTGAGCCAAACCGTATTTGTTCTTGAAGACGACACCGATATCTCACGCCTCGTGCAGCATCATCTCGAGGCCGCAGGGTTTTCAGCCCGCCTCTATAGCATCCCCACCAACGTGATTGCAGACGCCGAGCGCCAACCTCCGGCGCTATTCCTGCTGGACATCATGGTTCCGGGGGGCGACGGGCTGGATGTCTGCCGCAGGCTGCGCGCCAACCCGGTGCTGTCGACGATCCCGATTATCTTTCTCACGGCGCGTGCCGGTGAAAATGACCGGGTTCTGGGGTTGGAACTGGGTGCAGACGACTACATCACAAAGCCCTTTGCCCCACGAGAGCTGGTTGCACGCGTGAAGGCAGTTCTGCGCCGCTTTGAGCGTCCCACCTCGCCGTCGATCATCCGATTTGAAGAGGTCATCATCGATGCAAACGCGATGCAGTTGCGCGTGCGCGGCGATCTGACTACTACAACGGCAACGGAGTTTCGCCTTCTGGACTATCTTGCCCGACATCCTGGCCGGGTTTTCAGCCGCGATCATCTTCTGGATGCGGTGTGGGGCGATGCGCGGTTCGTGACGCCGCGATCGGTGGATGTTTATGTGCGCCGTATCCGTGAGAAGATTGAGATCGATCCGGAGAATCCACGCTACCTGAAGACCGTGCGCGGTGCAGGTTATCGGTTTGAGATTCCCAAGTCCGAATAACCGCGCAACGGTTTAGCTTGATTCGCTGCCGACGTTCGAACGGACTACGGTTGATAGCACCGCAGTTGGGAGCACCGCACCTTGACCCCCAGAGTTTTCAGCAAGCTGCTCGGTCTCTTTGTCCTGCTGCTGGTCTTTGAGACGGCGGTGATGGAGTTTGTATTCCGCCGATTTGTGGAGCAATCGGCTGGAGAGACACTTCATCGCCTTGGGCTTGAGGCTCTTTGGTCGGGGCTGATTGCGCTGGCCGTCGCGCTGCCGCTCGCCGCGTGGGTTGCCGCGCGCATCACGGACCGCCTGGGCAAGGTTGTCTCTTTCGCACGTAAGATTGCAGGCGGCGATCTGGAGGCGCGTCTCGACGCCTATGGGGACGACGAGCTTGCCACAATGGAGGCCGCGCTGAACCAGACCGCCCAGCGCCTCGGGCAAGATTTCGCTGAGATTGAAAGCAGACGCCAGGAACTGGTCACGATGCTCGACTCCATGCAGGAGGCCGTGATTGCTGTTACTCGCGAAGGTCTTGTCAGGTGGTCAAACGCGGTGATGCAACAGTTTGCCGCAACGCAGATTGTGCCGGGCCGGCCTTTGGTTCACTCGGTTCGTGATCCGGAAGTCCTGGCATGCGTGCGTGCCGCACAAGAGCGGGGCGAGGTGCGCTTCGGCCGCGCCAGTTCGCTGGTTCACGGGCGCGTATTTGAAATCAACGCTGCGCCGTTGCCGTCGGGCGGGGCGCTTGTCGTGCTGCATGATGTGACCGGGATTGAGGCGGCCGAGCGCTCGCGGCGAGACTTTATCGCCAATGTCAGCCACGAGCTTCGCACGCCGCTCACGTCGATCCAAGGGTATGTGGAGACACTTCTCGAAGATCCGGATCCGCGACCGGAGACCACGCGCGAGTTCCTTGGAGTGATCCAGAAGAATGCCGTGCGCATGAATCGCCTTACCGAAGATCTGTTGGCGCTGGCCAGTGTTGAAAGCCCGGATTACAAGATTGCCCGCCAGGCGATCCGCGCCGATGAGATGGTGCAGGACGCAATCGAATCGCTAGGCGGCATCGTGGTTGATTCAGAGGTTGAACTTGAGTCCTCCGGTGCGCCCGACGCGCTTGTCATGGCCGATCCCGACGCGATGAACCAGGTTTTTGGCAACTTGATTGAAAACTCGCTCAAATATGCCAAGTCCGGCAAACGTATAAGAGTGGGGGCTCGCCAGCACCAAAACGAAGTTGAGTTCACAGTCGAGGATTTTGGCCCCGGCATAGCCTCAGAGCATCTCTACCGGATATTTGAACGCTTCTATCGTGTCGACAAGGCGCGCTCCCGAGACTCTGGGGGCACCGGTCTGGGCCTGGCCATCGTCAAGCACATCGTTCAGGCTCATGGTGGCCGGATTTGGGCGGAAAGCGAGTTGGGCTCGGGCGCGCAGTTCCATTTCACTCTCCCGCTGGCCAAGCCCATGGCTGGCCCAGGACATTAATCCACGGATTCTGCGGAAAACCAGCAACTCATCCCCCAAAATCTAGCCTGGATTCAAATCCCCGTAACATTCGTGGTAGACAATCGAATGCGGCAGTTCCTCTGCAAGGGAGATTTGTGTGAAGAAAGCATTCGTAGTTGCAGGATTCCTGATTTTGGCCATGACAACGGCGCAAGCGCAAAAGCTGACCGGCGCGGGTTCTACTTTCGACTATCCCATTTTTTCGAAGTGGTTTAGTGAGTACTCCAAGGCCCATCCGGGCGTGGAGATTAACTACCAGTCGATCGGTTCAGGCGGCGGCATTCGCCAGGTGACTGCCGGTCTGGTGGACTTTGGCGCTTCCGATGGTCCAATGACCGATGAACAGCTCGCTTCCTCCAAAGTGAAGCTGACCCATATCCCTATCGTGCTTGGAGCGGTAGTGCCTGTGTTCAACGTCCCGGGTGTGCAGGATGTGAGGTTCAGCGGTGAGGTTCTTTCCGATATTTATCTTGGCAAGATCACGCAATGGAATGACCCGCGCATCGAGAAGGACAATCCAGGGGGCCATTTTCCTGACCAGAAGATCATTGTTGTTCATCGTTCCGACGGCAGCGGAACAACTTACATCTTCACCGACTACCTCAGCAAGGTCAGCAGCGAATGGGCTCTAGGCCCAGGCAAAGGCACCTCGCCCAGCTGGCCCTGCGGAGTTGGTGGCAAGGGCAACGAAGGCGTTGCGGGACTGGTCCGTCAGCTTCCCGGCGCCATTGGCTATGTTGAGCTGATCTACGCTTTGCAAAACCACATCAACTACGGTGCTGTAAAGAATTCGACCGGCAACTACCTCAAGGCGTCCATCGAGGGCGTCACCGAAGCCGCCGCAAGCGTGAAGCAGATGCCAGCCGACTTCCGCGTCTCGATCACGAACGCATCCGGCAAGGAGGCTTACCCGATTTCGAGCTTCAGCTGGATGCTGATCCCCGTCAAGGCGACCGATCCTGCCAAGGGAAAGGTGATCAAGGACCTGCTGAGCTGGATCGTGACTTCTGGTGAAAGTGAGGTCTCCGCACTGTCGTACGCTCCGCTGCCCAAGGTCGTAGCCGACAAGGTGCTTAAGTCCATTTACGCCTTGCAGTAATATAGGCCCCCAGAAGAATAGGATAGGTCTCCACAAAAGGGTCCGGCCATCATGCCGGGCCCTTAATTTTCCGGAGCTTGAATCTGCCTGCGGGATTCTGGTTTCCTCCGTCGCTTAAAAGCCGTTATGATGGGCCGCAAGAGGTCACCATGCGCAGACTCATGGGATGCGTTGCCATCATCACGCTGATGTATATCCCCGTTGTTGCTGACGGGTCAAGCCGCTTCGATGGCAAATGGGACACGGTTCTCGCCTGCGAGCCGTTCAAGGACGCACGAGGATTCAGTTGGGAGTTCACCAGCGAGATCAGAGACGGGAATCTGCGCGGAGTCTATGGCGTTGAGCATCATGCGGCTTCCATCCTGATCGAAGGGCCAATCGCCGATGACGGTTCAGCGCAGCTCACGGCGACCGTCTGGACTGGAGACAAGGTGTATGTGCCGGGGCAGGACACGCCCAAGGGAACGGAGTTCACGTACCGGATAAAGGCGGAATTTCGCGAAGGGCGAGGGAAGGGAACGCGGATCGAGGGGCGGCCCTGCATCTACGCTTTCAAGAAGAACTAGGACTCTTTTCAGGACTCCTGCGTGGTGCTAGCGGTATTCGCCGATGAGCCGGTCGACGAGGGGCAGTAGCCTTTCGCCAGTGCGCGGCAGCACAAAGTCCTGAGCCTTTGCATCCCAATCGAGCTTGAAGCTGGTGGAGAGCGCAGAGATCCAGATCTGCTGAATTGGCGCGTTGGGGGTAATGACAAACTTGCCGGGCGGCTCTTCGAAGGATACGTTGAGCAAGCCGTTTTGGCCTTCGACCTCGAATCCCGCCTCGTCCGCCTCTTCGCGGGCAATGAGGTGTTTCAGCAGCGCGTCGAGTGCGACCTCGGCCAGCTTGCGAAATTCCACTTCATCCATCATGGCCCCAGTGTAGCAAGGTTAGCGAAGCCGGGATCTCAGGGCAGGATGTGCTTTTGTGCATGGCCGGACTGTTGAGATTTCAGGCATTGTTCAAGTCTCGGGCAAGTCTGCCGATAAGCCCTCATGAAAGGCCAGCAGTTTTTGAGCCATCATGGGAATCACGCCGATCGGACCTCTCGCGATGCTGCCGCTCTCCCGAGGAACTGGGGTTGACGGCGAACCTGTGCCGATGGCCAGGGTAGAGCGGTCAGCTCGCACCGAGGACGAAACCTACTCTCCCACGAAGGAAGAGAGTGGTTTTCAATCGCAGGGAAGGGAATCGGGAAGTGAGGCTGGAGATTCCGAATTTGCAGCCGAGGTGCAGCCTGAGGATTGGGAGGACAGTGTGAAGGAGCCCTCATTTAGTTTTTCCGAAGCTTCCGCAGCGAAGATCAGCTTCTTTGCCTGAGTTAGGCTTCCGTCATCCGCCTCACTGTTTTTTCTTCCAAGACAGCAAGATGCGATCTTCGGTCGGTGGTTTGGCGTGTGGTTGGGGATCTGGATGCCTTACAGGTCGCATTGCCGCGGTGTATCCCCCAGCCCTGCTAAACTTTGCCTGCCCGGTTCGACCAAAGTCAGTGCGGCTCAACTGTGTGCCAGCGGTTTCAAGCCTCCCCACATGGGGAGCTAGTAGAACCGCCTTGATCCGCGCGGTCATTCCCGACTGGGTTTGAGCAAACTGCTCTGCAATCGCCAGGAGGCGGGATAGAATACTCTTGTTTGCCATCATATCGTTATCAGTGAGCACCTTAGCAGCAACTCGCACCGATGTTCCGAGACCTTCATGAGCGCCCCTGGACCCATAAAATCCGAGACGTCCTATCGGCCGGACATCGATGGAATTCGCGCAATAGCTATCCTGAGCGTCGTGCTCTATCACAGCGGTCTTCTGTACTTGCCCGGAGGATTCACCGGCGTCGACATCTTCTTTGTCATCTCAGGGTATTTGATTGGCGGTCATATATTTTCCGAATTGGAGTCGGGACGCTTCAGCTTTTTGCGGTTTTATTACCGCCGTGCAAAACGAATCCTCCCGGCCTACTACTTTGTTCTCGCATTCACGCTGATTGCCGGATGTTTCCTCCTCTCGCCGACCGAGTTGCGGGAGCTTGGGCGTTCGGCAATTGCGGCAACTCTGTCTGCCTCGAATCTGGTGTTTTGGCACTTTTCCGGGTATTTCGACACGAGGAGCGAATTCAATCCGCTGCTGATGACGTGGTCGCTCGGCGTTGAAGAGCAGTTCTATCTTGTGGTGCCATTGTGCATGTTACTGCTCACGCGGCTGCGCCGGAACTGGCTTTGGCCTGCGATTATCGCCGGTTGCATCCTGTCGTTTGTGCTCGCAGTTCGCGCACTGCCTCACTATCCAACCTTGGTCTTCTATATGCTTCCACCGCGAGCATGGGAACTTGGCGCGGGTGTGGCACTGGCTGTGGCAGAATTCAATCGCAAGCCAACTTCGTTGCGAGCTTCCGCTGCCCAGGTTGCAGGGTTCGCCGGCCTCGCGATGATCGTCGTGCCAACGCTGATGTTGAATACGAGGACGCCTTTCCCTGGGTGGGCTGCTTTACCCTCCGTCCTTGGCACAGCCCTGGTGATTGGCGCGCCGGCCAGCTGGGTCAACCGCCGCATCCTCTCGCTGCCGCCACTGGTTTTCGTGGGAAGAGTCTCCTACTCCTTTTATCTTTGGCATTGGCCAATTCTGGCTTATCTACGAATCGCTAATGGAAACACCGTCCCTTGGATCGCTTCGTTCCTGGCTGTCGTGACGGCATTTGCGCTGGCGGTTCTTTCCTTCTACTTCATTGAGCAGCCCTGCCGCCGATCGAAGAGGTTGCCGAGTCCACTCCTGGTCCGTTACGCAATCCTGAGTGCCGCGATGCTGCTGGTGTGTTCCGGGATCTGGGTCGCGGGCGAGTTCCCTCCGCAGAATTCCGTTGTGGCGCGGGAAGACCTCGCTGCCTATTTGCCGAGCCTCGACCCTTGCCTGGTTGGCCATGACAAACTCCCCACTTCGTCAAGTTGTTACGACCCAGGCGGCATGGCCCCGAAGGTCGCTCTCTGGGGCGACAGTCACGCCGCAGCATTGGCGCCAGCCATGCGCGGCCTCGCTCAAGCGCAGGGTTTTGGCTTCGTCCAGATCGGCAAGACAACCTGTCTCCCCATGGTGGGCGCGGCAATCTTCATTCCTCCCGCTCACCTGAGCGCGGGAGAGTGTCTCAAGTTCAACCGGGGCGCCCTGGACATGATCGTTTCCGATCATCAGATTCGAATCGTGATTCTAACCGGGGTTTGGCGTGACACGGGGAATCACTCTAGGTGGGTGACGGAAGAGACCGGCGATGAGCCGGTTAATCTGACACCCGACTTGGCACGGATCGCGTTTCAACGGTCGTTGAGAGACACAATTCAGCATCTGGAGTCCGCAGGAAAGAAGGTCGTCGTAGTCGATGATGTCCCAGGTATTCCATTCGATCCGTTGATGCGGTTTAGGACTGAGCACATACCTGCACGGAACTGGCTTGCGGGTCTGTTGGGATCTCCCGATGCGGGCAGTCCTGGGCTTCGCCCGACAGAGAGCTTCGTTCCGAATGAATTGGCGAACACGGAACTGGATCTTGCGCTGACGGGGGTGCCCGACATCATGCGGTTCGATCCCTCGACGAGACTTTGTAGCGACGGCCATCGATGCATCTATCAGGAAGGCGATCACTTGCTCTATTGGGATGAATCGCATTTAACCGCTGTTGGCTCTTCTTCTGCGCTTCGGGGATTCCACTTTCCATCACTGCCGGCTGCCGCGAAGGAATCACCCGAGCCCGCTGGTGGGCAAATTCACAAATAGGCCCCGGGGGGAGTGTCAAGAACCGGGCGCGACGGAATCGGCTGCGGGGACTAGCACTTCTATCCGGGGTAGGATTAAAATGCTTGCTTGGAGAAAACAATGAAAACGTCTTCACTGCTGCGTTCGTTCTTTGCCTTCCGCACTGTACGGCTTGCTGCACTTCTGCTGGCCGGGCTCGCCTCCACCTCGCTCGTTTTTGCCGCACCCATTCACGACGCGGCAATCAAGGGCGACGTCAAGAAGATTGCCGCAATTCTCGCCGCAGATCCCACCCAGCTCAATGCCAAGGATAAGCTCGGCAACACGCCGCTGCACTACGCTGCGTTCCATGGCCAACTTGCTGCGGTGAAGGCGCTGATCGACGCCGGCGCGGACGTAAAGGCCAAGAACAACTACGGTCCCTTCCAACCTGGCGAACTGGGCGGCGCTCTCGGCCAGGGGGCTACCACTCATCAGGATCCGGTCTGGCTGTTGCAGAGTCACGGCGTAGACACCGCAGACATGCAGAACGGATACACGCCCCTCGACCTCGCCCTGTTTGCTAGCAGGCACAAGGAAATTGTTGACCTCCTTCTGGCCAAGGGCGCTGACGTGAATGCCCGGGCTTCGAGCGGAGCGACGCCCCTGTTCTGGGCCGTGATGCGGGACCAAAAGGACGACGTGCTTACGTTGCTTGCCAAGGGCGCCAATGTGAACCTTACCGATGCCTGGGGCGACACGATCCTCGACTTAGCAATTCGCGCGCAATTTACGACGTTGATCCCTATTCTTGTTGAACACGGCGCGGATGTGAACGCACAGGACCAGAGCACAAACCGCCCCATCAACTACGCGCAAGGCATGGACGACAGCAAGTGGGTGAAGTACCTGAAGGACCACGGAGCCCACTAGTCGGCGAACGTTTTCGCATGCTTTCTGAAGCAATCAACGGCGCGGCCCAGGAGTCCTCTGGCCGCGCCGTTGGCGTTTGTGGCTGGCGGTGCCTGACGGTGGCTATCACCAGGTCCAAGATGGCTCTTAAGTGCCATTTACGGTACTCAGCGGCAGACGTACCCTCATCGGAGTGCAATCGGCCCGTATTCAAGCGTGACTTTGCCCTTTGAGGCCTCCCGATCCTTTTTTTATTCTTCCAATTCGTGCTGGTTGTCTCCATTGGCGCCTATCTAGCGGCGGTACGCACAGCCCTTTACCGACGCATGCGCTGTTCATGGCAGCAACTGGTTAGTCAGATCGATACAGGTTCGGGGCGCCGAGCTGCCTTCCGGAATGCAGGCGTTCTGCTAAAGATGATCGACTACGCGTGTCAGGGAGATAGGCCCATCGATTCCGCCCTTGCCGAGACGCTGCGCGCAGAAGCCCACCGGATTCGTCTGGGAGCTGTTTGGGCGCCAGCCCCCTGGGCCTGAGCAACCACTTCTTGGCCAGAGCTTGTCCAAATCAGATTTCAACTCATTGAATTCAGACTTCTTACCAGGAATTCACAGGATTCCTGCACTTTGGGGCTTGCGCATGTTCTGTAACCGGAGTAATTTACTAACCAGTTAGTTAATTACTGTGCACTCCACCGCTCCAAGCCGAACCCAATCTGATCGCTCGGATCTTTCGCGCCAGCGGATCCTTGATGCCGCGTTGCTTGAGTTCAGCGCAGAAGGGCTGGCCGGAGCGCGAACTGACCGCATCGCTGCTGCGGCAGGAGTGAACAAGGCGCTGATTTATTACTACTTCGAGAGCAAGGAAAACCTCTACAACGCGACGCTTGAGATGATTGCCTCGCGGGTCAGAGACAGCACAATGGCCGTGTTTTTGCGCTCGGCGACTGCCGGTGAACGCATTCTCCGTTTCGCTCTGAACCACTTTGACCGGATTCTCAGTCAGCGCGACTTTCAGAACCTGATGCAGCAGGAGATGATCCGGGTCCACAAGGGCGAAAGCGGCGCGGTCCCGCTGTTGATACAGCGCGTCTTCGCTCCGACGCATGCGATGTTTCAGTCTTTGGTGCGCGAGGGCATAGCTTCGGGTGAACTCATCGAAGCCGACTGGTTTCAATTTCCGCTGGTTGCGCTGGGCGCCAACGTCTTTTACTTCCTCGCTGCGCCCATTTGGGGATCGATTATGCCCTTCGACCCCTTTTCTCCTGCGGTAATCGCGGAGCGCCGTTTTGCCCTGGTTCGCTTTCTTGGCCAGGCTCTTTTTTTAGATCGTCAGCACGGTGCGCGTTTGGCCGAACAGATTCTGGCCGACACACCGATGCCCGAAATCGCACAGGATCGTTTCCTGCACGGGAGGAAGAATGAACGCACGTAACAGGGTCTTCATGATCCTTGGATTGCTTACGATTGGATCGCTTATCTGGTACTTCGTTACGGTTCGGCCGACCGGTGACATGCAACTTATCGGCACCGTCGACGCGAACGAAGTGATCGTAAGCGCGAAGATTCCCGGCCGTATCCAGAGCCTGCTGGTGGACGAGGGGCAGGACGTGAAGGCGGGCCAACTGATCGCGGTGATTGAGAGCGAGGATTTGCAGGCTGCACGTAAGGCCGCCGAGGCAACGGCCGCGAGCCAAACGTCGCGTCTGAGTGAGACCGTGGCAACCGAGCGCCAGACCGTAGGCGAAACCACCAGCGCGACCGTGAATGCAGAAGCGCAGGTGAACTCGGCGAAGGCTGTGCTGGCGCAGGCGCAGGCGAACTACATGCACCAGCAGGCCGATACCAGCCGCACGGTGGCCCTGGCGCAGCAGGGCATCATGAGCACGCAGGCGCGCGATGAAGCGGTGACCAGCCTGGAGGCAGACAAAGCCGCCGTTGACACAGCCAAAGCCAACGTGGCCGCTGCGGAGGCCGCTCTGCGGCAAGCCCGGGCCCATGAGTTGTTGAACACCGTCGCGCAACGCACCGTAACCGAGACTCGCGACACGGCTGAGAGCGCGCGCGCGCTGGCGGAACAGGCCAAAGTGCAGGTTGGGTACTCACAGGTTTACGCGCCAGTCTCAGGAAAGGTGAATGTGCGTGTTGCGCGGCAGGGTGAGGTGGTAACCATGGGCGCGGCCATCGTGACGATCATGGATCTGACGCAGACATGGGTCTATGCGCCTCTGCCGGAGACGCAGGCGGGGGCGGTGCAGGTTGGGGATACGCTGCGCGTTGTGATGCCCGGCGGCGCGAGCGAGACGATCACCGGCAAAGTAATCAACAAGGCGGCCGAAGCGGATTTTGCGACTCAGCGCGATGTTTCAAGCCGCAAGCGGGACATCAAGACGATCCAGCTCAAATTGTTGATCGAAAATCCGGGCGAGCGCTGGGTGCCTGGCATGACGGCTGAGGTTTACATTCCCAAAGACAAGCTGGTGAAGCAATGACAGCCGCCATTCCAACGGAGATACAGTCCAAACCTTCGATCAAGCCGCCGGGCGAGTTGCCTCCGCCCACTGCGGGCGCGGCCATCGAGGTGCAGAACATCGTCAAGGTTTATGGCTCGTTGATGGCAGTGAAGGATGTTAGCTTTTCGGTGAAGGAAGGTGAGATATTCGGCCTTCTCGGGCCGAATGGCGCAGGCAAGAGCACGCTGATCCGCATGATGACCACGCTTATTCCTGTGACGGGCGGGCGCGCGCTGGTGGCCGGCCACGATGTGACCAAGGACTCCGATGCAGTGCGCAGGGTGATTGGCGTGATTCCGCAGGCGCTGACCAGCGACCCAGATCTCACGGTAGAGGAGAACCTTTCGATCTACGCCAAGCTCTACGGAGTGCCGCGCGCTGAACGGATTCACAACATCAATGAAGTTCTGGAGGCGGTTGATCTGCTCAAGTGGCGCGATGCGCCGGTGAAGACGCTTTCGGGCGGCATGAGGCGGCGTGTCGAAATCGCCCGCGGCCTGGTGCACAATCCGCACATTTTCTTCCTCGACGAGCCGACGACGGGTCTCGATCCGGTCTCGCGAATTGCTGTTTGGGAGATGCTGGACAAAGTACGCAAAGCACGCAAGCTGACGATCCTGATTACGACTCACTACATGGAAGAGGCGGACAAGCTCTGCGACCGGATCGCCATCGTGGATCACGGCACGCTGGTAGCCCTGGGCACGCCGATCGAGCTGAAGCGTGGCGTTCCCGGAGCGAACGTGGTTGAGGTGCATTTCGACCGCGAAACTGAAGAGTGGCAGTCGCGTTTGGAAAAGCTGGACGGAGTTACGAGTGTGCAGGGGCAGTCGGCGGGCTTTTATCGCGTGCTCACTTCTTCCGGTTCGAAGACCACGATGCAGCTTGTGGAGCTTGCCGCTTCGCTTGGCGAGACGGTCACATCGCTTAGCGTTCAGAACACGTCGCTCGACGACGTGTTTGTTCACTACACCGGTCGCCAGCTTCGCGATGAAACCGTCAAGCCCATCTTTACCATGCCGCCACGCCCGGGGATGCAGCCATGAACAGAATGTTTGCGATTATCGAACGCGAGATGCGAAAGTTCTTTCGCTCGCCCACGCTGATGATCATGTCGCTGATGATGCCTATTCTGCAGCTTGTCATTATGGGCAATGCATTCGGTGGCAAGATTGTCGGATGCCATGTGGCCATCATTGACTACGATCGTGGGCCGCAGGCGGTGAAGCTGCGCGAGGCATTTGACGCCGTTGCCGCGAACATCAAGACCTTCACTACTGTTGAGTACACATCGGAGGTGCAGGCTCGCGAAGACGTTCGCACCGGCAAGATTGATGCGGCAGTCATTATCCCCGCGCAGTACTCACGCCGCGTCTATGGGCAGGACGCACCCAATGTGGGCCTGGTCGTGGACAACTCCGACCAGTTCACTTCAGGCTCGCTTGAGGCTGAGATGCAACTCGTGATTGACGCGGTCACTGCTCCAGCGATCCAGCCCCGGTTGGCCAATTCCGTCGCGCTGGAGATCGTCGAGCTCTACCCCTATGTCAACTACCTGAAGTTCCTGCTGCCCGCTACGGTCGCCATGGCGATGTACATCTCCGTGATGATCGGGGGCGGGATGCTCTATATCGACGACAAGGCGCGAGGCGTTCACGAAGGCTACCTGGTTACACCGATCACCAAGATCGAACTTGTATTCGGCATGAACATAGCCGGAGCAATGAAGGCGACGCTCGCCGGCATCTGCCTGACTGTAATTGGCTCATTCATGGCGGGACTCGGGGTTGTCTTCAATCCAATGGCCGACTTTGAGCTGCTGCTGCTGATTCTTGCCACGTCGATTGCATTCAACGGAATGATGTTCCTGCTGATGGTGCGCGTGAACGACCCGCTGGTTCCGCGCGCTATGTTCGGGGTGCTCAACGTGCTGCTGTTTTATCCTTCGGGCGCGATGTATCCGATTGCGGCATTTCCGAAGTGGCTGCAGGCCATGGCAGTGGTCGACCCGTTCACTTACGCAATCCATGGATTCAAGGCCATCCTTCTGAAAGACGGCGGCATGACAGCCATTAGGGGAGACCTGCTGTTTCTGTTTGCTTTTGGCATCGGCACGCTTCTGGTGGCGACGCCGCTGTTCAAGCGGACGCTGTAGATCGAGTGGGGCAACAGCCGGCACCAGCAGGGTTGGGCAGATCGATTCAATAGGCTTCCGGCAGGCAACACACGCACTCCGGAAAGCAAAGAGGCGGCCCATTCCTTGTGGGAGGGTGGGGCGCCTCGGCGCGTCTGCGGCAAGTGCAGTGATGGACTCTTGCCCCTCGAATTCAGTGGCGTCCGTTCAGGGCGGGATATTCAGGCAGCCTTCTCAAAGTGCTGATTGACCACGTGGATTTTGCCGCTGCAGGCATGGCAGCCGAAGTCCTTTGAGTTGGCAACCGTGTTGACTGAACTGCCGCACCAAGGGCACTTTCCGCGCAGCGCTCCGAAGCCGATGAGCGGCCCCAGAAGCGGGGCGAGTACGCCGGCAAGGATCATGGGAATACCGGCAATCGCGCCTAAGCCGGTGAGGCACAGCATGGTGCCCACGATAATCAGGATGGGCGTGGCGATGACCCCGAGGAAGAGCCCGCCATAAGTTCCTTGTATTGGCGCCCTCTCGCTTTCGAGGTGCTGCGGCTTTTCCGTTTCATGGTCCTGGCGTGCCCCACACTCGGCGCAAAACTTCCAGTTCATGCCAAGCTGCACGCCGCAGTTTGAACATTGCGTGCTCATCTTCTGGCCCCTCCCTCAAGCGGCACGAATCCTACCACCTGGGAACAGGCAAAACTGTGCGGCAGATCACGTTTTTATAGGCGGTTGGACGGGGCTGATAGACAAAACCGGGCGAGTCAGCGGCCGAGACGCTGCCAGCATTCCAGCCATTTTTCGTTGCTGAAGCAGGTTCTTCAGGGTGGTTTCAGATTCCCATTGACAGTGCCATCGAGTAGTCTAAGAATGAGCAGCCCACGCGGCGGCCACAATCCCAATAAGGAGTCCCCCATGGCAGAAAAGGAAGGCACGCTCAAGAAGGACGCAACCGTGAAGACGGCGGCGCCCAAGGCCGCAAAGGCGAAAGCTGAGACGGTAACGGAAGCCAAGCCGAAAGGCGCGGCAAAGCCGCGCAAAAGCGCAGCGCCCAAGAAGGAGCTGGCTAGCGTAACCCCAATTGATATCAACCGTGAAACCGCGAAAGTGACGGTTTCACCAACCCGCGTCTCGACTGAACAAATCGCAAGACTTGCGCACCAGTATTGGCTGGAGCGGGGTTGCCAGCATGGTCATGATGCTGAAGACTGGTTCCGAGCCGAGCAGGAGCTGCGCAGCAAAGCTTCGTAGGGGGCGCTGCACGGTCTGGCGTGGTCTGCCCTCCAACTAACCGGCCTCTGCGATACCATTTCGTCTGAGGCCGGTATGAGCAGAGAGTTGGTTTTGGTTACGGGTGGATCAGGATTCATCGGTGTGCATTGCATTTTGCAGCTTTTGCAGGCCGGATACCTAGTGCGCACCACTGTTCGCTCACATGATCGTGAGCCGGACGTCCGGGCGATGCTGCGAGTGGGCGGCGTGGAGGCGGGCGAGGCTCTCTCATTCGCGGTTGCCAACCTGACGGGGGATGCAGGGTGGCCGCAGGCTGTGGCCGGTTGCGATTACGTCTTGCATGTTGCTTCGCCGTTTCCGCTCAAGGTTCCGAAGGACGAGAATGAGCTGATCGTTCCCGCCCGGGAAGGCGCTCTCCGGGTGCTGCGCGCGGCGCGCTACGCTGGTGTTCGCCGTGTCGTTCTGACGTCCTCTTTTGCCGCCATTGGCTACGGAACTAGCCCTGGCCCTGGACCCTACACAGAGGAAGACTGGACCAATCCTGACGGTCCAGGAGTGACTCCATACGTCAAATCCAAGACTCTAGCCGAGCGTGCGGCCTGGGATTTCATGGCCAGAGAGGGCGGCTCGCTGCAGCTATCAGTGGTGAACCCCGTCGCTGTCTTCGGGCCCGTGTTCTCCGGCGACTTGTCCACTTCGATCGCAATCGTGCAGCGCCTGCTGGATGGCGGTGTGCCCGCCTGCCCACGTCTGAAGTTTGGGGTTGTGGATGTGCGCGATGTGGCGAGCCTGCATCTGAGCGCGATGACAAATCCTGCTGCGGCGGGGGAGCGCTTCCTGGCAGTGACGGGTTCATTCATCTCGATTCTCCAGATTGCTCAGATTCTTCGCGAGCGACTGGGTGCAGCCGCCTCACGTGTCCCGACGCACGAGATGCCGGACTGGATTCTGCGGATTGTCGGCGTTTTCGACTCCACTGTTCGGCAGATCGTGCCCGAACTGGGCAAGCACAAAGATGCGACCAGCGCCAAAGCCGAGCGCGTGCTTGACTGGAAGCCGCTTTCGGCCGAGGATTCGATTGTGGCGACGGCAGAGAGCCTGATCCAACTTGGTCTCGTGAAGCGTTAGGTTGCGGAGAGCGGCGAGCAGCGGCTCGTTTCGCAGGATGAATGGGACGCTGCAACAACCCTGCGGAAACCCCTACAATAGGAAGTGAAATTCACGAACGAGGATCCCATGCCGCTCTCTGGAGAAGCAATCCGCTTGATGAACTACATTGACGACGTTGCGGTCACCCTGCGCCGCATCCTGGCAGCCGCGCCGACTCTCACCCCAGAGGAAGCCGTACGTGTTGCCGAACACCTGGCGCAGGCGAGCCCCAGCGCAGAAGATGTGGCCCGCGCGCTCAAGGCCAACGGTGCGACGGCTCAGGTGGCAAGCATCGCAGGTGCAGGAAGCACTCCCGCCGCGGTCTGACGCGCGCTGTGGCCCTGACCATCACCATTATCGGAGCGGGTCCGCTAGGACGCTGGCTGGCCCAGGAGGCTGCTCGCGCGGGCTACAACGTCTTTCTTGAGGACGTGATGCCGCACAATCTGCAGCACGCGCAGGAGGCACTTCGCGCGGCCCTGGGGCCGGATGCGCTGTCCACGGTCGTTTTTTCGTCGACCATCGAGGAAGCCGTTCGGTCGGCTGATCTAGCTATCGACTGCGTGCCGGACGAGCTGGAGTCGAAGTTGGAGATTCTGTGGCTTCTGGATCGCATGGCGCCGCCGCGGACGGTGTTCGCAACGCCGACAACACGGCTGTCGATATCCGATTTGGCCGCCTGCACGTATCGGCCCGACAAAGTTGTTGGCATGGCCGTCGAGGCAGCGAGCCTTGTTGCGGGCGTTGGGCCGGAGATCTTGCTGCGCACAACCGCGGGCACCTCGGCTGGGAGCGTGGCACTTGTGGATGAGTTCTGGCGCAGCTTGAAGTTCAACCCGAGCTTCCTGCTTGAGGGCAAATAGTGCTTCTTATCCGGGCAATTCAGAGCGCCTACTGCTTCATGACCGCTTCGTAATAGCGAACATACTGTGGCACTACCAGGGTCGCGCAAAAGCGCTTCTGAGCAGTTTTTCGCGCGGCGTCACGCATTGCCTCGAGGCGAGTCTTGTCGCCGAGCAGGCTGAGTGCGCCCTCGGACATGGCCTTTACGTCGCCCACGGGGTAGAGAAGCCCCGTGATGCCGTCGTCGATGAGTTCGGGGACGCCCCCTACGCGGGTTGCAATTGAAGGCACCTTGCACGCCATAGCCTCAAGCGCGGCGAGGCCGAAGGACTCGAGCTGGCTGGGCATGAGTAGAAGGTCGGCCAGGGGCAGGAGTTCGTTCACGCTTTCCTGCTTGCCGAGGAAATGAACGCGCGCGTGGATTCCAAGGTCGCGTGCCAGCCATTCGGCCTCAGAGCGGTCGGGCCCATCGCCCACCAGCACAAGTTGTGCAGGCATCTGGCGGACCACGTTGGCAAAGATCCGCACCACGTCCACGACGCGCTTTACCGGTCGGAAGTTGGAGAGGTGCATGAGAATTGCTTCGTCGGGCGCGGCCAGCTTGCGGCGTGCTTCGGCACGTTTCTGTTCATCGGCGATCGGGGCGTAGACATCGCAGTTGACGAAGTTTGGCACGACCTCGATACCGCGCGTCACGCCGAAGTCTTCAACAGTCTTATCTTTCAGGTAATCGGAGATGCTGGTGACCCCGTCGCTCTCCTGGATGGCGTAGCGTGTGATGGGCAAATAGCTTCGGTCGAGGCCGACGAGGGTGATGTCGGTTCCGTGCAGTGTTGTGACGAATGGCAGCCGCCGACCGCGCGTGGCAAGCATCTGCCGGGCCAGGAGCGCACTCACCGAGTGGGGGATGGCGTAGTGCACATGGAGCAGGTCGAGTTCATTGAACTCCGCGACCTCGGCCATGCGAGAGGCCAGCGCCAAGTCATAGGGCGGGAACTCGAAGAGCGGATAGCTGGAGACCGGAACCTCGTGGTAGAAGATGCCGCCGTCGCGTCCGCTGAGCCGGAAGGGCTGGGAGTAGGAGATGAAGTGGACCTCATGACCCAGCGCGGCCAATTCAATGCCTAACTCCGTGGCTACCACACCCGAGCCGCCGTAGGTGGGGTAACAAGTGATGCCGATGCGCATTGAAAGCTCCTCAGTAGATGCCGGGAATCAGGCGTTTTGTTGTGTTGCAGTATTCGGTATACTGCGCGCCGAAAGCGCCGTGCAGCGCAGCCTCTTCCACATGAATTCGATAGAGCAGGGCAGCGGCTGGAAGAATGAGCACTATGGCGGCAGAGATCCAGTTTCTGTCGGCGAGTCCGATGGCCAGAAAGATGATCAACATACCCGTGTAGGAAGGGTGGCGCACCACGCTGTAGAGACCGGAGCGATAGAGCGACTGCGAATTGCGAATAGCAACGTTGGCGCTGAATGCCTTGCCTAACGAGAAGATGGCGACCCAGCGAACTACAAGACCGGCAATGAAGAGCGGGATCACCAACAGCCGGAGCGCATGGAATCGGGGAAAGATGGGGAAATGAGTCAAATAGCGAGCGTATTCCGCGGCGGTGATGGAGCCGACGATAGTCACCCAAAGAATCACCATCGATCCGCGATCATGCACCACGCCGCCGCTGTGGCGAGTTCTGGTGGCGATGACAATGTAGATCTCAGATGCTGTCCAGCCGTAAAGCAGGATCTTCCAAATGAGGGAAATGGTCAACGGACCTCCGAGCTTGCAGACTCTGTGAGATTAACAAACTGAGGTGGGGACGCGGAGTGGGCGCCCCAGGACACACACCAACGCCATGGAACTTGCGAGTTCACAGTCAATTTACGAACCGATTGACGCGTCGGTTCCATTGGATGCGATGCTCTCGAAGTTGATCAGCTCTATCTTCGGGAAATCCACGATGGCTTTGAGAGCCTGGCGCTCGATTTCGCGCGAAGCCTTGAGCCTTGTGCGGACCGAATCAAGATCGGCGTCGTGATAGCCGGGGTGGGTGACAAGTTCCCATGTGCCTTCGGGCATATGAGAGAGAGTGCGGGCAAGGCTCACTGAGTCGAGCGAGCCGGTGATCATAACGCCGATTGTGCCGTCGGTGGTGGCGAAGCCGTGCTCGGCGATGATTCTGAGAACGTGTGCCTCAAGCCCACTGAGAAACGTAACCTGCGCACGGCGAAGCCAGGGGATGCCGGCAACAGCCCGACGGCTCCACGCGGAGTCGAATGGATTTCGGATGCGTGTGATGCCGCAGGCGCGGGCGGCGCGCAGAACCGGGCGCAGGACGGGGGGAAACATGTGGGTGTGCTTGTGAGTGTCGACGTGAGTGAGATGGAGGCCACGGCTTTGCAGCCTGCAAATTTGAGCGGTGGCTTCGGCCTCGATTTCGGTGGCTAGTGCCGAGCGTAGTGAAGTCGTTGAGACGGGACTGTAGAGATCACGAACGAAACGGCCAAGCGTTTCCCGAAATGTGCCATCTGTGCGGCGCGCCAAGTTTGGGATTTCAAGGGGAGAAAGCACTGGCAGACCGTCCGCGAGAACGACGTGGCAACCAACCCCAAGGCCTTTGTTCGCCAGTGCCAGTTCAATTGCTTCGTCTGAGGCTGGCGCATTTGCCATGAGGGTTGTGCTGGTTAGAACGCCTGTCTGGTGCAGCTCGACGATGGCGCGGTTGACGCCTGAGGTCAGCCCGAAATCGTCGGCATTTAGAATGAGGCGGGGCACGAGGGCAAGTCTATCAATTCGAGGCCGGATGATGAGAAGCAGAAGGGTCGGCCTTCAGAGGTTACTGACAGACCATGACCACTGGTATCATAGGTAAGGCTCTTTCGGCGCTTTTCCTACCCGCGTGGGCGGTTAGCTCAGTTGGTTAGAGCGCCTGCCTTACAAGCAGGATGTCGGGGGTTCAAGTCCCTCACTGCCCACCAAAACCACGCCGATGCTTCATCTCCAAGTACAAAAGTCGAACTCGATTGGGATTTCACTTTCCGGGAGTCCGTTGACAAATAGTGTCTGCAGTATCCGTTGAAAAGTTTCAAGAATCAGGGAGAATCGCCGGTGAGACTCTATCGCACAACTCTTGGACCGTGCGTTGAACAGGATGGTCGCGTCCACCGGGTGACGGGGTACTCTTGGGACCAGCTTGTTACGAGTGAAGACCTGCATGGGCTGCTGGCGAGCGTGGTGGAGCTAGGTGAGCCGTGGACGGACTTCGAGTCGGCCGGGATTCTTGCGCCGGTGGAAAGCCAGGATGTGTGGGCGGCCGGGGTTACGTACTATCGGAGCCGCAGCGCGCGCATGGAGGAGTCAAAGGATGCTGGCGGGGGCAGCTTTTACGATCGTGTTTATGCAGCCGAGCGGCCTGAGCTTTTTTTCAAATCGCCGGCGAGAGATGTGGTCGGGCATCAAGGCGCGGTGCGGATTCGCAGAGACGCTCATTGGTCGGTGCCGGAGCCGGAGCTGACGTTGCTGATCAACGACCGTGGCCAGATCATTGGCTACACCGCAGGAAACGATATGAGCTCGCGGGATATCGAAGGCGAGAACCCGCTCTATCTTCCGCAGGCCAAGGTTTATGAGGGCAGTTGTGCGCTGGGACCGTGTGTGCTGGTGAGTTCCGCTCAGTTGCCGACGACCGCCGGCATTCAAATTGAGATTCATCGTGATGGGCAGATGGAGTTTAGCGGGACGACGACGCTGGCAGAGTTGAAGCGTGAACCGGCGGTGCTGGCAGGGTATCTTTTCCGCGAAAACAAGTTTCCGGCTGGCTGTTTTCTGATGACCGGGACAGGCATTGTGCCGCCGGACTCGTTTACGCTGCGCCTGGGCGACGAGGTGCACATTTCAATTGATGGGATTGGGACGCTCGTGAATCGGGTTGCGTGAAACTGCCGCGTCTTGGGGCTTCCTATTCCAGCGCGCTTTCCGGCGGGAGGATTCCCAACTCGCGGTATATGGGACGGATCTCGCGACGAACCGCAGGGAGTTGCGTGGAGAACCAAGCAGCGCCGAGGAGGACGGCAGCGCCGTTGAGGACGACGGTCCACGGCGCGCCGATTGCATGGGCCAGGGCGCCGGCCAGCAGGCTGCCAAAGGGCGCCATGCCAACGAATGCCATGGTGTAGTAGCTCATCACGCGGCCGCGCTTGTCTTCGCTGACGATGGTCTGGATAACGGTGTTGCTGCCAGCCATGCCCTGCATCATTCCCGCTCCGGCGATCATCACCATGATCATTGAAAGCCAGAAGACGCGGGACAATCCGAAGCCGATGAGCCCGATACCGAAGACAGCGGCGGCCATGGGAATCATCCGAACCAGGCCCTTCACGCTCTTCCGTGCAGCGAGTGCGAGAGCCGAGACGAGAGCCCCGACACCCATTGCGCCCATCAGGAAGCCGAGCGTGTGAGGTCCGCCGTGCAGCACTTTGGCCGCGAAGATGGGCATCAAGACCACGAAGGGCATGCCCATGAGGCTGACCACGGCAAACAGGAGGAGGATGGTGCGAATTGGCAGGAACTGCGAAACGTAGGTCCAGCCAGCCTTGAGATCGGTGAGGGTTGACGAGGTCTTGCGCATTGATCGGGCCGCCGGCAGGTGCATCATCAGAAGCGACACAATTACGGCTATGTAGCTGATGCCATCGATGAGGAAGCACCATCCTTCGCTGGTGACGGCGATGAGCATTCCGGCGAGCGATGGGCCGATGAGGCGCGCCATGTTGACCATCGACGAGTTGATGGCGATGGCGTTGGAGAGGTCTCGCTTGTCGTTCACCATCTGAATCATGAAGGACTGGCGGCCGGGCATGTCGAACGCGTTAATGATGCCCTGCATGACGCTGAGGCCAAGGATCCAATGGATTGTGATTTGATGCGAAAGCGTGAGGGCGGCCAGCGCGAGCGATTGGATCATGGAGAGCGTCTGTGTCCAGATGAGCACCTGGCGGCGATCGAGGCGGTCGACCCAGACGCCCGCGAGGGGAGAGAAAAGGAATGTAGGAATCTGGCCGGCGAAGCTAACGGTGCCGAGCAGGAGGGCGGAACCGGTGAGGCGATAGACCAGCCAACTGGTGGCGATCCGGGTCATCCATGTTCCGATGAGGGAGATGGACTGGCCGCCGAAGAAGAGGCGGAAGTTGCGATGGCGGAGGGCGCGCCAGGCATGCCCCGGTCCGTCATTCAGGCTTGGATCGGCGGTTGAGACATCTCCCGAGGCGATTGTCGATTCGTCATTTCCGCTCAAAAATGGACCTCATCCGCATTTTATAGATGCTGAAGTCGGGGTGAGGGACTCTGGGTGAAGAGTCCTTCCATCTGGCGCTATTCGGATGTGGTCACTAATAGATGCGGAAATTCACTTCGACTGTGATCATTACTGAGACCGGTGCTCCATCTCTCATCGCCGGCTGGAAGCGGTACTTGCTTACCGCTATTAGTGCGCTTTTGTCCAGACCTGGGTCCAGGCTTTTGACCACGCGCGGATTCTGAGGCATTCCGTGAGCGTCAACAATCAGTGAGACCTGGACAACGCCGTCGATCCCTGCCCTCTTTGCTTCTGGTGTGTACTCCGCTATGACGGAATTCAGAGGGATGGGCGGACGGACGTTTTGCCCGACGCGATCAGGACTCGATGGGTCACCTGGTCTGCTTTTCAGCGAGGTTCCCGGGGGAACGTGGACTGCAACCTTTGGAGCCTGTGATGGAGGGCCAAGCTTCTGCTCCGGCGGACTACGCAACCAAAGCGTGAGACTCTTTTTGCCAGTTGCATCCATTGTTTCCACCACGCAGCCTTTCATGCCCACATTCATCGATGCTTCGACTGGGATGGGTGCGCCATCGTGGATTCCAGGCTTGAATCGATCGGCACGTGCAATTCTCTGTGCGAATGCGTCCAGATCGTTTTCGAGGATACGAAGAAAGGTGACGTTTCGTGCGTGGCCCGTTTCATCAACTAGCAGGGATAGCTCAACTACACCGTCCAGGTGGCTTTTGCACCGCCCTGGAGGAGAAGGGACGCCGTCTAACGGCAGAAGCTCCGGGGAGGTCACGTCCGGGCCGAGGTCGTAGACCCTTACGCGCTCATTGGGGCTGTGAGTCAGCGTAGCCGGGATCGTGGTGGCATGGGATGATTGCGCCCAGGCAATCGTGCTGGGAGAAAGGATGATCATCGCTGCTGCCGCCATCCATCGCATAAGTTCTCCTTCGAGTCTTCGCGAAGAATTTATCACAGGTTTTCAACTCTCGCAGTGCTACACGATTGCCAGTTCGCGAAGGAGGAACGCGTAGTCGAAGGCGATCTCCTTCAGGTAGTCGTAACGGCCGCTGGCGCCGCCGTGGCCGGCCTGCATGTTGGTGACGAGGAGAAGATGGTTTGGGTCGGTTTTGAGCGTGCGCAGTTTTGCGACGTACTTGGCCGGCTCCCAGTACATGACCTGGCTGTCGTGAAGCGAAGTCTTGACTAACATCGCGGGATAATTCCCCGGTTGCAGGTTGTCATAAGGCGAGTAGCTCAGCATGTAGCGAAAATACTTTTCCTCGTTAGGGTTGCCCCACTCTTCGTACTCGGGAACAGTGAGCGGAAGGGTTGCGTCGAGCATTGTGTTCATGACGTCGACGAATGGCACGTGGGAGACTACGGCGCGGAAGAGGTCGGGACGCAGGTTGACGACAGCGCCCATCAGCAGACCACCGGCTGAGCCGCCTTCGATGGCTACACGAGTTGGATTGCCATAGCCGGAGGCGGTCAGGTGCTCGATTGACGCAATGAAATCGGTAAAGGTGTTGCGTTTGAGGAGCATCTTGCCGTCGTCGTGCCAGGGGGTGCCCAGGTCTCCGCCGCCGCGAATGTGGGCGTAGGCCATGACCACGCCACGGTCGAGCAGGCTGAGGCGATTGGAACTGAAGCCGAGCGGGAGGGAGTAGCCATAGGAACCGTAAGCATAGACGTAGAGGGGATTCTTGCCTGGCGCGCGGCAGTCTTTGCGGTAGACGAGCGAGACTGGCACTTTTACGCCGTCAGGGGCGGTAGCATGCACACGTTCGCTGGCGTATAGGGTGGAGTCGAAGCCGCCGGGAACTTCAAGCTGCTTGAGGAGGGTGGAGGTCCCCGTGGCGACTTCGTACTCGTAGATGGACGCAGGCGAGACAAGCGACTGGTAGGCGTAGCGGAAGGTGCGGGTGTCGAAGACCCGGTTCACATGGGGATGGGCGCTGTAGGCCGGCTCAGGAAAGGCGATCTCGCCTGCGTTGTCGGCCAGGGGACCATCGCCGCGGAAGCGAGCGATACGCAGGCGGGGCAGGCCGTCTTCGCGTTCGCAGGCAACGTAAAAGTCCTGAAAAAGATCGACCTCTTCGAGCATGACGTCGAGGCGGTGCGGAATCAGCTCGACCCAGTTGGAGAAGTGCGGGGTGGCAACTGGCGTGGCGACGAGGCGGAAGTTGCGACCCATGTCGTTCGTGCGGATGAACCACTGGCCGTTGCGATGGTCGACGGAGTATTCGTGTTCGTCGCGGCGGGGGATGAGGATATTGAACTCGCCAGACGGGTTGTCTGCGGCGAGTACGCGCGATTCGGTGGTGATGTGGCTGGCCGATTCGAGCACAAGGAACTTGCCATCCCGGGTTCGACCAACTCCAACGTTGAAGCGCTCGTCTTGATCTTGATATGCGAGGGCGTCGGCGGAGTGTTCAGCACCTCGAGTGTGCCGCCAGAGCTGGAACTGGCGCTTCTGCTCCTCGTCTTCCACGGTGTAGAAGAGGGTGGCGTTGTCCGCTGCCCATGCAACTGATCCGACGCGCTCGACGCGGCCGGGAAGGGTTTCGCCCGTGGAGAGGTCCTTGATGTGGAGGGTATATTGGCGGAATCCGGTGGTATCAGTGGTGTAGGCGAGCCAGCGCCCGTCGTCGGTGATGTCGGTGGCGCCGATCGAGAAAAATGCGTTTCCCTCGGCAAGCTTGTTGCCGTCGAGGAGGACTTCTTCGGGAACCTGGTCGCCCGGGGGATTTCTCTCCCAGGTTCCAGAAGCGGGACGCTTCGACAAGCTCGGGGCGGGCTCTGGGGCGGGCGGAGCGTTTGTGACTTTAACCGCTGCCTTGCGGCATTGGATGGCATACTGCCGGCCCTCTTCGGTTCGCACGTAGTACCACCAGGCGCCGTCGCGAAAGGGAACTGAGACGTCGGTCTGCTTAACGTGAGAGAGCATTTCGTCGTAGAGCTTGTCGCGGAGGCTGGCGAGCGGGGCCATAGCGGCTTCGGCGTAGGCATTCTCGGCCTCGAGGTAGGCAGTGACTTCGGGGTCCTGCTTGTCGCGCAACCAGGCGTAGTCGTCGGTGAGCGTAACCCCGTGCAGGACGGTCTCGGTGTGATTCTTGCGGGCAACGGGAGGGGCAGCGATCTGTGCTTCTGTCATGTACTTCCCAGTTTAAGGCAGCGACTGGTTGCGGAGCGGTTTCGGGGTGGGTGGTGGCTGGCTTTGAGGCCGGCGAGGACCGTGCGGAACATTCCGCGGGGGGCTTGCGTACAATTGAGAGCGATGCAAGGCACTCGCAAGCTCAATTCGCTGGTTTCCGGGCTGGTTCTAGCGGCCCTGGGAACTCTCTCTTCACTTTCTCTCTCAGCCGAGAAGGTTTCCGATCTTCCCCAGCCCACCGACTACGTGAGCGACTTCGCGCATGTGCTTTCGCCTGAGACGATTGCACGGCTCGATAGCGTGTGTGCGCAGCTCGACCACTCGCAGGCAAACGCGCAGATTGCAGTGGTGACGGTGAAGTCACTCGACGGCGACGATGCTGCCGATTATGCCAACCAGCTTGAAAACCATTGGAAGATGGGCGACAAGAACCATGGCCCTAACCGATATGCCATGGTTTTCCTGGCCGTAGACGATCATAAGTACCGGATCGAGGTCGGCTACGGGCTGGAAGGAATTCTGAACGACGCCAAGGTGGGCGATTTTGGGCGCGAGATGGTTCCGTTGCTCAAGGCCAACGACTATGACGGCGCCGTAACCCAGGCAGTGGGCGCGGTTGCGCAGGTGATCGCCGAGGATGCGAAGGTAACGCTGACGGATCAGCCGGCGGTGCAGGAGCCGGTTCCGCAGCATCAATCCTCGGTGAACTGGGTCAAGATTGTTATCATCCTCATCGTCATTCTGCTCTATCTGTTCCGCTTGCTTGGAAGCTGGGGGCTTTTTGGCCTCTGGGGCATGGGCCTGTTTGGAGGCGGACGCGGCTTTGGCGGCGGCGGTAGTGGATTTGGTAGCGGCGGCGGCGGCGGCGGTGGCGGCTTCGGTGGTTTTGGAGGCGGTGGCGGCGGCTTCGGTGGCGGCGGGGCTGGAGGGAGTTGGTAGCGACATGCGCTGTTGAGCGTTGAAAACAGAAGTGGTGAAGACGGATTTGGAATCAGATCTAAACCGATGTGAAACGCGGCTTCCCCAAGCGGCAGGCCGACGGAGAGGACAGAGCGATGAATAAGGGATTGCTGGCGGTATTGGGTTTGTTTGCGGTTCTGGTGATCGGGCTTGGCATGGCCGGGTGCAGCTTTGTGACGTCGAAGAACACGATGGTGCAGAAGGACCAGGCGGTGAAGACTGCCTGGTCGGATGTGGATGTGCAACTGGAGCGGCGCGTGGACCTGATTCCTAACCTGGTGGAGACCGTGAAGGGCTTTACAAAGGAAGAGAGCACGGTTTTCGGCGACATTGCGAACGCGCGCGCCGGGATGCTGAATGCACAGGGGCCGGCGGCGAAGATTCAAGCGAACGGCCAACTGGATGGGGCTATTGGCCGGTTGCTGCTGCTGACGGAGAACTATCCGCAACTGCGGTCGAGCGACCAGTTCATGCGTTTGCAGGACGAGCTTGCCGGAACTGAGAATCGGATAGGCGTGGCGCGCAAGAACTACAACGACGCGCTGCAGGACTACAACACGTTCATTCTCCAGTTCCCGAACAGCATTTGGGCGGGGATGGCCGGATACAAGGAGAATGACGCCTACTTCAAGGCCAGTGCAGCGGCGCAAACCGTGCCGTCGGTGAAGTTCTAGGCGGCGAGATTTGTCTCCCACGCTGGCCGCAGAAACAAAGGCGCGGCCAGGATGGGGCACCCGCTCTTGATTTGAAAGTCACGCTGAAGACACAAGAGGCCACCCCGCGTTGCGGGATGGCCTCTTTGACCTTTTGCAGGGCCTGGTGCGGCGGATCTTACTTGAACGAAGCGATTGCGCTGGCTTCGTCGTCGTAGATGTCGAAGACGGTATAGAGCTTGGTGAGCTGGAGCAGGTCGTGAACCTTCTTGGTCAGCTTGAGGAGCTTCATCGTGGCGCCCTGGTTCTTCGAAGTGGTGAATGCTCCCACCAACTCGCCCAAGCCTGAGCTATCGATATAGTTCACGTCTCCCAGATTTACAAGGATGCTCTTGGAGCCCTTGCCAATCATGTCGCGAATGGCATCGCGCAATTGCACACTGCCCTCGCCCAGGGTGATTCGTCCAGACAGATCCAGAACGGTAACGCCATCCACTTCACGGGAAGCAATACTCAGTGCCACGGGAATTCCTCCTTGTCGCTCTTGTTGATAATTCGGTTATAGCACTTTCGCAAGAAGCAGAATCTGGAAAAACCCAACCTGCCTGCATTGCCGGCTTCAAATGGCTACGGAAGTACTGAATCCTTAACGTCGCCGGCGCCCGCTGCGTAAGCACTCTATTTGGTCTTGTCCTCGGCCGGCGCCAGATGTTTAACCAGCGTCAGCTCGGTGCCAGGGTGCAGTTGTCGAAAGTGTACCTCATCCATGAAGGATCGGATAAGGAAGATGCCGCGGCCAGTGCCGCGCAAAAGGTTCTCCGGGGCCAGAGGGTCGGGAAGTTTGTCAGGATCTACCCCTTTTCCCTGGTCGGAGATTGATATAACAAGTGACTTGCCGTTGTTTTCAAAACTGACGGAGATCTGCTTGTCCGGGTCGTAGTCATTTCCATGTAAAACTGCGTTCACAGCGGCTTCGCGCACCGCCATGGTTAGCTTGAAGCGCTCGTCCTCGTCCATTCCGGCCTCTTGAGCCATCTTGTCCGCGACAGCCTCCACCTCGCTGACACTTTCCATGGTGGAACTCAGCGAAAAACTCATGCGTCCTTCTTTGGGCACATTCACCGGGTTCGTATCCGCCTCTTCCGGAACGGTTCGGGAATTCTGGCCCGTCCGCGCCTGAGCAACCTTGCTGGCAGTTTCATGGCTGGGGACAAATTGTGTCAAGCAGGGAGTGTGGAGAGCTGCCTGGTGTGTATACGTGCGGACAAACGGGAGGGTCCAAACTGGGGGGTTTCTTGTTGCGGTGGGGGGGGCGAGCGGCCGATTGCACGACGGCTCATCGACTTTCCGCCTGGGCCGGGCTGGATGATCGTCTTTTTTCCGTTGGCCGGGGAATAAACTCACTTGCCGGGGTACTACACTCATTGCATGGAACCGCGCACTTCAGCCCGCGTAAGTTTAACGGCGTTGCTCGGCACTCCGGTGACGGATGCACAGGGCCATTTGCGCGGCCGGCTCAAGGATGTTGCGGTAGCCACCGGCCCGGATGCGGGCAAGGTAGCAGGGCTGGTGCTGAAGACTCGTTCGGGCCTTTCGATTGTTCCCTCGCAGGAGATTATGGAAACCCCGGCCGGGACGCTCGAGCTGCGCTCATCCGCGGCGCTTGTGCCCCTGAAGGACGAAGGCAATTACATCTACCTGCAGCAAGACCTGGTCGACCGGCAAATCATCGATATCCATGGGCGCAAGGTAGTTCGCGTGAACGACGTGGACCTCGAATGGCTGGGGCGCGGTGCTGCCCACTTGTTGCGGGTGGCCGAGGTAGAGGTGGGGATGCGGGGCGCCATTCGCCGGGTATTCAAGGGCCTCCTTCCTCGGGCAAAGCTGGAGACTCTGTCGCGGAAGTTCAAGGCGAGTGCTATCCCGTGGGAGTTTGTCGACGTGATCGAAGTCGATCCGGCGCGGCGGGTGAAGTTGCGCATCGAATATGAGCGTTTGGCGGAGATGCACCCGTCGGACCTGGCCGATATCCTGGAGGATCTAGCCCCGGCCGAGCGGGAGGCGGTGTTTACTTCGCTGGATGAAGAGGTAGCGGCCGAGGCGCTGGAAGAGGCCGAGCCGAGGCTGCAGAAGGCTCTGCTGGAGAAGCTGGGCGAAGAGAAGATTGCCGACATTGTTGAGGAGATGGACCCCGGTGCGGCCGCCGACCTTCTGGGCGAGCTGCCGGAGGAGCAGTCCGATGCGATTCTCGAGGAGATGGAGCCCGAGGAGCGGCAGGAAGTGGCCGAGCTGCTCGAGTTTGACGAAGATTCCGCCGCCGGGTGCATGACGACGGATTTTGTTTCCGTCCGGACCGACGCAACGGTAGCCCAGGCAGTGAATGCGCTGCGCAACTTCGATGGTGATCCAGAGAGCATAACCGAGATTTACTTGCTGGACGAGAAGCGCGTTCTTCATGGTGCGGTGGGGCTGGCTCGACTGGTGATGGCGCAGCCGGAGGCCCGTGTTTCAGTGCTGGCAGAGCCGCGCGTGATTTCGTGCCCAGCGGACCGGCACCAGAACGAACTGGCAGAGCAGTTCGACAAGTACAATCTGCACGCGCTTCCGGTGGTTGATAGCCTGGGGCGGATGGTGGGCGTTGTCCAGGCCGATCATGTGATCAGCCTTCTGCGCGAGAAGCTGTGAGCGAAGCGAGGTCGGGCGGGCACATACGGCGGAAAATCCTTCGAACGGCATAATTTGGACGATTTGATCCCGATTTGGGGAGAGACTTGCCGTTTTGATGCCATCCATACCACTTCTGTATGAGAAAGTTGCAGCGAATAGCGGGATTTGTGAAAGAATCCAGAGATGGTGGATTTTCCCAAAATCATACAAGGGGGGATGGGAGTAGGCGTTTCCAATTGGCGCCTGGCCCAGACGGTGTCGCGGCTCGGTCAACTCGGAGTCGTCTCCGGCACCGCGATCGACCAGTTGTTTGTACGACGGCTTGCGGACGGTGATCCTGGGGGTCACATGGAGCGCGGGGTCGAGGCCTTTCCGTTTCCCGAGATGGCCCGCCGCCTTTGGCAGGAGTATTTCGTTCCCGGGGGCAAGGCCGCCAACGCGCCCTATCCAAACGTTCCGATGCATCAGCGCAAAGACCCGCGCAAGCTGGTTGAGCTCTGCATGGTGAGCAATTTCGTCGAAGTCTTTCTGGCGCGTGAAGGTCATAAGAATCCTGTTGGGATCAATTTTCTGGAGAAAGTTCAATTGCCGCATCTCGCGTCGATTTACGGCGCGATGCTTGCTGGCGTGGGCTACGTGCTGATGGGAGCGGGAATTCCGCTTCATATTCCTGGAGTGCTGGATTCATTTGCCGCGCATCACGTTGCGGAGTACAAGTTGTCAGTGACTGGCGCTCTTCCTGGGCAGGATACCCAGATGCGCCTTGATGCCGCCGAATATGCCGAGGGCTTTTTGCCCATGCTGCGCCGGCCGCGGTTCCTGGCCATTGTTTCTTCGAACACCCTGGCGACGACGATGCTGCGCCGTGCAACCGGGCGAGTGGATGGCTTTGTGGTTGAGACGCCGATTGCCGGTGGACACAATGCCCCCCCTCGCGGTAAGTTGCAACTGAACGATTCCGGGGAGCCTGTGTATGGCGAGCGCGACCGGGTGAACCTCCGGGAGATGAGCGAGATGGGTGTGCCCTTCTGGATGGCAGGCGGCTATGGCAGCGCCGATAAGCTGCGCGAAGCTCTCGAACAGGGGGCAGCCGGAATCCAGGTGGGAACAGCCTTTGCGTTCTCTGAGGAATCGGGCATGCGCGCCGATCTGAAGAAGACGCTGATTGAGCAGGCTCGCAGGGGTGAGGGCGTTGTGTTTACTGATCCGCTAGCTTCGCCTACCGGTTTCCCGTTCAAGGTAGCGTTGCTGGAGGGCACGTCGTCGCAGCTACCGATCTACCAGGAGCGGAAGCGCGTGTGCGACCTGGGCTATCTGCGTGAGCCGTTTGCCGCTCCGGATGGCAATATTGGCTATCGCTGCGCCGCGGAACCGGTGGCGAACTACGTTGCCAAGGGCGGCAAGGTGGAAGACACCGTCGGACGCAAGTGCCTTTGCAATGCGCTCATGGCCAACATTGGCCACGCGCAGGTGCGCAAGGACGATGTGGTGGAGTCGCCGCTGGTGACCGTGGGCGACGACCTGAACAGTATTGCGCAGTTCCTCGCGCCCGACCGGGACAGCTACAGCGCGGTGGACGTGGTGCACTCAATTCTGGGCGAGACCGCAAGGCGAGCTGCTGCTGAAGAGATGCGTGCAAGGACCGAGATGGTTCTGCTGGCTACAGCGTAGTTAGGCGACAAGTGAACGAGCATGGCCCGGGCTTCGGTCCGGGTTTTGCTGCGTCTGGGGGCCTGCGAAAAGCCGTGACTCGGTGTCCTTACTCAGCTTTTCGGGATGGGAGCGGGCCCGGCTGGACCACCTGCGGCATAAATGCGGGGGGCGCGATCGGCCGGCACAGGCAGGGCCGGAAAGGCAGCGTGCGGCTCGGCCTGGTACCAGTACGCTGTTGAGTAGAAGTTGTCGGAGCGATGGTTGGCGTGGCCGTGCTCGATGGTCACGCGAATCGACTTTTCAAACGCTAGCGGGCTCTCGATGTGCCAGCGATAAAGGCAGTATCTGCCTCCGATCCGTTCGGGGTCGACGATGAAGGGCGCGCCGTTGTGCATGAATCCGAAGGACTGGCCGTTGAAGTCCCACGCTCCGTTGTAGTAGTCCTCGGTCCCAGTTCCATTGATCGTCGGCAGCCGGTCGCCATCGATGAAGATCATGTCGTCGCCCTCGCCGAACCAGCCATCCTGGTTTTGCTCCACAGCGTGGGTCACTCCGATGAAATGGCCCTTGCCTGCGGCATCGAGGAAGACGTAGTTCTCCGCGCCGTCGAGATTCTTGCGATCGCCAACGGGTGGGTCCCAGTTGTTTCTCCAATTGTCAGTCCATCCTTTGCAGGGCGCAGCCTGGCGGTACTGGGCATGAAAACGGCCGAGATCCTCGGGTAATGAGGGCAGTGTCACGTAGTCGATGGCGAAATAGAGATTGTCGGTGCGGACTTTGCCTTCATTGGTCAACGTGATTCTCGCTGCGGTGGCAAAGGGCATCTGGAAGTAGGCGTTGAGTGCCTTCACCGGAGCGACGGCCAGCAGAGCCGATTGGTATGTGTAGTACTCTCCGAGACCGAGACCGAAGAAGTCGCCGATTGGTACTTCAACGGAGGGCGAACTCTCGCCGTCCCACCACGCTCGGAGGACGAGGTTCTTCAGGTGCATGTGATCTGGTGAATTGATGGTGAACCAGATATGGGTGACAACGCCTGCGCCGGTCAGGTCGAGAAGTGTTGCGGTGTGGCCAGGGTCAACCGGAATTGCGTCGCCATTGCCGCCGGTGCGGTCCCAGCTTGAGGAGCGACGCGATTTGTAAGAGCGGAGGCGAGCCAGGGCGAACAACTCCTCAGGAGCCTGATCGGCCGAAGCGGATGCGGGGGCCGTGGCGGCGGCAACTGAGCCGGCTGCGCCAAGCCCAAGCAGGGCAGCGCCCGAGGCCATGCTTCCAAGCAATTTGCGACGTGCGCGCAGCGAATCTGTAGAATTCAGTGGGTCCATCGTGCGTTCCTCCGGGCTATTACGGGTGAAAGCGTGTTGTAGTCGCGTGCGCGGAGCCCTGTCAAGTGATGGGTGCTCGTGGAGGTCCAGGTTTTGATTCGCTCGGGTTTCGCTCAGGAGGGTGTTTCCTGTATGGTCAGGGAGGAATTTCAGATGAATCCTCCTTAAAGGCGGAACCAGAGTAACAGTGTCCTCTTGAATGTCTTGGAGGGTCGCCGCTCCCTGCTCCAGCCCAACGACGAAGACCTGTCGTTGGGGGCCCGGAGTTGGTCGCGTCGACTTGAATGCTGAGGCTTCGAGGTGCATCTACTCTGGTTCCGCCGTCGGAAGCGGCGAGCATGTGGAAGCGCTGGAGAACCCGGATACTGCTGTTCCTGGCCGTTCTTGGTCCCGGGTTTATCACCGCAAATGTCGATAACGACTCGGGCGGCATCCTCACCTACTCCCAAGCCGGCGCGCAATACGGATACAAGCTGCTGTGGACCATGATTCCCATTACGATCGCCCTGATCGTGGTGCAGGAGATGTGTGCCCGCATGGGGGTTGTCACCGGCAAGGGGCTCAGCGACCTGATCCGCGAGGAGTTCGGGCTGCGGCTCACGTTTGTGCTGATGATCATGCTGGTGGTGGTGAACTACACCAACGTGGTCACAGAGTTTATCGGGATCGCCGGATCGTTGCACTTATTCCACGTGTCAAAGTTCATCTCTGTACCTTTGTGTGCGGCGCTGGTCTGGTACATGGTGGTGCGCGGCAATTATAAGAGCACAGAGAAGATCTTCCTGGTCGCATCTGTGGTCTACATCTCGTACATCTTTGCCGGCGTGCTTTCGCAGCCCGACTGGCACGATGCCTTGAGGGCCACCGTGGTGCTGCCACCGAAGTCAGTGTGGGGCGACAAAGCCTATATCTACATGGCAATTGGCGTGGTAGGCACAACCATTGCTCCATGGATGCAGTTTTACCTTCAGTCGTCGATTGTGGAAAAGGGCATTCGCGTGAAGGATTACGCGGCGTCGCGGCTGGATGTGATCGTCGGCAGCCTTTTCACGGACATCGTGGCGTGGTTCATCATAGTAGCCTGCGCGGCCACGCTTTATGTCCATGGAATGGGGTCAATCCAGGTGGCAGCGGACGCGGCAGAAGCGATGCGCCCGCTCGCCGGGGACTACGCTTTCATTCTGTTTGCGTTTGGGCTGTTCAATGCGTCGCTCTTCGCGGCATCGATTCTGCCGATTTCCACTGCCTATACCGTTTGCGAGGGTCTTGGGCTTGAGTCCGGCGTCGACAAGCGCTTCAGGGAGGCACCGGTTTTCTACTGGCTCTATTCATTGCTGATCGCGGGCGGTGCGCTCACCGTGCTGCTGCTTCCAGATGCACAGCTAATCAACGTCGCCATTCTGTCGCAGGTGCTGAACGGCATGTTGTTGCCGTTGGTAATCATCTTGATGTTGCTATTGATCAACCGTAGTGACCTGATGGGCGAACACAAGAATTCTCTGCTATGGAACGTAATTGCGTGGGGCACCAGCGTCATCGTGATCGGAATGACTGTTGTCTATGCGGTTTGGGGCTTGATGCCGGGGCACTGAGGGGACGCCGATAAAGCTGGAATCAATGGCACAGGCGTTGATCTCAGCCAGTTGGCAGTTGTCCGCCGGTTATTGCAGGTGAATCCGGATTCGGAACGGGAAGGTCGGTTGTCACGTTCGCCCGAGCGGTCTGTCTTCTCAGGAATGCAAGAAACACCAACGCTCCGAGCGGCAACGAAAGATCCATCATCCAAGGACCATACGCACTGCAAGACATATTCGCAGGAATTGGAGGGACTCCATAGCGAATTGAAAGTGGTGTGAATGACCAGTGTCCAGTGGTCCAGTCCACGGACGCATGGCCGACGTAGGCAAAGATGAGGAGCAACCATAGCCACTTCTGCTTCCCTATTTTTGCGCGAATGCACAGAACAACGACCCAGACGATAAATGCTGAGAGCAGGAGGGCGAGGAACAGAGCAACGTACTGTGAAATGCCCCTATCCGCGAGCGTGAATGCGTTGATGCTTTCTACTGACTCCGAACTTGGCTGGACGTCGATGCCTGTAACTGTGGGTGATCCGCCGACGTTCTGAATCACATTGTCGACGAATACCCAGCTTCCAGGAATTGACTCCGTGGACTCGCTATTGGTCTTGATGGTCGGAGCGAATTCGTATTCCAGGACAATGGTGGTGACTGTAGCGTCGCCGAGGTTGGAGCGCTTTGAATCGATGGTCTTCACGGACACGGGGTTGTAGTCCGGAAATGCCTTTGTGACGGCCACCAATTTATCGCGGAGTCCCGGATCCAGGATTTTTGGATCGAGGAGCCCGGTAAGCTTTTCATACCTGCCTTGCCGAATTGATTCATCGCATCGCCTGGCAAGGTTTTCCTCCAACTGTGGCGTGTTTTTTTGCTGGAGGGTAACCCGAGTGAGGCCCGACAGTTTCAAGAGATCGTCCCGGTCGCAACCCGTCAGAAGCAAGCACACCAGAACTGCTGCGCGAGGTCCGAACTTCCAGATGCTTCCGAGATGAAATGGACTTTTCATCGACGTGAAGAAGCTTCCTTACAGCAGCTTGCCGGCGGCTAGGTCGCGAATGAGTCCGCGGTCGGCGGCGAGGAACTCATAGTTTGTCAGTTCTTCGAGCTTAGTCCAGCGGACCTGGTGGAAGATGCGGTTGTCGATTTCGCCGGTGAACTCATGCACGGCGAAGAACTGAAGGTCAACCGCTCCGCCATGGCGGTAGTTGTGGCGAATGTGCGTGATCCGGGGTCCAATCACTGCTTTGATGCCTAACTCCTCATCCAGTTCGCGTGCGAGCGCTTGTTCGGGACTTTCACCCGGCTCGATCTTGCCTCCGGGGAACTCCCATTGCAGAGCCATGGGTTGGTCAGGGCGTCGCTGCCCGATTAGCACTTCACCGGCGCGCAGAATCAGCGCGGCCGCCACAAAGCGCAGGGCAGGACCTGAAGGCTTGACGCCGGAGCCTGGAAGCAACTCATCCACACGACTAGTGTAAATGCCCAACTGAAGTATTTGGCAGGAGTTAGCCCCCTGCGATTCAACTCGTCCCAAAATCGAGGAGTGCGAAGAAACGCTTCGCGCGTTGAGAAATTGAGCTTAGTTCCCCGTCACGTCGGACTGGGTTCCATCAACTGATTCCGGGAGGAAATAGCCCCAGGAGTTCTTTGCAGCAGCTTCGATTAATGCCGAGGAGGGGTTTACCGGAAAGGCGTTGCGCGCGATCTCGAGCATGGCGAGGTCGTGGATAGAGTTGCCGAAGACGGCATCTGGCGTAGGGATGCCCACGCGGCGAAGCGTCTCGGCCTTGCCTTCATCGGTGGGCACGTTAATTAGTTCGCTGGTGATGATGCCGTTTTCAACGCGAACGTCAGCGGCGAGGACGCGATCCACGGGGATTCGGAATCGGCGAATGCCTTCGGCGACAACCCAGCGGTTGGTGGAGCTGACGGCCCAGAGCTGGGCTCCGCGCTCGTGAAGCTTGGCGGTAAGAGCGATCATCTCTGGGAAGATGTGGTGCTCGACGTGCTCGGTGAAATACTGTCCGGCTGCCACGCGGAGTTCCTGCTCGCGCAGGCCGGCGTAGATCTGTACCATCTCGCCGCAGATGGCGACTTCACTTACCAGGCCTGCCCTGTAAGCGCGATGGCGGGTGTCGATCCAGTCGCTGGTGGAGCGGGAGACGAGCCCCTGCTCAAGCGACCAAACCATGAAGCCATAGCCGGCGTCGCCGCTCCATAGAGTGCCATCACAATCGAATACGGCAACTTTCGGGTTGCTCTCAAGGACCAGCCGCTCAAACTCTGGCGCGGTCCATCTGGGAATTTCAATGCGCGGAATTTCAATCTGCGTGGGGGTCAATGTTCCTCAATCCTGTCTCAAAAGATATACATTTCTATTTTCCTCTAAAGCGGGGACGAATTGCACGTAAAGGTTCGATTACGAATTGAGCAGGACAAGCCGGTTTACGAACTAAGTTGAACAAAGCAAGAATGGAATGGCTGAAATGCGTTAATGACTTTGAGTCCGTGATGAATGAGGTTCGGTAACCGGGGGTATGTGGCCGGGCGAGGAGAAGGGCGCGGATAATCAAGGGGTGGACAGCACGGCAAATCTGCCGCTTTTGAAGGAGTACCAGGCGTATCTGCGCGTGGAAAAGGGGCTGCGCCCGCTTACCTGCGAAGCCTACCTGGGTGATCTAAAGACTTTTGCGGAGTTTCTGGATGGTAAGAATGGGTTGCTGATGGGCGCGGCGCAGGGGGATGTGGCGGGGTTCCTGGAGCACCTGCGGACGCATGGGATCGATTCGCGATCGGCAGCGCGGAAGCTGAGCTGCCTGCGGGGTTTCTACAAGTGGCTGCTGCTGGACAAGCGCATGCACCACGACCCGACGGTGAATATTGAGTCGCCGAAGGCGTGGAAGGTGCTGCCGAAGGCGCTGGCGGAGCCGGAGGTGGCGGAGATGCTGGACCGGGCGGGGATGGCTGCAACGCATCCTCAGGCACGGGCTACGGATCTGCGAGATCGGGCGATATTGGAGTTGCTTTACGCGGGGGGGCTACGGGTTTCAGAGGTGACGGCGCTGACGATTGGCGATCTGGGCCTGGATTTGGGGCGAGTGCAGGTGAGGGGCAAGGGTGACAAGGAGCGGATTGTTCCGCTGGGTGAGGTGGCGGTTGAGGCGCTGGAGACGTATCTGCGCGAGGGGCGGCCGCACCTGGCGCGGATCAGCACGGCGCAGAAGAAGAGTGCTGTGGCTGGAAAAGACAAAGCGGGGCGCGGGCATGGAACGAGGCTGTTTCTTTCGCTGCGGGGGATGCCGCTGACGCGGCAGTGGATCTGGCACCTGGTGAAGACATCGAACGGCGACGCGAGCCCGCACCGGCTGCGGCATAGCTGCGCGACACACATGGTGGAGCATGGGGCGGATCTGAGGAGCGTGCAACTGCTGCTGGGGCACGCGGATATATCGACGACGCAGGTGTATACGCACCTGGCGCTGGGACGGTTGAAGGAAGTGCACCGGATGCATCATCCGCGGGCGACGCGGAGGACGGCGGTGATGGATGAGGCCGAGCCTGACGCGGGCGAGGTGAGGGACGAGATTGAGGACGCGCCGGTCGAGGACTCGCAGGTAAGGGAGGCGTCGTGACGCCGGACGGCGCGGTGGCGGAGGCGACGGTGGCCGCTGAGGCGATTGAGTCGACGGTGGTTGAGGGGTCTGCGCTCGCGGGCTTGGTTGAAGAGTATTTGCGCGTGCTGGCGAATGAGCGCGGGTCTTCGGTGCATACGCTGCGGGCGTACCAGCGTGAGTTGGAAGGGTTTGCGGCGTGGGCGGCGGAGAAGTTCGGGCCGGAGCGGCGCGCAGACAAGATCGAGCACACGGACATACGCGCGTATCTCGGCGTTCTGTATGAGCGGGGATTGTCGAAGGCTTCGGCGGCGCGGGCGCTGGCGGCGATACGGAGCTGGTTCAAGTGGCTGGCTCGGGCGGGGCATGTGGGGCAGAACGTGGCCTCGCTGGTGGCGACTCCGCGGCTGCCAAAGCATTTGCCAAGGGTGCCATCGATTGAGCAGATGGAGCGGGTGGTGGATCAAGTGGGCGAGGACGCGGCAAGCTGGCCGGCGCGGGATGGGGCGATTCTGGAATTGCTGTATGGCTGCGGGATTCGGAACGCAGAGCTGACAGGGCTGAATCTTGAAGACATTCATTGGGCGAATGAAGCGATTCTGGTGAAGGGCAAAGGGCAAAAGCAGCGGTATGTGCCGCTGGGCGATGCTGCGGCAGCGGCGCTGCGCGCGTATATTGCTGAGCGGGGGGCGAAGTTGGCGGCGGAAGGCACGGCGACATCTGCTGCGAAGCATGGGACGAAAGCGCTGTTTGTGAACCTGCAACTGCGCGGGCTGGACAAGCCGGGCGGCGAAGCGCGGCTGACGACGCGGAGCGTGGGGCGAATCGTAAAGCGGGTTGCGATGATGCGCGGGTTGTCGGCGGACGTTCATCCGCATACGCTGCGGCATGCGTTCGGGACGCATTTGCTGGAGGAAGGCGCGGATTTGAGGGCGATCCAAGAGTTGCTTGGACACGAGCGGCTGTCGACGACGCAGCGGTATACGCAGTTGACGACGGCGCAACTGACGCAGGTGTATGACCGGTCTCATCCGCGGGCAAGACAGGGTTCAGGGTCCAGCGTCCAGGGTTCAGGGAACAGAGGAGCGGTGAAACAGTGAACCGGTGAAGCGGTGAGTGAATGAAGCTATGCCGATTTGCGGCGAAAAACGGCCACTATTTGGCTGAAATTTGCTTATTTTGGCTGAAAAATGCCGAAAAATGCCGAAATTTGATTTGTTAAATCGTTGAGTTTAGGTTGGTTGCTGGAATTTCCGGTACAAATCCGGCATTTTCTGCTCAATTTTTTGAAACAGGGCTCAGTGTTCAGGGTTCAGGGTTCAGGGTTCAGGGTCCAGGGTTCAGGGTCCAGGGTTCAGCGTCCAGGGTTCAGGGTTCAGGGTCCAGGGTCCAGGGCCGGGGCGGAATGGGGTTTTGGCATTCACGGTTTGATTGTGCGCCGGGGGGACCTAATTATGTGCAAAAGGGAGGGAAGATTTTTGGAGAACAGTTCTCAGTTCTCAGTTCTCAGATGTCAGATGTCAGATGTCAGTTCTCAGTTCACAGTGCACGGTTCACAGTTCTCAGTTCGCAGTTGTCAGTTCTCGGTCTTCAGTGGCTTGCGCCTGCGGGGATAGCTAAGCGATGGGGGGTTAAAGGGCTTACGTGGGGTCAGGTGTTGAGTGGGGAGGAAAAAACCGAGAAAATATGCTGCAGGAGCAATTGATGTAAGCGGTTTGGGTTCAGGTGTTTACGTGAGTTTTCGGCGCGAGAACGCGGGAGCGGTACGCGAAAAAGCGGGAAAATGACGTGAAACGCGGTTGCGGAACGTGAAAATGCGGGAAAATGACGTGAAATTTGGGTCGATATTATTGAGTTTCGAGTTTTTCTATAACAAGAGTTGTTATGTTTGGAGACCGCCGCGGGCCGGAGACCGTGGCCGGGGCGGGGCGCTGGTGGCGGGCTGGGGTTGCGGGGGTGGGGGACTCGAAAAGGGGTTTGAGGGGGCAAATCGGACGGTGGCGGGATGCAGTGTGATTCGAGGTACGGTGGGTTGGCGCGATGGTCTGTTTTTGCTGGGCTGAAACCGAGGCCATTTCCGGAGCTCTTGCCCGGCGCGAAACCGACATTCGAACCCGTTCGGGCCCATGCCGCGACAGGACGCCTTGAAGCCAACCGGCCTTTACTGGCTCGCAAGAACCGAGCGACTCTCCGTCAGGTCAGGGTGCGACAATGTCGAACGGCCAACACTCGCCGCCGGAAAGAGCGTCGTGAACTTCTCCGACGCCAACGATAGGTAGTGAGGGGGTCATTTATTTTTGGTCGTGCCGATACTGTCGGAGCCAGGGGTCACGCGCGCCCTAGCTTTCATTGACTACCTGAATGAAAGGAAACACCCGGTCTCGTACTATTGTGTTTTCTGTGCGCTACATGTCACGTAAGAATCGTTTGCGGAGTGTTTACCCGCAACGATTTGTCCCTTTGGAATTACTGAGTCCATTGGTAGGTTATCGTATGGATTGTTGCGTTCCGATTCAACATGATTCATGGACGTTTTACAGGAAAAATCATACCTAT
>Ga0302278_10000670_pt1 | contig 43367 bp, 35 predicted proteins | sample III_Bog_N3_2_FD_194543 | JGI IMG/M metagenome (GOLD analysis project Ga0302278, IMG submission 194543) | Peat permafrost microbial communities from Stordalen Mire near Abisko, Sweden - III_Bog_N3_2 | ecosystem: Environmental > Terrestrial > Soil > Wetlands > Peat | place: Sweden: Abisko...
CACGCAGTTGCTGACGAATCTATCGCAGGTGCGAAAAAGCGAACTGCCTAACTGGCTCCCCGACCAGTGGAAACGGCTTCAGGCGGTACGGAAACCCTAAAGCACCTGCACTTCACATAGCGCTCACGATTGGTCCGCACATTTCGTCGAGTTCGCAGCAACTGCAGACCTTCTTCCAAATTCTCCGCACCCGGGATTTAGGCACGACAAAAAGAACCAGTTCTACGTCGATCTCTCGCAAGTAGCCACACGGCTGGTTTGGGGTGAGCCTTGCCCAGAACTTGTTCTCAAGGATTATTTCGACCTCGCCACCGGATTCACGAAGTCGTATATCTGGTACACCGTATTCCCCCGATTTCCGAGGAATTGCAAAAAAACTAGCCGGAGAGTTCTGGAAGCCAATCGTAGTGAGAAATGCCCGAATTGCATCTTGAACTGGAAATTCGTTGATGAGGTAGGTGACCACATCACTAGCCACGTCCTCGGTCTTGCGGTGATACCGATCAGCGATAAAGGAGAGGAACCTAGCCCCGCTCATTTTGAATTGCTTCCTTTCCGGCTGTAATTCGCGGCAATTCTTTGTGCAGTCTCTTCAATCTCGTCCCGGACATCATCTGGGCAGAACAGTTGTTCGTCAATGCCCCACCCGATTAAGCGGCATCGGCTTCAAGTCCTAGCCAAGCATCATACACCCGTCCTCTCTGGGCATTGGAGCCGTGCATTCTCAACCCCTACTCGGGATGCACAGAGGTGTTTTAGCAGGCTATTTGTCGATGCATCAATTTGAAGATAAAGGATTTACGAAATAAGTTTGGGTCCATCTGCGTAGTCCCGGTGACTTGGAGCTATACTCGCACCGTACCGGAATCATAATGAAATTCTGAACGGATAAGGCTGAGCACAAACGCCATGCAAAATCAGGTTCTGCAGCTTTTGAGGAAAATTGCACACGGGTCCGTTTTTGATCGGCCAACTGGGAGCTTCCAAACGCTCCAGCAGGTCAGGGAGAACTCCTTTGGTACTGTCGAAAACCTGTTACATCGGAACGGCACAATCACCGGCCTAGCCACTGGCTTTGTTCATTTCGACAGAATGAGTAGCGGCCTAAAGAGGGGTGAACTGACAGTCATTGCCGCCCCCCCAGGCATGGGTAGCACATCATTCGCAATGAGTATGGTCCTGAACGCCGCCATCCATCGGAACGCGATCATCGGCATTTTCAGCTTAGAGATGAGTAGACTTTCGTTGTTGCAGCGTATGCTCGGTTCAGAAGCCGGGGTGCACCAATCAAGACTCGCTACGGGTTTTCTTTCACGCGAGGATCTGGACAAACTGGAAAGCGCAATGGAAGCGCTGAATACGGCCCGCATCTCGATCGATGACACGCCCGGCCTCTCCCTTGGCGAATTGCGTTCGAGGTCCAGGCGGCTCAAGAAGGATCAGCATGGCCTCGACCTGATTGTCGTGGACTCTTTGCAACTAATGTCTTCTACAGAACCTTCGGCGTGCCACGGTTTCTACGAGAACCCCGTCCCCGATCTCTCAGCAATTTCGCGAGGACTTAGCGCGCTTGCCAAGGAACTGAATGTTCCGGTGGTAGCCGCCCTTCGACTGCCGGTGATGAATAAGCCCAGGGACGGCGACTGGCGCCCGATGCTCCATGATTTGCGTCCCTTTGGTTCTATCGAACGGGATGCCGATCTGGTCATTTTCATCCACCGCGAAGCCTATTATTGCGCTCACGAGGACATTCCCCAGGCTGACTCGCGCAAAGCCGAGGCTATCGTTGCCAAACATCACAACGGCCCTAACAGCACTTTTCACTTAGACTTTGTCTCCGCACTCGCACGTTTCAGCGATCTCTGACGGACAGCCAGAAACGCGCACATCAAGCCCGACTGAGTGTGGGGCGAAGTCCGGGTCAGCTAGGGATTCCGTTTTCGCATGTTGCCAACAGGCGAATTTGACCGGTGAATGTGCTTTGGCCGACCACAACAGATCGGTATCGGAAAACGCCCATATTGCCACTTGACCCCGGTTCGTCTTCGGCCATCAGCTGCGCTGACAACGATCACGGAGACCTCAATGAGTTTCGCAATGGTCTCATTCGCGAGGCTCCAGTGTACTGTCCCTAAAGTTCGTTGTAAAACGCACGAAAGACAGAAGCAGATTCTTCGACTCCCCACCCCCGAACTCCACCCCGCAGACGAAGACCTATCTGCGGGGGCCCGGAACTAAAAGACGTTCGGGGCCCCGTTCGCTCCTGATGACCGGCTTGTAAATCCAATGGAATCAATAGCCAATTTTCCGGTCATTTTGTTCGTAGCTCGCATACGCGAGTCAAGTTGCTCAGAATGACAGCTTTTGTTTTGATATGGACTTTTGGGACAGGACGCTCGTATGCTTCGCTCGCGCAAGGCCTCCTCGTCCGTCCCATACAGAGGCGCCTGCTTTTGCTATCCTGAGCCTTGGTCCTGGGATGCATCTTCGTAAGCTGGTCTTGATCGCGCTGCTTGCCCTCTGTGGCCTGCCCCTTGGCGGGCAGACGCCGGGCGATGCGACCGGGGCGCCGTTCCCCGCGAGTTCCCAGGCTGCCGCCTCTTCCCTGCCCGACGATCCCAGCCAGCAACTGCTGCCCGTGGCCCAGCCCGAGCCCGTGCCCCAAACCGGAGTGCCCGTCAGAATCACGACCGACCCTGGCGGCGGCTACACATTGAAGGGCGACATTTGGACCGGCACTGGCGGCGTCGAGCTTTTTTATCGCGCCTATGTTCTGCGCGCCGACAAGGTCACCTACAACCGCGCCACCACGGAGTTGCAGGCCGAGGGGCATGTCCAGGTGGCCGGTGGTCCTGACGATGTGCTGATTAACGCCGATCACGGTGAAATGCAGCTGAACCTGCACACCGCCCGCTTTTACCATGTCAGCGGCACCATGGGCGTCCGCTCAGGATCGCACACCGTGGTTTTCAGCACCGCCAACCCCTTCTACTTCTCAGGAAGGGTCCTGCTGCAGAACGGCGAGGGCAACTACAAGATCGTTGACGGGTCAATGACCAACTGCCGTTTGCCCAAACCCGATTGGCTGCTGATCTCGCGCGCCATGACTCTTGAGAACAACCAGGCCTCCACCAAAAACGCCCTCTTCAAGTTCCTTGGGGTGCCCCTGTTCTGGCTTCCCTACCTGCGCCATCCTACGGACGAAACCGGCCGCGAAAGCGGATTTCTGATTCCCGTATTCCCAAGCAACTATTCCTCCATCCGCGGTTACACCCTGGGCGAGCAGTATTACTGGGCCATCAACCGCAGCATGGACATGATCTTCGGCGCCGAATACTACAGCAAACGCGGCTTTGCCCCCAATGGCGACTTCCGCTACAAGGGCCCCGGAATCGATCACCTGACCATTCGATGGAATGCGCTGCTCGATCGCGGCTTTAAAGAGGAAGTGGGCACAACCACCTCCTCGACTGCAACTCCCACGCGACCCCGGCGGGCGGATTTAATCCCCGGCCCCACCGGCTACGAATACGTGAACCAGGGCGGCGTGGATATTGGCGCCATCGGCCGCAAGGACATTACGTCGCAGACCAATGTGGTTGGCATGGTCGAGTATCTCTCCAGCTATGTCTACCGTCTCGTCTTCGACGACAACTACTCGCAGGCCGTCAGCTCCCAGATATCCAGCGTGGTCGCGGTCACCCACCAGCACAACGGCTTCATTCCCTCTCTCTCGCTGGAACGCTTCCAAACCTTTGCCAGCGCCACCAACGGCGACGAAGGCCGCATCATTCACCTGCCCAATCTGCACTACGACGTGCTTGACCGCCCTCTGAGCGTCTCTCCGTTTTACTGGGGACTTTCCTCCTCGCTCAGCTACATCTCCCGTTCGGAGCCCGAATTCCACGCCCGCAATATCGGCCGCATGGACGCTTACCCGCATCTTTCCCTGCCGTTTTCGTTCGCCGGGTGGAGGGTGATCCCCGAAGTGGCTGCTCGCGAGACTTTCTACTCCGGTAGCCAGAATTCCAACCTCAGCGCCGGTATAGGCGCCACGCCAATCATCTCCCACGATGCACTCAATCGCACCGACCTTGAAGCCTCCGTCGCCCTCCGGCCGCCTGCCCTCGAACGGGATTTCCAGCTCTCCGGGTGGAACCGCGAGCTGCGACACGTGATTGAGCCGGAGTTGACCTACCGCTATGTAGGCGGCATCGGCGAGCAGGCCCACAACGTGCTGATGATCGACACAACGGACATTGCCACCAACACGAACGAAGTGGGCTATTCGCTCACGCAGCGTTTTTATCTACGCCCCACGACGCCACGGCCCTGCAAGCCGGAAGAGGTACTCGCTTCCGGCCACTGCCCTGACAAGCCCCGCGAGTGGGCCAGTTGGCAGCTTGCGCAAAAGTTCTTCCTGGACCCATATTTTGGTGGCGCGGTGGTCTCCGGCAAACGCAACATCTTCGATTCCACCCTCGGTCTAACCCCCGTCGCCTTCCTCACCGGTCCCCGCAATATGTCGCCCGTCATCTCTCGCGTGCGTTTTGAGGCCATTGCACCCATGCGGCTTGAGTGGGATGTGGACTTCGACCCGAAAACCGGCCGCATGGATGCTGATAACCTTTTTGCCGGCTATAGCGTGGGGCCCACGACAGTCGGCGTGGGTCACGCCATGCTGAATGCCGTCGATGAAAAAGCCAGTAATTCTCCCTCTGGCACTCTCCAAAGCCAGCAACTTCAGCCTTTTATTACCATCGGCAAGCAAAACGGCAGCGGCCTTAACTTCGCTGCCAACGGCGGTTACGACTTCATTCGGAACTCCATTCAATATGCCGGGATTCAGGCTGTCTATAACTGGGACTGCTGCGGCTTGACCGTCGGCTACCGGCGCTTCCAGTTGGGCACCGTGGGTACCACCAGCCGCAATGAGACGCAGTATCTCTACAGCTTCACCATCGCCAACTTCGGCAACGTAGGCGACATACGCCGCTCAAACTCTGTTTTCCGCGATCCGACCCTCCCGCCCCTCTACTGAGACGCGCATGCCCGGTGTCGGCCAGACCGCCAAACCCAGCCACTGATTGCCTTTCCGCTCCGCCTGCGTCAACTCCCTGTGGGGCTTAGGTCGGGTCTCCCACGGTTGTCTTGCCACGGTTGGGGTATCCTTGTAGTGTGAGGATTTGGTACTGTGAGGATTTGAATTTGTCGCGCACTCGTTTATTAGCCGCTCTGCTGTCTATCTGCATGGCCGCGGGCTGTAAAGCTCAATCCGCGCCTCCCCAGGCAGCTCCACAAAACGCACTTGATCCTGCGACCTTGAGCCGGCACATCGAAGTGATGGTCCGTTCCCAGTACAACGTACCGGAAGATTACGTTGTCATAATCGGCGACCGCAGCCCGAGTCCCTTTACCGGCTACGAAAAACTGCCCATTACGCTCTCGCGCGGCGCCAAAAGTACGGTGGTCAACTTCCTCATCTCCACCGACAGTAAGACCCTGGCGCGTCTCGAGAAATTCGATCTCGCCAGCGACCCGATCTTTTCCATCGACGTTTCCGGCCGTCCCATCCGTGGAAATCCCAACGCCAAGGTGACCGTCATCAACTTTGACGATCTCGAGTGCCCGTATTGCGCCCGCCTGCACCAGACACTCTTTCCAGCCACCATTGAGCACTACAAGGACACAGTCCGCTTCATCTACAAGGACAATCCGCTGCCTCCGGAGATGCACCCCTGGGCAGTACACGCCGCCGTGGATGCCAACTGTTTGGCCGCGCTGAAGGGCGAAGTCTACTGGAGCTATGTGGACTATCTCCACTCCCATGCGGACGAAGTTTCAGGTCCGGACCGCAATCTCCCCAAAAGCTTCTCCGCTCTCGATCGCATTGCCCGCCAGGAGGGCACACTCGCCAAGCTCGACTCCGAAAAACTCGATGCCTGCATCAACAAACAGGATGACTCCGCGGTCCAGGCTTCGTCTAAGCAGGCAGAGGCCATGCGGATTGAGTCCGCGCCTGCAGTCTTTGTCGATGGCGAGCGTGTCGATGGCGCAGTTCCTGAAGAACAGTTGTGGCAAGTCATCGACCGGGCTCTGCGCGCCGTCGGCGTCACTCCACCAGCTCCCGCGGCCGCTCCGGCTCAGACCTCCAGCACCGCGAAGCCCGGCGGAAGCGGCAAATAGAATCTTGTCGTGCTTTCGTCACACCGGCTTGTGGATTTATCCTTGATAGCTGGGGCCGACGTGGCCCCATAGGAGACCCAGGTTGCAAGTCGAATCCGCTTTTCCGGTCCGTGCCCGCTCTGCCGCCTGCATTATTCTGAGCGCTACCATTCTCATCGCTGTCGCAGGCTGCCGCCACTCGCTCTCTCCCGACGCTGTGGCAACCGTCAACAATAAGGAAATCCTGGGCTCCGAGCTGAACAGACAGTACACCATCTACAAAACTCGCCAGGGCGACAGTCCGCAGGAACAGTCTGCCGAACAAGCCGACATCCTTAAGCTCGCCATTCTCCGATCAATGATCGAGGAAGAAATACTCCAGCAGCGCGCCGCCAAATTCAATCTGACTGCCTCTGACGAAGACGTGAACGCCGAGCTGATTAAGATGAAGACGCCGTTTACGCAGGATGAGTTTGACCGCCAACTCAAGCAACACAACCAGACACTGGACGACCTGAAGCGCGACATAAGCCGCCAGCTTACGCAGAGCAAACTGCTGAACAAGGAGATCGAGTCGAAAATCAACATTACCGACGCGGAAATTTCCAGCTACTACAACAGCCACAAGGCCCTCTTTAATCTCATCGAGCCCCGCTACAACATTGCTCGGATCGTCGTCAGCTCCTCGCCCTCGCCGCAAACGACCAACTTGCAAAACAACAAGGCATCCAGCGACGCGGACGCAAAAAAGAAGATTGAGGCGCTGCATGCCAAGCTCGATAGCGGCGAGGATTTCGGTTCCCTGGCAATGAACTATTCAGAGGATAAAGACTCTGCGTCAAATGGCGGCGACATGGGCTTTGTTCCTGATTCCCAGTTGCACAGCGCCCCGGATGTATACAACGCTATCAACCAGCTCAAGCCCGGCCAGTTCACTGGGATTCTACCCATGGTTGACCCTGCGTCACACCGCACTATTGGATATTCCATCTATAAGCTGATCTCTAAAGAGCCGGCCGGGCAGCGCGAATTGGGTGACCCCCGCGTGAAGCAGGCTATTCACCAGTCGCTGCACGACGACCAAAGACAGTTGTTGCAAAAAGCGTACATCGAGATGCTTGACGATGACGCCAAGGTGCACAACTACCTCGCCGACCAGATACTCAGGGATGGCGCCAAGTAGACCGCACCTCGGATCGAAGCGCGGCGCGACCTGCAATTCTCGCAAAGAGCACGATGAACCAGGATTCGCAGGTTGCTGAAGGCGCTGAGGGCCGGGAGGCCCTCAGCACAGCCGGTCAGGAGACCGGCGCTACTCCCGGAGCTTCTCCCCCATTCGCTGCTTTCATTCAAACAGAAATGGCCCCCGCTGAGCGGAGGCCATTTCTGTTTGAATGAAATACTTCGGTTACTTCATATTGCCATTTGAATCCATGGTGATGCCGCCGGGGCCCTTGTCCTTCTTCTCTTCGTTGGCCTTGCGGGTGCCCATCGCCTTGGTGCGCCACTCGTCGGACTTTGCCATATCCGCTTTCTGAGCGCCTACGTCTCCCCAATCCTGGTCCGCCTTGCTGCGGTATATAAGGTTCAGATAAACCATGGCATCGTCGTAATTGGCCCGGTTGGCAACGGCCTGGTTCATATATTGAAGCGCTTCTTCGATCAGCGGTCCGTTCTGCTCCTTGAGAGGATCCATGATCTTCTTCGGAGCCTTCGGGTTCCCTTCGCCGTCATCGTTGATGCCGGCAGGCGCCAAAGCCCCAAGCAGGTTCTGGTGAGCTTCCGTCCAGTCGATCACGCCTATGGTATAGGCCGCCTCAGGATCCTTGGGATCCACGGCCAGAACTTTCTTCTGCCATGTCTTGGCGTTCTCGAGATTTTCGCGCTGTTCCTTCGGATTGCTCGGACTGGCAACACTGAAATAGATGGATGCAATCTGCTTCAGGCTGTTCACGTCCGTCGGATCCTTGTCCAGCACTTCCTGGAAAATGCCGATCGCCTGCTGAGCGGTCTTCAGGTTGTCGGGAGTATCTGAGCCTGGAACCACATTCTGAGCAAGCGCTGTGGCCAGGTAGCTCTTCGCCATCGGAAGACTCGGATCGAGTTGCGTTGCCTTTTGGAAGTGCCCGATCGCCTCTTCGTATTTAGCGCTCTTGTAGGCATCCACTCCCTTATTCAACTGGTCACGGGCCGCGAGGCGGTTGCACCCGCTCATGGAAAGCACCATGCCGGCCAACATAACCGCGAGCGCCGTATTGCGTGCGGGTCCATTCATTTTCGTGTCCTTCTCCTTCAGGCGAGTGCTTATCGATCGCGCGCCTGCAATCTCTTAACTACCTGGCTGCGGGCGGGAGATTCCGAAACCAGGATGGAAATCTACGCCTGCCACCGCATGAATGGCCGCCTCCAATAAGACTGCGAACATTCGATCGGCTGGAGCGTCCCGATCGCCCCAACTGTCTACTGGCCGGCAAGGATTTTCGGCGTCATCAGCCCGATGTGATCCACGTTGGCCGCGCGCCCGATATCAATGACTTCGGCAACGTACGCAAAGTTCAGATCGTCGTCTCCCCGGACGAACATGATGCGTTCGGCACGGTTGGCGTAGATCTCAGTCAACCTTCCCAGAAGGTCGTTTTTGTTCACCGGAGTCTCATTGATCTTGTATTGCGGCGGGCCGCCGGGAACGTGAATGACCTGCACCACAATCGTGCGATCGTTCTGCTGTTGCTTTTGCGGATCCTTGGGCGGCTGGGGCACCAGTGCATCAAGCCCCTTGGGCGTTACCGGCACAATCACCATGAAGATGATCAGCAGCACCAGAAGAACGTCGATCATGGGCGTAACATTGATTTCGGAAGAGTAGCCTCCTCCGCCTCCCATTGACATTGACATGGCTTCAAACTCCTCGCTTCAGAAAATCGTTAAACTGACACTGCGGGCGCGGGAAACTACTCGCCGCCCGACAGGTTGCCTTCCTTCTTCTGTGTTAACAGGCCGACATCCTCAACACCTGCCGTACGCACCGCGTCGATCGCGTCTTCCACGGCGCGGTACTGCGCGCGCGCATCGGCGCGAATGAAGATTGTTTTGCCCGGCTTGTCTGCCAGCTTGTCGCGAACCCTTGCGCCAAGCTCATCCACGGCAATCTTGTCCTGGCCGAGAAACACGCCGCCATCCCGGGTGATCGCCACCACGATGGCGTCTTCCTTGTCGGCATCCGGCATCGACTCCGGATTGTCGACCTTTGCCATATCCACGGCGACCTTGTTCTGGAGCATCGGGGTAATGACCATGAAGATGATCAGAAGAACCAACATCACGTCCACCATCGGGGTAACGTTGATGTTGGCAGAGATATTACTGCCTTCTTTGCGAACCGCGATTGCCATTGTTTAGGCTCCGTACTGCAAAAATTTTCGTTCCGGCCGACTTCCGGCGACACGGAGCAACCATCTGCCCTGTGCGAGCTTGAAACCGGCAGGCGGGAAATTGCTCTCCCGCCCCCGAAGCTTCTCGCTCAGGCCGACAGCCGCTTCGCTTAGCGCTTGTGGCTCTGCTTGATGAAGTAGTCGATCAGTTCGCTCGAGGAGTTGTCCATCTCCACGTCGAAGCTCTCAACACGCCCGGTGAAATAGTTGAAGGTCATAACCGCTGGGATGGCGACGAGCAGGCCGAAGGCCGTGGTAACCAAGGCTTCCGAAATGCCGCCGGCAACCGCGCCGATGCCCGAGGTCTTCTGGGTCGCGATCTGCTGGAATGCGTGCAAGATGCCGATGACGGTGCCGAGCAGCCCGACGAACGGCGCCGTTGCGCCGATGGTGGCCAGAACGCTCAGGCCTCTCTTCAGCTTGGCATGGACGATCGCTTCGGCGCGCTCCAATGCGCGGCCCGAGCTCTCAATCGTCTCCTCGGAGGCAGCGCCGCCAGAGGCGCGGAACTCCTGCAGGCCAGCGGTAACAACTTCGGCCAGGTGAGACTTCTTGCTGCGATCGGCGATTTTGATCGCTTCTTCCAGTTTGCTGTCCTTCAGGGCGCCGGCAACTTTGGGCGCAAATTCGCGCGACTGCTTGCGGGCTGCCGAGAAGTACAGGTAACGGTCGATCATTACGGCCAGCGACCAGATCGACTCGATGAAAAGGACGATGGCGATCACGCGGACGGCCCATCCCATGTGTTCCCAAAGCTGCAAGGGGCTGAAACCTACCGCCTCTTCCTCTTGGAAGAGTGCCAAACTGCTGACCGTGTGCGAAGCGAAGTGTGTGAACTGAGCGAGAATCACTGAATCGTTCCTCCTAAGGAGTTTCTTGTGAATTGCGATTGCGGTGCGGTTGCGAAGGAATGCCAAAAGGTCAATTTGTGCATTCCAGTAAAAAACGAAGCTCCTTTCCTAGATGCGGAAAGGAGCCAAGATGTTTGTCATCCGCCGAGGCTAAATACCACGTTAACTGTGGTTTCTACCTCGACTGGCTCGTTGTTTAGCAGGTAAGGCCGGTACCGCCAGGACTTGACGGCATCCAGGGCCGATTGCTGCAACATCGCGGGGCCACTGATCACACGCAGGTTTTCGATCGTCCCCGACTTTGAAATTGTGGCCTGCAGAACCACCGTGCCGGAAACGCGGGCTGCCTTGGCAATCGGCGGATACAGCGGAATCGTTTTCTGCAGCAACATGCCGGCTGCTACACCGCCGGAGATGTTCACTTTCTTCGGCGCATCGGCCTTCACCTTGGGCGCCGGCGTACCGGAGAAAATGCCACCCATCACGCCACCGGCGCTGCCTCCAAGACCTTCCATGCCCGCAACGCCGAAGCTCTGCGACGGCGGAGCTTCTTTTTCGGCAACATTTTTGATGTCCTTGGGAATCTTGGTCGGCGCAATGAGCTGGTTGTTCATCATCTCCGACTGCACGTGGACAACGTGCACAACCTCAGGCGCCGGAGGCGGTGGGGGGGGCGGGGGGGGGGGCGGCGCGACCAGCAGCGTCTGCATCGCGGCCTTGGGCAGCGCTTCAGGGTAGATCAGCGGAATCAGAATCAGCAGCACTAAGATGGAGCCGTTGGCGATAAACGTCACCATCATCCAATACTTACTTTTGCTCTTGATTCTGCCCGCGGATTCAAACGTGGAATCTTCAAACATGGCCAGCCTCGAATCGGGTGTCTGTTACTTCTGTTTAGACACCGGGGAAACATCAAATGTTCCCAAGCATCAAAACGGTATCACAGGAACGTGCTCCACTTCTATCAGAACAAACCCATCCCATGCAAAGCGTGCTGCAAAACCGGTGCTACTCGAGCGGCGATAGCGGCCCTAAACCCGTGGGCGTTTGCCCGGCGGCAGGACCACAGCCGTGCCTTTCCCCGCCCGCCATTCCTGCCACGACACCAACATCGGCGCCGCAACGGCGATGGAAGAATAGGTGCCGATAAGAATACCAACTACCAGGGCAAAACTGAAACCCCGAAGTACAGGTCCGCCAAAAATATACAGCGAAAGCACTGTCAGAAATGTCAGGCCCGAAGTCAGAACGGTCCTGCTCAGCGTCTGGTTGATGCTGCGGTTTACCACATCGGGAAGCGATTCACGACGGCTCAGGCGCAGGTTCTCGCGAATACGGTCAAATACCACGATGGTGTCGTTCATGGAGTAGCCCACCAGCGTCAGAATCGCGGCAATCACGGTCAGGCTGATCTCCTGTCCGGTCAGCGCAAAAGCGCCGAGCGTGATCAGCGTGTCATGAAAGCATGCCACAACCGCGGCCACGCCGTAGATCAATTGGAACCGGAACCACAGGTAAATCAGCATGCCCACCATGGAATAGAGCGTCGCCAACAATGCCTGCTTCTCCAACTGCCTGCCCACCGTGGGTCCCACAACCGAAACGCTCGCTGTGAAAGGGTTATCGTAATGCGCCTTCAGCGCGTTCTGGATTTGCCCCTGGCCCACATCGAGCGATGTTTCATCCTGCTGCTCGGGCAGGCTGATCAGCACGTCGTTGCTTGAGGCCGCGCCCACGTCCCGAATCGGCTGGATTTGGGCGTCCTTGATGCCGGCCGCTTCGGTAGCCTTTCGGATCTGCTCCACGTCCGGCGTCCGCTCAAACTTCACCAGCACGTCTGTGCCGCCGCGAAAGTCCACGCTCAACGGGACCGGACTGCGCATCCCGCCCACCGGGTGCGCCCAGTTCACGCCCATCTTCACTACACCGGCCACGCTGAAGATCAATGAAAAGCCGAGGAAATACCACTTCAGCTTCAGCCAGTCCACATTCACGCCGCGAAACAATTCCACTGGTTCTCTCCGCTTCCTCTTGCCGGGATAATGACGATCCGGCTTTCTTGTTTTTCTCCTGCCGATCCATATTTCCGATCCTGCAGGCGTTCCGCATCGGGGACTAGATCGAGACCGCTTCCCCTGGCTTCAACTTGTTCAGGTGCCAATCGAAGATGGTGCGGGACACATAAACCGCCGTGAACAGGTTGGCCGCAAGGCCTATGGTCAGGGTGGTCGCAAATCCTCTTACCGGGCCGCTGCCGAAGACAAACAGGATAGCCGCGGACACGATGGTGGTCACGTGCGTATCGATAATCGTTACCCAGGCATGAGCAAAGCCCTGGTCGACAGCAGCAGAGGGGCCCTTGCCGGCTCGCACTTCTTCGCGGATGCGCTCAAAGATCAGCACATTCGAATCCACGCCCATGCCGATGGTCAGGATCACGCCGGCAATGCCTGGCAATGTGAGCGTAGCGCCGCTCCAAAAGCCCAGGACACCCAGCAGGATGACCAGGTTCAGAATCAGCGCGAGATCCGCGTTAATGCCCGAGCCTCGGTAATAGACCAGCATGAAGGCCATCACCACCAGCACGCCAACGATCGCCGCCGTTACGCCCGCGCGAATGGAGTCCGCGCCCAGCGACGCGCCCACTGTCCGGTCTTCAAGATAGTTGAGCGATGCCGGCAGAGCGCCGGTGCGCAGCATCTTCGACAGGATGGTCACTTCGTCCGGGGTAAAGCTGCCCGTGATCTCGCCCGAATCGCGAATCGCGCTTTGGATGTTGGCAACTTCGCGCACCCGTCCGCCCATCACCACGGCCATGCTCTTGCCGACGTTCTGGCTGGTGTAGTCGTAGAATTTGTCGCCTGCCGCATCGGTCAGCGTGAAACGCACATTGCGGCGTCCCGTCTGGTCGGTCCCAGGGTCGGCCGAGCGGAAGTCCTTGCCGCCCACAATATAGTTTCGTTGCAGCACATACACGCTATCCGCGTCTGAGCCGGTAGCCAGGTTCCCCGATCCGTGCACCAGAATGTCGTCTGGAGGAACCGTAGCGCCCAGGCTGGAGGTTGCCTCGGCTTCATCCTTATAGGGGCCGCCGACGACCGCGTGAATCTCCAGGCGCGCCGTCGACTGGATGACGGCCTTGACCCGGTCCAGGTCTTCAATGCCCGGCAGCTCCACCAGGATCTGGTTGTCGCCCAGGCCGTACTGCTGAATCAGCGGCTCGCTTACGCCCAGCGAGTCAACCCGATCCCGAATCGTCTCGATCGACTGCTCGACGGTCCGTTGCTCAAGCGCCTTTTCAACGGCCGGCTTCATGGTCAGCGTAAACGTGTTGTCCGCGCCGCCACCCGCCAGGTCGTACTCATTGGAGTACTTGGAATCAAGCGTGGACCGGACGGTGTTCGCCTGGACCTGCGTGGTTCCCTCCACGTGGATCACCTGCGGCTTGGCTGGATCCGGGTAGACCTGAGCAAATGTCAGGTTGGCCGTCTTCAGTTCCTGCTGGATCTGGCCTGCGGTGTTTTCGGTCTCGGCCGCCACGGCTTCCGGTACCACCACCTGCAAAATCAGGTGAGCGCCGCCGCTCAGGTCCAATCCAAGGTGAATCCGCTTGCTCAGCGCCTCTTCAAGCGCTTTGCCGCTCAACCCCGAAGGAACCCCGAAGATGCCGTAGACGCAAATTACCAGCACCGCAATAATCAGGGCAATTCTGTTTTTGAGATTCTTCTTCATCGTCCCGTTTCTCTTATTTCCACTGCTCTAGTCCAGGTTCCTTGTGGCTGAAATGGGCTTGTCCCACCTTCGCGCCTGATGCGAGGGGTTGGATTGAAATGCACCCTAAGAGCCCGTACTACCTTCCTCTGTAATTACAGAGGCAATTGCGCTCTTTGACACTTCCAGCTTGATATTGTCCGGAGCTACGCGAATCACGTACGCGTCGTCCTTGACAGAGATAATGATGCCGCGAATTCCGCCCGCGGTGGTCACCCGATCCCCGGTCTTGATTGACCCCAGCATGGCCTGCCATTCTTTTTGCTTCTTCTGCTGTGGACGAATCATCACCAGGTAGAGTACCGGGATCAATAATAAGGGCAGAAGCATCGTAAGATTGCCAGCAGCCCCTCCGGCGGGCATATCCGCCAGCATTGCCAAACACATTGCCACACTCATCCCTGCACTCTTCCTTTGCGCATCCCCGTCCGCAATCGCTCATTCCCGTTCGGGGGCCAGACGCACCCAGCCTTAGCTGGCCATCTGCATAAATTTGTCTCCGGGAATGTTCCTGGCTGCCGTTCGATCCGGCCACGCTTTCGGCCAGACTCCGGGGGTAGGCAGCGATTGCTGAACGCTGAAACCCCGCGCCCGCATCCCAAGCCCTTTCACCCAACTGCCGTCTGCTTCCTGTTCGACACGGCCTTCCTTCAAACACCAGGAACAGCGAATCGCGCGCTTCCGCCCTGATTCTATCCGTCCGGATTCCGAAAGAATGCCTAGAAAGATAAGATACGCGCAGCCGGGGGCGTGTCAAGGCGCGCAGTCACCGCTGGACCCGCCGTTGCCTGTGATTCAGAGGCGCATGCAGCAAACTCCTCACCCTTTACAAAGCCTTTATAAGTCCTCAACCCCGTCCTTATGGAATTTCATCTTTGATTGGGTATAGAACGCTTTCCGCCCTCGACGTGATCAAACCGACCCCGCCCCGGAAACCGGAGAGCGGGAACAGGATCACCGCTATGAACAAACTTTGGTTTGACTCGATTTGTATCCTGCTTTTGGTTCTTTCCGTCTCATTCATGCTCTGGGCTTTCTGGAACTTTTGCAAAGCCTCCGGAAGGCGCAAATCGCGCTTTCCCTCCGTCAGCCTTCAGGCTCCCAGTAACGCAACCCAGGACTGGCGCAGCTCAGTCGCGGCCGCTCGCCTATCCCCTCGGCAAACCGCCCTAGATTCGATTCCGCTTCGCACTGCGACCAGGTAAACCCGTAGACTGCTAATTGGTCGGCTTTGCTCCGGCCTCCGGCGACTCGGCCTCGTCTCCCGACTCCTCCACCAGCACTGCCGATCCCGGCACAACGTCGAAGCTGACCCCATCCTTGCCCGCCGGATGAAATGTTATCTTCAGCGGCTCCCGCTGCCATTCAGGCGCTCCGCATACCGGCTCCGCATGATTCTCCGCATCGAACGCCGCCAGCTTTTTGGCCAGCACCGGCTTGCGCCCCGCCACCTGCGCCACCACGGCATATAAACTTTTGCCGCTTGCTGTCACCCCGCAATAGGCGCCGTAGTCGCGGAACCAGCTCACCTGGCTTACTCCGGGATCGTAATCCGGCAGCTTGAGCGCGACAAAATGCCCTGTCACGCGATCCACCAGCAGCCACGGCCCCCGCTGCCAAACCCAATGGCCGGCCTTGTCGCCCGGTTCAGGCTTGTCGCCTGGTAAAGCATCGTTCAGCCGGATCGCCCGCCGGACCACGAAACTGCGGTCGGTCACGTCGTGCGCGTCGCCGGTGGACCATTCCTTCATGACGCCGTCCACCAGCAGCGCCCGAATCTTCAAGGCATCCTCGCCGGCGGACGCGCCGGCCGGGTCCCCGGTTTTCGAATACGGCACCTTCCGGACTGCTCCCAGGACCACCGTGTGCACTTTGCGCGGCGCTCCAGAAACCGTCAAAGCCCCCATTAGAAGAGCCGCAAACCCAATTCCTGCCACGAACAATTTCCGCCGAACTTGCATGACGGTCTTACTCCTGAATCTGCGCTGCCTCCACGGCCCGCGCTACGCGAAACGCCGTTCCCTCGTTCAAATGCGCCGCCAATATCTGCATCCCCACCGGCAGCCCGGCCGCCGTCGCGCCACAAGGCACCGTTACTCCGCAGATGCCCGCCAGGCTCGCTGTGACCGTATAGATATCCGCCAGGTACATGGCCAGCGGATCGCCCGTCTTCTCGCCCAGCTTGAACGCCGCCGTCGGTGCTGTCGGCGTCACGACTGCATCCACGTCGGCAAAGGCCCGTAAGAACTCTTCGGCTAACAGCCGCCGCACCTGCTGCGCTTTCAAATAGTAGGCGTCGTAGTAGCCGGCGCTGAGCGCATACGTCCCAAGCATGATTCGCCGCTTCACCTCGGCGCCAAATCCCTCATCGCGCGAGTTGCTGTACATCGCATTCAGGTTCCCCGAAGCCGCCGATCGGTGCCCGTAGCGCACCCCGTCAAATCGTGCGAGGTTCGCGCTGGCCTCCGCCGTTGCCACCAGGTAGTACACCGGAATTGCGTACTTTGTCAGCGGCAGATTCACGGGCTTCACGCTGCAGCCCGCCGCCTTCAACGCCTTAATTCCCTTCTCCACCGCCGCCCGGACCTCGGGGTCAAGACCCTTGCCGAAATACTCGGCTGGAACGCCTATGCGCAGCCCCTCCACCGGCCTGTCGCTCTCCGCCGCGTAATCCGCCACCGGCGCTTTCGAACTTGTCGCGTCCTTCGGATCGCTCCCCGCAATCACTGCCAGTAGCGTCGCGGCGTCGCGCACATTTCCCGCAAACGGCCCCACACGGTCCAGCGACGAAGCGAACGCGATGAGCCCATAGCGCGAGACACGCCCGTAGGTCGGCAGCACGCCCACCACCCCGCAAAAACTCGCCGGCTGGCGAATCGATCCGCCGGTATCTGTACCCAGCGTAGCCACGGCCAGGTTCGCCGCCACTGCCGCAGCCGAGCCGCCACTTGACCCGCCGGGGACACGCTCGATATCCACGGGATTCCGCACCGGCCCATATGCCGAGTTCTCGTTCGACGAGCCCATCGCAAACTCATCGCAGTTCAGCTTGCCCAGCAGCACCGCTCCCGCGGCCTCCAGCTTCTCCACCACCGTCGCGTCATAGGGAGGCCTGTATCCCTCCAAAATCTTTGACCCCGCCGTGGCCGGTGCGCCGCGCATCACCAGCACGTCCTTGATTCCGACTGGAATTCCGGCCAGGGGCGGCAGCGGATCGCCTTTTGCCGCCAAGGCATCCACACGCTCCGCCTGCGCCAGCGCCCGCTCTTTGGTCAGGCTCAAATACACATTGAGCCGCGGATTGAGTGCCGCTATACGGTCGTAATAGCTTGCCGCCAGGTCCGCAGCACTCGTCGTCCCAGCCGCAATCTCCGCGCGCAATTCCGCCAGCGTCTTTGGCTTCTGAACATACGTCTCGTCAGTCATCGCACCGCTAGCCAATTGCGTGGTATCCCCTCGTCACTGCACACTGTTCACTGCTCACTGTCTCTCAATCACCTTGGGCACTTTGAAGAAAGCGCCATCCGTCTCCGGCGCCTCATTCAGCACCGTCGCCCGGTCCAGCGACGGCCGGAGAGCATCCGCCCGCAACTCGCCATCGCCTGCGGCGCTGAACAACTCGCTGACCTGCGCCAGCGGCACGACCCCGCGCGTATCCAGCTCATTCAGTTCGGCTACATAGTCCAGAATGGCGTTCAGATCGTGGAGCATGTGTCCGCTTTCCTCCGGCGTCAGTTCCAGATGCGCCAGCTCGGCCACGCGCTCCACTTCGTCCACGGTTACTCGTTCGCTCATCTGTTGCCCATTCCTGGCCAGCTCGAACTTTGCTGCATCCGCCCAGAATTACTGTATCAACCACGCCAGAAAATAAAGTATAGCCGGTCCCGGCTTAACGATCTTCAATGCGTAACAAGCCATCCTCAGTAGACCGTCAGCGTCAACGTTAAGCTGTGCTCGACCCCGTTCGACGTCACATTGACCGGAATCGAATAAGTTCCCGTGGGCGTATCGCCGGTGCTTCCGCCGCCCGTCGACCCGCCCCCGCCGGTTCCCCCACCAGAACTGGTGCAACTCGACACACCCGCGGCGAGCACTGCCAGCAGCAGGCAACACCTCAGCGCCTTCCTTCGCGTGGCCCATCCCAGCGGCAAAAGCAGCAGCACGCAAGCCACAGGAATCAGCCCGTCCGTCCGCTTCAGGCGCGCACTCGTTCCTGCTCCTCCCACCGAAATCCCCACCGTCACATTTCCCGTAACGCCCGCATTCAGCGACTCGGTGGTCGGCTTGAAGAGGCAGATGGCATTTGCCGGCAGCGTTCCGCACGCAAACGCAAACGTGCCTCCCGCCGCAGTTGTTGGGGTAATCGCCACTGTATAGTCCGCTGTCTGACCATTCGAAACCGTCTCCGTGGTCGATCCGCTGGCCGCCACTGAAAAGTCGAACCCCGTTCCCGTCAGCGAGACTGATCCCGCTGCACCGGCAGTACTGCTGGTGATGCTCAGGCTGCCCGTCTGCGCTCCCGCGCCGACCGGCGCAAAATCGACGCCCAGCGTGCAGCTCGCTCCCGCCGCCAGCGTCGCAGTACAGTTGTTGTTCACCACCGCGAACCCCGTTGAAGCCGCCACCGCCAGCCCTGTGAGCGCACCCGTTCCGGGGTTGGTCACGGTTACAGTCGCCGGGTTGCTCGTCACTCCCACGCCTACGGTGCCAAACGCAACCGTCGCCGGCGTCGTCTGGATCGCCCCGGTCCCTTCGCCCGTCCCGCTCAGGGTCACGGTAGCCGCGTTTGCCACCGCTGCGGAAGTCACCGTCAACGTGCCCGTTAGGTTTCCCACGCTCGCCGGCTGAAACACCACGCCGATTGTGCAGGTGGCACCCGCCGCAAGGCTGCTGCCGCAGTTGTTTTGCGACAGACCGAACTGCGCGCTCACCGTCACGGCCATCGAAGTGGCCGCAAAGCTTCCCGTGTTGGTGATAGTCACAGTTTGTGCCGGGCTTGTCTGTCCCGGCAACTCTCCGGGGAAGCTTAACTGCGCCGGACTCACGTTGAGCCCGGTTGTGACTGTTCCTGTCCCGTTCAGCGGCACGGTCACCGCCGTCACACCCAGCGTCGACGAAGAAACCACCAGCGTGGCCGCGCTTCCGCCCGCTGACCCCGGCGTAAACGTCACCTGCACGGTGCAACTGCTTCCGTTCGCAAGCAAGGCCCCGCAGGTGGTCGTCCCGATGGCAAAGCTGCCTGCGCCACTCCCGGTGAGTTGAAACCCGATGTTCGCCATCGGCGCGCCACCGGAGTTCGTCACCGTCAACGTCAATGGCGCGCTGGCCGAGTTCACCTGTTGCGCCGCAAAACTCAGGCTAGTCGGGCTCACGCTCATCGCCGGCGGCGTCAGCCCTGATCCTGTGAGCGCCACCGTCTGTGTGCGCAGCAAGTCGGAAACCGTAAGCGTGGCCGTCTGGCCTCCTACCTGGGTGGGCGCAAACACCACGGAAATCGAGCAGCTCGCCGGACCCGTCAATTGGGTGCCGCAGTTGTTCGATTGCTGAAACGCCCCGCTCACCGTGACCGCAATCGACGTCAGCGGCAGGCCCCCGCCGTTGGTCAGGCTCACCATCTGCGCCGTTGACAGGTTCCCTTCAATGGTCCCGCCAAAGCTCAGCGAAGTGGTGTTCAGCGTATCCGTCGGCGGCGCTGCCCCGATCCCGCTCAGCGCGATTGTCTGCGTTCCGGCCTCGTCCACCAGCGTCAGCGTTCCTGTCGCCGCTCCCGTTTGCGTTGGCGAAAACGCCACCATGATCTGGCAGTCCGTATCCGCCGCCAGCGCGCTCGTCCCGCATAAGTTGCTGGCAATCGTGAACGGGGGCGTGACCGTCAGGCTCGTAATCGGAATTGGCAACGATCCGCTGTTGCCCGCCTCCACCTGCAATGGCGTCGATGTCGCCCCCACTGCCACCGCGCCAAAACTCACCGTGGCCGGCGTCAATGTCACCAGCCCCGCGGCCGTTCCCGTTCCGCTCAAATCGACCAGCAATTGCCCGCCATAAACGTTCAGGTCAATCGTCATCTCCCCGGTCCGGCTGCCCGAAACGGTGGGATTAAAGGTGACGTTGATGGTGCAGCTTGCACCTGCCGCCACGGTTGCGGCCTGGCAATTGTCGGTCTCACTGAAGTCGCCGCTCAGGGTAACCGCGCTGGTCTTCAGGCCAAGGTTGCCCGTATTCGTCAACGTCACTACCTGTGCGGTGCCGGCCGTCCCTAGCGAGGTGCTCCCAAACGTCAGCGATGCAGGCGCGACCGCGGCGCTCGTCCATCCGGTTGTCGCGCTCCACAGCGGCGTCTCCCACACGCCGCGGCCATACGTCCCAGCCACCAGCACCTGCGCGGACGCGCTCAGCTCCGTCACCGGCGCCTCCGGCAGCCCGGTTCCGAACGCCGACCAGCACGTCGACGGCAGATTCGCGCAGGTTCCCACTTGCGTGGTGAAATAAACTCCCGCATCTGTCGCCAGGTACACCGTGTTCGCAGTCTGCGGGTCCACCACAAGGCCGTTGGCTGGAGCCCAGGGCAGATTCGCCACCAGCGACGCCCAGTGCGCCCCACCGTCAGTCGACCGGTACACCACCCGAACCGCCTCCGGCTGGGTCGGAATCCCCTCCACCGTCACGTACACCGTGTTCCCGGTCGCATCGTGCGGATCGATAGTAATGCTGGAAATATCCAGCCCGAAAGCATCCAGCCCCAGGCTGTCGTTGGTCACGGGATTCAGGGTCAGGTCGTTCCACACCGCCGCCGCACCGCTCGCCGGATTCACCGTCGCGCTGAGCACGTGCCCCGGCAGCAGCGTTCCCCCGTCAGCCGACCCGTACGTGCCCACGTAGATGACTTCCTTCCCGCCAGCCAGCGCCACCGCCGTGATCGAACGGATCAGCGCGTCTCCATTGCAAGCCGCACTGGCCCCTCCGCCGCTCCCGCTATCCAGAATCGGGCTGACGGCATTCGCGCTCGTCCATCCCAACCCATTCGCCGGCCCACGCCATACCCGGCATGTCCCAATCAGCAACTGCGTCTCATCCAGTGGATCCACCAGGAACGGCGCAGGCGTTGTCATCGTCAGCCCGTCTCCACCCACATCCGCATCGCTCACCACGGGGCTCGTGCCAAAGCTTGCCGCCGTGCAGTCGGCTACCTGGTCGCACAGGTAAATCGACACACCCGCTTCGGCGTTCACATACCACTTGTATTCATTGGTGGGATCAATCGCCACTGCGCCACCATCCCCGCCGAGAACCTGCGGCCACTGGGCCGTCGGGCCGAGAGCGCCCTTTACTCCCGCCGTCCCGTTCACGCCCAATCCGGCCATCATGGTGTACGGCGAACTGGCCGACTGCGACAAACTCATCACTTCCGCCAGCGAACCCAGGCTGCCATTCAAATTCTGAAAGTGGCTTGCGTCTGTCGGCGCGCATGCCTGTCCCGTTTCCCCAATCGCATCCAGCGAGCGCCAAAGCCCGCTGTCGTTGCCCACAAATATCTCCAGGGGATTCGCCGTGCTCCAGCCCAACGCGTGCTGATACGGCGCCACCTGCGCGCTCATGCAGGTGTCCGCATTGGTCGTGTTCCGCCACACGCAGCCCATAGCCAGGCTGCACCGCCACAGGTCGACCTCCCCGGCCAGCAGCACCGTGTCATGCTGCGATGGCACCGCGGCCAGATCCAGCGTGTAGTCGCCGTTCTCAATCGTCGCCGGACCCTCCGCGGTGCTCGTCTCAAGAGCAGTCGTCTTCCACTGCTGTGCAAAGCTGAACCCCGGATTCGAGCAGGATCCGCCGCTTATCGCGCACTGGTCCTGCCACAGACCCTGGTCCTGGTTGTTCAGGTCCACCGTCCACGCAAACGTGTCGCCGGTCTGCGGATTCACTGCCATCGTCCCGCGAAAAATCGGGCACGCAATTGACCCGGTGGCCGCTGAATTCGTCGGGCACATCGCCGCGGTCAATCCCACGCCGGGCTGCGCTGTCATGCGCGTCCACGTCACGCCATCCGCCGACTGGTAGTACCCATGAAACCGCACCGCCGCCACAAAAAGCTGCCGCACGGGATTCCACGCCACCGACGTCGCCGCATTTCCGTCCGGGCTCGCAAACGGATCCGCCGGCCCCTGCACGTCCGCCCCGGCGCCATCCGTAATCGTCGCCAGGCTCCACGTCGCGCCGGAATCATTGGAGTAGTAAAGCCCCTCGTAGCTGAGGTGAGGGCGGTCGGCATTCACCAGCGTTCCTTCATATGCCTGCGCCACCGCAGCCACCACCAGTTGCGGCGTCGCGGTGCTCCACGCAAACCCGGCAAAACCCTCCCCCGCGAATCCCCAACTCAAATCCGCCGTCGTCTGGATCAAACTCCACGTGTTGCCCCCGTCCGCCGACCGCAGAATGCCCTCCCCGTAGTAGGAGTCCAGCGCATCGTTCGGATCACCCGTCCCAGCCAAAATCACGCCCGTCGCGCCCGGCTGCACCGTCAGCTCTCCGATGCTGATGGATGCATCCTGGATCCCGCTCAGCGCCGCCAGCGAATCCGTCAGAGGCGTAAATGCCACGTTCGCCGCGTTCGATGTGCCGGCGTTCTGCGCCACCCACACCCCGCCGCCTGTCGTGCCAATGTACAGTCGATTGCCCGTCGTGTCTGAGGGGTCCAGCGCCACGGCTGACACCCTGCCCGTCACCAGGCCATAGGTCGGCGTCAGCACCGCCGTCGGCCCCAGCGTCTGCCAGGTTGCTGTCGATGTAGTTGTCGATGTTGCTGCGGTCTGCGTCAGGGCATCGCGCCCACCGCCATACGCCCGGTTTAGCCGCGCCGGGGTTCGCCCCGGAGCCAATCCTCGCAGAGCAAGAAATCGTTGCGCCTGCTTCTCTCTGGGAGGCACCCTTCGATCTGCACGCATCCGCGAAACAGCCTGCCTGTCAATCTGCGGGGATTGAGCAAGTGCGGCCCGGTGCGGCGTCGACGCAACGCCGACAACAATCAGCACTGCCAGCACCACGGCACCGCGCCCCAAATGGGTTAAGCGAAATCCAACCGAGCCCCAACCAGCATTCCTGGCCAAACGTTCAAAAAACTGCATAGTCGCACACGTCCGGAATCCGATTCCGGCCTCCCCTCTCTCATAGTCCGAGGGGGATTAAGCGGAATCCAATGGATTGCATCGTGTGAAACAAGCAGTTTCCGGGATTGGAAATTTGGCCCATTATAGGACGCTGCATGGGTCCGCAGAATGTGATGGCGATTACACCCTCCGCCCACGCTATTTCAGATCCATCTGCCCTGTTGTCCCGCAATGCTGCCGTATATAACTTGCCGCGTCAAACTTCCTGGCGGTTGAGGCCCCGGTCATCGTCCGTACCAACCCGAATACCGGACGGTCGAACCACGGCCGGTCGTGGCGGCCGACAATAGCCCACGCTATGCCCGCATACCCGTTCGGATCGCGCCCGTCCAGCTCATACTTGTCGTTCAGCAGCACTGCCCACTCAAACGCCCGCGCCGGGTCCGGCGCCCACTCCAGAATCTTCTTCCCCCAGTACATCCGCATGTAATTATGCATCCAGCCGGTGTCCACCATCTGCCGCTGCGCGGCGTTCCACAGGTCGTCATCAGTCTCACCCCGCTCCAACTGCTCCAGGCTATAGCGGTACGGCCGCGCATCGCCCGCGTGCTCCACCAGCGTCTTCCGCGCCCACGGCGCTGCGCACTCCCAGTTGTCGTAGTTCGGCTCATGGCGGACGAAGAGCACGGCCAGTTCGCGCCAGCCAATCAATTCATCCTGATATTTTTCCGCGGCGCTCGCCGGGGCGTTGCCCGCCTGCACTGCCTTTTCCACCGCCAGCGCAATGGTCAGCGGCCCGATGTTTCCAAAATGCAGGTAGGGCGACAGGCGGCTCGTTCCCTGAGCCTCAGGATGGTTCCGCGTCTCCTCGTAATCCTTCAGTTCCAGATTGACGAACTGCTTCAGCCGCTTGAGCGCGGCATGCGTCCCACCAGTGAACGTGTCCACGGGCCCCACGCTCCGGTCGAGCTTCGTGAAACCCTCGGTTATGTCGCGGGAAAGGTCGAAAGCTGGCAGAGCACTCTTCGGTTTCCATCGATGCATCGGCTTGATTTTCTTCGGCGCGACAAGGTACTTCGGCAGTTCCCGCTTCAAATGCGGCCGAAAATGATGCAGCAGCACAAAGCTCCTATCGAAGACCCGCGAAGGCACCACCACATCCGCATCCACCGTCCAGTAGGGAATCTTCAGCCGCTTCGCCAGCACCTTCCGCCACCGCTCCGGCTCACGGCACGGATTCTCGTCGCCAATGAGCAGTGCCGCCTCGGTCTCGTCCAGAAACGCCTCAAGAGAGTTGTTGGGATGCCGCCGCACAACAAACCCCACGCCGCGTTCCGCCGCATCTTCCGCGACATCGCGCAGGCCTTGCTGCAGAAAGCGATAGTGACGCAGATTGGCATTGGGATAATTCGGAATCACGGAGAAGAACACCACCACCGGCAGCCCCAGCAGATTTCCTGCTTCGATTGCTACATCCAAGGCCGGATTGTCTGCAATCCGCACCGACCGCTGCATCCAGTAGACGACGCACTTTGCTTCCGCGCGCAGTGCCCCACCCCGGCGCACCACTACGCGCGTCTGGTTGGCGAGCCGTGCGAGTTCTTCCGAAACTGGAGAGCCGGACAAGCTCATCCTTCAGATGGTTTCACAGCCTGCGTGTTCGAGTCTCTATTCAGGCTTGCGGTAGATGAAACGCAGCGCAGTAAACTTCGATGACACGGAAGCGACTTTCGTATCCATCATTCCATTCTCCCGCAGCAACGTCCGGATGGCCGTCTCATTGATCGCATGACCCGGCCCCTTTGCATACACCATCCAGATCGGCACGCCTTTCATGAGCTGCGCCTTCGCATCCTTGAGCGCTGCATGAAGTGACTCAGGCGAGTCCACAAATGCCACGATCAACTCCGCATCCTTCGCCGCAATGCGAGCAGCCTCGGCCAGCGCTTCCTGCAGCGCCTCATCAGGAACAGCGCCAATCACGAGCACGACGCTCGATTTTTTAATCCCAAGCTTTTTTGAGAGCGCAGTCGGCGGGCTCGTAATGGTTGCAGCCCACTTCTCTGCAACCGTGGTTCCAAGTGCAAGCTGCACCTGCTCGTTTCCCGCCTTGAAGCAAAGCTTATTCCCCTTGACCGCAACCTCGCTCATCGCGCCGAACGCAACCCGCTTCCGAATCCCACCGCGCAGGATCATATCGCTCGTCTCCAGCAGCGCCTTTACCTCGGAAACGGTCCCGCCCCAGTCGCAAGTGCAATTCGCCTCCCGTCCCATCGCGACCCTCCACGCCCCTTACCCAAGCTGCCTCTCATCGAACGTCGAAGGCCGCCCTATAGGCGGCCTTCGACGTAAAACTGATCACTGACAACTGACCACTGTTCTACCACCGTCCCCAGGCCCTGCTGATGTAGTCCGACAGCGTCATCCCAATCAGCACCAGGAACGTGAACAGGCCCGCAAATACCGTCAGCTTGGTCAGCTTCGTAGAGTACTTTACGCCCATGAAGAACAGAACAACCAGGGTAGCCTTCACCACGCCAATGGCCAGCGCGATGATCGGGTTGAACACGCCCATTTCAATGAACGACGCCCCGACAGTGACCCCGGTAAGTACCAACAGGCAACCGAAAATGATCATATAGACAATCGGCGGCGTAACGTGATGCTCGTGTTCGCCATGCCCCGCGCCTTGTTGAGTGCCGTGTTCAGTATGTTCGCTCATGAAGTTTCCCCTAGTTGGCGTGTCTGCTGATGAGGTAAAGAAGCGGGAACAGGAAGATCCACACAATGTCGACAAAGTGCCAGTACAGGCCGAAGTTCTCAACAAACGTGACGTGCCCGGCTGTATACGCGCCGGCTCGCGCTCTGAAGATCATGTATCCCAGAATCGCAATGCCGATGATCATGTGCAGCGCGTGCATGCCCGTCATGGCGAAGTAGAGAAAGAAATAGAGCTCCGTGTGGCGCGCCATATCCAGCGGGAGAGCCTTGTCGCCAGCGGCGGTCGCCTCTTTGTCGGTTTCCGGATGGAGGAACGAGTTCAAGCTGTAGTGGAAGCCCGGAACGTGGTGCTTCTCAATTTTTTCCGAGTATTCGATGGACTTGATGCCAAGGAAAACGAGGCCGAGGATGAACGTGAGCACCAGGCACAGCACCAGGCCGCTCCTGCGCCGCGTCTCCGCGCACCATACGCCCATGGCCATGGTGAAGCTGGAGCTGATCAGCACGCCCGTGTTGGCCGTGCCCCACCATACGTTCAACTGGTGCGAGGCGGCCACAAACGCCGGATAATACCAGTTGCGGTAAATCAGGTACGCGGTAAACAGGCCGCCGAAGAACATGATTTCCGTCAGCAGGAAAAGCCACATGGCAAAGTTCGTCGCATCCGCCTGCTGCTCCACACTTTCAAAGTGGTGCCGCTGATACGACGGGTGCTCCCCGTGCCCGTGAGTGATGCCCTGCGCCTCGGGGGCGCCGTGCGTAATCGCTGTGCTATCCGACACTGGCTACCTCTTTAGCTTTCTGTTGATCCAGCCATTCGTAGTCGTAGGCCTCGTGATCCATGATCGGAGTCTCCAAAAAGTTCTCCGTCAGCGGCGGCGATTGCGTCTGCCATTCCAGTCCCGTTGCCTGCCACGGGTTATCTCCCGCAATCTCCCCGTATTTCAGAGACCACGTCAGGTAAAGAATTGGAAGCAGGTAACCCACGCCGAGAATGGTCGCGCCCGCCGTCGAGAAGACGTTCAGCACCTGGAACTCCGGTGGATACGCCGCATACCGCCGCGGCATTCCAAGCATGCCCAGAATGAATTGCGGGAAGAACGTGAAGTTGAACCCGATGAACGTGACCACCGCGGCAAGCTGCGATATCTTTTCCGGATACATGCGGCCCGTCATCTTGGGCCACCAGAAGTGGATGCCCGCGAGAAACGCCATCAGCATGCCGCCTACCATGACAAAGTGGAAGTGCGCCACGATGAAGTACGTTTCCGTCAGGTGAATGTCCGTGCCCGATGTTCCCAGGAACACGCCTGTCAAACCGCCGATGGTGAACAGCCCCATGAATCCAAAGCTGTAGAGCATGGGCGTCTCAAAGGTGATGGAACCCTTGTAAAGCGTGAACGTCCAGTTGAATATCTTGATTGCCGAAGGCACCGCCACCAGCATGGTAAGCAGGCTGAACACCAGCATGGCGTAATTCGAGATGCCCATGATGAACATGTGATGCGCCCAGACAAAGAACCCGAACACCGCAATCGCCACCGACGAAAACGCGACCGCCGTATAGCCGAACACGCGCTTGCGGCTGAAGGTTGAAATCGTCTCCGAGATTACGCCCATGCCCGGCAGAATCATGATGTAAACAGCGGGGTGCGAATAGAACCAGAACAGATGCTGGAAGAGCAGCGGGTCGCCGCCCTTGGTTGGATCGAAGACTCCGATGCCCACGGTCCGCTCCAGCGCCACCAGCACAATCGCAATAGCCAGAACCGGCGTGCCCAGCACCATCAGGATGCTGGCCGCATAATGCGCCCACACAAACAGAGGCATCCGGAACCACGTCATCCCAGGGCACCGCATCTTGTGGATGGTCACGATGAAATTCAATCCGGTAAAGATCGAGCTGAAGCCGGCAATGAAGATTGCGAGGCCCGTTGTGAGCACGTTGGTATTTACGTAATGCGTGGACAGCGGTGTGGTGAACGTCCACCCCGTATCCACGCCGCCGGTCACCATGGTGGTAATCACCAGGATGCCGCCCACCACGTATAGATACCAGCTCAGCAGATTGACTTTGGGAAGCGCCAGATCCTTCGCGCCCAGCATCATCGGGATCAGGAAGTTGCCCAGCGTCGCGGGCACGCTTGGCACCAGAAACAGAAAGATCATGACCACGCCGTGCATGGTAAACACCTTGTTATAGGTGTCTGTCGCCATCAGATCGCTTTGCGGAGTCAGCAATTCGAGCCGGATGAGACCTGCGAGCGCCCCGCCGATGAAGAAGAAGAACGTTATCGATATGAGATACAGAATTGCAATCCGCTTGTGGTCGCCGGTCAGCAGCCAGCTCAGAATCCCATTCTCTTTCGAGTAGAAGTTCATCTTCGGAATTCTGGCCGTCCTCTGATCGGGAAGACTGACAATCGTATTCGAGTTGGTACTCATTGCTTCACCATCCCTTGACTCGCAGGCTGGGCAGAAGGCTGCGCGGCCGGCTTCTGGCCAGCGGCAGGGGCTCCCACCTTGCCTTCGCCCTCCGGCAGAAGATCTGTTGTGTTCGTCGTCTGCTGGATTCGGTAGTCGGAGTTGAGGTTCTTGATGTACTCAACCAGCGCGATCACACCTTCCTCGCTGATTTGTCCTTGATATGTCGGCATGATGGGCGCATAGCCCTGCGTCACATGCTGCGATGGATTCAAGATCGCCTCGCGGATGTATGCGTCGTCGGCCAGCACCGTGCCACCGCTGGCCAGTGGGAGCTTGGCGCCATACACATTCGCCAGGCTTGGACCGCGTGCATCCGGCCGCGTATTGTGGCAGGCATTGCAGCTCAGGCTGGCGAAGAGCCGCTCTCCGTTCTGCGCAAGCGAAACTCCGCTGGTCGACTCGGCGAGCCACTTCTTGAAGTCGTCCGGCGACAGCACCACAATGTCGCCAATCATGGCCGAATGGTTTGTCCCGCAATACTGCGTGCAGAAAAGGTGATACGTTCCCGGAGTCGTCGCTTCAAACCACACCGTCGTATAGCGGCCCGGAATGGCTTCGCGCTTCACGCGGAACGCGGGAATCGAAAAGCTGTGAAACACATCCTGCGAAATCAGCGTCAGTTGGACGGCGCGCCCAGTCGGAATATGCAGCGCGTTGATCTCATGCTGCCCGCCCGGATGTTCCGCCTTCCACATCCACTGCTTGCCCACCACGTAGATGTTCATGGCGTTGGCGGGCGGTGTGAACACCCGGAAGTAAATCAAGGAGCCCCACACGAACATCACCAGGAACAGTCCCAGCGGAATGATTGTCCACGTTGCCTCCAGCAGCGTCGAGCCCTCAATCTGCACAGCATGTGGATGCCGTTCTTTGCTGTACAGAAGCGAGAAACTCGTCACCAGCAGGATGACGATGGTCAGCCCAATCAGGCTCACCAGCGTGATGAAGAAGAGCAGCGCGTCCATCTGAGGCGCAATCTTCGACGCCTCCGGCGGAAACAACGCGAAGTTCGTCATCCACTTGACGAGAAATTCCCAAAACACTGGACTGATGTGGTTCATTCCGTTATCCGTTCACCTTTGTCCCTGTTCCCGTTTTTGCTTTTGCTTGATTGCCCGCGCTTGTTTGAGACAGGCCGTCCCCTTGCCGCGCGTCCCGGCGGAACATCACCAGCATGAATCCGCCCAGCGAAAACACTGTTACCAGCCCGCCCAACTGCACCACCCGCGCAACGATCAGCGAATGCTTGTTGGTCTGCGGATCGTAGTGGTAGCAATAAGTGAGAATGTTATCAACCGGCGAGCCGATGCGATTTGAAGATGCTTCCACCAGGCCCAGCCGCAAATCCTTCGGCGAATACTCCACGCCCATGTAGTACTGGGCCAGCTTGCCTTCCGGCGTAACGATTTGAATGGAACTTGCATGCGCAAACTGCGTCAGCTTTCCGTCCGGGCCCGGTATCTTCACGTACCCGAATCCCACGGCCTTGGTCAGCTCATCGATATTGGCCTGCGTCCCTGTGAGGAAATGCCATCCAGCGGCCGTTTCGGGGTGCCCGTATCTCTTCAGGTAGCTCCGCTTCTTGGCCGCAGCCAGGTCCGTTCCCTCGCTGGGGTCGATGCTCACCACGATCACATCAAAGTCCCTGCCCGGAACTTCGTCCACCATCTGCAAAGCGCCCGTCAACCCGTTCAGTTCCTCTGAGCACAACATCGGACATTGGTAGTAGACCAACGCAAGAATCGCCGGCTTCTTGCCGAAATAGCTTGAGAGCTGCACCTGCTTGCCCTGGTCGTCGGTAAACGTCAACCCCAGCGGCACCTGCCCATTCAGCTTTTGGGCAATCCCCACTCCGTTTAAAAGGGTCGGCGGCTTGTCGTTCGAAGGGCCGGTCTCTTTGTCTCCGTAGCCTGAAACCTGGGCCAGCAGCGAAGGAGCGCATGCAGCGGATGCAAACACAAGCGCGGCCGCTGCAACCATCGCCGAGCGTCCCCAGCTCTTTCGCATTGTGTTCATCCTCTGCATTGATTCCGCCTTCATTCCTTTGACTGAAACTGCTGTCATCCTGAGCGAAGTTTGTCGCGTCTCTTGCGCCAAACGTAGTCGAAGGACCTGCTTCTGTTTCTACTTCCGCCGCTCCTCAATCGCTTCGGCCTGTGCCGCTTCCTGCTCATACGAGGTGCGCGCAAATCCATTGGTCAACGGCGCCGTTACCACTCCAGGCTTCCCATCGCCGGTCAACGGCGTCGCATGACTCGCACTCGGCGTCACCGGCAAACCGTTTTTTGCTACCAGCTCCATGGCCAGCTCAATCGGAATTCTGACCTTGCCCTGCCCCTGGTCCACCCAGGTGTAGTTGTTCAGCAGCACGTCTTCGCGCGCATGCAAATCGGCAACATCCTGGTTGCCGTCGTCGACTTGTAGCCGTGGGGTAGGAAAGCTCTGCGCCAGTTCGGCTACCTTGTGCTGCATCTCGGGATTGTTGGGCAGGTTCCCCAACTGGCGAATCTCTGCTGTCTTCGTCCACTTGGTGTTCGGGCCGTCTTCCTTGTTCAACTCCCCGTTGAAGGCCATGCCGATGACGTAACAAAGCCCGCCCGCCACCGCCACAAAAATTCCCAGTGAGACAAGGAACACCACGATGCCCATCACCCGGACATCGGACTTCTCATAGCCCGCTTCAACGTCAATCTCTTCCGGCCCGTGGCTCTCCGGCTCTTCCCACAAGCGGATCTTTGGTTCGTTGTCGTTATGCGTGGGCATGTTCAGGCTCCAGAATCTCCGCGACATGCGGGTCGTTGGTCTGCACCAGCGGACGCATCTGCAAGCGCGTGCAGAAGATGTATACCCAGAGGGAAACCATCACCACCGGTACGGCAATATATTCCAGAATGCCGAAGCTGAAGTGCAGGTTGCGGGCCGCGTCTTTGAAGTTCGGCTCGATGAGCCAGAACAAATCGAAGGCCTTGGCGAACAACATCCACTGGCACACCAGCACCAGCCGCTTCTTGTTCCGCTTGATGTCTCTCGAAAGCAGGAGCGAGAACGGAATGAGCCAGTGGAACAGGAAGTCGAGCGTGATAATGACCGCCCAGCCGCCGGCGAACCGGTCAATGTACCAGGGAATCTCTTCTGGCAGGTTGCCCGACCAGATGATGAGGAACTGCGAGAAGGCCAGGTAGATATTGAGCATCACAAACGCGAATGTGAATTTGCCCAGGTCGTGCTGCTCGGTTGTCCGCAGGATCGTCTTGAACGGTTCGGCTGCCGAAAGCGAAATGGTCACAAGGATTCCCAGCGCCAGTACCGAGTAACCCTGTCCTACAAGGAACAGCAGGCCGTACACAGATGAGTACCACGTCGGATCGAGCGACATGACCCAGTAGATGACAGAGGCCGTCATGGTCAGCGAGTAGACAAGGATCCCCGGCCCGCTGATGTTTTCCATCTTCTTGATCCACATCGGCGTGTTTTCCGGCGTATCCTGGTCGCGCTGCAATCCCAGCTTGTTCAGCCGCCACGAATAGAGCGCCCACACCAGGAAGCAGAAGACACCTACCGTAACGAACATTTCCGGATTCAGCATTGGCCGCTTGAAAACAATGGCGTGCGCCTGCGACTCATTAATGAAGCCGGCTTTCAGCGCATCGGCCACATTCCGCGGGTCTGCGCCGTTCACCTGCGCCCACAGGTAGAGCTTTCCGCTCATCATGGCGAAAGCAATCACCATCCAGTAAACGAACACCACCGGCAGCGTCCGGCTCATCGCTTCCAGCGGCCGGCGCAGCAACAGGCCCCACTTGCCGCCGGTTACATACTGCACCATCAGCAGCGCCAGTCCCCCCACCGACCAGCCAAATGTGAGCACCAACCCCAGCAGCCACGCGCGCAGCACGTGGTCCAGATCGAAGCCATGCCCGTCCAGGAAGCCGAGTCCCACCGCAATCACCGCAAACACCAGCGCGACGATGATTGCTCTCGTCTTCCAGACGTCCACAAATGCCGGAGCGCCTAGTTCTTTTGGTAGCGTCTTGGCGTAAGTCTCGTGAGCCATTCGGTTCTTCCTTACTCCCTGATCCCTGTTTCGATTCCCTTAGTCCGTGGTCCCTTGGTTCTTGCTTTTGGTCCCTAAGTCCCTGGTCCCTATTTCGCAGCCGGCTTGCTTATTGGAATGTTGATGGCCGGATCCGCCGGATTGGCCGGCGCCAGCGCCGGTGTGCCCTGCTTCGTATCGGGCGGATATGCCTGGACATAGGTCGAAGTCAGCGGCCAGGGGTTCGCATATTCCGGGTGTCCCGCTTCCGCCGCTATCGACTTCAGATCGCGCACCGTCGCTCCGGACGGAACATCGCTCGCCGGCGCCGACTGGCTCAACTGCAATGCACGGATATACGCCGCGACTGCCCAGCGATCCTCGGGCGTCAATTGCGCCGAATAGTCCGGCATCGCTCCATAGCCGTGGGTCATCACGTAGAAGTAATGCGAGACGGGTTGCGCCAAACGCACCTGGTCATGAAAGTTCGCCGCCGGCTTGTAGCCACGTTGCACAATCTCGCCCAGTCCGTTGCCTACGCGCGAGTGGCACGGCGTGCAATAGATGTTGAAGCGCTCCTGGCCGCGCTTCAGCACATCCAACGTCACAGGGAACGGGATCAGGTTCTGTTCCTGGCGGTATCCGTTTGCGCCCTGAACCACGCCCGTATAAAAGTAGCTATCCTCATGCAACTGACCGCGCGCCACGGTGTTCACCACCTGCGGCCGCGCCCCGCGATGATCGGCAAACATCTCCGAACCCCGCTGCGGAATCAGCTTCGGCTGGTTCTGCATATCCTGCCTGCAACCCGCGAACAATAACGTCGCAGCAAATCCCACAGCCGCGAAAACGCGCTGACCACTGACAGCTGAAAACTGAAAACTGTTCCTGAGGTGGTTCATCAGTACTCCACCTCCACCACTGAAGCCGGCTCCATGGTCTTCAAATACTCCCGCGTCTCTGCCAAATCGAACTTTGGGTCCAGCGCCTCAAGGCACAGAAAGAACTTGTCCGTTAATGCCCCATCGCGGAAGTTCGGCGCATTGAACAGAGGGTGATACAAAGCCGGCAGCCCGTTGAGTGCCAGCATTCCGAACGCCGCAGAAAGGCCAGCCCACAAAATCGTCCACTCGTACGCGGGCACAATAAATGCCGGCCAGGAGTAGAGCGGCCGTCCGCCGATGTTCAACGGATACGCCAACACCGAAACCCATGTCTCCATTGAGAACATCGCAGCCAGTCCCATCAATCCGCCAATCAGCGTAATCAGCGGCACCTTGTTGCGATGAAAGCCGATCGCTTCCGCGGCTTCTTCCACCGGGTAGGGCGTGTAGCATTCCATTCTGCGCCAGCCGTCGTGCCGCGCCTTTTGCGCAGCCCGCACCAAATCGCTCGGCGTATCGAATTCGGCCAACAGGCCGTATGTTCCTTCGCGTGCAGGCATTAGTCAGCAGCCTCCGCAGCCTTTTTCGGCGTAATCTTAGCTCCGGGCAGCATCATGCGGATCTCGTTCATCGGAATCATGGGCAGGAAGCGCACAAACAGGAGGAACAGCGCCGTGAACAATCCCAGCGTGCCCACGTAGACCGCGTAATCCCATCGCGTGGCGCGGTACGTGCCCCATGACGAGGGCAGGAAGTCACGATAGAGACTCGTCACAACAATCACGAACCGCTCAAACCACATCCCCGTGTTCACCACGATGGAGATGAAGAACATGAACGGAATCGAAGTCCGCAACTTGCGCGACCACAGCGTTGTCAGTGGAATGGCCAGGTTGCAGGTAATCAGCACCCAGTAGGACCAGCCCATGGGCCCGAACATGCGGTTCCACATCATGAAGGCTTCCCAGTGCGATGCCGAATACCAGGCCATGAATACTTCCATCCCGTATCCGTAGCAAACAATGAATCCCGTGGCCAGCATCACCTTGCCCATGTTGTCGATGTGCCGCTCGGTGACGAGATTCTCAAGGTGATAAACCTTGCGCAGCGGAATGGCCAGCGTGAGCACCATGGCGAAGCCCGAGTAGATGGCGCCGGCAACGAAGTAGGGCGGGAAGATCGTGGTGTGCCATCCCGGCAGGACAGCAACTGCGAAGTCGAAGCTGATGACCGTGTGTACGCTGAGCACCAGAGGCGTTGCCAGGCCGGCCAACAGCAATGAGGCGGTCTCATACCGCATCCAGTGCCGCGTGGAACCGCGCCAGCCAAGCGAAATCAGGCCGTAGGCATACTTTGCCAGCGGCGACTTTGCCCGGTCGCGGAGCGTTCCGAAATCCGGAACCATGCCGATGTACCAGAACACTACCGAAATGGTTGCGTAGGTTGAAACCGCAAAGACGTCCCAAAGCAGCGGCGACCGGAACTGCGGCCACACATTCATGGAGTTGGGATACGGGAACAGCCAGTAACCCAGCCATGGACGCCCTACGTGAATCAACGGGAACATGCCGGCGCAGACCACGGCAAAAATCGTCATGGCTTCGGCGAAGCGGTTAATGGAGTTGCGCCAGCCCTGCTTGAACAGCAGCAGAATTGCGGAGATCAGCGTTCCTGCATGACCGATGCCGATCCACCAAACAAAGTTGATGATGGCAAAGCCCCACGCCACCGGCTGCGAAATGGCCCAGATGCCCACGCCCACCAGGAACAGCCATGTCAGCGCGCCCAGCAGCACCGTTGCCAATGCGCCGCCCACGCCGAATAGTGCAAACCATCCCAGGGGCGTGGTCGGCGTCAGCACAATCCCGGAAATCTTCTCCGTGACCGACTTGAAGGTCTGCCCCAGCCCAAGCACCCGGTATTCGCCGGTTGCGGGATCGATCCCCGCGCCGGGCTTTGAATCTTTCGGTATCAGGTCTTTGGTTGCCATCCTGGCCTCAACCCTTCGCCGGCAAATGCTCCACCGGCGTTTGCATTCCTTCGAGTTCAGCGTTCGTGTTCAACACCGCGGCCACATACTTCGTCCGCGGCCGTGTGTTCTGATCGGCCAGCACCTGGTAGCTGCGCTCATCCTGTTGCAGCTTGGCTACCCGGCTGCCCTTGTCGTTCAAGTTGCCAAAGCTGATTGCAAAGGCCGGGCATGCCTGCTGGCAGGCCGTTACCACTTCGCCGTCCGCAATCGCACGGTTCTCTTTGTCCGCTTCAATGCGCGCCGCAGTAATGCGCTGGATGCAGTAACTGCACTTCTCCATTACGCCGCGCGAACGGACCGAAACATCAGGATTGCGCGACAGTTTCAAACTTTCAGTTTCGTAATCGGAGTACAGCAGGAAGTTGAATCGCCGCACCTTGTACGGGCAGTTGTTGGAGCAGTAGCGCGTACCCACGCAGCGGTTGTACACCATGGTGTTCAACCCCTCCGGCGTGTGCACTGTCGCGCCCACCGGGCAAACCTGTTCGCAGGGCGCGTTCTCGCAGTGCTGGCAGGCCATGGGCTGGAAGTGCGCTCGCGGCGCGCTCAAATCGCCTTCAAAATAGGTGTCGATGCGCAGCCACTGCATGTTGCGGCCGATGCGCACCTGTTGCTTGCCCACCACGGCAATGTTGTTCTCGGCATAACAGCTCACGATGCATGCATTGCATCCCGTGCAACTGTTCATGTCGATGGACATGCCCCAGGCGTTTTCCTTGTACTCCCAATTCGGAAACAGCGTTACGCTCTTGTCCGTAGAGGGGTGCGACTCGCCTTCGTTCGCAAACCCCGGATCGGCCTTGTACTCCGCCAGCGTTGCGTAGCGAATAATTCCGCGCTCGCTGATGGCTTCATCGGCTTCCAGCGAATTGTTCCCATTGCCCTGCTCGCCGAACGTCTTGCCGCGGTGGTCCTGGAAGTGGCTCTTGGTAATTGCCACGCCCCACTTGCCATCCACCTTCGCGACCGTACCCGTCGCGTAGAACGGTGCGTCCGCGGTCCGGATCAGATACGCATTGAATCCCGCTCCACCTGCAACGCGTCCCACTTCCCGACCATAGCCGAGATACACCGTCACCGAGTTGTCCGGATGACCAGGAGCCACAATGACCGGCGCCTTCACCTTGTGGCCATTCACGGTGATCTCGAGAATGTCGTCTTCTTCCACGCCCAGCTTGGTCAACATCGCGCCCGAGACGATCGCCGCATTGTCCCAGCTCAGGTTGGTTACCGGCTTGGGCAACTCCTGCAGCCAGCCCACATTTGACCAGCGCCCGTCGTACACATTGGGGTCCGGACGGAAGATGATCTCGATCGAGTCTTTACTGGCTGGCGCGGAAACCTTGAAGCCGGAAGCGCCACTTGCGCCGCCTGCCTTGGCGGATTTGTCGAACGCCGTACCGTCGATCCATCCGTCGTGCAGAGCCTTGCGCCAGCCCGTTTCAAAATCACCTTTGATCAAAGGCTTGCTGGTCTCGCGAACCGCTTCATACGCGCTCAGCATGGGCTCGTTCAGCGCCAACTGCAGCACATCGTGCGCCGTCTTGCCGCCATACAGCGGGTCAATCATCGGCTGCACAATCGTGACCGTGCCGTCATACGCCCGTGCATCGCTCCAGGACTCAAGGTAGTGCGCCGCCGGAATCGTCCAGTGCGCAATTTGCCCGGTCTCGTTCAGGTGCGAATCGAGCTGCGCAACCGTCTTTGCCTTGTTGAAGGCATCGGCAAAGTTCAGATCCGCGGGAGCCGTATAAATCGGATTGACGTTGAGCAGAACCAGCCAATCCACCTTGCCCGCATTCAAATCCGCAACCAGCGCCTTCATGTCCGCAATCTGGCTCTTGGCCGGAATCGGATTCACCGGATCCGCAGCCACAAAAACCGTCTTGCCTACATTGCCCAGCGCATTGTTGATGGCCAGCGCCAACCCGGCAACCGCAGGATCCTGGTATAGCCCCGGAAGCACCGCGCTCTTGCCCGCACTCGCCTTCAGGTCCTTTGCCAGCGCCGCCAGAAACTTCTTCTGCGCATCGGTCCAGGCATACGCCGGAGCGTCAACAGAAACACCCAGCGCCTTGGCCAGTTCCGCCGTAAATGCCGGAATCTCGCTCGCCCGCAATCCCAGCCGATGCTCAGCCTTCAGGCCCGTCGTGGTCGGCGTGGACTCGATCGAGTAAAGCCTATTCAACTTCTCAGGATCTTTGCGCCGCTTCGCGTAGTCGCCCACCAGCTTGTGGAACCCAGGATACGAGGCTCCGGAAAGAAAATCCGCATCCAGCGAAAGAACCACATCCGACGCGGAAAGATCGTATTGGATTGCCGGCGCATTCTCCACCCAGGTCTGGGCCAGCGCCGCGTCATATTGAATCAGCGTCGCCTTCGGATACGCAGCCTGAAACGCCTTCCACTGCCGCCCAAGCGTCGGAGACGTCACCGTCGCGCTCATGATGTAGACGCCAGTTCCATCCTTGCTTTCCGCCAGCTTTTCTTTGAACGCCTGCGCAAACTCCGCCCACTCGCGATTCTCGCCGCGATAGGTCACATGCTGTGCACGGTCTGGATCGTAGAGATCCAGCAGCGTTCCCTGCGTAAACGGATCGGATGAACCCGCGTTATAAGGATGCTCGGGATTTCCGTCCACCTTGATGGGACGGAACTGGTCGCTCTTCACCAGAACCGGAACCGCGCCGGTCGCAAACGGATGCGCCGTCGCAAAATACATAGGCTTGCCCAGAATCAAATCTTCCGGCGCCTTCACATAGGGATAGATGGGCTCATCCGGCTGCTTGGTACAACCGGCCAACCCAGCCAGCGCCATCGACGCACCCATCAGCTTCATGAAGCCGCGGCGCGAAACCGGATCGACCCACTCCTGCGCGGCTGTCGGGAATTCTTTCTCCACCGCGGCCTGAAACTCCGCCGTACCGGCAAGCTCATCCACCGAACGCCAGTACTTCTTACCCCTGACGCTCTTCAGGTCTTCGCGCACCTGGGCCAGCGTCATCGCCGTCGTCCCGCTTTTCCCGTTTCCGTTCATCTGGCCATTCTCGTGTTTGCTCATCGGTGGCAGACCTCGCAGCTGGTCAGCTCTTTCGGGGTCCGGATCTTGTACCGATCTACCAGGAAATGACCCAGATCTTCCTGACTCGTAAACTTCTTGAATACGGGCGCTGCCGGCATGGTCGCAGCAGCTACATCCCCGGCCAGCCCGCTTGTCCCAATTGTTCCCTTCAAAGGCAGTTGCAGCGATGCCACTTCAGGCCCTTCGCCGCTCGGCTCCTTCGTCACGCAATTCACGCCCTGCGCGGTCGGCACCCCACTGGCCACATCGGAAGCCGAGCACCACACCGGCCTGTCCTCCGCCGGGCTCTCCCATGCCATGTTGTAAATCTGGCTCGTGGGCCGCAGATTCTTCGAGGGGTTGCGATGGCAGTCCAGGCACCATTCCATCTGCAGCGTGTTCTGCTCATACATCAGCGGCATCATATCCACGCGGCCGTGGCAGCTTGCGCAGCCCAATCCCTTGTTCACATGGATCTCGTGGCTGAAATACACAAAGTCCGGCAGGTCATGCACCTTGGTCCACACCAGGCTCTGCCCCGTTGCCCAACTGTCGCGCACCGGCTGCAGCAATTGCGCATTGGTCCAGATCTGCGCATGGCAGTTCATGCAGGTCTTCGTCGGCGGTATCCCGGCGTAGCTCGACTTCTCCACAGTCACGTGGCAGTACTGGCACTGCAATCCCAGCCCCTGCACGTGATGCTTGTGGCTGAAGGGCACCGGCTGGTCCGGGCGCTGCCCCTGCCGCGTCACCCAGGGCGACCGCTGCAACCCATCCAGTGTTACCCCCAAAGCGATCACGATCAGCCCCGACAACACCAGGCTCGCCCGAGCCAATGCATTGGAGCTGCGTTCAAATATCTGCGCCATGGATACTTTCCCTGCTTGATTGTTGTGTTGGTTACGCCCGCCTTGGGCGGGAGAACATGTTGTCTACAGGATGAGGAGCTTTGAAGACTGCATCCAGCGCTCTGGTCGAGTTACTGGATGCGCCATTGTATCGACGGTCACACAGGTTGTGTACAAAAAAAATTCTTGGGCAGAAATCACCCGAGAGGCGGAGAAGCCCGAAAAATCAATATAGCAGCCAAGGGATAGGAAAGGGGTGGATAAATGTCGAAAAATGTAAAAATTGTCCAATGCGACAGATTTGTAATTGATTGAAAAGAAAACAGCTTGTGATGTGCTCGCGCTTGGGGAAAACCTCCCCGTACCCCTGGCGCACTGCGTACCAGAGACTGGGATATTCACTCCAAAATACCACGAAATCCGACGGGGAAAAAATGTGCCCCATTCATCGCAGCCTTGCCGCGATGAGCGAGAATCACAAACGACCGCGCCAACGCTGAATCTCCACGAGAATGCCGTCTAGTTCGGGTTCTTCTGCGTGGGCTCCGCGTAAGCCTCGCCGAACGACTCATCCGGCGACGTCCCCGGCCAGCCCGCCATCACCAGGAAGACATCCAGCACAAAAAGCGCAATCGCAATATCGTTGAACAACGTCGCCTGCGGCAAATTCGGCCAAAGCTGGTTTGCCGCCCAGAACAGAAACGCCACCGCCAGCATCACCGCCTTCAAAAGCTCCATCCGCGCCGGCCGGTGCGCAACCTGGTACACCAGATAGGCCAGCGCGATCATCCCCAGCGAGAATGCCGCCAGAAAATCGTGGCTCCGGGCCGGAAACCAATGCGGAAACGCATCCCACACAAAAAGCACGCCCACGTCCACCAACGTGATGATTCCCAGAATCACCGGCAGGACCCGGCGGCCCTTATCAAGACGAATGTACATGCCCAATTATGGCCTGCCCGGCGAAAAGAAACCGTAAGGGCATAATCCGCCTTCCAATGGCGCTCGCGCCCCCCTGAAGTGCCCTGATCTGCCCGCATTCCCAAAGTAACCACTTTCCGCGGCAAGAGAAATTGGTTCGTCCTGAGGAGTGATCTTCGTAACTCATGACGTGTCACCCGGCGAGAATTGCCCAAGATTGAACAGTCACGCCCGGCCCGAATCCGATAAAAGCGAGTAATGACCTTGAGAGTCCCCTCTCTGAACGTCTCTTGCCCTGTCTGCGGAGCAGAACCAGGCGAAAAATGCGAGCTCAACTCCGGCCAACCCCGTTTTGAATCCCACGTGGAACGAAAGTGGATCGCCAGGGATCATCTCCTGCGGCCGGGGGTCACCGAACCGCCTCCGGGGTGGGAGGAGGAGGAGGGCGACTACATCGGCTGCACCGAGGGCATCAGGGACGCGCTACCCCTCGCCAAAACAGCATAAGGCCGCGAACCCAGCAAAGCACCCTCCCCCCAACCGAGTCTTCCGGGGCCTGCCTCAAAGCGTGCGCGCCGCCGCCATTTGCACCACCGGCCTGCCTCGCCCGTCTATGGCCGGCGCCATGCGACTGCCTGCAGCCCCTCGCCGTGATCCCCATCACTGGATTGTGGCTGGAGATTCGCAGCTCTGAAAACGAGCATTTAGAATTCATAAAGACATTCGAGCCGGTTGTCTTCAGTTACAAAACACAAGCATTGCGGATCCGCTCCTAAACCTGGTCCGGTGGGTCGAATTCCATCGTCGAGTGCCTGAAAGGGAAAGCGCATGAAATACGCGGGATTGCTCGTCATGCCGGCAGGTTTCTTCCTGTGCCTCGCCGCACTCGTACTCTTCCCTGGTCCCGCCTCGCGCACCGCCTTCGTTCTCTGCGGCCTGGCCGTAGAAGCCCTCGGCCTCGCCGTCGCGGTCCGCGGACACATCGAGCCGCGCGGAGAAGCCAACTGATGAATCAGCTCCCCGTCGTTGTTCCTGCCTTCCCGGAAGCCGTCTTCGTGCTTACGCTCGTCCTGCTGATTGTTGCCCCGCTGGCCATTGCAGGTGTGGCGCTGATCAATGCGGGTCTCGGCCGCTCCCGTTCCGCCGCCCAGGCGCTTTTGGGAAACGTTGCCATCTTCGCGGTCGCCGCCATCGTTTTTGTTCTCGTGGGAGCAACCTTCACCGGCTTGTCCGACGGCCCCAGCCACATTCTTCACCTCGCCGGCAAGCCGTGGAACTGGCTTGGCGAAGGCCCTTACTTCTTCGCCGGCTTCTCGGCAGCTTCGCCCCACTCCCAGCTCGCGCTGCTTTATGAACTGCTCGCCGTGGCCCTGGCCGCGCTCATCCCCTGGGGCTCGGGAGCGGACCGGCTCCGCCTCACCGCCGGGTGTGCCGCCGCGGCAGTCCTCGCCGCCCTGGTCTTTCCCCTTTTCGCGCATTGGGTCTGGGCGGGCGGCTGGCTCGCCCAACTCGGCGTCAACTTTGGCCTCGGCTCCGGCTTCCTCGATCCCGGCGGTGCAGCCACGGTCCACGCCCTCGGCGGCCTCAGCGCCCTGGCCATCGTTTGGATCACCGGCTCGCGCAAGGGCAAATTCCCCAAAGAAGGCTTTTCCACCGCCATGCCCGGCCACAACGCGGCTTATATTCTCTTCGGCTGTCTCGTCGCCATGGTCGGCTGGCTTGCCTTCAACCTGGCCGGACAACTGCTCTGGCTCCATGCCCCGCTCACCGCGCTCCCTGTTACCGCCATCAACACCGTTTTGGCCGCTTCGGGAGCCCTGGCCGCCACCTTTACCGTCACCCGCGTCCGCTTCGGCAAGCCTGACGCCAGCCTTTGCGCTAACGGATGGCTCGCCGGCCTGGTCGCTTCCAGCGCCTCGGCCGCGCTTGTTTCGCCGCTACCGGCGCTCTTCATCGGCATTGTCGCCGGCATCCTCACGCCGCTGCTTGTCGAACTGCTGGAGCTAGCCGTCTCCTTCGACGACCCCTCCGGCGCCATCTCCGCCCACGCCGTTTCCGGCCTGTGGGGACTCGCCGCCGCCGGCATTTTCGCAAGTGGCGCCGGCCAGTTCCTCGCGCAGCTTGTCGGCATCGCTACGCTGCTCGGCGTGATTCTGCCCCTCGTCTACCTGCTCTTCTGGCTCCTCAATCGCGCCGTCCCGTTCCGCGTGGAAGCCGACGGCGAGCGCATCGGCATGGACCTGCACGAACTCGGCGGCGGCGCCTATCCCGAGTTCGTCATCCACCGCGACGACTCCTATCGTTAAACCCTTCCCCAGCAATGGCTTATACGACAAAATGGGTGCCCCACCCTCGCCACGTTCTTGTTCTTGTGGCTAGGGTGGGAAGCAGTACGCCAAACTGTTACTGTCTACACCCTCCGACAAGCATGTAATCTGTTTTCAGGTTCAAACCGCTCATGGGATTCCTCAGCCATCTTTTCTACCCCTGGGGCCTGCTGCTCCAGGTGGGCGCCGTCCTCCACTTCATCCGGCGGCGGCCCAATTTCTATTGGCTTTATGTCATCGTCTTTCTCGGTCCGCTGGGCGCGCTGGTTTACATCTTTGTGGAGGCCGTGCCGGACATCGGTCTGGCTCGCGAATCCTTTAAAGTTTTCCCTCGCCGCAAGCGCATCAACCAGCTTGAATTCGCAATCAGGGACAACCCCTCCGCCGGTAACTATGAGGAACTAGGCAACTTATACATGGACGACGGGAAGCTGGCGCTGGCGCGGGAGGCTTTCAACAAGGCCATTGCGGCGCGGGCGGACACGCCGGACACCTACTACCGGCGCGGCGTTTGCGCGCTGCAACTGGGGGATGCGGCGGCGGCTTTGCCTGACATTGAGCGCGTGGTGGTGAAGGAGCCGGACTACGATTTCCGGCGGGCGGCCGGGCTGCTGGCCCACGCCTACGCGCTGACCGGGCAAAGGGAGAAGGCCGAGGCGCTGTTCCGGCACGTCACGGTAGCCTCCACGTTATCAGAGACTTACATGAACTTTGCCGAACTGCTCGCCGCCGAA
>Ga0302278_10000672_pt1 | contig 43353 bp, 30 predicted proteins | sample III_Bog_N3_2_FD_194543 | JGI IMG/M metagenome (GOLD analysis project Ga0302278, IMG submission 194543) | Peat permafrost microbial communities from Stordalen Mire near Abisko, Sweden - III_Bog_N3_2 | ecosystem: Environmental > Terrestrial > Soil > Wetlands > Peat | place: Sweden: Abisko...
GGGGCGCCGGGCAGCATGGCGGCCATGATCGGGCTGGTGCTGGCCGGGGTGTGGGCCGAGGGTTTGCCTGGTGGGTCGGCGTAGTAGCCGCGACGATAGGCCAGAGTATAGCCGCCGTTATCAATCCGTACCTTGATCTTATGGAAGGCCCCGTTGTCCGCATCGGCTGCGGGCACATAGCCGATGGTGTAGTAGCTGGCGCCGTTGTCCACGGCCTTTGCTACAGCTTCTTTCAGGCCGTTCGTGTTCAGGTAATCCTGCCCGCCGGTCAACTCCGCAATTTGTTTCATTGAGGCCTGCTCGGCCAGGGTGTCGCGCAGGAACTTGCTGTCGTCGTTGGAGAAGCTGGGCTTGTTCACGGTGACCGAGCGGCGCGTTCCTCCCCGGCCGCCATTGCTCGTGGCGCTCATCAGGTTGGTGGATGTGGAGGCGATGGATGCGTCTGCCACCGGCAGGGTCATGAGCCCGCGCGCATCCACGGGATAGACGGCCACACGTGCGCCCGCGAGCAGGTCACTCGTTTCGCGGACGTCCTGGGTGTAGTTGCGCATGGCCTCAAAGGGGCCTTGAACTGGATTGTTGAGGCTTGGGTCGGGATCGAGGACGATGGGGAAGGACCCGGAGAACCAGATCACGTTTTTGCGGCCGGGAATGGCGCTGAGATAGCGCGCCAACTGCTGCATCGCGTCCAGCGTCATGCGCACGCGCTGGTCGGTTTGAAAGGCCGTCACGTCGGCGAGAAACTGCTGCATGATGGCGACCGCATCGGTGTTGCTGGTTACGTCGTCGCTGTTTTGGCCGAAGGCAGCAACGTCTGCGAGCGACTGGTTCAGGTCGGCGTTGGTGGCGGGGTCGAGAACGACCGACGTTTGTGGGGTGGTCTTGCGGCTTTGCAGAGCCGTGATCAGTTCAGCAGGGTTGCTGGTGAATCCCTTGACCATGCGCAGTCGTGACGAAAGGGTGAAGATGGCCAGCGGAGTGCCGGGCTGGATGGTGCCCATGTATTCAAGCATCTGCTGGCGCACGCGCATCTGGTCTGGCAGCAGGGTGTTAAGCCCGTCGAGCAGCAGCACATTGAACGCTTGCGTCTGAGGGTAGGTTGGCACGTTGGTGAAGGTGTTGGGTGGCAGCGGGGCTTTGGATGCAGTGACGCCCGTCGTTGGAGATCCCGTCGTTGGAGAGCTGGACTGATGCTCGTCGAAGGAGCTGATGGCCTGTTCGTGGCCGTCTTCCAGGATGTGGAAGAGGTTCTTGTCGAGGCCATGAACCGGGGTGCCGTATTTGGTGACCACCACATCGACGAGCACCAGGTTGGCATGGGTGTGAAGCACGGTTGAAGTTGCAGTCGGCTCAGGCTTTGCCGTTGAGGTGGTTTCTGACGCAGAAGACGGCTGGGGCGCGGCGGTAGCCGGAGACTGGGCCCACGCGGCTGTGGCCGGCAGCATCAAAGCCCAAAGCAATACGACGCAATGAGAACGGGATGAATGCGGCAATGAAAGCATTGAGCAGGCCTCTCGGGAAGCGCTCGTTCCTCTTTCGGTTTGATTGTATCTTGCTCTCGATTTGACGAAAATCAGATCAAAAATATCGCTTCAGTTTCAGGATTTGCGATTCGAAACCGTACCAGAGCGCCGCTGCCACAGCCGTGCAGATGACGAGACGGAAGGCAACAACGGCCAGGTTGCCGGGGATTCCGTAGGGATCCATCTTGAGGTCGAACCAGCCGAAGTAGATGAAGACAGAGATGTGGGTCATGTAGAGGCCGTAGCTGATGCGGCCATAGAAGGCGAGCGGGCCGCTGCGGAGGACGGCGTTGACAGGATTGCGCGCGCCGGTGGAAGCGATGAGGGCGAGGACCATACCTGCGTAACCGACGGCAAGGGCTGAATCGAGGAAGGGAGTGCCTCCGGCGATGGTGGCGGCGGCGGCGATGCCGGCGACAAAGCCGCCGAGGCCCAGCCAGAGCCAGACGCGGCGGGACCATTTGAGGGTGTGCAGGCCTACAGCCAGCAGACTTCCCCAGGCGATGCCGTCGAGGTGGATGAGGGTGTGAGTCGGCGTGAGCCAGGCGTGATGGCCGCTGCGCAGCCACGGCGGTACGACCAGCGCGGCGACGAGCGCGAGGGTCAACAGCCAGGGCGAGCGGACCCAGCGGACCAGCGGCGCCCAGAGGAAGTAGTACTGCTCTTCAATGGCGAGGGCCCAGGTGGGGCCGAGAGCGGGCGGGAGCGTGAGGTGAAAGAGGTTTTGGATAAACAGGAAGTAGGCCCACCAGGGGGCGGTGCGGATCGCGTCCCAGACAGTGGGGCCGATGTACCAGGGAGCGTTGAGGTAGACGAAGGCGAGAACCAGCAGATAGACAGGCCAGATGCGGAGGGCGCGGCGGGCGTGGAAGTTGTGGAAGTACTTGGGCTTTTCACGTGTGGTGAGAAGGATGGACGTGATGAGGAAGCCGGAGAGACAGAAGAAGAGGAGGACCCCGGACCAGCCCCAGAGGGAGGCGTAGTGGATCCACGTGCCTTCGAGGCGGGGGTTGCAGTGATAGAGGACGACCCAGAGGATGGCGAGGCCGCGCACCCCGTCGAGTTCGGGCAGGTAGTTGGGCAGCCAGGATGGGCGGGAGACCTGGATGAACTTCTGCGCATGGCTCACTCCGTGCAAAACTCCGCGAGGTAGTCGGTCAGGTGCTTGAAATGAGGACTATTGATTGGAACCAAGTCGTTCTTCTTGCTCTGCAGGAGCGGGCCCGGGGTAGCCCAGGGGTTCTCAGGAAAGGAGGCAGCAACCAATGCCGACATTTGCATTTTCGCCATCACATTTGGTTTTGCTGCAGGCGACCTTCCAATGCAACTCAGGAAGGAGTCCGTGCATGATTGACTTTTCTCAGACCCTTCGTATGCCGCCCTTAGCAAAAGGTGCTCGAGGGTGCCTGTCTCGTCCTTTCCCGGAATCAGGTAGACAGAGGTCTTGATACCTTTTTCGGCCTTCACCGTAAAAGCTGAATCTGGAACTGCAAACTCCGCATACTTAAGCGCGGAACATGACAAATCGAACGCGTCTTCTGGAGACTCATCGGCATCCACAACCATGAGGATCCCCTGCAATTTTTGGGTGTCCCCTTCGGTAGCCGCTAGAGAAATGGCACTGAGATACTTATTCAGATAGTCCTTGCCGTCCCCACCAACCCCAGTCCGACTTGGACAGCCCACCCCGCAGTTCGTTATTCCTTTCAGTTGAAGGAGTTGATCGACGAGGCAAACATCCCCAAAGCCTTCGCACACCACAATGTAGGGGAGCTCAAAATGTTGAACTCTATGAGGAAGAATTGAACTCATCGAAGTTCAAACTCCTGTGAGAGAGCTGAACTGAACTTCCTGCCGTTGCTCACCGTGAATTTGATCGAACCATCGGAACGGCTCGCGCGAAGGAGGGCAAAATCCTCTTCATTCGCATCTAGCACGGGAAACAATGCATCGAGGCACTCCTGACTGTGTGTTGTGGCGAAAACCTGGGCCTGATTCTCCTTCGCGAAACTGTGAATCACTCTCCATGTCGAGGGCATCTTCTTGAAGTAAAATCCATCCTCGATCTGATCGATGAGGATCGTCCCGTTTCGGTTGTTCGCAATTCCAAGCAGAAGGCTGAGCAGCTTGTTCACTCCGTCCGAAATCAATCCAACCGGCAGCTTCCTGTGGCTCTCTTCGACTTCGGCAAAAACCGTCGGAATACCCGAGTTGATCTCGAGAGATAGTGTTTTGACAAATGGAAACTCTGTTCGAAGGGCGTCAATCACAGGTTGAATTTTTCCATCTTTACTTAACTCAGAAAAACGCGACGCATTGTCTTGGGGAAGGTCTGAAATGTGGGGGCCGAAATGCAAAGTTGGAAAATGATCGTGTTGCGGCACTTCGACCGTTAAGCTGTTTCCTTTCATTGTTGGCGTTACGCGAATCGGGTGTCCGCCTTTGCGTTCCCATTCAAAGGTTAGGAGGGGGAACGCTTGAGGAGGTACCGGTTGAGTTCCAAGCGAGACTGTTTGGCTACTCTCCAGAGTCCGAACGAGGTTCAGACTGTGCGACGAACCAACGCCGGAAACCTTGATCCGGATTTGCTTTGTTAGATCAAAATCATTGAACAAATCCTCCCATAGCCCCCAATACGAGGCTGAGTCTGGTCTCAATTCGAACTGTGATCCGAGTTGCCGTGCGGCACGGAACTGGAAGGTATTTAAAGGGTAGGCTCCGGCAGATAGAAAAATTGCCTCGAGAAAGGCGGATTTCCCGCTTGCATTCTCCCCAACAATGATATTGATGGGCTTGAGCCCTTGCACCTCAATATCGGAGAAGCAGCGAAAATTTTGGATCTTTATACCTTCGATCATCGCCTGTCCCAATGCGGCATCCGAATGAATTGACGGCCCTTCCCGCAACTGCGCCTTCCGTATCCAGAGTACACGTTAAGGCAACAGGATACATCCCCAAATTCCACGATTGGGGGTTTCCAGTTCTTGAGCGTGAGACCTCTTCAAATCAATCCCACCTCGGCCAACAGCCGACTGAATTGCGCCTGGCTGTTTCGAGCAGCGAAATGCGCACCCCGTCGAGTTCGGGGAGGTAGTTGGGGTGCCAGGATGGGCGTTGGATGGGCAAGTGAGCAGGTTAGCAGAGTCAGGAAGTTAGCGAGTCAGCAAGGAAGGCGGACGGCGGGGTGAGGATGACTTCCAGGTGCCCAAAGGCGAGGCACCTGGGGCACCCAGGGGGTGAGCGAGAGGTGGCGGGGTGACCCCCCCGGGTGCCCAAAGGCAAGGCACCTGGGGCGCCCGCAAATATTACCCGGCCGCCAACTGCTTGGCGCGCTCGGTGGCGCGCATCACGGCTTTGATGAGGGTGACGCGGAGGCCGCCTTCTTCGAGTTCGAGGATGCCGTCGATGGTGCAGCCGGCAGGGGTGGTGACGGCGTCCTTGAGCAGCGCGGGATGATAGCCGGTTTCGAGCACCATCTTGGCAGCGCCAAAGGCTGTTTGCGCGGCGAGCTGAGTGGCCACGTCGCGGGGAAGGCCAACCTTGACGCCGGCCTCGGCGAGAGCCTCAATGATGATGTAGATGTACGCAGGGCCTGAGCCGGAGAGGCCGGTCACAGCGTCCATGTGCTTTTCATCCACCACGACAGTCCGGCCAACGGTTTCGAAGATCCTCTCGGCCAGTTCCATCTGCTTGGCAGAGACAAAGCGGCCCTTGCACAGCGCAGCCGCGCCCGCGCCCAGTGCCGAGGGCGTGTTGGGCATGGCGCGAATGACGGCGATATCCAGCCCTGACGCCTCTTCGATGGCGCGCGTCTTCACTGAGGCGGCGATGGAGATGAGCGTCTTCTTGGCGTTGAGCGCGGGGCGAATCTGCTCAATGAGATCGGGCACCTGGAAGGGCTTGACGGCCAGCAAGATCAGGTCAGCCTGCTTGGCGGCCGCCAGGTTGTCGGTGGACACTTCCACGCCCCATTGCGTGCTGAGGGCGAGGGCGCGCTCGGTGTGGGCAACCGTGCCGAAGATCTGTTCCGCGGCAAACAGGTTCTGCTTGAGGAAGGCCTGGAGCAGGATGCCGCCCATTTTGCCCGCGCCCAGAACAGCGACGCGTACGTGTGGCAGTTGCGCAGGAACTTGAGTGGCCTCTACGGCTATCTCTGTCATTTTTCTCTTGTTTCCTTTGTGTTTGATTCAACACTTAAGGATACTCTGGCGGAGGCGGAAGGGGCGAATGGTGGGGCAGATGCCGCAGTTTTAGGAAGCCAGAGAAATATTGACAGTGCGACCTTTACGGCGGGCGATAGAATTGCAGGATTCCTGGCCGAAGCAGTGGTCCGGGAAGAAAAGCCGCAACACCCATCCCCACGTTCCAGGACTCATTGGAGGCATATGGTAAAGCTCGACCGAACAAAGGCGAATCCCTGGCAGTTGAAGACTCCGCCGGGAACATCCGAATACACGATGCACATGGATGAAAAGGACGGCGTGCGCGTGGTTGTGTGCACGGTGGGCAAGACCGTGCTGCTCTACGATACGCGCTGCATTGAGGATCTGCACGCGATGCTGAAGACGGCAGGAGACTGGGTGGAACTCGGCGGGGCGGACGAGCAGAAGCCTGCGAAGGACGGGACCGTGGAGGCATGGGGCCGATCGGCGAGCAACCCGGTCAAAGGCTGGTATGGGCTGAAGAAGGGACTGCGCGGGCGGTTTGGCGTGTACGTTCCGCCGCTGATGGAAGAGCTCGGACTGTGCGAACTGGAGCACAACGCGAAAAACAATCGGATGCGGGCGAAGTAGGGAGCAGTCGGGGGGCGGGAGAGCTTTAGGAACTACTGTCATGAAGCGCCGTCCTAGCGGGACTTCCTCTTCATTGGGGTTGTGCTACCCAGGGCTGAAGCGCTGGGCTAACAAACACTGCACCTACGGCGCGAGATTTGCGCGAGATCCGGCTAACACAGGCGCGGCAGCATTCGCGCCGACCTGCGTTGCGATCCAGGCATCTATGCGGTCGCTGAGCACGTCGAGCGGGAGAGCTCCGTAGTCGACCACCTGATCGTGGAAGGCGCGGATATCGAACTTTGCGCCGAGGGCTTTTTGCGCGCGCTCGCGAAGCTGAAGGATGGTGAGCTGGCCGACCTTGTAGGCAAGCGCCTGACTGGGCGTGGCAATGTAACGGTCCACCTCGGATTGAATACTGGTGTCGTCGATGTTGGAGTGGTCGTGGAAGAAGTCGACCATCTGTTGTCGTGTCCAGGATTTTGAGTGGACGCCGGTGTCGACGACCAGGCGGATGGCGCGCCAGATGTCGCCTTCGAGGCGGCCGTAGTCGGAGTAGGGATCTTGATAGAAGCCGACATATTTGCCGAGGCCCTCGGCGTAAAGGCCCCAGCCCTCGGTGTATGCGGTGTAGTGCTCATATTTGCGGAACATTGGCAAGCCTTCGGCCTCCTGGGCGATGGAGATCTGGAGGTGGTGGCCGGGGATGCCTTCGTGGTAAGCAATGTCTTCGACGGAGTAGAGATTGCGGTCCTGTGCGTTGTAGGTGTTGATGAAGAGGCGGCCGGGGCGCGCACTCTCACGCGAGCCGGACTCATAGTAGGCGGGGGCCGCGGACTTCTCCATGAATTCGGGCACGGGGACGACTTCAAACTTTGCTTTGGGCAGGCGGCCGAAGATGAGGGGCAGCTTGGCCTGCATGGGGCCGAGATAGCCGCGGTAGGCGTCGAGGAGGGCTTCGCGCGAGGCGGGCTTGAGTTTGGGATTGGTCTTCAGGCTGGCGCGGAAGGCCTTGAGATCGGCAAAGCCGAGCTTTTGGGCGATGGTCAGCATTTCGGCCTCGTCGCGCTTCACTTCGTCGAGACCGATCTGGTGAATCTGGTCGGCGGTGAGCTGGGTGGTGGTGGTGCGTCGAATCAGGAAGTCGTAGTACTTTTTGCCGTCGGGCAGGGCGGAGAGGCCAGGCTCGTCGCGGCCAGCGGGGATGTAGCTGACCTCGAGGAAGCGCGCGAATCGGAGATAGGCGGGCAGGACTTCCTTGCCGATTGCGTCGAGCATGTCGGACTTGATCCGTTCTTGCTCGGCGGCGGGGATTGAGGCGGGGAACTTCTTCAGAGCCAAGGCGAGGGGCGAGTCTTCGGGCTTCTGGTGGGCCAGGGTGTTGACTTCGTCGAGTGCCAGCTTGAGGAGGAACTTGGGTGGGACGCGGTGGTCTTCGATGCCGATGGCCATGTTTGCCGACACCTGGTCAAAGGCGTGGGGGATGGCGTGGAGGCGGGCGATCCAGTCGTCGTAGTCCTTGACGGTGGTGAAGCTGAGCTGGGCGGCGAGCTGGGGATAGTCGAGGTAGATGCCTTGGCGCTGCGTGATGGGCATCTCCCATTCTTTAAACGCAGCAGCTTCCTGGTCTTCAGTGAACTGGCGTAGCAGCAGGTCGCGTGAGACTTTTTCCTGATCGGAGAGACCGGCGACGTCGATATCGGCCAAGCGCATGAGGAAGTTTTGCTCGCGCTCAAGGCGGTCGTTGACGGCTTTGACCGACTGGTCGCTGATCTGGTCGTTGTACCTCTTGTCTCCGATGGAGGATGCGAACTCCGGGTCGTGCTTGAGACGGTCTTCCCAGTAGTCATGGAAGACGGCGTCGAGGGCCTTGCGATTGGCCTCGACGGAGGGGGCGTGCGCGGGCTGCGCGAGGCCGGGGCAGGAGGGCAGTACGAAGGCGGCGGGGAGCAAAAGCAGGAGCAAGAGGCGCAGGGACTTCATGGGATGAGTGTAAAGGAGGCAGCGGGGAGAGCGGGGCAGCTTGACAGCGGGTCGCCGAGTTCGCGAGTCAGCGGGGCAGGGATGGAAAAGCAACTGCGGGTCCTTCGACTCACCACCCCAGGCTGAGGTACGCCTGGGGCCCGTTGGCTCTGGGGTGACGGGGATTGAGTTATTGGGCGAGGAGGGACTCGTTGGCGAGGATGCGGTAGAGGGTGGAGCGGGAGATGGCGAGCTGGCGGGCTGTGCGGAGCTTGTTTCCTTTGTTGAGGTCGAGGACGTATTGGACGTGCTGGTGGATGACGGCGTCGAGGGAGAGGTTGTCGGGGTGGGCGATGGGGTGGGCCTCGGGGGGGCGGTCATCGTTGGCGGGGAGGGCGAGGTCCTCAGGTCGGATGACGCCGTTGGCGGCTTCGAGGAGTGCGGATTCGAGGACGGCGGCGAGTTCGCGGACGTTACCGGGCCAGTTGTGCTGGAGAAGGCGGGCGAGTGCGCCGGGTCCGAAGAGGACAGGGCGCTGTTGGTAGCGGAGGCAGATGCGTTCGAGGAGGGACTGGGCGAGCGGGGCGATGTCTTCGCGTCGAAGGCGGAGGGGCGGAATGGCGAAGCGAACTGCGCTGAGGCGGAAGGCGAGGTCGGGGAGCAGGAGTCCCTGACCGACCATTTGGCGGAGCGAAGTCTGGGAGGAGGCGAGGAGGACGGCGCGTCCTGGGGGGCGATCCTGGAGGGCTTTGAGGACTCCGAGGAGGAGGCCCTGGCCTGGAGGTGCGAGGAGGTCGACGCGGTCGAGGAAGGTGAAGCCGGCGAGGGTGGCGGGGTCGGCGTCGGTGACAAGCCACTCGCGGGCGTCGCGACGCTGGAAGCTGGAGTTGGCGAGCGGAGAGCGGCTGAAGAGGTAGCGAGCGAGGGAATGCTTGCCGGAGCCTTGTTCGCCTTCGATGGCGGCGACCTGGATGTGGGGGGCAGCCATTTCGGCTTGGGCGATGAGCTTGCGCCAGGCGGCGCTGACGCCGACGAGGTGAATGGGCTGGGGCGAGTCGAGTTCAACGAGGGTGAAGCCGTTGACTGAACTTAGGCGGGAGCTGGTGGAGTGGATTTGAGCGGCGGTGGACATGGTTTTAAGCGTGACTCGCCTCCCTTATCGCGTATCGGCTACCGAGGCCCCAATAGCATATCCACGGCCAATACTGCGGTTATCGGCGTGGAAGGGGAAAACGTTAGTAGACAGTTCGTAGTTCACAGTTCACAGTTCACAGTTGTCAGTGGTCAGGGAACAGGCAGGAGAGAAAAGGCAAAATGAAAAATGCGATGGGCACCTGGTAGCAGGCAATATGCGCCAGGCAATAGAAAAGCCTTCGCAGAATTGGCCTGCGAAGGCTCAGGATCGAGGGGTGGGGTGCACGGGTTCAGTGAGGACGATCTAACGGAAGCGGCGGGAGGGCTCGTCGGAGAAGATCTGGCCGTCGCGGATGTGGACCACGCGGTGGGCGTATTCGGCGATGTCGGGCTCGTGGGTGACGAGGACGATGGTGTTTCCGGAGGCGTGGAGTGTGTCGAAGAGGGCCATGATCTCGACGCCGGTTTTGGAGTCGAGGTTTCCGGTAGGCTCGTCGGCAAGGATGATGGAGGGCGAGTTGACGAGGGCTCGGGCGATGGCGACGCGCTGTCGCTGACCGCCGGAGAGCTCGTTGGGCTTGTGGTTCATGCGGGACCCGAGGCCGACGTTGGTCAGTGTCTGCTTTGCGCGCTCGATGCGCTGGGCGGCGGGGGTTCCGTTGTAGATGAGGGGCAGCTCGACGTTATGGAGGGAGGTGGCGCGGGCGAGGAGGTTGAAGGTCTGGAAGACGAAGCCAATCTCCTTGTTGCGGATGCGGGCGAGCTGGTCGTCGTCGAGTTCGCTGACGAGCTGGCCGTTGAGCCAATACTTGCCTTTGGAGGGCGTGTCGAGGCAGCCGATGAGATTCATCAGGGTGGATTTGCCCGAGCCGGAGGGTCCCATGATAGCCACGTACTCGTTGTGCTTGATCTTCATGGAGATGCCGCGCAAGGCCTGGACCTGTTGTTCGAGGCCCATATCGTATGTGCGCCAGAGGTCTTCGACAACGATGACGTACTCGCTGGTCGGGGAGGTGGTTTGCGCTACTGTCTGGCTTTCGATGCTGTTCAGAGCCATCCGCGTTTCATCCTTCCGTCGCTACAAAGAAACTGAGTTCCGATGATTCAAAAAAGAATACCGTCCCTACGGGACTGCCGGTCATCTGCGAATCCGATTCCCCACGCTGAAGCGCGGGGCTAACAAACATTGCGCCTACGGCGCGTTTCATTCCTCGCTGGGGGCATTTCATTCCTCGCTGGGAGCATTTCATTCCTCGCTGGGGGCATTTCATTCCTCGCTGGGAGCATTTCATTCCTCGCTGGGAGCATTTCATTCCTCGCTGGGAGCATTTCATTCCTCGCTGGGAGCATTTCATTCCTCGCTGGGAGCATTTCATTGCTCGCCGGCTAGCGAAGCCCGTCAGCGACTTCTCCCTAAGAGGAAGAGCTCGAAGTGGTGGTTACAGGCTTGGCGGTATCCCGTTTGACGAGGGCGTTGTTCTTTAGAGCGCGCAGGGTTTTGAACGGCCCGGTAATAATCTCCTCGCCTTCGGTGAGGCCAGAGGTGACCTCGATGTCGGTAGCGCCGGTGATGCCGGTGGTGACGGGAACGAACTTGGCGCGCAACTTTCCGTTCTTGTCCTTTTCGACGACGAAGACTCCCTGGATGGGCTGGGTCTTGGAGGGGGTGCTGGAAGCGGCCTGGACGCCACCGGAACCGGCGGGTTTATCGTCGGCGGGATTATGCATGGTGAGGGCCTGGATGGGCAGCGAGAGCACGTTGGACTTCTTAGCTGTGGTGATTTTGGCGGTGGTGGAGAGACCGGGACGGAGCGAGGAGTCAGGATTGTCGAGAGTGACGACGATTTTGAAATCCTTGGCTTCTTCAGTGCCAGTGGTGGATTGGGAGGTGGCAACGCCTGTTGAGCGAAGGAGGGCCTGATCGCCGACGAGAGTGACGTGTCCCTTGTAGATTTTGCCGGGCAAGGCGTCGACAGTGACATCGGCGGGCTGACCGATTTGAATATTGACCACGTCGGTCTCGTCGACCTTGACCTCGGCGGTGACCACGCTCATATCGGCGAGGGTCATCAGCGTGGAGCCTTCGGCGTTCTGAATGCCTTCTACCACGGTCTCGCCTTCGCGTATGGGCTCATTGGTGACGATTCCATCGAACGGCGCGACGGCGATGGTGCGGTTGAGCATGTCCTGATTGGCGCGTAGGGTGGCCTGCTGCGTCTGCATATGTCCACGAGCTGAGTCAGTTTGGGCTTTGGCCTGGTTGACGCCGGCGACGGCCTGGTCTACGGAGGCGACATCGAGGTCGTAGGCGGCCTTCTTGGCGTCATAGTCCTGCTTTGCCATGATGCCGTCTTTAAAGAGTGCCTGGGCGCGGGTCCAATCGAGCTTTTTCTGTTCGAGGTCGGCTTTGGCGTGCTCGAGGTTGGCCTCGGCGGTCTTTTCGGCAGCAATATAAGAAGAGATGTCGGTCTTGGCAGCGGCGATGGCGGCCTGCTGGCCGGAGACGGTCGCTTCCTGCTGCACGTTCTCGATGGTGGCCACGGTCTCGCCCTTCTTGACCATGTCGCCTTCTTTAACCAGGAGGCGGGTGACGCGGCCCATGGCAGTGGCGCCCAGGTTGACATAGGTCTTGGGCTTGATCTGCCCCGTACCGCTGACGACGGTCGCCAGATCCTGCTTGACGAGCTTGGCGGTGAGGACCTTGGTGTAGCCGGACTGCTGGTGGTAGATGAAGAATCCGATAAGGCCGGCAGCCACAACAACTGCAAGGACGATCAGGATGATCTTTTTCATGGGCGGTTCGTGCTCCAGGTATGTCCAGAATCAGTTTACGCAAACGTTTTGGTAATGGTTCCAATGGGAGTCGATAATTTGTCCGCTTGCGTGGGGAAAGGTCCCTGTACAAACGGAAAACTCTGGCTTTTTCAGTTGCTTAGAGATCGCGGTGTGCGGTTAGGCCGACCGGCCACGGCAACTTGCTGCAGCGGCCCGAGGCAAGTATTAAAACTGGCTTGATAAATAGGACGGATGAGGGCGGCGGGAGGTTTCGAACAGAGGGGGTTCAGGATTCAGGGAAGAGGGTTCAGGAGCCATGGACTGGGGTGTGGGGTTGAGGATCTGGCGGAGAGCAAGAGAAACGGGCAGATTCTGGGGCGAATAGCTGATCTGCGGCTCACTTCGGGTGGCGAGTATGCGTCCAACAGGCAGCCTAACCTTGAAGGAACCTTGCCCGGCCCAATCTGGACCCGTAAAATAAGGGATCGCAGGAGTTTGAAGGCAATGATGCAGAAGCACCGCACGATTCTATTGGCAGCACTCAGTTTCGCACTGATTTCGGTCCCCGCACACCGGCTCAAGTCCCAGGAACCCTCCAGCCAGTCTGTGAACCCGTCGGCAGCGTCGGCACCGGCACAGGCGCAGCCGTCCAACACACAACCTTCCAGTCAGGACCCGGACTATGATCCGCGCAAACGTCAGCGCTCGGACAAGGATCAGTTTGCGGCGCAAAGGGCCTTGAAGCAGGAGTTGAAGGGGGCCTACAAGACGTGGCTGAACCAGGACGTGGTGTGGATTATCACAGACGAGGAGACCAAGGCGTTCAAGAGCCTTTCGAACGACGAAGAGCGGGACGCGTTCATTGAGCAGTTCTGGCTGCGGCGGAATCCGAATCCCGATTCGCCGGAGAATGAATTCCGCGAAGAGCACTATCGGCGCATCGCGTACGCGAACGAGCATTTCGCGGCAGGCAAGCCGGGATGGAAGACGGACCGCGGGCACATCTATATTTCATTTGGCAAGCCGGATTCGATCGACTCGCATCCTTCAGGCGGGGCGTATAACCGGCCCATCAACGAGGGCGGCGGCACGACGGCGACGTTCCCATTTGAGGTGTGGCACTACCGCTTCCTTGAGGGAATCGGAGAGAACATCGATCTGGAGTTTGTGGACACGTGCCAGTGCGGCGACTACCACTACACGATGGACCGCGGAGAGAAAGACGCGCTGAAGATGGTGCCGAATGCGGGCCTGACACAGTGGGAAGAGATGGGCATGGCAAAGAAGGCCGACCGATTCAAGGGCGGCAACTTCGAGTCGCTTGGCAAAGGGCCGAACTCCTCGGGCGAAGAGTCTAAGGAGTTTGACCGAATTGAGATGGCAGCCAAGCTGTTTGCGCCTCCGCCGATCAAGTTCTCGGACCTGGATGCCTTTATTTCCGAGCACAAGCTGCTGAGCGGTCCGGTATTTCCGTTCGATGTGCGCACGGATTTTGTAAAGGTGACAGACAATACGGTGCTTGTGCCCGTCACGGTGCAACTGAAGAACCGGGACATGACGTTTGTGACCAAGGACGGCGTGTCAAAGAGCGTGGTGAACATCCTGATCAAGGTGACTACGCTGACACACAAGACGGTGCAGAGCCAGGAAGACACGGTGCAGGTGGAGCAACCGGTGGAGTTGCTGGAAAAGTCCCTGGACAAGAAGTCGGTTTACTGGAAGGCGCTGCCACTGATGCCGGGGCTGTATCGCCTGGACATCGCGATCAAGGACGTAAACAACCCGGATCATGTGGGGCTTTACGGCAGCAGCCTTGAGGTGCCGTCGTTCCACGATGAGAAGCTTGCGACCTCGTCTCTGATTCTGGGCGACGAGATGAACACGGTATCTTCGCACGACCTGGGAACGGGCGCATGCGTGATCGGGAATACGCATATTTGCCCGCGCGTGGCAGCGAACAAGGCGACGCCGGTGAACTTCAGGCGGAACCAGCAACTGAACTTCTGGATGCAGGTGTATAACCTGGGGATCGACGAAGCGACCAAGAGCAACCAGGCGACGGTTACCTATCAGATAGTGGATACGGCGACGAACAACGTGGTATTTGAGAAACAGGTTGATTCGAAAGATCTTGGCGCACACAGCGACCAGTTGACGGTGGAGAAAACTCTACCGATGGCGGGTTTGCAGCCGGGAAAATACAAGGTGACGATTAAGGTAAATGACACAATTTCAAAACAAGAGATTGCGCAATCGGCACCATTTGTCGTCGAATAGGGGTATCCCCCCGCGCAAGGCATTTCTGACCCTGGATTCTGATGGGGGTCAGGGACCTGCGCAAGGTTACGACGCAATCTTTGAGCCAGGGACGCCGGCGGGTCACATCGAGTGAATATACGCAGGCTCCATGTCGGGTTGATCGCAGTGCTGCTGGCATTGAGCAGTTCTGCGGCCCTGGCTGCGCCAGGGACAGTGACGGGTTCAGTGCGCGACTCAGCGGGCGTGCCGCAGGTTGGGGCGACGGTGCAGCTTTTGCGGCCGGACCTGACCGTGATCGCGAGCGTTTACACCGACAACAAGGGAATGTTCACGATCGCCTCAGTTGCGCCGGGGCAGTACGCGCTCAAGGCGATGGGGCAATCGTTTCTTCCGTCGTTGCGTGAGGACGTGCGAGTGAGGACGCGGACGGTGGTGAACCTGACGCTGAACAGCCTGTACGAGGTGATGCAGTGGCTTCCCTCAGAGCCGCGGTCAAACAACGCACAACAGGATGACTGGAAGTTCACGCTGTGTTCTCCGGCGAACCGGCCGCTTCTTCGCTGGCTCGAAGATGGTCCGCTGGTGGTGGTGCAGGACGGTTCAGGGGCCGCTCCGAAGCTGAAGGCACGCCTGATAGCGACCGGGCAGGAGGGGACATTCGGCGAGAGCGGGGAGCGGATCTCGGCGACGGTGGAAGATACTCCGTCGAACAGCCGAGAGTTGCTTGCGCGGGTGGACTTTTCGCCGGATAGCGCGGCGGGGATGGAGTCGATGCTGGGGTTCCGGCAAGACCTGGGATATGCAGGCTCAGTGCAGTCAGTGGCGGCGGTATCGATTCATCCAGAGATGGAAGCGGGCGGCAGCGACGGGTTGGACGAAGCCGGGGTGCGGACGTGGGAAACGATGCGGTTTGGGGACACACTTGAGGCCGAGGCGGGATCAACGGCGGTGATGGCGCGGTTCACGACGAATACGCCGAACACCGTGGTGGCGGCGCTTCCGTTTGCGCAGGTTGCGTGGCGCCAGGGCGACCAATCGATTCGCTATCGCCTGGCGACGGTGGTGCCTGGGCTGACGGGCGGAGCGGACTCGCAAGCCGGTACCTATCTGCCAGCAGTTGGAGTGCGGCAGGGACGGCTGACGCTGGAGCATGGCCTGCACCAGGAGATTGGCTGGGAGCGGCAGACAGACCGAACCGGGGTGTCGGTGCTGTTCTTCTCTGACGTGATGGACAATCCGGTGATTGAGGCAACTGGCAGTGGGGAAGCGCTTCGAGGTGACGCGGGCACGACGGCCGCTGAGTGGATTTACGATCCGACGAGCGGCATACTTCATTTGGCGGCGCCGGGATATTCGACAACCGGGGTGATGGCGGCGTTTGATACACGACTGCCGGGCGGGGATCTGCTCAAGCTGGGCTATATGAACGGCGATGCTCTGGCGGTGGCGCCAAGAACGACATTGCCTGCTGTTCAAATTGCGCAATTGCTGGCATCGGTTCGGTCGAAGCGGGCGCAGGCGTATTCGATTTCGCTTTCGGGGACGATCGAGGGCACGGGCACACGATGGCGGGCGAGCTACCGGTGGCAGCCGGCAGAGACGCTGACGCCGGTGGCAGCGTTTGCGGCGAATGCAGCTGAGCCGTATTTGAATCTGCATGTGCGGCAGGCTATCCACCTGGGACATGACGGGCGGCGCGAAGGGCAGACTGGATTTGAGGCGCTGCTCGATTTGCGGAATCTTCTGGCGCAGGGGTATCAACCATACCTGCTGAGCGATGGTTCGGTTGTGGTGCTGGCCCAGGATCAGCGTGGCGTGAGCGGTGGACTGGCGTTCACGTTCTAGAGCGCGGGAGCGGACGATCAGGGCTGGTGCCGCAGGGTGAATCGCGCTGGAGTCGACCGGCAGACTGTGTTATATTTTTCAAGGGTCGATCGAGATAATCCCGCCAAACGGCTGGGGTTGTTTTGGAGCGGACCCTCCCTCCATTGGCATTTTCCTGCATGGACGCGTAGCTCAACTGGCAGAGCATTCGGCTCTTAACCGACAGGTTGTAGGTTCGATTCCTACCGCGTCCACCATAAAATCAAGCACTTACAGGCACCTCTTCTTCAGGCTTCGCCCAGCTTCGCCGCATTGCTTTCGGACCCCGCGGACTGCGAAGATTCCATCCTTCGAGGCCCAAAGTTCCAACTGGCGCTGTCCAGTCTTGGAGGACTGCATCTGTTCGCGGGTTGACAGCGTGAAGTACATAGGTCACCTCAGATTCCCGCGTTGGGCTGGACGAGAGCTGAAGTTGATCTCCACGACCAACGACGGCCAGTTTCGCATCCTGGCGTGGTGCGGTGCGTGCTTTGTTTCTGCGCAGGATTCGCAGGCGTTGAAGGTCTCGCAAAAGTGCCTCCCAGTTTGCTGAACCGCTGCCTGGTGATAGAGGGCCGGCGTCTGCGCACCGGTGCTGGTGGTGTTCGGATTCGGACACTGGCGTACTCAGGCGGTCAATCCCATGGATTCGAGGGCGGGGGCGGAGGGGGGATAACTCCTTTTCTTTCAACGAGGGAATCGCGGGGCACTTTGGTCAGCGAAGTGCAAAGTACATTGTGTTATGGATATTGCACGCCCGGATTTAGCGAGGAAGCGCAGGCGCCGAATGATCATCATCGGCGCCGTGGTTGTTGTGGCAGCAGCGGCGGCGATGTTTGGAGTCTATCGACTCAAGCCGGCTGCGCCGACGGTGGATGGATCGGCGGTTTGGCCGGACACGGTGAAGCGCGGGCCGATGGTGAGGCAGGTGCGCGGTTCGACGGGAAGCCTGGTGCCGCGGGAAGACTCGATTGAGCTGATTCCTGCGCAGACGGATGCGACGGTGGTGCGTATTCGCGTGTTGCCGGGGGCGAAGGTGACTCCGGACACGATCCTCATGGATCTCACCGATCCGCAGTTGCAGCAGGAGTTGCTGACGGCCCAACTTGCGCTTAAGGGTGCCGAGGCCGATTACAAAAGCCTGCAGGCGACGCTCGATAGCTCATTGATGGACAAGAAGACCGCGGCGGCGGCGGTGAACTCCGACTACACACAGGACCAGTTGCAGGCGCAGACCGACAAGGCGCTCTATGACCTGGGTGTGATTTCGGGTCTTGCATACAACAAGAGCAAGAACACGGCGGATCAACTGGCTGCACAGCACGACTTGAGCCAGCAGCAGTTGACCGTGAACCAAAAGGCAATCGTAGTGCAGATGCAATCGGCGCAGACGAAGATCGACCAGGCGAAGGCGCTGGTGGATCTCTATCAGAAGCAGTCGGCAGCGCTCGAGGTGAGGGCGGGGATCTCGGGAGCGGTGGCAGCGCTTCCGACGCCGTTACAGGTGGGCCAACACGTGACGGCTGGGACATCGGTGGCGGAAGTGATTCAGCTCGACAAGCTTAAGGCGGCGCTGCAGATTGCCGAGACGCAGGCGCGTGATATTCAGATCGGCCAGCCAGCCTCGATTGACACGCACAACGGTGTGATTCCGGGACATGTGACGCGCATCGATCCATCGGTAGTGAACGGAACGCGCACGGTTGACGTAGCACTGGATGGGCCGTTGCCTGCGGGCGCGGTGCCGAACCTGAGCGTGGAGGGAACGATTGACCTGGAGCGGATGGCAGATGTGCTTTACGTTGGCCGGCCCGCTCTGGGGAATGAAAACTCGACGCTGAGCCTGTTCAAGATCGATCCGGACGGCAAGGGCGCCGTGCGCGTTCCTGTAAAGGTTGGACGAGCATCGGTGAACTACATCCAGGTGCTGGAGGGATTGAAAGAGGGTGACATGGTGATTCTGTCAGACATGTCGAGAGAAGACGCATTCGATCGCATCCGGCTGGACCCAGCGGTGACGGCGCATTGAGAAGGGCAGTGGCTAGTGGTTAGGGATTAGTGGTTAGGGAACAGGGAATAGAAACAGGGATCAGCAGCGAACAAGGACGACGGACGACGAAAACAAAATCGGAGAGGGGCAGACGATGGCATCCAGGGACACGTTGATTGAGATTCAAGACTTAACCAAGGTCTTCTACACAGACGAAGTAGAGACGCACGCACTTTCGGGCATTCACTTGACGATCAACCGGGGCGAGTACGTGGCGATGTCTGGGCCTTCGGGCTGCGGGAAGTCGACGCTGCTTTCGATTCTTGGGCTGCTGGACACGCCAACCGGAGGCAAGTACCTGCTGAACGACAAGCCGGTTGAGAACCTTAGCTTCAGCGATCGCTCGCGGATCCGCAACCAGGAAATCGGATTCATCTTTCAAAGCTTCAACCTGATCGGCGACCTGACGGTGGAAGAGAATGTGGAGCTTCCGCTGACGTATCGAGCGGGCATGCCTTCAGCCGAGCGCAAGCGGAGGGTGAAGGAAGCGCTGGAGCGCGTGAACATGGCGCACCGGATGCGGCATTATCCGGCGCAGCTTTCCGGCGGGCAACAACAGCGCGTGGCCGTAGCGCGAGCGCTGGCGGGTTCGCCTTCGATCCTGCTGGCCGACGAGCCGACGGGCAATCTCGATTCAAAGAACGGCGAGGCAGTGATGCACCTGCTTGCCGATCTGCATCGGGAGGGTTCGACGATCTGCATGGTGACGCACGATCCGCGATTTGCCAAGCATGCCGAGCGCGAGGTGCACCTTTTCGACGGAAAAGTTGTCTCGGAGGATGAGCTGAAGAAGCTGACAGAAGAAGTAGAGGCATAGGGAAGTGGAGGCACAAGTCTCTGCTTGATTCGTGCGCCGCGGCGCAGGCCCTTTCCAATTGATGCAGACGAAACCGTCCGGAGGCCTTGCCTCTGGAGGGAGTGCCGATGAATTCTCTAATTCAGGATGTTCGCTACGCGCTGCGCCAGTTGCGCAAGTCGCCGGCATTTACGATCACTGTGATTGTTACGCTTGCGCTTGGCATTGGCGCGAATACGGCTGTGTTCACACTTTTCGATCAGGCGCTGCTGCGCATGCTGCCTGTTGAGCGGCCGAAGGAACTGGTTCGCTTCGATTGGAGCGGCGGCTTCTCCGGGTCCATGAGCAGCTTCGGCGGTAACACCCCAGACAGTCACCCCTACTTCTCGTACCCGATGTACAAGGACCTGCGCGATCAGAACCAGGTATTCAGCGGCATGCTTGCGGCCGACAAGACGCAGGTGGGCATCTCGTGGCATAACCAGGCGGAGAGTCAAGACGCAGAAGTCGTCACCGGCAACTACTTTCAGATGCTCGGCCTCAGGCCGGCGCTGGGCCAGTTGCTTACTCCGCAAGACGACACGGCCAAGAATGCCAATTCTGTATTGGTTCTGAGCTACGGCTATTGGAAGACGCGCTTTGGCGCGTCGCCGAACGTCGTAGGCCAGACCGTTCTCATCAATGGGCACACCTTCACCATTCTCGGCGTGGCGCCGCAGAACTTCGACTCCGTGATTGGCGGCTACAAGCCGGGCGTGTTTATCCCGATGAGCATGGTTGATATCGCGATCCCGTGGATGACGCCCAACCGTAACTTGACCAATCATGCATCGGTCTGGCTGACACTGGTTGCGCGACTCAAGCCGGGTGTTTCCGCAACACAAGCTCAGGCCAGCCTGGGGCCGCTGTGGCATTCGCTCCGGGTTAATGAATTCGCTCTGTACAAGTCGACGTCGGAACGGTTCAGGAAGAGCTTCATCGACAAATCGAGCCTCCATGTTGTCGACGACTCGAAGGGGTTCAATCCCGGCCGCATCGATCTTGAAAAGCCGCTCGTCATTTTGATGAGCATGGCAGGGTTGCTGGTCGCTCTATGCGCCATCAACGTGGCTACGCTGCTGCTGCTGCGCGCCGCGGGCCGTGCGCGCGAAATGTCAATGCGGTATGCCCTGGGAGCAAGACGGAGCCGAATCATCTCGCAACTGATGGTTGAAGGCGGTTTGCTGGGCTTGGCCGGAGCTGCTGTGGGTCTAGCGTTGGCGCCCGTGGTCACAGCGACGCTGGTACGGCTGATGACCAGCGCCGACCCTGGTCAGGAGCCTTACTCGACCTCGCTCGATGGGCGCATTCTTCTGTTTACCCTTGCGGTTTCGTTGGTAGCGAGCCTGCTGTTCAGCATCGCTCCGGTGTTTCACTTTTTGCGGCCCGATCTGGCCAGCGCTCTGCGGCAGAATGCGGGAACCGCGTCGACAAATTCGCAACTGTTCCGCAAGATCGCTGTTGGCGTGCAGATTACTCTGAGCGTGTTGCTGCTTGGCGGCGCAGGACTCTTCGTGAGAACGCTCGACAATCTCCGCCATCAACCGGTCGGGTTCGGGACCTCGAACATCGCCACATTCGAACTCGATCCCACGAGCTCGGGCTATGGCGAAGACCGCACGCCGCAGATTGTGAGCAGTGCGATCGAGGCCCTTCAGCGCATCCCCGGCGCTACTTCAGTGGCGGCAACCAGTGACCCTGAGCTCTCTGGCAACTCAAGTGTCTCCAACTTCTCAGTGCAAGGCTACAAGGCTGGGGAAGAAGAGAATATGGACTTCGAGCAGGCGCACGTCACGCCAGGGTACTTCGCTACATTGCGTCAACCGGTTCTGGTGGGCAGGGAGTTTACTCCTGCGGACGCGAAGGGACAGCCCAAAGTCGCCATCGTCAGTCTGGCCTTCGCCAAGCGTTTCTTCGGTTCCCCGCAGAGCGCAGTCGGCCGTACGATCGCTGAAGGCGAAGGCAACGATGTGAAATTCGATACCACCATTGTCGGTGTCGTCGGCAACATTCGGCACACCGACCTGCGCACGGAACTCGGCGGCGCAGTCTATCGGCCCTACCTTCAAGCGTGGCATCCAGGCAGAGTCGCCGTCTATCTGCGGACCGCTCAAGCCCCCGAGGCGATTGAACCCGCGATTCGCGGGGCGATGCACCAACTGGATCCCACGCTTGTTGTGGATGGCCTGCGCACTATGGACGAGCAGGTCAGCCGCATCGCGGGGGACGAGCGGGCCCTGGCCTATTTGGCCATCGGCTTTTCGGCTCTCGCGCTGCTGCTGGCGGCGGTCGGTTTGTATGGGGTGCTGGCCTACTCCATCGAGCAGCGGACGCGCGAGATCGGAGTGCGGCTGGCGCTCGGCTCGCAGCGCACCGGCATCGTTCTGCTCGTAGTCCGCGAGATGGCGATTATCGCTGCAATCGCCGTAGTGGTCGCCTTGCCTGCGGTTGTTGCATTGGCGCGCCTGTTCAAGAGCCAGCTTTACGGAGTGTCCACTTTCGATCCGGTTTCACTGGCTGCTGCGGCCCTGGTCACGGGTTTTGCAGTCTCTCTCGCTGCTGCGCTGCCTGCTCGCCGGGCAGCATCCGTTGAGCCAATGCAAGCTCTTAGAACTGAATAAGGAGAGCCTCGATGATCGGACATGACCTTCGATACGCACTGCGGCAGCTTCGCAAATCAACCGGCTTCACCGTCACCGCCATCCTGACGCTCGCGCTCGGGATCGGCGCCACAACGGCGATCTTCACCGTGGTTTACGCGACTCTGCTCGCGCCGATGCCGTATCCGCAACCCGATCAACTGGTGATGGTCTGGTCGAAGATTCAGGGCGGCCGCAACAGCATCGCCGCGCAGGACTTTGTCGACTGGAAGAATCAGAACACGGTGTTCCAGGACATTTGTGCGTTCAATGGCGGCAACTTCAACCTTGCGACCAAAGAGCAGCCCGAATACATCCAGGGCCAGTTCACTACGCCTGGCCTGTATCGAATGATGGGGAATCAGTTCTTATATGGTCGCGATTTTCTGCCGGAAGAAGGAACGCTCGGCAAGGACCACGAAGTGATTCTGATGAACAAGATGTGGAGGCGTCTCGGCTCCGATCCGAACATTGTTGGTAAGACAGTGCAACTGGACGGAACTGCGTACACGGTTGTAGGCGTGCTTGCTGCGGGGCAGCCAGACCGGCTGGATAACTGGCTGGTTGTGCCGCTGGCCTTCAAACCTGAGCAACTGAACCACGACTTTCATTGGCTCGTCGCCATGGCCCGCCTCAAGCCCGGCGTCACATTGCAACAGGCGCAGGCCAATATGGATGCGGTGACGGCCAACATTGCGCAGGCAAATCCTAAGAGCAACAAGGGCTGGGGCGCAACGGTTGAGCTGCTCCACAACGACTTCCTGCCCAAGGAAGAGATCAACATGTTGTGGATTCTGCTTGGCGCTGTGGGGTTTGTGTTGCTGATTGCGTGCGTGAACATTGCCAACTTGTTGCTGGCCAAGGGCACGACGCGGCAGAAGGAAGTGGCCGTTCGGGCAGCTCTGGGCGCCTCGCGCAAGACGATCTTCGCGCAGTTTCTGACGGAGAACCTGGTTCTTGCGATCTTTGGCGGCGGGCTTGGGGTCGGGCTCGGATGGGCGCTGTTGCGCGGGATTCAGGCCATCATGCCGCCGAACACGTTGCCGTCGGAAGCTGACCTCTCACTGAACCTTCCCATCCTGCTCTTTACGCTGGCGGCTTCTACGCTTTCAGGCTTGCTTTTTGGCTGTGCACCCGCATGGATTGCGACGCGCGTCGATCCGGCTGAGGCACTGAAGGAAGGCGGACGATCGGGCACGGGAGCCAGCCGTCAACGGATACGCCGAATACTGGTGATCGGCGAATTTGCGCTGGCACTCTCGCTGCTCACCGGCGCAGGGCTGGCGATTCACAGCTTCTGGAATTTGACGCAGGTCGACCTCGGGGTAAGCACGACGAACATTCAGACATTCTTTTTGCCTGTTCCTGACTCACGGCCGAAAGATCCAGCAAGAATCAATGCGTATTACCAACAAATGATTTCGAGCATCAAGGCGGTTCCCGGCGTAGAAGACGCAGCCGTGTCGGTTGGACTTCCGCTTGAGGGCACAGCTTTCGGCATGCCTTTTACGATTGCCGGACAGCCCGATTTTGCAGATCCGTCGCAGCGGCCCGGCGCGGGCTTTGATATGGTGACGCCAGAGTTTTTCAAGACCTACAGCATTCCAGTTCTTCGGGGCCGGGTATTCAACGACCAGGACACCGCGGCTTCGGTCCGCGTGGTGATGGTCAACAAAAAATTCGCCGACAAGTTCTTTGCCGGAAAGGATCCGCTGCAGCAACGGATCAATGTTGAGGAACTCATTCCAGGCGTGACCAAGCTCGGGCCTTACATCACTTGGCAGGTGGTGGGCGTCTTCAACAACGTACGCGCGGGTGGATTTCGCGACGACTTCCCGGAGATGGTGATTCCATTTGCACAGATTCCGTGGCCCAGCGCCAGCATCGGTGTCCATACTACGGGCGACCCTGCGACGATGATGCGCAGCATTGCCGCCGCAGTGCATTCTGTCGATCCGCAAATCGCTCTCGCCGAGCCGCGCACGCTCGATGAAGTGAAGCACCGGAATCTGGGCAGCGATCGCTTCATCATGACGTTGATGGGCTGCTTTGCGCTGATCGCTCTGCTACTTGCCGCAGTGGGCATTTACGGTGTGATGTCCTTCACGGTGGCGCAGCGCGAACATGAAATCGGCCTGCGCATGGCCTTGGGAGCGAGCCGAAGCAACGTGGTGAATCTCGTGCTCAAGGAGGCGCTGGTGCTTGCAGCCATCGGTTTAGGCATTGGCCTGATCGGGGCATTTTTCATCGGGCGCGCGTTACACAGCGCAGTCTACGGCGTTGGGACGGTGGATTACGGAGCAATCGTCTGCGTGTCGCTCATTTTGCTCGGCGCGTCCATGTTCGCAAGCTGGATTCCCGCGCGACGGGCCGCTGCTGTTGAACCCATGCAAGCATTGAGAACCGAGTAATTGAAGATGATGGATGTTCCCCACGGAGGAGTTTCAAGATGAATTCTTTGATCCAGGACGTTCGATATGCGCTGCGTCAGCTACGCAAGTCGCCGGGATTTGCGCTGACGGTGGTGATTACGCTTGCGCTGGGGATTGGCGCGAATACGGCAATCTTTACGCTGGTGCACGGGATACTGTTGCGGACGTTGCCGGTGGGGGACCCCGCTCAGCTTTATCGGATCGGCGACAACGATGAATGCTGCGTAGATGGCGGATTTCCGGGTAACTCAAGCGAAACAGGCGACTTCACCATTTTTTCCTACGATCTATACAAATATCTTCGCGCCAACACACCGGAGTTTGAGCAACTTGCCGCAGTGCAGTCTTGGAATGGTCAATGGGCGGTGCGGCGCGGCGATGCTTTGCCTAAGGCTCTCCACGGCGAGTTTGTGTCTGGTAACTACTTTTCCACACTCGGGATCGGCGCATCGGAGGGCCGTGTATTTACGGACAACGACGACACTCCAAGTGCATCGCCAACGGTCGTGCTCAGCTATGACACGTGGCATGGCGATTATGCAGGTGATCCCACGATCGTGGGGTCAACGATTTACATTCAGGCCAAGCCGTTCACGGTTGCCGGGATCGCACCACCGGGTTTCTTTGGCGATCGAGTGACCGACACGCCCCCTGATTTCTGGATGCCGCTGCAGACCGAGCCGCTGGTTCATGCTGACGGCGCGTTCCTTCATCATGCGGACTCTCATTGGCTTTACCCGATCGGCAGGGTGCGTCCAGGGACGAACATTGCCGCGCTCCAGGCGAAGATTTCGGCAACGCTGCGCCAGTGGCTCTCGGCAAGTTCTTCCTACACGGCCAACGGCGGTGGAGCGCTGATTCCCAAGATGCATGTTGTGCTTTCTCCCGGGGGCGGAGGCATTCAAAACCTGCAGCAGCAGGCGGGAATGGGCATCAAGATGCTGATGATCCTGTCGTCTGTTGTGCTGTTGATTGCATGCGCAAATATAGCGAACCTGACGCTGGCGCGCACCACGGGCCGGCGTGGAGAGATCGCGGTAAGGATGGCGCTTGGCGCGGCCAGGCAGCGAGTGATGCGCCAGGTACTGACGGAAAGCGTGCTGTTGAGCGTTCTTGGCGGGATTGCAGGTCTTGGGGTGGCATACGTGAGTTCGCGTTTCATGCTGGCGCTCGCGTTTCCCAACGCTCGGAATATGCCAATCTCTGCCAGGCCTTCGCTGCAAATACTAGGCTTTGCTTTTTTGATTTCGTTGATTACCGGAGTGCTGTTTGGCGCGGCTCCCGCCTGGCTCTCGTCGCATACGCAGCCAGCCGAGGCGCTAAGAGGAGCCGGACGAGGCACGCGCGATCGGTCTTCGATTCCGCAACGAGCACTCGTGATCCTGCAGGTGGCGCTCTCTCTTGTGTTGTTGGCGGGGTCCGTCCTGATGACCAAATCGCTCATCAACCTGCAAAACCAGAATCTCGGGCTCGCGACGGCGAATCGTTACGTCGTCCATTTCGATCCGGCGGGTGCGGGCTATACGGCTGAGCGTGTAATGCCGCTCAGCCGCCAGATTGAAGAGCGATTCTCAGCGCTTCCTGGCGTTGCGAAGGTTGGCCTGGCCATCTACAGTCCGCTCGAGGGCGGCGGCTGGGGCGAATGCGTAATTCAGCAAGGTCATGGAGCTCCAAAGGCAGGCGATCACTGCGGGTCCCGATGGGACCGTGTGAACGCGCAATTTCTCGACTCGATTGGAGTGCCGATTGTGCGCGGCCGCGGCATTACAGCACAGGACACAGCAACATCGCCGCAGGTGGCGATCGTGAATCAGACATTTGTGAAGAAGTATTTTCCCAATGTCGATCCGATTGGCCAGCATTTTGGTATCGATCATCCTGAGTATTCAGGGGCGTGGGAGATTGTAGGCGTATTTGCCGATTTCAAAATGGAGAACCCGCGCGACGTTGTGCAGCCGGAGTACTTCCGTCCGATGACCCAGTACTACGCCGCGTATAAGGAACCGGAGATGATCGCGGGGGAGAAGAGCTCGATGTTCCCCGGCGCGATGATTCTGTCATTCAAAGCGAAGCCGGCGAATGCGGATGCGCTGATTCGCCAGACGCTGGCCGGGATCGATCCGAATCTGACGGTCATGGATCTTCGCTCGTTTCGATCGCAAGCGGACGGCCTGTTCATTGAGGATCGCTTGATCGCGCAGCTTACAACTCTGTTTGGCGTTCTATCGCTGATTCTTGCCTCAGTTGGTCTCTATGGCGTGATGTCGTACTTTGTTGCGCGGCGTGGCAGCGAGATTGGTATTCGAATGGCGCTGGGCGCTACGCGGGGGAGTGTGATCAAAACAGTGATGCGCGCGGCGCTGTTCCAGGTTCTCATCGGGCTGGTGATCGGAATCCCGGCGGCGCTCTATGCAGGAAAGTTGATGGAGAGCATGTTGTTTGGAGTGGGGAGATACGACTGGATGGCGCTTGCAGGCGCACCCTTGATACTTGTGATTTGCGGAATTACAGCAGGGTTCATTCCGGCGCGGCGCGCAGCGTCGATTGAACCTATGGAAGCTCTTCGAACGGAGTAGCCGGAATTGAAGTGCAACGAAATAGATCGGAGTGGCAAGATGATTGATTTGAAGGGCGTTGATCGCAGTTATAAGACAGGGCACACGGAGACGTGGGTGCTGCGCAAGATTGCGCTCACGATCGAAGAAGGTGAGTTTGTGACCGTGATGGGACCATCGGGGGCGGGGAAGTCGTCGCTGCTGAATGTGCTTGCGCTGTTGGACGATGGATGGGCGGGCGAGTACTGGTTTGATGAAGCGGCGGTACACAAGCTGAACCGCAAGCAGCGGGCAGATCTTGCGCGGCAGCGGATTGGCATGGTCTTCCAGAGTTATCACCTATTGGACGACCTGACGGTGGCCGAGAACATCGACCTGCCGCTGTCGTACAAGAATCTTCCGGCGAAGGAGCGGGCTGGGATGGTTGCTGACATTCTAGACAGATTTCAGATTGTCGCGAAGAAGGATTTGTATCCGAATCAGCTTTCGGGCGGGCAACAGCAACTGGTGGGGATTGCGCGGGCGGTAGTTCATGCGCCGCGGTTGCTGCTGGCTGATGAGCCGACGGGCAATCTTCACTCGACGCAGGCACGGGAGATCATGGAACTTTTCAAGCAGCTTAACAAGCAGGGAACGACGATTGTGCAAGTGACACATTCGGAAGAAAACGCGCGGTATGGGAAGCGCATCCTGGAGTTGCGGGATGGGTGGATGACGCGGGATGAGCGGGTGGAACCGATGAGCACGGAGGTTGGCGCCAAGTGAAGCAGCAGGATGGAAAGTTCGTAAGGAAAGTGCAGGCGGGAGCCGCGATACTACTGATGCAGGTAAATCTAGCATTTGCGTCGGAACCGGCGACTCAGCAAGCCACGCCGGCTCCCCAGCAAGGCGCGACGCAAGCGCAGGCTGCAGCGAGTTCGGTATCGGGAGCCACGCAGACGGCACCGGATGCGCCATCGCCTGCTTCGAGCGGCGGGGCCGCGGCGTCGCAGCCGACCCTGGCGCAGCAGATCAAGCAGTTGCAGCAGACGCCGCAGCCGCTGTTTGCTCCGCCGCAACCTTTTCACGTGCCGATGCCCCACTCGCGCAACCCGCTCGCACCGTATATACCCAGCACCGCGCCTGAATTGGACCTGAGCAACTCGCCGCGCCTGGAGAACCTCATCCGCGATGGCAAGATCTACATCTCACTGCATGACGCGATTGCAGTGGCCATTGAGAATAACCTCGATCTGGCATATTTCCGCTATAACTTTCCCATCGCTCAGACGGATATCCTGCGCACCAAGGCAGGCAGCCCAGCGAATGGCGTGAACACCGCGATCTCCCAGGGGACACAGGGCGGCTTTGGGGCATCTACTGGCGGTGGAGGCGGCTCGTCGGGATCCGGATTCTCTGCCGGCGCGGGCGGCATTGTTACCTCGACACTCGGCGCCGGTACCAGCGTTTCGTCGTTCGATCCTTACCTGACTTTCAGGGGCTACGTCGATCACACTACTGTGCAAGAGGCGAACGAGATCACGACGGGCGTGCCGACATTGAAGAACAACACGATCGAGGTCCTGTCGAACTACTCGCAGTCATTCCCCATCGGCACCAACCTATCGGTCAGCTATCTCGGCAATCGTGTCGCCAGCAACTCGCCTTACAACCTGATCAACCCCGAGCTGTATTCCAATTTCCAGGTGCAAATCTCGCAGCCGCTTCTGTACGGGTTCGGGGTGGCTACCAACGAGCGCTACATCCGCATTGCCAAGCGCAACTCGCAGATTACAGACCTCGCATTCAAGGCGCAGGTGATCGCCACTGTAACGCAGGTGGAGAATATCTACTGGGACCTTGTGAATGCCTTCGACAGTGAGCGGATCAGCGAACAATCACTCGGTTTCGCGAACAAGAATCTCTCCGACGATCAGAAGCAGCTGAAGCTGCAAGCGATCCCCGCCATGCAGGTGATGACGGATGAGTCTGCCGTGGCCACCGCGGAAGGCAACCTGACAGTGGCGCGCGCCAGCCTGAGACTGAACGAGCTGCTGATGAAGAACGCGCTCACCAAGGTCGATGATCCAACGATCGACGAGATGCCAGTGATACCGCTCGACCTGCATGGGGAGGCCGACCCGAATGCCGACAAATCAATGGACGACCTTATTTCGGATGCGGAGAAGAAGCGGCCGGAGGTTGCCATCTACAAGATGACGGCCGAAGTTCAAAAGCAATCTCTCAAGGACATCAACAGCGAGCTCCTGCCGACTCTCAACATGTATGGCGTCTACGCCGGCGCTGGAACAGCCGGTCCGGTGAACCCCTTGTGCAACCCCAGCACGCAGGATTGCAGCACCAATCTGCCCACGGGGTTCCCCAGCATGTTGGCGAACACATTCAATTACTCGTCGCCGGAATACCAGGTTGGGATGACGCTTTCGATCAATTTGCGCAACCGTCAGGCCAAAGCCGATCAATTCCGAGCGGTGCTGCAGTACCGCCAGAGCCAGATCTCTTCAGAACAGCAGCAGAAAGGCATACGCTTCGACGTTCGCAACTCGAAGTTCGCACTCGAACAGGCTCAAGCACACGTTGTAGCGGCCCAGAAAGCGCGCGACCTTGCGCAGAAGACCTTTGACATCACCAAACAGGAGCAGGTTCTGGGAGCGAAATCGGGCTTCGATACGCTGACCGCACAAGACGCACTGGCCCAGGCTGAGCAAGCCCTGGACACTGCACAAACAGCGTACGAGAAGGCGAAGGTGGATATCGATCGCGCCACCGGCGATACGCTGGAGCGGACCGGAGTATCTATCGATGATGCGAAATTGGGCGTGGTGAGTCGGTAGAGCGGAACCTGGTTCCGCCGTAGCCGTAGAATCAGGTGGAGGCAAGTCATCCAAAAGGAAGATCAAATACGGAAGCAAGAGCAAATTCGGGTGCTGGTTGCAGATGATCAACCGCACATTCTTGAGGCAATCGAGCTGCTGCTGAAGCCGCAGGGAATTGCGGTAGACTGCGTGCGATCTCCGCGGTTGCTGATGGAAGCGCTGGGGGAGCGCGACTACGATGTGCTGCTGATCGATCTGAATTACACACGCGACACCACGTCGGGCCAGGAAGGGCTGGAGTTACTGGCGCGGATTCAGGAGCACGACTCGCGATTGCCGGTGATCGTGATGACGGCGTGGGGCAACATCGATCTGGCGGTGGAGTCGATGAAGCGCGGGGCGCGGGACTTTCTGCAGAAGCCGTGGGAAAACGAGCGGCTGCTTGCCATGGTGCGAGTGCACGCGGAGTTGCGCCAGGCGCTGCGCCGGGCGAGGAATCTGGAACTCGAGAACAGGTTGCTGCGCGGGGACGGGATGCCGGAGTTTGTGGCGGGCGCGCCCGCGATGCAGGCAGTGCTGGAGCTGATTGAACAAGTAGGGCCTTCGGAGGCCAACGTGCTGATCACCGGGGAGCACGGGACGGGCAAAGAGATCGTGGCGAAGCTGCTTCATGCTTCGTCTCCGAGAAGCAAGATGGCGCTGGTGGCTTTGAATGCGGGCGGCCTATCAGAGGGAACCTTTGAGAGCGAGATTTTTGGGCACGTGAAGGGTGCTTTTACTGATGCCCGCACAGATCGGGTGGGGCGCTTTGAGCTGGCCAACGGCGGGACGCTGTTTCTGGATGAGATTGCGAACGTACCGATGCGGCAGCAGGCCAAGCTGCTTCGCGTGCTGGAGACCGGCGAACTGGAGCGGGTGGGCTCGTCGCAGACTCGGCGCGTGGATGTGCGTGTCCTGTCAGCTACGAATGCGCAACTACACGAAGAGGCCAAGGCGGGGAATTTTCGCGAAGACCTGCTGTTTCGATTGAATACTGTGGAGATTCACTTGCCGGCGCTGCGGGACCGGCGTGGAGACATTGCGCCGCTGGCGGAGCATTTCCTGGGGCGGAACCGCACGCGATATCGCAAGCAGGTAATGGGATTCAGTTCGGCGGCAATGCGGATCATGATGGAGTACGGCTGGCCGGGCAACGTGCGCGAACTGGAACACGCCGTGGAACGCGCGGTGTTGCTGTGCCGGGGAGATGAGATTGAGCCGTCGAATCTGGCGATTGCGTCGGGGCCCCCTGCGCCGCAAATGCTGGAGGAGATGAGCATCGACGAGATGGAGTCGGCGCTGATTCGGAAGGTGCTTCGGCGGTGCGATGGGAACATCTCGCAGGCTTCGGAGTCACTGGGGCTGAGCAGGGCCGCCCTCTACCGCCGCATTGAAAAGTATGGGATCTGAGCGACAAAGACGCCGCCTCAGGTCGGCTGTGCGCCGGGCATGGCTGTATTGCCTGTTCCTGGCTTTGCCGACACTGGCGACGGGTGTGTTTCTGTTGGCGAAGGAGGAGCTGAGCGCTACGAGTGCGACGTTGCTTGCCTTGTGCCTGCTGATCTACCTCCTGCTCGTGGCGTCGGCGCTGATTGAGGGATTCGTTCGACCATTGCAAACACTTTCCAACGTAGTTTCGTCTTTGCGCGAGGGGGACTACTCGTTTCGCGCGCGCGGAGCGGGGACGCAAGACGCATTTGCGGAACTGGCGGCGGAGGTGAATGCACTGGCCGACCTGCTGCAACGGCAGCGTGTACGGTCGCTGGAGGCGACGGCGCTGCTGGGGCGAATTCTCGAGGTGATGCATGCGCCGCTGTTTGCGTTTGACCGAGAGAACCTGCTGCAACTGGTGAACAGCGCGGGAACCCGGCTGCTGGGGCTGAGCTATGCGCGCTGCTTTGGGCGCTCGGCCACGGAGCTGGGATTGGCAGATCTGCTGGAGGCCGCAGACCAGAGCATTCATTCCTTTGGAGACAAGCCCACGCGCTGGTTGCTGAGGAAAACGACGTTCCGGCAGTATGGCGCACCGCATACGCTGTTGCTGCTCGACGATGTGAGCGTACCGCTCCAGGAAGAAGAACAGGCGGCCTGGAAGAGGCTTGTCAGGGTCCTCGGGCACGAGCTTTCAAACTCGCTGGCGCCAATCAAGTCGATTGCGGGAAGCCTGCTGGCGCGAGTTGATCAGATGGGCGGAGATGAAGCGGAGCTATACGATTTCAAGCGTGGACTGAGCGTGGTGGAGAGCCGTGCGGATTCGCTGCATCGATTCGTGCAGTCGTACCGGCTGCTTGCGCAGTTGCCGCCACCCCATCGCAGAACGATTCAACTTGGGCCGCTACTCGAACGGGTTGTACTGCTGGAGCAGCGGCTGCCGGTTGAGCTGGATGCGGGACCTGCGGTGGCAATGAATGCCGACCCGGATCAACTTGAGCAGATGTTCATCAACCTGCTGGCGAATGCAGTGGATGCCTCGCTGGCTAATGGGTCGCATCCTGTGCGCGCGGCATGGCAAACAGCAGAGACGGATCTTCTGGTGACGATTGAGGATCACGGACTGGGGATTGCGAATATCGAGAATCTGTTTGTGCCCTTCTACACGACGAAGCCAGCGGGGAGCGGAGTGGGGCTGGCGCTGGCGCAACAGATTGCGCGAGCGCATGGCGGGGAGATTACCCTGGTGAATCGGGAAGATGGGGAAGGGGCGCGCGCGACTGTGAGGCTACCGCTGGGGTAGGGCCGCGAGAGTTGCTGAGCAGGTTTGACTCAGAGATCTGAGGACGGATTTGTTCTTTGATACCGGGCTGCCACCTCTTATGATGGGAGGAGCGTGGCCCTGCCGGAGGGGTACGATACGCAGCTTTCCTATTCGATAAACTGTTAGCCTCTTGATAATGGGAACACAACTTACTCGATCGTCAAATTATCGGCCCGACATTGAAGGCCTTCGCGGGCTTGCGGTCGCATTGGTTGTCGCATTTCATGCGTCGCCGCGGCGCATGAGCGGCGGTTTTATTGGCGTCGATGTTTTCTTTGTCATTTCCGGATACCTGATTACGGGGCTTTTGCTGCGGGAGATCGAAGAGACGGGCCGGCTTTCGTTTGCAGGCTTTTATGCACGAAGAGCGCGCCGGCTTTTGCCTGCCTCGGCATTGGTGTTTCTCGCAACGCTGTTGGCGTGCAGTATCTTCCTTTCTCCGCTTCAGCAGTTCAAATTGGGTGACTCGGGTACCTACGTAGCGCTGTACGCCAGCAACTTCTGGTTTCTGCATCAGGCGACCAACTATTTTGCGCCAACCATCGCCACGAATCCATTTCTTCACACCTGGTCGCTTGCCGTTGAGGAGCAGTTCTACCTGGTGTGGCCCGCGATTGTCCTGCTGGGAATGCGCGGGCTGCGCTCACGCAAGGGGCTGCTTGCGCTGATGGTTGTGATTACGGCGGGGTCTTTTGCAGCGTCGATCTGGTACAGCACAAGGATTGCGCCGCTGGCTTTTTTCAGCCCGTTCACGCGTGCCTGGGAGTTCTCTATCGGAGGCGTCTCTCTGCTGCTGGCGCCGCAGGAAGCGCGGATTCCCCAAGTTGTGCGTACTCTCTTAAGCTGGCTCGGAGTTGCAGCGATTCTTGGCGCATCCGTGATGCTTCACGACCAGATTGGCTGGAGAGGTTGGCATGGCCTGATTCCTGTGCTGGGAACCGTGGCGATTCTTCACGGGTGTACGCCGCAATTCAGCGTGGCCAGGTTTCTCGATCTTCGCTTCATGCAGTATCTGGGCAGGATTTCATACGTTTGGTATCTGTGGCATTGGCCGGTCTTTGCGGTGTTTGCGGCGGCGAGTGGAGTGCTGACGTTTACCGAGCGCGCTCACATGATTTTGTATTGCGTGCTGGGTTCGCTTGCGCTGGCCGCGATTACTCACGTGCTGGTCGAGGATCCCATCCGGTTCAGTCGCTTTCTGGGCCGGCACCGGGCACTCACCCTTGCAGGGGTTGGCCTGGTGACGCTATTGACGGCCGGGACTGCGGCCCTGTGGCAGCACTCTGCTGTGGAGGCGGCTAATTCCTTGCAGGGGGGGAAGATTCTCGCGGCATTGGGAGATCCGACGAAGGCGACAACATCGTGTCCGGGGGTCGGATTTCTTGGATCGGACCTGGCAGAGTGTATTGGAGGGGATGCGAATTCAAAGTACACGGTTGTGCTGTTTGGCGACTCGCACGCGAGGATGTGGTTTGGGGCGTTTGCCGCAGTGGGCAGCGAACGCAGTTGGCGAATTGACTTGATTCGCAAACCTGCCTGCCCGACTGCCGATATTACCGTTTCCAACCCAATGCAGAACCGGGCATACACTGAGTGCGACATATGGCGGGCAGCGGCGATGCAACGGATTCTTGAATTGCATCCAACTGCCGTGGTCATCTCCAATCGTCAATTGCAGACATTTGTCCCCGGCATTCATGGGCCGAACGAGACCTGGCGAGAAGCCTCGCGCAAGACTCTGAAAAAGTTAGATGACGCCGGTATAACCACGATTCTGCTTAGGGATACCCCCACACCAGGAGTCGATATCCCCGATTGCCTGAATGGTGATTCGTCTTGGTGGGCACGCCATCACTCGACAGAGAAAAACCCGTGCATGCTCTATCGCTCCAGCGCTCTGAATGAAGGGGTGTTTCAGGCGGAGAAGGATGCTGCGTCTGGCTTGAGCCACGTGCACATTCTCGATCTGACGGACTTGTTCTGCGACGGCGCCGTGTGCCCGCCGATCAAGGATGGGATGATCGTCTACAGCGACGACAATCATATAAGCGAGGCGTTCTCGCTCACGCTGGCGCCTCAACTGAGCGCGCGGCTGGCGCCGCTGGTCCCCGATCACCAGGCGCATTAGCGATTGATTTGGGACCGGGGCATCCTGCCTCGCTCTCTGAACGATCTTCATTGCGAACTGCCGCGATGAGAGATCGTTGACCGTTGGCTGAATTGCGCGAAGATAGATTTGAGTGGTGGAGAGCGGAATGATTTTCTTGAATGGGTTTCTGCTGGCGTTCAGCGCGCTGCTGCCGCTGATCAATCCGTTGGGGTCGGCACTCGTGTTTATGAGCCTGGTGGGGAGTGCACCGCCGAAGGTCTATCTATCGCTGGCGCGGCGGATTGCTGTGAACAACATCGTTTTTCTGGGGACGATTGAGCTTGTGGGTGCGGCGATCCTGAACTTTTTCGGGATATCGCTACCGATTGTGCAGGTGACGGGCGGCCTTGTGATTGCGGCGATGGGCTGGAAGACGCTAAACGAGAGCGATGCATCGGCGAACACGCGACAGAAACGGGAAGAGTGTGACGAGAAGGACGAGGTGCTGCTGGAGAACCTGAACAAGAAGGTTTTCTATCCATTCACGTTTCCAGTGACGTCGGGGCCAGGGACGCTGGTGACCGTGCTGACCCTGAGCGCGCAGGCTTCGCGGCATGGGCTGAAGGCAAATTTGCTGCAGCATGGAGCGGTGTTTGCGGCTGTGGTGGTTCTGAGCGTAGGAGTGTTTCTCTGCTATGGGTATGCGCCAAAGATCACGACAAAGATCTCGCAGTCGACCGCGCATGGGATCTTGCGCGTGATTGCTTTCATCCTGCTTTGCATCGGGGTGCAGATTGCGTGGAACGGCGTGTCGGAGCTGGTGAGTACGGTGCTAAAGGGATAGGGAACAGGGAACAAGACGCATTCTCAGAGGTTCTTTCTATTCGAGGGAAAGTACAACTGCGAGTTCTTCGACTGTGTTTGGTTCAAAAGACGAGCCAGGTTTCGCTCAGGTTGACAGATCAATTAAATACGGAGGAAGAGTTTGTTCTTGTACATGGTGAAGAGGATAAGCCAGTAGACGAGCAGGGTCAGGCTGCCGACGTAGATGGGCTCAAGAGAGGGGGGAAAAAGATTGAAGGCGGAGGGCCAGAGTTGGAAGTGGTAAACGGCCCCGTCGAGGAGATCCATGATCCAGGAGAGGACGTAAGCGGCGATGGAGTTGGTTCCGAGGACGATTAGAGGGAAGGCGATGCGGCGATGGCCTCGGAGGTCGACGAGCCAGGAGATGGCGACCAGGAAGAGCAGGCAGACGCCGCCGCTGAAGAGTGTCCAGGAGGGGGTCCAGATGCGCTTGACGATGGGGCAGACGCCGGTGAAGTGAAGGGCGAGGCCGCAGGCGATGAGCAGTGCGGCCGCGATGGAGAGGCGGCGAATGGGGACGGCAGGCGCAGAGTTGAGAAGCCAGCGGCCGGCTATCAGGCCGATAATTTGCGTGCCGAGTGTGGGGATGAAGCTGAGGGTGAGGTAGCCGCCGGGGTTGAAGAGGAAGCGGTGGGGGCGGGGGAAGAGATTCATGAACCAGAGGTCGAAGGCCTGGCCGATGTTGGAGTTTTTGTTCCAGTGGGCGGCAAAGCCGGAGAGCAGATGCCCGTGCCATTCGGGGGGAACGCCAACGGCGGCGTAGTCGAATCCCGGGCCGGGGGCGGGATAGAGGGCCCAGGCGAGCCAGTAGGCAAAGAGGATGGAGAAGAGCGCGATCCACTGCGTGCGCGGGCGGGCGAAGGCGAGGAGGAAGGCGAAGGTGTATCCGAGGCCGATCTGGGAGAGCGTGTCGGTGAATGCGATGTTGGGAGTGGTGCCGGGCAGGGAGTTGAGGGTGATGCCGAGGGCGATGAGGACAAAGCTGCGCAGGATGGTGTGGGCGAGCATGCGGCGGAAGGACTGGCCGCGGCGCTGGCGGCTTAGCACGGAGTAGGGAAGGGCGATGCCTACCAGGAGCGTAAAGGCGGGCTGGATGGTGTCGTGAAGGCTCATGCCGACCCATGGGACGTGAGACTGATTGAAGGCGAGGGTCTGCCAGATGGGATTGCCAGGGAAGGCTTTGGCGACCTGGGCGAGGCGGAGGACTTCAGCGGCCATGAGGAACATGACCAGGCCGCGATAGGTGTCGACGGCGTGGTTGCGGGGGACGGCTGTTGGGCTTGGTGCGGCTTGGGGTGGGGCGGGCATCGAATGATTTGATTCTACGGCGCGGCGACGCCGTGTAGACTGCGATGAATCCCCAGGAACCCAAAGGAGAGTCGATGGCCCAGGTTGTGATCACTGGAACGAGCAAGGGAATCGGGTTGGAGACAGCGCTGGTGCTGGCGCGCGCTGGGCACACAGTGTATGCGACCATGCGGAGCCCGGAGAAGGCGCCGGAGCTGGCGCAGCGGGCTGCGGCCGAGAAGCTGCCAATTCATGTGTCGAAGATGGATGTGGACTCGGATAGCTCGGTAGCCGAGGGTATGGCGGAGATTGAGAAGCAGGCAGGCGTGATCGATGTGCTGGTGAACAACGCGGGCATTGAGCGGCACGGGTCGATCGAAGAGTTGCCGCTGAGCGAGTTTCGCGCGGTGATGGAGACGAACTACTTTGGGGCGCTGCGGTGCATCAAGGCGGTGGTGGCGGGGATGCGCGAGCGGCGGAGCGGCTGCATCGTCAACATCACGTCAATTGCGGGCAAGCTGGCGACTTCGCCGCTGGGGCCGTATGCCGCATCAAAGTTCGCGCTGGAGGGTCTGAGCGAGGCGCTGGCGCAGGAGATGAAGCTGTTTGGAGTGCATGTGGCGATTGTGGAGCCGGGGATCATCGACACGTCGATGGCGCGAGGGCTTGAGGAGATGGAGCAGCCTACGCATTACCCGCACACCAAGAGGATGGAGAAGCTGTTTGCGGGAGCGCTGGCGATGGAGTTGCAGCGCGGGCCGCACCTGGTGGGGGAGAAGATTGTGGAGATCATCGAGAGCGGAACATGGCAGTTGCGGCATGTCGTGGGGCCCGATGCTCAGCAGGTGCTCGACTTCAGGCGCTCGATGACGGACGAGGAGTATGTGGCGCTGCAGGGGCAGGACGACGCGGCGTATGCGGCGGAGATGGCGCGGAGGATGGGGCAAAGCTGAGGCGCACTTTGGAGGGGTTCTTTGTCTTGCCGGGCGGGTGGCCCGGCCTAGGCTTTACAGAAGTTCGTTCCGCCTTGATGAGGGTGCCCCATCCAAGCTCCGCTTGGGTGGGAGGGAAAGAACCCCCACCGGCATCACAGAAATCGAAACCCGGACACAGACGGGACCTCCCCGGTAGATTCCCGCGAGAGCTAGGTTTCAAAAAACAAGCTCACATCGCCGTCCGTCCTCCGCCTGCTTTCCTGGGCGGCCGCCCCGAAGACTGGATTCGAGGTATCATCATGAGCATGGCAACGATCCACATCTCGGAAGCTGACGCTGCCCGCGACTTCGCCGGTCTGCTGGCTCGGGTGCGCGCCGGGGCCGAGGTCGTCATCGAGTCCGATGCGTACCCGGTCGCCGTGCTGCATACGCCCGCGCCGCCGCACCGTTCCATCGAAGAGTGCATCGCCCTGTTGCCCGCCGACTCTTCGGCGACCGTCGACGAGGACTTCGCCAGCGACGTTGCAGCGGCAGTCGCCGCCCATCGAGAACCGCTGAATCCTCCGGCATGGGACTGATCCGGTGGGCCTGATCCTCGACTCCAGCGTACTCATCGCGTCAGAACGCAAAGGCCAGAACGCCCGGCAAACCCTGACCGAAATCGCATTGCGCGCCGCTGGCGAGGATGTTGCCATGTCGGTCGTTACGCTGATCGAACTTGCGCACGGAGTAGCCCGCGCCAACACGCCCCAAAGAAAGGCCACGAGAAGGCAGTTCCTCAACGAACTGATGACCGCTCTGCCGGTCCATCCGGTAACGGTTCCGGTGGCTCTCAGGGCCGGTCAGATCGACGGCGAAAATACTGCCCAGGGCGTCCGCGTTGCCCTCTCCGACCTGTTGATCGGCGTCACGGCACTGGAGCTTGGCTACCGGGTTGCAACCGCCAATGTACGCCACTTCCAGATGGTTCCGGGGCTGGGTATCGTACCCTTCTAAGCACTCAAATCCACTCTTTATCCGGGTCTCAACGCCCGGATACCATGATGGACGCCGCGAGTAATCTTATGTGCAACGAACGGGCAAGGTTCTTCTCCGCGGCGGACTTGTCGCAACGCCGCGAACCCTCAATTGCCCCCCCAAAAAACTTCTCGTGGGTTTTGGATACAATTACCCACCGCCGGCGCACAATGCAAATATCCAAATCACCGAGCGTCCCTGATCCCTAAACCCTAAACCCCAAACCCTAAACCCTGATCTCCGATCTCTGGAGCACCATGCGAAAAGTAAGGAACATCACCGTAGCCGTAGATCCCGAGCTCTATCGCCAGACGCGGCGCCTTGCGGCCGAATACAACACCTCCGTCACCGAGAGGTTGAGGTTTCTGCTCCTGGCCATGCCCGAGGCGCTGGCTTTTTCGTCTCCCACCCTAAACGCAAAGGACGCGTTTAGGATGGGGCACCCGGCCATGCCCGAGGCGCTGGCTTTTTCGTCTCCCACCCTAAACGCAAAGGACGCGTTTAGGATGGGGCACCCGGCCATGCCCGAGGCGCTGGCTTTTTCGTCTCCCACCCTAAACGCAAAGGACGCGTTTAGGATGGGGCACCCGGCCATGCCCGAGGCGCTGGCTTTTTCGTCTCCCACCCTAAATGCAAAGGACGCGTTTAGGATGGGGCACCCGGCTTGTTCTTTGGTGCTAGCGAAAAGGCAACGACAAAAGCAACCGCAGATCCTTCGACTCACCACCCCCGAACTGAAAGACGTTCGGGGCCCCGTTCGCTCAGGATGACAGCTCTTAGTTGATGTGAACTACAGACGCAGGGGAATAGATCCTATTGCTAGAACTGGTTCCAGAGCTCCTGGTTGTAGACCTCGTGGTGGTATTGGACTTCGGAGGATTTGACGATTGCGCCTAGCTCACGCGGGGAGCGGTTGGCGGCGGCAAACTTGAGGTCGGCGAAGCGGCCCTGGACTTCGGGGCCGAGCAGGCTGGTGATCCACTCGGAGCCCATGTAGTCGTTGATGGCGTCGTAGATGTTGTCGGGCAGGAAGCGCTGGGCCTGGCGGAGGTCGTCGATCTCTGCCTTGGTGCCGTCGATGCCGGTTTTGAAGATGGAGTAGAGGGTGAGGTAGGGGTTGGCGTCAGGAGCTACGGAGCGAACTTCAACGCGCATGGACTTGGAGTTGCCGATGGGGATGCGGATCATGGAACCGCGATCGGTGGCCGATGCCTTGATCTGGTTGGGGGCTTCAAAGTGGGGATCGAGGCGGCGATAGGCGTTGACGCTGGGGTTAAGGATGAGGCAGAGATCGAGTGCGTAAGAGAGGATGCGGTCGATGAAGTCCCATCCGAGGGTAGAGAGCTTGCTGAGGCCGTTCGGGTCCCAGAAGAGGTTGGTTGAGCCCTGGGAGATGGAGAGATTGGCGTGCATGCCTGAGCCATTGACGCCGACGACGGGCTTGGGGAGATAGCAGGCAGTGCAGCCCATGTTGGCGGCGATCTGGCGGGTGATGAGCTTGTAGAGCTGGATCTGGTCGGCGGCGTCGACGACATCGCAGTAGGAGTAGTTGATCTCAAACTGGCTGGGCGCGACTTCGGGATGGTCCTTCTCGTTCTGGAAGCCGAGCGCGCGTTGCACTTCAGCGGAGGTGTCGATGAACTGGCGCAGGGGATCGAGCGGGAGGATGTGGAAGTATCCGCCGGAACTGGCGAACTCGAACTTGCCAGTCTGATGGAAGCGCTGTTCGGCATCGCGACCGGCGAAGAGAAAGCCCTCGATTTCGTTGGCGGCGTGGAGGGTGTAGTTCTTCTCCTTGTAGAGGTGGTCGGAGTATTCCTTGAGGACGCCGCGGATGTCTCCGGCATAGGCGGAGCCGTCCTTGTCAATGACAGAGCCGAAGACGAGCACCTTGCCGGCGCCGAAGACGTCGGCGGGGACCCAGTAGAAGGAGCCCCAGTCGATAGCGAGGCGGAGATCGCTTTCCTCCTGTGAGGTGAAGCCGCGGATGGAGGAGCCGTCGAAGGTGAGGTTGTCGTAGGCGCCGAGGAGGAACTTTTTGTCGTAGTCGAGGAGATGGAGGCGGCCCTCGAGGTCGGAGAAGAGGACGGTGACGGCCTTGATGTTCTTCTGATCGGTGAGGTACTTGAGACGCTTCTCGCGGATGAGGTCAGGAGATATGCGATGGGAGCGGTCTGCCTTGGCGGCGAGGTTCAGCTCTTCGAGTTCTTCGTAGGATAGGGCTAGAAAATTGCGATATTCGGATGGCATGAGAGGCACCTGGACTTGTGGAATGCGGTTAAGGAGGATGCGAATAGATCAAAGGAATTGGAGGGTGTGGAGGAAAACCGTCCCTCAGGGGCTAAAGCCCGCGTAGATTTTGCGATCATTGCGGCACGACTGAAGTCATGCCCTTTCAAAACCGCCGAAGCTGAGAACAGAAACGAAGAAGGGGAAATGGAAACATGTTGCGTTTCCATTTCCCCAGGCTTCGGAGTCGCCAGAAGGCGATGAGTGGCGGGAGGCTCGCAACGAAGAGGAACCGTCAGAGGCTCCGAGCCGGTTACGGCTTGGGAACGGTGTTGATGGTCTTGAGGATGCGGGAGACGATCTGGTAAGGGTCGCCTTCCGAGTTGGGACGGCGATCTTCAAGGTAGCCCTTGTAGCCGTTCTTGATGAAGTTTACCGGGAGGCGGACAGAGGCGCCGCGATCGGAGAGACCATAGCTGAACTTGTCGATAGCCTGGGTCTCGTGGAGTCCGGTGAGGCGGAGATGGTTATCCGGGCCGTAGACGGCGATGTGCTCTGGGATGTATTTCTCGAAGGCCGCCATGAGGGCCTCGAGATACTCCTTGCCGCCGACTTCGCGGATGTACTTGGTGGAGAAGTTGCAGTGCATACCGGAACCGTTCCAGTCGCCCTTGATGGGCTTGCAGTGCAGGACCATGTCTACTTCGTACTTCTCGCAGAGGCGCATCATCAGATAGCGAGCGGTCCAGGTGTCATCGGCAGCCTTGGCAGAGCCCTTGGCGAAGATCTGGAACTCCCACTGACCCTTGGCAACCTCAGCGTTGATGCCTTCGTGGTTGATGCCGGCGGCAAGACAAAGCTCGAGGTGCTCTTCGACGATTTGGCGGGCGATGGAGCCCATGTATTTGTATCCAACGCCGCAGTAGTAGGGACCCTGGGGCGTTTTGGGATAGCCTCCCTCTGGCCAGCCGAGGGGTGCGCCGTTCTTGTAGAGGAAGTACTCCTGCTCGAGCCCGACCCAAAGGTCAGGATCGTTTTCGATGGTGGCGCGAGCGTTGGTGGAATGGGGCGTGCCGTCTGGGTGCATGACTTCGCAAAGCACAATGAAGGCGCTGTTGCGGCTGGCATCGGGGTAGAGAGCGACAGGCTTGAGCACGCAGTCTGATTTGCTGCCCTCGGCCTGCATGGTGGAGCTTCCGTCAAACCCCCAGAGAGGCATGTCTTCAAGGGTAGGTGTTTTGTCGAAGCTCTTGAGTTGAGTCTTGCCGCGAAGCTCGGGAACGGGCTTATTGCCGTCCAGCCAGATGTACTCCAGTTTGTACTTTGTCATGCGCTCCTCGTTTAGTTGAAAGGGTTGGAGGTTATCAAGCAAAATCGTAGAACCCAGAGCATAAGGAATTCGTGAAGATTCCCGATTCGCCCGGTATATGGGCAGGGGCTACCTGTGATGAGCCACGAGGATCATCAGCAGCAGGATTGCGACAGGGATCATTGCTAAAGCACCATAATACAAAATCTTTCGAGAGGTTTGGGATTTACGCTTCTGCCAGTCGCGAATTTCGGGGCGATCTTCTACGCCCACCTGGTCCAAATGCTGGAGGTCCCACTGGAAGTCGTGTGCCTTGGGATAGCGGTTGCGCGGGTCGCGTTCGATGGCGCGATAGATGACTTCCTGTAGCTGCGGGGAGACGTCAGGATTGGCGACGCGGGGCGGGATTGGGTGGTTGAGGAGGCGCTCGTTCATGGCGGCCATGGGAGACGGGCCGGAGAATGGAAGCTTCCCGGTGAGCATCTCGTAGAGGATGATTCCCATGGAGTAGATGTCGGAGCGGCCATCGCCTCGCTGGCCCTTCACCTGCTCGGGCGAAATGTAGTTGGGGGTGCCGATGGTGGCGGTGAAGTTTGCGTAGGTGAGTCGGCGTGCAGCGGTGTCGCCGGCGATGCCGAAGTCAATCAACTTGATGCTGTCGTCTTCGCCGACCATGATGTTTTCGGGCTTGAGGTCGCGATGGACCACGCCGTTGGCATGGATATAGTCGAGGGCATCGAGGACATTGACGGCGATTTGGATGGCGCGATCCTGGGGCATGGGGCCATCTTCGAGGATCTGGCGGAGCAGGCGGCCTTCGCACCATTCCATGACCATGTAGATGCGGGAGCGTTTTTCGCCGCCGAAGACGCGCATAACCATGGGGTGAATGAGCTTTTCGCCGATGCCGGCTTCGCGCTTGAAGCGGTCGAAGAGGATGGGATCGGCTTCCATGTCAGGGTGGGGAATCTTGAGGGCGACGATGCGGCCGTCACGGGTGTCGGTTGCCTGATAGATGGTGGCCATGCCGCTGTGCGCTACTACGCGCTCAATGCGGTAGGAGTCGACTTGCTGGCCGGATTCGTAGCGGTCAAAATGACCCATTGTGCTTGAAGCTCCAGTGGAGTGGCTGTATTTACTTTAACGGCCAAGGCCTCGATGGGGATATGAGCGGGTAAGGGCAGTGAAGGCGCGGGCGGTCAGGTGGGGATGCG
>Ga0302278_10000673_pt1 | contig 43278 bp, 36 predicted proteins | sample III_Bog_N3_2_FD_194543 | JGI IMG/M metagenome (GOLD analysis project Ga0302278, IMG submission 194543) | Peat permafrost microbial communities from Stordalen Mire near Abisko, Sweden - III_Bog_N3_2 | ecosystem: Environmental > Terrestrial > Soil > Wetlands > Peat | place: Sweden: Abisko...
AAAGAAGTTGGGCATGACGGCTGTGGTGGAAGGCGGTCGCCTGCTGGGCGTGATCAGCGATGGCGATCTGCGACGGCTGCTGGAGCAACGCGGCAAAGACGCGCTGGATCTGGCGGCAGAGGATTGTATGACGCGAAATCCGAAAACCATCCCGGCGCGCGAGTTTGCGACCACCGCTTTGGCGCTTATGGAAGAGAAGAAGATTACGTCGCTGGTGGTAGTGGAGGATGATCAGATACTGGGAATTCTGCACCTGCATGATCTTTGGGGAACAGAGATGTTGTAGGATCGGCCGCCGCGCTCAGATGGGACGGGCGAGCGCGCAGGTTTTCACCGAAGGCAAGACTTAGTGGCAGAAGCGTTGGAGTTTCGGCGGGGGTGGGGTGGGTAACTCGTCGAACTCGCCCTCCCAGCCTGAGCATCCACGAGCGGTGACGGCGCGAATCACGACTTGCTCGAGATCGCGGGCTTTGGCCCTGGCCTGGGTAATCTGGTCGGTCGTGAAGTTGCTGGTTTCCAGTTCGTTGAGATCGGTGCTGGCGGCGGCATAGCCCGCGTCGGCCGCGATCATATACCAGATGTAAGCGGTCAAACGATCTTGAGGAATGCCGCGGCCGTCTTTCAGCGTCTTGGCGTAGAAATATTGTGCTTGCGGTAATCCCTGGTCGGCGGCAATTTTGTAAAGCACTGGAGCTTTGGTGTAGTCCCGCTCCGCCATTAAGCGTCCGAGATAGTAAGCCCCATAGGGATTGTTCTGATCGGCGGAGAGCTTAAGCCACTTGCGAGCGGCTTCCGGATCGCGCGGCACCGCGCCGCCTAAGAAATAAAGACGTCCGGCAAGCCATCCTGCTAAGGGGTCACCCTGTTGAGCGGCCTTGCGATAAAGATCGAGGGCTAGTGCGGGGTCACGCGGGAGAATCGTTCCTGTCTCGTAGTAATAACCCAAGGCGATCTGGGCAGGTCCAAAGCCGATGTCGGACGAGCGGCGGAAGTAGTCGATCCCTAACGTGTCATTTCGCGTCGGCCCAATCCCGGTAATAGCGTCCACACCGCGATCGTAGAGAGCTTCCGGAGACGAGCTCTGAGCGACGGCGAGCGTGCTGAGGAGCAGCAGAATTGCAGGAAGCATTTTTCGAGACATTGGGCGGATTTCCCCTGGTGGAATGTTGGAACAAGTATAGAAAACAAGACGTACATCTGTAGAGTTACGAAGGTTCGGTGGGGACACGGATCAGTGCGGTGGAGGGGCTTAGGAGAAGACCATGACACTATTTGAGACATGGCAGATACCACGTGGGGCTGCTTCTGACGGGGTTATCGTGTGCTGGTTTCTGTTTGCGGCGACATTTGCCCTGCGATTCTGGCTCCGGAGAAAAGAGCCAAGAGCCCAAGAATCGAAGCATGACCACATGGCCACAGTCGGTATTGCGCTGGAGGGGGTAGGCTATTGCATAGTCTCGTCGCAAGTGTTCCGGCGTGATCAGTTTGTACCGTTTGTGGCGGGATCGCAGGCACTGGAATGGGGGCTGGGCGCGCTGGCGGTGGGTATCGCCGCGGCTTCGGTAGGGCTGACCAACGCCGCCGTATTACGCCTGGGCAAGCAATGGGCGCTGGCGGCGCGGCTGGTCGAGGGCCACGCACTAATTCAGGATGGTCCGTACGGCATCGTACGAAACCCAATCTATCTCGCGATGTTCGGGATGTTGCTGGCGACGGGCCTGGTTGCCACGCAATGGATATGGCTGGCAGTGGCGAGCTTGCTATTTCTTGCAGGAACCTACGTGCGAGTGAGAAGCGAAGAGCGTTTGCTGCGCGGAGCTTTTGGCGGTGCGTTCGACGAATACGCGCGCAAGGTGCCGGCGTTCATTCCGGGAGTCTATTAAAACTCCAGAGTTTGGATTTCGATAATGCGAGACATGTGGTGCAGACAATTTGAAGTAAGGTGAACTCCGGCTGAGTTCGCTTAGGCGTAGCGTTCGCGCATGAAATCGGCAATCGCAGTGTAGGCTGCCGACAGTGTTTTTTCGTCGGGCAGGAAGACGATACGGAAGTGTTTCGTGCCGGGACGCTGTCCGAAACCACATCCGTGGACGACCGTAACGTATTTTTGGCGAATGAGTTCGGTCACGAAGATGTCGTCGCTTTCGGGGATGTCGATACTCGGATAGGCGTAAAACGCTCCGCGAGGGGCAACACAGCTGACGCGAGGGGTCTCGGCACACCATTTCATGGTGAGATCCCGGCGGCTGCGTAGCTTGCGTTTCACCTCTACGAGGTGGTCCTGTGGACCTTCGAGCGCGGCCTTGATGGCGTATTGTTCGGGATGGTTGGCGCAGAGGCGTGCACGCAGTAACTTGTTTACGCCTTCGAGGTAGGGCTTGATGACGGAAGCTTCGCCGCTGGCGATTCCCCAGCCGATGCGCCATCCGGGAGCGAGGTAGTTCTTGGACAGTCCTCCAAAGGTAATGACGGGCACGTCGGGCGCGACGGCGGCCATGGCGACAAGGGGGGCGTCATCGTCGATTATCAGCTTGTCGTAGATCTCGTCGGCAAAGATGATCAGGTTGTGGCGGCGGGCTAGTTCCGCAATTTCTTCAAGCATCTTGCGCTTGCAAACTGAGCCTGTGGGATTGTTGGGATTAATCAATACGATCCCGCGCGTGCGGGGAGTGATCTTTCTCCGGATGTCATCGAGATCGGGCTGCCATCCATCGGCTTCGTTGAGGTAATAGGTGTTGAGTCCGATTTCGAGCTTGGCGAGAACCGCGGAGTATAGAGGATAGTCGGGGCACGGGGTGAGCAGGTTATCGCCGGGATTGAGCAGGGCGGTGAGGCAGATGTCCACGGTCTCGCTGACGCCCGAGGTGACGAAGACATCCTGGATGTTGGTGATGCCTTTTCGGGCGGCTTCGCCACGAATGGCTTGGAGCGCGGGCTTGATGCCGGAGGACGGCGAGTATCCGTTCTTGCCCTCGCGCATGGCTTGATAGACGGCGTCAATCATGTGGGCCGGCGTTTGGAAGTCGAAGTTCAGAGGATCGCCGATGTTGAGGGGGAGAATCTTGTGTCCCTGGCGCGCGACTTCGTCGGCGATGCAGGCAAGGTCGCGGATGGCGTAGCGGACGTTTTCGAGGCGGGCGGCGGGGGCGATTTCGCGGAGTTGGGTTATGGACATAGTGGACTCAGAATCAATCTACCGCCGAGACGCGGAGGGCGCCGAGAAAATTGCAGATCCCTCGCTGCGCTCGGGATGACAAAACTCTAAGAGCAAATTCACGCGTAAGGGCGACGGCAATTTCATAAACAAGGCTAACTCTGGAAACGAGTGCTCGAAATATTTTCTCGGCGTCTCGGCGGTAGATTGCTGGATGACTTTACTCCGGGCGATCGATCTGAGCTTTTTGCAGCGTGTCAGAGTAGTCGATGTAGACCGACTTCCACTCGGTATAGAAGTCGATCGCACCGATGCCGCCTTCGCGATGTCCGTTGCCGGTAGCTTTGGTGCCTCCGAAGGGAAGGTGAACTTCGGCGCCGATGGTCGGAGCGTTGATGTAGGTGATTCCGGCTTCGAGATCGCGCACGGCGGCGAAGGCCTTGTTCACATCTTTGGTGTAAAGCGAAGACGACAATCCGTATTCGATGTTGTTGGCGATGGCGATGGCGTCCTCGAGATCTTCGCAAGGAATGATGGAGACGACCGGCCCGAAGATTTCTTCCTGCGCAATTCTCATCTTGGGATCGACGTCGGTGAAGACCGTCGGCTCAAGGAACCAGCCGTGTTGATAGTCGCCTTTGTCGAGGCGATTACCGCCGGTGACAAGATTCGCGCCTTCGTTCTTTCCGATTTCGATGTAGTTTAGGTCGGTCTTGAGCTGATTTTCGTTTACCGCCGGACCCATCTCGACGGTTTCGTCGAGACCGTTGCCGACTTTGATCTTCTTGGCGCGGGCGACGAAGTGCTCGATGAATTCGCGATAGACGCCCTTTTGGACGATGATGCGGCTGGTAGCGGTGCAGCGCTGGCCAGTGGTGCCGAAAGCGCCCCAGAGGCCGCCTTCGACGGCGAGTTCGAGATTCGCGTCGTCGAGGACGATCATGGGATTCTTGCCGCCGAGTTCGAGCGAGCAGTGCTTGAAACTCTTGGCAGCGGTTGCGCCCACGATTCGTCCTACGGCTGAGGATCCGGTGAGCGAGATGGCGCGGACGGTAGGATTCTCGGTTAGCGGAGTTCCAACTTCGGTGCCGTATCCGGTCACGACGTTGATGACTCCTTTGGGAATACCGGCGTCGGTGAGTGCCTGGACGAGGTTGAAAGTGGAGAGTGGAGTGTCCTGGGCGGGCTTGATGACGCAGGTGTTGCCGCAGACGACGGCGGGCAGCAACTTCCAGGAAGAGATGGCCATGGGGAAGTTCCAGGGCGTGATCATGCCGCAGACGCCGATGGGCTGGCGGACGGCCATGGCGAATTTGTTGGGCAGTTCGGAGGGCACGGTGGGACCGAAAAGACGACGACCTTCGCCCGCGTTGTAGTAGGCGGCATCGATGGCTTCCTGGACGTCTCCCCGCGTTTCTTTGAGCACCTTGCCCATTTCGCGGGTCATGTCGCGAGCGTACTCTTCTTTGCGCTCGATGAGGATCTCCGCGGCACGAAAGACCATCTCGGCGCGGCGGGGCGCGGGAACCAGACGCCATTTGGCAAAGGCACGTTTGGCCGCTTCCACGGCGGAGTCTACGTCCGCTTTATTGGAACGCTGAAAGATGGCCACGACTTCGCGAGTATCGGCGGGATTGCGGTCTTCGAAGGTCTGGCCGCCGCTGGACTCGACCCATTCGCCGTCGATGAAGTTCTTAAAAACCCTGGTTTTAGTGGTGCTGCCATCGATTACAGGTTTGGTCATCGTGTCGGTCGCCATGGAATCCTCCGGAAAATTGGTGACCTCCATGCTAACAACCGGGGTGCAGACGAGCAAGGCGGGGAGAAGGGGCGGGCAGGGGCCGGGATGGGTTATCGAGAGTGTCGTGGTCAATACTTTCGTGGCAGCCGTCCGGAGAGAAGGGCTCGCACCGGCATCGCAGCGGTCACTTTCGTAACCATTTGACCCCCTGACCGAAGATCAATCCATACCCGACCGGAGATATGATGAACCTAGCTCAATCGAAATCCATTATTCGCAGAAGTTTGCGATGAGGTTGGCAGCCGTTCTTGTCGGATAACAAGCCTAAGCCGGGAGTCTACGTCGCGTGGAAGCAGGTGACGTATCGCAGCGTGATCATGGCGCTGCTTGGCGTTGCGCTGATCATCGGCGCGCTTATGCACGTCGCGTTTCCGAAGTTTACGGATTCTACCGTTAAGGCGGCAGGCAGAGTTTCATCGGGATTGTTGGAGAAAGTTGCGGGGCTTGCTCCTCCACTGAAAGGGCCGTCAGCCGCCGTAGGCCAGCAGGCGCACTTCACGGCGCTGGACGGTACGATTCGCGTACGAAAAGGCAATGGCAACAGCTGGATCAACGCCGACTACAACGTGCCGCTGGAAAAAGGCGATGTGGTGCAGACCGGCGCCGAAGGCATGGCGAAGATTGTTTTTAACGACGGCACAAACTATACGGTGAAGCAGGATTCGCTGATTGTGATTGAAGAGAACTCGGCGAACGATCAACAGCAGACCAACGTATCGGTCGCGGTGACGACGGGTACGGTGGATCTGACGACGGCGACGTACGTGGAAGGTTCAAAGTCGCAGGTGATTGTTGCGGGAGCCAAGGCATTACTGGCGCCCGATTCGTCGGCCATGGTGCACAACAATCCGAAAGACAATGAGCACGAGATCCTGGTCAAAAAGGGTAGTGGCGAAGTCGAGCGTAACGGCGAAGTGGCGCACTTGACGAGTTGGGAGAAGGTTAGTTTCCAAAACGAATCGAAGACCATGGAACATGCCACGGAAATCGGGCCGCCTACGCCGATTACGCCGGGCAACATGATGCCAGTCTTTATTAATCCGGGAGAGAAGTCGAAAGAAGTGGAGTTTGTCTGGACGCCGATGACCAACGCGACGGCATACCGGTTGCGCATCTCGCACAATCCGTATTTTTCATCGTTGCTGCTCGATCGCAAGGTTGAAGCGGCGAGCGTGGTGGTGACGGGTCTGCCGGTGGGCGCCTATTATTGGTCAATCCAATCCTTTGACGCGGCGGGTAAGGAATCGGTGGAAAGCGAGAAGAACCGCTTCACGATTATTGCCAAGGAAAAAGAAAAGATTGATTTAGCGCTCGACATCGAGCCGCTGATCCAGCACGGACACGTGATCGAAGTGACGGGTAAAACCGAGGCTGGAGCACGCGTCATGGTGAATGGCAAGGAGGTCCCGTTCGTGGCCGACGACGGTACTTTTCACTATTTCACTCCTCCGCTGCCAAACGGAGAAAACCTGGTGACGGTGACGGCGCAAAATGCCAAGGGCGGGGTCAATACGCACCAGGAAAAGGTTGTGATTCAGTAGTTCGAGGTTCAGAAATGATAACGTTTGCGACCCAGTGCCGAGATAACAACCGGTCCTGCTGAACGAAGTAGAATATAAAGAAACGTAATATAGAAGAAGTGAGGGGAGAACGACTCACCCGGGAAGCCGACGAAGGTCCCAGGTTCCAGAGGCGAGACGAATTCCCGGAAGAGAGAAGTTTTACTATGTCCAACAACGGTTTTCATAACGGATCATCCCGCTCCCACAATCTGCGCTCGCTGTTCAGCATGTTTTCGAGCGACCTGGCGATCGACCTGGGGACGGCCAACACATTGGTGTATGCGCGCGGCAAAGGCATCGTGGTAAACGAGCCTTCGATTGTCGCCCTGAATAAGAACACCAACGAAGTCGAGGCCGTTGGCAAAGAAGCGAAAGAGATGTTGGGGCGCACGCCCGGCAATATCGTCGCCATCAAGCCGATGAAAGACGGTGTAATCGCCGACTTCAAAGTTACCGAGAAGATGTTGAACTACTTCATCCAGAAGGCGCACAACCGGAAGATGCTGGTGCATCCGCGGATCGTGATTGGGGTGCCGTCGGAAATCACGCAGGTGGAAAAACGCGCAGTCATGGACTCGGCGTATCGCGCGAAGGCGAGTGAAGTGCATCTGGTGGAGCAGGCGATGGTGGCTGCGATTGGCGCGGGTTTGCCGATCACAGAGCCGAGCGGGAATATGGTGGTCGACATCGGCGGTGGCACGACAGACATCGCGGTGATTTCTTTGAGTGGCATCGTCTATTCGCGTTCGGTGCGCATGGCGGGCAATCAGATGGACGAAGCCATCATGAACTACCTCAAACGGAAATATAACCTGCTGGTCGGCGAGCGCACGGCGGAGCAGATCAAGATGGAAATTGGGTCGGCGTATCCTCTCGATAAACCGCTGACCATGGAAATTAAAGGGCGCAACCTGATCGAAGGCGTGCCCAAGACGATTACGGTCGACGATAGCGAGATTCGTGAATCTTTGAGCGAATGCGTATCGACCATCATGAATGCGATCCGGGTCGCGCTGGAACGTACGCCGCCGGAGCTTTCCGCCGATATCAGCGACCGCGGCATTGTGCTGACCGGGGGAGGAGCGCTGATCAAGAATCTAGACAAGCGGATTCGCGAGGAAACGGGATTGCCGGTCTCGATTGCGGACGATCCTTTGTGCAGCGTGGTGCTCGGCACGGGCAAGATGCTCTCGGACTTCAAGCTGTTACGCAAAATCTCGATCGAATAAGCGGGGCGGTCAGAGCAGGGACTTCGCTTTCGCTCGGGAATGGCAATTCTGGACGGGACCAATTTCTGGTGCAACTGCAATTACCGAGCAACGATAACTTCTGGTACAACCACAATTTCTGCCGGGACGACATCTCAGGCGTGACGAGTTGACTGACAACTGAAAGCTGAGAACTGAGTGCTGTTATGGAATCCGTCCTCGGACGCTACCGCAATCTGATCGTGCTGGTGGGCGTGTTATTTGCGCAGATTCTGGGCCTGGCGATACAGGTCAAACGGACATCGGACAATGAGCCGACGCGACTGATCCGGATCTGGGCGGTGGGTTCGGTGAGCCCATTTGAAAAGGTATTGGCGTGGGCGCAGACTTCCACCGGCAACCTCTGGCACAATTATTTCTACTTGCGCGGCGTTCGAGCCGAGAACCGCAGCCTTAAAGCGCAGATTGAACGCATGAGCCTGGAGCAAGTGCGGATGAGTCAGGACGCGGACCAGGCGCGCCGTCTTCAGGCATTGCTGGCTTTCAAGGAACAATTTATATCGCAGACTGTGGCCGCACAAGTGATTGGGTCGAGCGGCAGCGAGCAATCGCGTTCCGTCTTCATCGACCAGGGTGAAAAAAACGGAATCAAGACGGATATGGCGGTGATCACGGCGGACGGCGTTGTGGGCAAGGTGTTGCGCGTCTACCGCTCGACGTCGGAAGTGCTTTTGATCAACGACCAGACGAGTGGAGTGGGAGCGCTGCTGGAGAAGACACGGCTGCAAGGTATTTTGCGCGGCACTCCGTCGGGCGAAGTGGTTCTGGAAAAAGTGATGAGCGATGAAACGGTGCCTGCGGGAGAGCAGGTGCTGACGAGTGGCGGGGATGGCATCTTTCCCAAGGGACTATTGGTGGGAGCGGTAACGAAGGTCTCGCCGGGAAGCGAACTTTTTCTGAATATCCATGTGCGTCCCGCGGCCGATTTGAGCAAACTGGAAGAAGTGCTGGTAGTAACGAAGATTGATGAACGACAGGCTGAACCTGACCAAACAAACGCGGCACGAGCGGTGGACATCTTAGCTGAACGTCTGCCGGGGGTTCCGTCGAAACCGGAAGTTGCGGCGCCCGGGGCCGCGCAGGGAAGCGCCGCGTCGGAACCGGGCGCAAAGGCGAACGCAGCCAAGGCGGCAGGTTCCGAGGCCAGTAGTTCTACAACGGTTGTTAAAAAGGCGCCGGCATCCGGGCCGTTGCCAACCGGTTCATCGCCTGCAAAGTCGTCGACTGGTAGTCCAGTTGGTTCAGCGACGAATTCTATTAAAGCTTCAGGGACAAATTCCGGTTCGCCTGGCAGCGCTAAGCCTGGTGGGGCGACCGCTCCAGTGAAAGCTCCTGCCAAGCCGGCGAAGCCCGCGAGTCAACCGCAAACGCAACCCGTCCAGGACAGTCCCCAATAACGTGGCCATCACTTACACATCGGGAGAGCAGGTTGAGGTATATCGTTTCAGCATTCCGGCGACGGTGCTGATTCCGCTGGCTGCCGTGTTTTTGCAGGCGTGGCTACCGCTGCGATTTCCCTTCTTTACGATTTTCGATCTGCCGCTTCTGGTCACGATTGGGTTCGCGACGGCGCGGCGTAGCCCGTTGGCCGGTCTGCTCACGGGAGGATTGATCGGCATTTTGCAAGACGCGCTGACCCATCAACCGATTGGCCTATACGGAATTTCGAAAACGGTGGTGGGATTCGGCGCGTCTTCGTTGGGAATCAAGCTGGATGTGGAAAACGCCGGTGCCCGTTTTTTGCTAACAATTGTCTTCTATGTGATTCACGAGGTGGTCTACTTCATGATTGCACGCGGTCTGGTTGGACTGCACATGGCCTGGAGTTGGCCGCATGAGCTGCTATCGGGCGTGGCGAATGCGCTGTTGGGTGTTCTCGTTTTCATGCTGCTGGACCGAGTCAAGCAGCGCACTTAGTTGGTAGTGGTGCAGTTTCAAAACTGCCGTCCTCTGCGGCTAAGAGCCGCGATGAAAATAGAATGCTTTCGGCAGGGCTGAAGCCGTGCCCCTTCAAAACGATTCAAACTACAGCACCACCACCTAGTTCCGGCTCTTGATCTTCATCGCCGCCCTCCGAGCAGACCTCATATCGATATTGCGATGGCATAGGCAATGGCGGCTGAGGCTAGCGTCGCGATAAGATTGACGAATTGATTGCTGATCCAACCGCGTCGTTGCAAGGTGGCGCCCAGCAAGCTGTCGAAGAGCATTCCGACGAATCCGGCGGCGACGGGAATCCATAGTTGTCTCGTAGAAATGATGCCGCCCAACGCGCCGACCGCGGCGATCGTTAGTCCGGCCGCCGCGCCGGCCAAGCTGCCGGGAATCGTGATGCCGCCGTCGGTGCCAGCGGGAACCGGTTTCCAGGTGGTAATCAGGCGGGCGTTCGATCGCAGGACTTCACCGATTTCACTGGCGACGGTGTCGACCGCCGCTTCGGACAGCGCGGCGATGGCCGCAAACAGCCAGGCGGGGTTTCCGGTTGTGCCGAAGAAAACGGAGCCGAGGGCCGCGGCCACTAAGTTCGCGAGTACCTGCCACGCGCTTCGACCTTCCCGGCGTTCGGCGACTCCAAGTGCCAGCTTTCGTCGATGTCCTAAACGAGTCGAAAGCCAAGTCATGACAAAGAGCGCGACCAGCGCGGCGAAGGCAACGGGGCCTGCGCCAGCGAACAACAGAAAACAGGAAAAGCCGCCGGCCACGGCTCCCGAACCATTCACTCCGCGCAGCACGCGCGCGAGCACGGCGAAGCCCAGCGTCACGCCGGCGGCGATCGCCAGCCGCTCCGGAGATGAAGCCCATGCGTGGCTTAGAAAAGAAGTCAGCATCGCTGCGGGTGAGCTCTCAGTAGAATCTCACGAAGGCGAGATCCCGCGAGATCCGAATGATCACGAACTGAGAACCAACGTTGTATGAACAGCGACGGCGTGACCTTGTACGCCACGCTGTCCGCTAGGGTCGCTGCCATCAGGCCGTGAGGGGAGTTCGGAGGCAACGAAGGAATAATAATAATAATGAAGATTGAACAAACGGCGCAGGCTTGCGGGTCACAACAGCGTGGTCTGTGGGCGAATTCAGGGCACCCGTCCCGAAGACTGCGAGCGTCGGTGACTACCAGGTTAGCGCCCAAAAAACCGGGCGCGAACCCTGGGTACGAGGCACCCGGCCAGTCTACTGTTTGTCGTAAACCGCAACCGATTGCAGCGGCTTTCCGTTCGCGTCCGTGCCTTTTGAAGTCAGCATCACCGTTTTTCAATCGTGAGAAACCGTGGCGGAGGTGGTGCCGACAATTTTGTCTCCCTTTTTGAAAGTGGCTGAAGTCATGTGCGACGGCGACCGCGAAAATCGAGGATCTAATCGAGGATCTAATCAAGGAACTAACCAAGGAACTACGCTTCATGAATCTTCTCGTTGTTGAGACCGTGAGATGGAATTCCTGGCAAAGGCAACCGCAGCGAGGCCTAGTCCTCATCGGCGACGTGCGTCAAGCGAGCGAATGAATGGGCAGTGGTAGCAGGTTAATGAGTGCTATGGCCTGTTGGCGACAAAATAGCGCGACGGAACCTAAGAAGCACGCCGGTAACTCCCTTCTGACGTGACAGTCGCGTATGCTGTCCTCATTCCGTTTGATGACCATGAAGGGCTGTCGTTGAACCGGGCGTTGGGATGCGGACATTCTGGAAAATTCTCGCAACTGTCCTGTTTGTGACGGCGTTCACGTCTTTTCTCATTGCTCTCTCGATGTTTTGGTGGCCGGACATGCCGTCCTCACCACGGCCCTCCGAAGGCCGAGTCTATCCCCTTAATAATCACGGCCATTACACATACATGAATGGCCGGGAATATTTGCTGAGCTGGGTACTGGATGATGTGAGTTTTGTGGGCATGGCCGGATTTGCGACAATTTGTTTTTTCGTGGACCCGTTTAACTTCAAACGCCGCTTGCGCCCGCTGCGTCCGCCGCCCCCGTGGTCGTGATTTTGCCGACCTGCCCGGGCGAAATTCTCAGTTAACGCAATCGCCTGATTTCGACAGATGGAGCTTACTCCTGCGGGCCCACCAGCACCAAGCCACTGATTGCCGTCCAACAGTCTGCACGTTATTGTGATTCCATGCTGACGGCAAGCTGTCTCGTGCTCCGACATGGCGTGGAACCGCCCCTCTTCACTCTGGCCTACTTTGTTGTAATCCTTATCGTGGTTATCGGGTTTATTCTGTGGGACCGACGGTATCGAAGAGCATGGCAACAATTCCGCGCAAGAAACTGGCCAGCGGTTGCGGGCAAATTCGACAAGGGTGAAATCGTCACGATGCGGAAGGCGAAATCCCATACCATTAGTGGATATCAGGTATGGATTGGCTATAGCTGTGAAGGTAACCGGGAAGAGACTGGGTTCTATACGCTGCCCTTTTCTGGCGAGTTTCCCACCGAAGAAGAAGCAGAAAAGAGCCGTAAGTCGCTCGCCCATAAGAGCGTAATTGTGCGTGTGTCTCCACGGCATCCGAAACACTCGTGCATTTTGGATAACGATGTGAGACCGCTGGCTGCGAGCCGCGAGGACATGAATATCAAGCGGTTGCAATGATGATTGTCGAGATATCCCGATTACACTCAAAATCCTCGAATCGGCGTCGGAACCGTGAAACCTGGCCGCCACGTCCGCGAGGTCAGGCTCAAACTGATACAACTGACGACTAATAACTGACGACTGATCGTCCGTGTTCCGCGTTCGATAACACTACATTCGGTATCGTGTAGGGCTCGACCGCGTCAGGTAGTGCTTGGCCTTTGGATTCTGGCGGTAATCTGGCCGCGCAACGATGCCTCATTTACGCTACACTTCTGTACGCTCGGCGGGGTTTGGGCATCTGAAATAGGCGAGGGAAGTGGCTCGCAGCAAATTTGGGGTGAAGCAATGGCAGCTTCTGTCTGGTCTGGATATCTAACGTTTGGCCTAATCTCGATGCCGGTGCGCTTGTTTTCCGGGGCGCGCAGCAGCGGAATTTCGTTCAACCAGTTGCATCGCACCGACCACCATCGGGTGAAGCAGCAATTGATTTGTCCGGTGGACAACCAGGTGCTGGAGCGCAGCGATATCGTCAAGGGATTCGAGTATCGCAAGGGCGAGTACGTCATCATCGATCCGGAAGAGATCAAGAAGATCGAACCGAAGACGGCGAAAACCATGGAGATTCTGGAATTCGTGAAGTCGAGCGAAGTGGATCCCGTCTATTTCGAATCGTCGTATTACATGATGCCGGAGGAAGCGGGACGGCGTCCCTATGCGCTACTGACGAAGGCTCTGGAAGAGAGTGAGTACGTTGCTATTGCGAAGCTCACGATGCATAACCGGGAGTACACGGTGTTCCTGCGGCCGCACAAGGGCGGCATGATGTTGCATACGATGTATTACGCGGAAGAAGTTCGCGAAGTGGAGTCTTTCGGCGCGCCCGACGTGGAAATCAAGGAAGCCGAGATCAAGGTGGCGCACCAGTTGATTGAAGCGCTGGCGGACGAGTGGGATCCGGAAAAATATCACGACACATTTCAGGAAAATCTGAAGAAACTGATCGAAACGAAGCTGGAGGGCGGAGAGGTGCAGGCCGTCGAACAGCCGAAGAAGATCGCTCCAGTGGTTGATCTGATGGCGGCGTTGAAGGAGAGTTTGGCGCAGACGAAGAAGCCGTCCGCATCGGAAAAAGTGACGGAAATGCCGTCCAAGGGTCAGACGAAGGCGCGTCGCGGGCGAGGGTAAGCGAGAGGCAAGGGCAGATTCAGTTCGATGATAGAGGCGGCAAGCGTATTTGCGGGCACCGGTTGCGTCCGGCAACCAAAGAAGGCTCGAAGCGCTTCTCACTAACCGGGATCGAGATGAGCGGGCGATTTCAAAACTGGGTAGTTTGGACTACGCGAGGCGCAGCGGCTGAAGCCGCGACTTGTTAGGAGCGTTTGCGGCACGGCTAAAGCCGTGCCCTTTCAAATCAAATCTCGCGCGATTTCCCCTCCCGACCCAGTTCCCGATACAATATCGGATTCCGCGTAAGACAAATTTTTCAATGGAGTCTGAATGAAGCGGTTTCTCTGGCTGGGGTTCGTGCTGTGCGTTTATCTGATCTGCACGGGGTGTGGCGAGACGTTTCGCCCGATTATTATTCCGAATCCTCCGACGTTTCCGAATCCGGCGGCATCGCACAGCGTGTTGTCGATCAACGACAATGGCGACATCGTAGCGGGCAGCGGGATGAGCATCGATGTGTCCGGCGATACCGACGTCAGCAATGCCAACGTGAATATCCATCCGGTACATGCGGTGCAGCAGACGGCTAGCCAGGTTTTGGTGGTAAATCAAGCGGTGAACGGACTTGGCATTGCGACCACAAGCTGTCTCGTGCAAGATGGGGCGTTTACCTATAACGTGTGTCCTTCGCTTTTCAAGCTGAGCTTTAACGGCGAGAGTATCGCCAACACCACGGCGATTACGTTGCCAATCTACGCGGGCGCGAATTTCGTGGCTTCGGCCCCATCCGACACGCTGGCCTACGTGACACTACCGACCTACCCGCCGGATCCTACCGTTCCCTCGACCATTCTGCCGTCGGTGGGAGTAGTGAATACACTGAGCAACAATCTGGTCTATACGATTCCGGTGGGCGCGAACCCGTACGCTCTCGCGGTCACGCCCGACAAGACGAAGCTCTACGTGGCCAACGAGGGGGATAGCACGATCAGCGGTTTTAACACGAGCGATCGTTCTTCGCGCGCGGGATCTCCGACGCTGACTTCTTCCGCTCCTATATGGATGGTCGCGCGGAACGACAACCAGGCGGTCTATGTGCTGGAGCAGAACGGACATTTGGCGTGGCTCAATACAACGTCTACGGCTGGCCCCGACACCTTTACGGAGACGACGAATCCGTTTATCAGCGTTCCGGGCGCAATCACGATGACCTACGATCCGAATCTGCAACGGCTTTATATTCCGGGTGGAACGCAGATGGTGATTGTCGATATCTCGCAGTCGCCGCCGCAAATCATCGCGACGATTCCGACGCCCGGTATTGTGAGTAATCCGGCGGTTACAGCGAATGCCGTGGCCGTCGCAGCGCTGCCGGACGGCAGTCGCGCGTATGTAGCCTCGATACCGAACGGCGGCGCGCAGCCGACCGTAGTAAGTATTTCGGCGGTGGGGGGAGATGGCACAACGGCGACCTACACCTATTCTCTGACGAGCGGGCACATCCCGACGTCGGGATTGACTGTAGTTGTATCGGGGATTGCTTCGCCGAACGATGCTTTCAACGGAACTTATCTCGTCAATGCGACGACAGGCACATCATGTATTGCTCCACAGACCTGCACATTCCAAACTGCGAATGCGACGATGTTGGCGTCGACCCCGGTAACGGGCACAGCGACGAGCACCATTGCCAATATTTTTCCGCAGGTCACGGTGGTGGACGTGAAGTCAAGCACGGTCGTGAGCAATATCGCGATTCCCGGTTTTCCGGACGCGACTACTCCGACGCTGTCAGGCGGCCAGGCCGACCCATATTACGTTCCGATCTGCACGACCACGCGTTTTCGCTTCATGATGGCCGCTGGTGGGGATAGCAGCCGGGCGTATTTTTCCAGCTGCGATGCGGGGAATGTGAACATCATCGATACCGCGACGGAAAGCTATATCGAAAACATGTTGGCACCGGTTGGTGCGGGAGCGCCGATTCCTCCGAGTGAAGTGAATCCGCCGCAGAATCCGGTTTTCCTGCTGGCGGGGCCTTAGAGGACGGCGTCTAGAATCCGACGAAGACGGGTTCGGGTTCGAGCAGGATGCCCCATGCTTCCTGCACGCGAAGCTGGATCTCATTCTTCAGGGCAAGTATATCGGTGGCTTTCGCATCGCCGCGATTGACGAGTGCGAGCGCATGTTTATGGGAAATCCCAGCAGGTCCGGCGGCGGAGTATCCCTTGCTGAACCCCGAGTGTTCGACGAGCCAGGCGGCGGAGACTTTTCGTTGCGTGGCGAGTGCGGGATAACTGGGAATCTCGAGTCCTTTGGAATCGGCACGAGCGGCCAGTTCGCTGAATTGCTCTGCGCCGAGCACGGGATTCTTGAAGAACGAACCGACGCTGCGAGAGTCTGCGTCATCTCGGTCTCCGTGCGCGGGTAGAATCAGCATTCCTTTGGCGCGGCGGATCGCGAGGACTGCCTCGCGCGTTTCGGCGAGGGTTGGCTTAGTCTTTGCGCCGCCAGGTGCGGAGAGCCGGTCGGCAAAATGCTTTTGCAAGTCGGCATATTTCAGATTGGGCATGCCTGCCCGCTTGAGGCGGTAGTTCACCCGCAAAATGATGTAACGTCCGCGCTCTGAGCTGTTAAAGATGCTCGATCGATAGTGGAATCCGCAGGCGGGTCGGGGCAAAACGACGATGCGATCTTGTTTCAGGTCAAAGGCGCGAACGGATTCGATCGTGTCGGAAACCTCCTGACCGTAGGCGCCGACATTCTGAACGGGAGTGCCTCCAACGCTTCCGGGAATGCCGCTCAAGCACTCGATTCCGGCACAATTGTGTACAACAGCTTGCGCGACAAAGTCGTCCCAGGTCACGCCAGCGCCCACGCTAAAGAGGACTGCGTTGCTTGCGGCGTCTTTCGCCTTTGGAGTTGTGATGCCGCCAATCGCGATTTTGAGAGCCAGCCCGGGCCACCCGGAATCGGCAATCACAAGGTTGCTTCCGCCGCCGAGGACAAAAAGAGGGAGGGTGTGGTCCCGGGCAAAGTGTGCAGCCTCGCGAACTTCGTCCTCTCGCTTGATTTCGGCAAAATAGCGCGCCGCGCCTCCGACTCGTAAAGTCGTGAGTGGTGCGAGCGGAACGTTTTCTTGCATCGTCATAACGCAGATTTGGCTCTATATTGGATTGAGCATCTCACGTTCAGCGTGTGTGGGCATATGAGAACGTGGTTACGCTGCGTTTGCGGCAAGGTGCGGATCGCTGGTGTCGCTGCGGATGAGAAATTAACGAAGTAAAGAGTTTGATTACAGGAGAGTCCATGTATCCAGAAATAATGGTAATTCCGATGCGCGAAGAACTGACGCGTTTGGGAATCGAAGAGTTACGGAATGCAGCCGATGTCGACCGTTTTGTGGAGAAGGAATCCGGCCCCACCATGCTGATCGTGAATTCTATTTGCGGATGCGCTGCGGGGCGGATGCGTCCCGCCGTTCGTCTGGCGCTGCAGAATGCGACCAAGCCCGCGAAGATTGCGACCGTCTTTGCGGGACAGGACATCGAAGCGACGGCCCGCGCTCGGGCGCATTTTGCAGGGTATCCCCCATCGTCGCCATCGATTGCCATTCTGCGGGACGGCAAAGTTGTTTACATGATGCATCGTCATCAGATTGAGACGCGGGATGCGGCTGCCATCGCGGCCGACCTGAAATCCGCTTTCGATCAACATTGCGTGGCCGTCGCCGCGCAGTAGCGGTGTGGGACCGGGTTCTGCTGCGGGTGGACGCGCGAGTTCGGTCCTCGAGCCTGCACACCTTCCTGTGTTTGTGATCTAATGCGCTTCGTACTATTCCCACCGAGAAAAGACTATGAAGCGATTTCTATTGGTTGTTGTTAGCTTGTGGCTTGCGACCTGTGCCGCATGGGCGGCCGAGTCGTGGAGCGCGCCTTCGACACAAATCGACGCTGTCTATCCTCAAGTCGAAGCGCTTTATCTGGACCTGCACCGGAATCCAGAGCTTTCTTATCACGAAGAAAAGACTGCGGCCAAAATTGCGGATGAGTTGCGCAAACTGGGATACGAAGTTACGACCGGAGTTGGCGGGACGGGCGTCGTCGGTATCTTCAAGAACGGATCTGGCCCGGTTGTGATGTTGCGCGCGGAGCTCGATGCCTTACCTGTGCTGGAGAAAACTGGCCTGGCCTATGCCAGCCATGTTACGACGCATGATGACCGCGGTGTCGAAGTTCCGGTCATGCACGCCTGCGGGCACGACTTGCATATGGCGATTGGGGTGGGAACGGCTGCGTTGCTGGTACAGAATAAAGACCGTTGGCGCGGAACGTTTATCTTTGTAGGTCAGCCTGCGGAAGAACGGATTGGCGGCGCCAAGGCGATGATCAGAGACGGATTGTTCACTCGCTTTCCGAAACCCGACTTCGCCTTCGCGGTGCATGACAGCAACGGACTGGCCGCGGGGCAAGTCAGCTTTACTCCCGGCTTCAGCGCGTCGAATTCCGATTCGGTGAATGTGACGGTATATGGCGTTGGCGGACACGGCGCGGCGCCGCAAGAGACGGTTGATCCCATCGTGATTGCGGCGCGAACGATCGTCAGTTGGCAGACGATTGTGTCGCGCGAAATTAATCCGCAGGATCCGGCGGTGATTACGGTAGGTTCCATTCATGGGGGAACGAAGAACAATATCATTCCCGACGAAGTGGTGATGCAGTTGACGGTGCGATCCTACAAGGATGAGGTGCGGAAGCAGTTGCTGGCGGCGATCGAGCGTGTTGCGGATGGGGAAAGTGCGGCTGGGGGCGCGCCGAAAAAACCGCTAATCGAAATCGTGGACGGCACTCGATCGGTGTATAACGATCCGCAAACCACCAACCGGATCGCGGAGCGACTCAAACAAGTGATGGGGGATTCGAACGTCGTACCGGGGCAGCCATTTATGGCAAGCGACGATTTTTCAGAATATCGTTCTGGTGGAATTCCGAGCGTCATGCTGGAATTGGGAGCGGTCAACCCCGAGACCTATGCGGAAGCCAAGAAAAGCGGCAAAGCGCTGCCGGGTCCGCACTCGCCATATTTCGCGCCCGACCGGGAGCCGAGTCTGAAGACTGGCATGGAAGTCGAGATGGCGGCGATTCTCGAATTGATGCACAAGAACTAGTCGTTGAAATTTCACTGCCGCCGTTGCTCGAAGCAGCGTGCGATCTAGTGCGAGATTTTAGCAGTCGTTTTGATCCAGAATGGGTATTGCCTTCTCCCCATTTTCTTCTTCCGTCACAAATCAAGGTAAGCGTCATCACATCCCTCATGGCTGAGAGTTGGGCATGATAGCGATAATTTCCGCTGCTGGGTGCGCCGATTGCGTAAGAGAGCGGACGGCGACAACCGGGCAGTGCCGAGAAGGTTCGAGCTAATCCTAATGGGGGAATAGGCGGATGACTCCGGAAGACCAGTTAATCGAGGCGGCGAGACATGATCAGGCTGAGTCGCTCACTCTCGAGCAAAGCCAAACCCTTTATCGCGCGGTCGCCAAAGTGGTCATCCTGGGCGCAGAAAAAGGGGTCACGATCACGAAAATGATCGAATTGCTCAAGTCGGGCTTGACGGTTGCCGAGTTGCTCGAATACCTGAGATGTAAGACGGGAGGCACAGCCTGACGCAGGACGCGGGGTGGAGAAGCGCGGATCAGAAGGGAAGAGTTCGAGACGAGAAGTCCGACCGGCGCTAACCGCAGAGGTAGACCCACCAAGTCTTACGAATCGTGTCGAAGCCAGTATTTTTCGGCGTCTAGAAGGTCGAGCGTTTGCCGACCGGGCTGCGATTGAGTAATCTCTATCGATGTCATCTTGCCAAGAAATCAAGAATTACGGGAGTTTTCTTCTGAAGCATTCTGGCCAAATGTTCTCCGTCCCTTTCTCGCTGCGCTCTCTGCTTTGTTTCGGAGCGATCGGCTTTGCTTCGATTACGCTCGCGTGGAGCCAGGATACAACTAAGCCGCAGACTGTGCCTCCAGCCGGTGCACCGACTGGACAAGCTCCGGAGACGCCGCCTCCGACGACGTTGGAGAAAGTATCAGGGGCCGCCTTGTACAATCTCTTGCAGGAGAAATCCATAGTTTTTCCGGACATTGCATTGAGCACCGAGCGGTTGTCGACGGGGGAAAAGTTCCAGCTGTTTGTGGACAACAGCGTGTCGGTGCATACCATCACGTGGGCGATGTTGGGATCGGCGGTCGGGCAGGCGGACGAGTCGCCGACCGGATTTGGCGAGGGGTGGGACGGGTATGCCAAGCGCTTTGGTTCGTCCATGGGGCGTCAGGCGTCGAGCGAATTTTTTGGAACATTTGTGCTGGCCTCGGCCCTGCATGAGGATCCGCGGTTCTATGCGGAGGTGAATCCTACCTTCAAGCACGCAGTAAAGTATTCTGTGCAACGCGTTTTTGTGATCCGCAACGATAACGGACGTGACGTGATGAACTGGTCGGGACTGCTTGGTCCGGCGATGAGCGAAGGACTGGCGAACGTCTACTGGCCGGAACAGAATCGGACGGCGGGAGACACTTTTTTCCGCTACGGTTTGGATTTGGCAACGCGCGCGGGAGGAAACATGCTCCGCGAATACTGGCCCGTGTTTTACGGGAAAATACGGCATGCTCCACGACCCGGAGCCGACCACAATTGAGAGGCGACGGCGGGGAGTGCTGGAAAATCGGCGGCGTTCGTCGCCGGGACGCGCATCCAAGTTAAAAACAAACTGAGTACACTTGGGTAGGACTTGGCTGGAGCTCTTCGCACAATACAGCTCCACGGTGACTTCTGCTCTAACAAAATGGGAGATTGAGAATTGAGCAATCGGATACTGGCATTCGTTATTTTTTTTGGAGTCATGGCATCGGCTCAGGGTCGACCGGCTTTCAATCGTTTCACGTATAACGGCGGGATCGGACTCGGCATTGGTAAGGACGATGTTGCGAGCTATGTTGGCAACTCGTTCAATGGCGTGGCGGGAGCGGGGTTCAATTTCAGTCGTTTGTTTGGGGTGGATGCGGAATACATGTATTACGACCTCAATTTCCGGCCGGGTGTGAAGCAGTCTCAAAGCTTGACCGACCAAAGTGGAAATATGCAGTCGATCAGCGTAGACGGAATTGTTACGGTGCCGAGGCATTTGGGGAAGTTAGGTGCGTATGGAATTTTCGGGCTTGGTTTTTATCGTCGCAGTGTTTCAGTTCCGAGTCGAGTTTTAGGGCCGGGTACCTTATATCAACCGGCTTGGCGATGGTGGGACATTCAGCGGGATATCTTCGGTAATCCGATTGTTGGTCAAACCATGTCGTCGAACACTAAAGATGCGGGCGGATTCAATTTCGGTGGGGGAATCAACTACCGCCTCAACCATCTTCACGACTCGAGAGTTTACCTGGAATACCGTTATCATCGCGCGTACCAGAGCGACGGCAAGACGATTGTGATGCCAATCACGGTGGGGCTCCGCTGGTAGAGATCTGAAGCGCTGATTGGAATTGTGAAGAAGCGAGGCCCGATTGCGAAATCGGGTCTTTGCCTTTGCATCGTCGCGTCGCATTACCGTCGGGTTACCTGGAACTGGGGCGGCAGTTCTCTAAAGTCTTATTCCCTCGAAGTCGATAAGCCAAGCAGGCGTGGATAACAAAGCTAAGGTTCCGCGCGAGGAATGAGACTGTTCTCATGAGCATACGTGCGCTGATTGTGGACGATTCTTCTGTAATGCGGAAAATTGTGGAGCGCTCGCTCCGCCAGGCCGGATTGGACCTTAGCAAAGTATCGGAAGCGGGGAACGGCGCGGAGGCGCTGGCTGTGCTGGCCGACACTCAGGTCGATCTGATTTTGTGCGACATTAACATGCCAGTGATGGACGGGCTGGAATTCAACAAACAGCTTCCCGGCGTGCCGAATGCGAAAGATGTGCCCGTAGTGATGATTACGACCGAGGGCAGCGAGTCTCATGTGGTCCAGGCACTGTCCTGCGGCGCTCGCGGATACATTCGGAAGCCGTTCACCCCCGACCAGGTAAAGGAGCACGTGGTTCCCGTCCTCGGAGGCAAGATATGAACTCGACGCACGTTGTGCATGCCGCGTCTGAGAATCACGCAGGCTGGTTGCCTCTTCTGGAAATTTCGATTCGAGAAGTCTTCGAACTGATGCTGAGTTCTCAACTCGGCAAGGTGGAGGCAATTGATCACTCCAACATGAATGTTACGGCGATGGTTGGTTTGGCGGGACAGTTGTGTGGAGTTTTGAGTGTCCGGTGCAATGGCAAGGCGGCGGCGCTGATGACCTCGAAGATGCTGGGAGTCGATGTGGACAAGGTCGGCGCCGAGATGTCGGACGCGCTGGGAGAGGTGTGTAATATGGTGGCCGGCAACTTTAAGAACAAGATTTCCGGGCTTGCCGAAGGCTGCCTCTTGTCGCCTCCGACAGTCATTGTCGGAGACGATTATTGTCTGTATTCCCAGGCGGACGAACCTGGCCTGCAGGTTGACTTACTGTTTGAAGAAATGCCGATGACGGTTTCGCTTCAGATTCAGGGTTAGCTCGATCAGGGAACGATCTGTTTGGGAAGTCGCGATCGCCGCGCCCTCGGTAAACCCAGAAGGAGCTTGTGTCAGGTGAAAGGGGATGCCAGTTCTCGAATCTGGTAGGGATCCCTCGCTGCGCTCGGGAAGACAAGTTGGGCATTAGGGGCGAAGTTCCCGACCATTGCCATCAGTTGTGAATTAAAGTCTGGGCGGAACCGAGGATGGTGGCAACCGTGGTATGGATTTCTTCCACCGCTTCATCCAACTCAAAAGTAAAGCGCACCAGGTCGACCGCGTCGAGTTCGCGATGCTCGCGCGCTAAGATCGCCCACGCGGGGTCGGCAATCAGGTCGACTTTCTGTCGTTCGTAGTATCCGTAGCCTAAGCCTCGCATGCGGCAGAGCAGGTCGCTGAGATGGACGAGAGCGGCGAGCGGCTGCATTGTCTGGTCCGGTTCGACGGAGTGATGGTGAGCAACAACTTCTTTGATATCGTCTGCCAGGTTCCATTTTTCAGCGAGCGCGTAGCCCGTGTCGGAGTGGGTAAATCCCAAGAGGGCAAATTCCGCTTCGTCCAGCGGTATCTCCTCGCGGCAAGCGTGTTCCATAACCTTTTCGAACTCGCCGGAGAAGACGAGGCAATTCACCACAAACCCGATGTCGTGGAGGAGTCCAGCCATATACGCCTTTTCGTCGTCGGACGCGGAAAGTTTTTCGCTGAATTTCCGGCATACCATGGCACAACCGAGGGAGTGTGTCCAAAACACGGCAGGATCGAGGGGCCAGTTTCGCGCGGGAAACGCCTGGCCCAGACAGCAGGTGAGCAGGATGGTTTCGACCCGGCGCAATCCGAGGCTGAGGATGGCCGATTTGATCGATTTTGGAGGCTGTGCCAAGCCAAACAGAGGAGAGGCGGCCATGCGCAGGCACTGTGCGGCGATGGTGGTGTCATAGGAGACCAGGCGTACGACCTCATCCAGTTTCACTTCTTCCACCGAGTGGCTCAGCATCTTTAACAGAGGCAGAAACACGGTGGGGATGGCGGGCATGGTTTCAATCTGTTGCACACGGTCGTGAATCTTCGCATTGATGTAGGGGTTCATAGTTTTCCGCTGCTCAGGGACGGCTTCCAGTAGCCAATGCTTCCGGGAAAGTGGATGAGGTGAAACTTGTCATTCAGATTCATCAGCGATTCGGAGGTGCCAAGAAAGAAATATCCGCCAAAATTAAGGTTGGAAAAGAAGTGGTTAATGACTTTTATTTTAGAGGTGGCGTCAAAGTAGATGAGCACGTTGCAGCAGAAGATCAGATCCATGCCCTTCATAAAAAGCATTCTGGAATCGTCCTGCAGATTCAGCCGGCTGAAGGTGATCAGCTTTTTCACTTCGGGACGAACCTGCAGTTTCTTGCTGTCGATGGTCGAGAAATATTTGCGTTTAAAATATTCGCTGGTGGAACGTAACGCATAGTCGCCATAGATTCCGGCCTTGGCGGCTTCGACGGAGCGGTCATTCAAGTCCGTGGCGAGAATTTCGACCGTCCAACCTTTCAGCAGCCGGTCGCTTTCTTCGAGCATATTCATGGCCAGCGTGTAGGACTCTTCTCCAGTGGAACAGCCGGCACTCCAGATACGCAGGCGCTTGGTAAACTGCTTGGTTTTTTCGGCAACAATTTCTGGAAGAATCACCTTGCGCAGGGCATCGAGTTGCGGCTGGCTGCGGAAGAGGCAGGTCTCGCCAATGGTGATTTCATTGAGCAGTTCGCGAAGTTCCGCATCGCGAAAAGGCGCGGCGGTAAGACGGTCCCAATACTCCCGCGGGGTGCGGGCCGCCAGCTGCTTCATGCGGCGTCCACAGCCGTCGGCGAGAAGGTAGAGTTTGTCTTCCGCTTTATAGATTCCAGAAACTTTGTAGATCAAGTCCCGAATCTGGCGGTAGACCGGGTCCATCGCTTCGCTGGTCTTCGTCGAAGGGAGAATCGCCACAGGAGCGAGTTTGGGGGCAGGCGTCATTTTGCGTGAAACTCCAAGGGGGAAGAGTGAGAAGAGTGCTTCGAATCAAGCGCTGCCTGGGGAACGCGGCTCTGCCGTACGCGGCGCGTGATCTCGGGCGCGAGATTCGCCAGCGGATAGGCGGCGTCCGCCAGTCCCGAGGCATGCACGAGACCAGGCATGCCCCAGACCACAGAAGTCGCTTCATCCTGCACGATCACCGTCCCGCCAGCCTCGCGAATGTCCTGGGCTCCGAGCACTCCATCCGCACCCATGCCAGTCATCACCACGGCGAGAACATGCGCGCCGTAGGCGGCGGCCACGGAGCGAAAGAGGACGTCGACGGCGGGGCGGCAGGAGTTTTCCGCTTCGGCTTGATTAAGGGCCAGATGCCAGTTGGCGCCGGAGTGAATCACCGTCATATGAAAGTTCCCGGGCGCGATCCAGGCGTGGGCCGGCGCGAGTATGGCTCCCGCGCGACCCTCTTCGACGGGAATGGAAGAGCGGCCAGCCAGGCGCTCGGCCAGGAGCCGGGTAAAGATCGGGGGCATATGTTGCACGACGACGATGGGAACGGGAAAGTCCGCCGGGATGCCGGGCAAGAGTTCCGCGAGCGCGTTCGGGCCTCCGGTAGAAGTGCCCACGGCAACGATCTCAAAGCGGCTGCTGGAGCGTGGGCGAACGGGCGCGACGGCACGGAGTCCAGCGAGGGGCGAAAGGCGCAGCGGCCTGGCTCCGCATAAGGCCTTGATTTTTGGCAGAAGTTCGGCGCGCACGCGCTCCAGGGCACCGGCAAGGTTACCGGTATTGCTCGGCTTCGTCACATAGTCGGACGCGCCGAGGGCGAGCGCATCGATGGTCGCCGACGCTCCCCGCTCGGTCAGCGTGCTGAACATAATGACGGGCAGCCGGGGATACAGTTTGCGCAGGGCGGCCAGCGTGACCAGGCCATCCATCACGGGCATCTCGACATCAAGGGTGATGAGATCGGGCTTGAGCAGTGGGATTTTTGCCAGCGCGATTCGCCCATCGCTCGCGACGCCGACGACTTCGAGGGCAGGGTCGGCGGATAAGGTTTCGGACAGCAGTTTGCGGATCACCACCGAGTCGTCCACTACGAGGATGCGAATGGGATTCATAATCCGTTGGGAAGACTATTTTGGACGACTGTTTGGAGCAGCGCGATTGCCTTTCCCCAGCCGCCTCAACTCAATCCAATCTTTCATCGGCGCCCGGCGGAAGTCTCATGAATCGGAGAGACTCCGGTCGCCGGCAGCGTCCCTTCAATAACCGCGTTAGTAGCCGCCCGCGCCGGCTTTCGGCGAAAACGATGGGCGCGGGAAAAGTCATCCGGCTCACGGTCGCTCCCGTCCATTCTGAATTGCCCAACCAGTTCGCGAAGCCGGGCGGCCATCTCGACCAGTTGATGCGCCATGGTTTGGGTGGCTGCGGCTTCCTCGGACGTCGTCTCCGCCGCCAGCGCTACGCCCGCAATGTTGTTTGTGATCTCGTCGCTGCCGCCGGCCGCTGCGCTGACGTTGCGCGACATTTCGTTGGTCGTGGCATTCTGCTCTTCGACCGCGGTGGCGATGGTGTTCGAGATGTCGTTGATCTGATTGATGACCCGACTGATGGATGCGATCGCGTCCACGGCGGCCCGCGTATCTGTCTGGATGGTCTCGATCTTGAGGCTGATGTCTTCCGTCGCCCGGGCTGTTTCTTTGGCCAGTTCCTTGACTTCATGGGCCACGACCGCAAAGCCTTTGCCGGCCTCGCCGGCTCGGGCCGCTTCGATGGTCGCGTTCAGGGCGAGCAGATTCGTTTGTTCTGCAATCGAGGTAATCACCTTGATAACCTGGCCAATCTCGGCCGACGACTCCCCCAACTTCGCCACCGTAGCGTTGGTTGATTCAGCGACCTTCACCGCCGAGGTTGCAACCCGGGCGGCTGCGGTCGCATTCTTGGCAATTTCCTGGATGCTTGTACCCATTTCCTCGGCGCCGGCGGCCAGCGTCTGGAGGTGCTGGCCCACCCGTGCGGTGGTCCCGGAAACGACGCCGGTGAGGGCAGAGGTTTGCTTCGAATTCGCGGCGATCTGGGTGCTGCTTTGGGAGAGGTCGCGGCTGGCGGCGCCCACTTGCTCGGTCGCCACCGCCACCGCCTGCATCATGTGTTGCAGCTTGTCGAGAAAAATATTGAACCAGCGAGCCAGTTCACCAATTTCGTCGGTCGCGCCGACCGGAATTCGTTTCGTAAGATCGCCATTTCCTTCAGCGATATCCCGCAAGCGTTCGACCACGTCGTCCAAGCGCTGGAAAATGGAGCGCGACATGGTGACGGAAAGGATGGCGAGCGGCAACAGGCTGGCGAAGGCGATTGCGATAGCGGTCAGGGCGCTATTCCACCAAGCTCGGTTGATTTCGTCGATGTAGACTCCAGTCCCCACCGTCCAGCCCCAGGGAAGAAAAGTCCTGACGTAGGAAACCTTGGCGACAGCTTCAGAGCGCCCCGGCTTTGGCCAAAGATAGTAGACATAGCCTCCGTCGGAGGCTGCTGCCGCCTTGACGAAATCGACAAAGACAGCCTTGCCCGCCGGGTCCCGGAACGAGCTGAGGTCGGTGCCGTCGAGTTCAGGTTTGATGGGATGCATGACCATCGTGGGATGGCCATCATTGATCCAAAAGTAATTGCTTCCGTCATAGCGCATGGTGCGAATGATCGCAATGGCGCGTTGCTGAGCCTCGGCGCGGGAAATCTTCCCCTCAATCTGCAGCTCGTACTCGGCCTCTAGGACCGAGTACGGCACTTCCACCAGGTTCTTCGTTTTTTGCAGTTTTCCCGACAGGAGCGCGCCGTGCTGGTTCTGAATCCAACACCCGGCCACGGTCAGCAATCCGGCGGCTGCCAGTGCGATCATGATCCAGAATTTCGTTTTCAAGTTCATAGGTTTTCAGTGGCTTACCGTCGCACAAGAACCTTCGGCTAAAAGCAACGTGACGGGCGAGATTAAGCGCGCCGTTCTTCCTGGAACCAAGACAGTCCGGCAGCTGTCGCCCTCTTCTGGCAATCGCATCAGGCGCCCGCCTGGGCCGATCTGGCTGCCGGATCGCTGGCCCGAGCGGCGGTTCCGGAATTGGGCTGGTTTCGCCCATCATGGGCAGCGGCTGCGAGCTTGAACTGTTCGACCAGATGGCGGAGCTTGCCGGAAAGCTGGACCAGTTCCTGGGCCTGTTTTTGGGTATCGTTCGCGCCCTGCGAAGTGCTGGCCGCCGCCTCGGCCACGCCCGCAATGTTGCTGGTAATTTCGCCACTGCCCTGGGCGGCTTCCGAGACATTGCGCGACATCTCGTTGGTGGTAGCATTCTGTTCTTCGACGGCGGTTGCGATGGTGCTCGAAATATCGTTGATCTGGTGAATCACTCCGGAGATGGAAGCGATCGCCTCCACCGCTTCTTTCGTGTCGGTCTGGATGGCTTCAATCTTGCGGCTGATGTCTTCGGTGGCTTTGGCGGTTTCTTTGGCCAGTTCCTTGACTTCGTTGGCGACGACGGCAAAACCTTTTCCAGCTTCTCCGGCGCGGGCGGCTTCGATGGTGGCGTTCAGCGCGAGGAGGTTGGTCTGCTGCGCGATGGAGGTAATGAGCTTGATGACCTGTCCGATTTCAGTCGACGAATCGCCCAGCTTCGAAACCGTCGCCGTGGTCGCCTCGACGATGCCCACGGCGGAGGTCGCGAGTTTCGCAGCCTCGGTTGCGTTCTTCGCAATTTCCTGGATACTCGCGCCCATCTGCTCAGACCCGGTCGCGACGGTCTGCAGATTTTGACTGACGTGACTGGCCGCGTTCGATACCACATCGGCCTGGGCGGAGGTTTCGGCGGAGTTTGCGGAAATTTGCTGGCTGGTGGCGGTAAGGTCCTCGCTGGCATGGGAAACATGGGCGGCGGTTTCCGCAATCGCCTGGACGGTACGCCGGAGATTGTTCTTCATCACATTCAGCGCCCAGGTTGCCTCGCCAATCTCGTCTTCGCTTCTAACCGGCAAGTCGGCGAGTGCGAGATTGTTGTCGGCAATTGCGTTTGCCAGGTCCACGGCTGCGGATAAAGGTTTGACCACGAGCTTGCGGACCAGGGCAAACAGCGCTCCCGCCGCGGTGAGCAGGGTGAAGAGACTGATAAGAAAGATGGCGAAGGAATTGGCGCGCGAAGTTTCGACCAGTCCCTGGCTGGAGGCTTTGACGGAAAAAGCGCCGCGCAGATCGCCCGCCTTCATGCCTTCTTTGGTATACCCAAAAGGATCTTTCGTTCCTGCGGGACCGCCGTGGCAGTACAGGCAGTCCGTGGTCAGCCGCACCGGTTGCGCGTAGCGCATTACATCCTCGCCATTTTCCTCCCTGCGTTCCGAGTATTCCTTCAGCCCAGGATTTTTCTGAAAGCTTTCCAAGGCGCGGCGCTCGAAATCGTCGGGCTGATTCTTCAAATTGCGGGGAGTCAGTGACGGTGTGCGGAAGGTCATCTCCTGCGCCTCCGCATACTTCTCAGCAACACTCCAGGCAACAACCACGGGCACCTGCTGCAGGTGCTTGAATTCACTGCCCGGAACCATGACTTCAAGGTTTTCGGAAAACCAGGACTGCGTGGCGTGAGCCATACCGGTGATCTGCCGCACTTTGTCGCGGAAAGCCTCTTCCGCCTGCTGGTTAACCCGCCGCTGCGTGATCCAAAAACTGATGGCCGAGGTGACGAACAGCGTGACAACAATCGTCAATACAATCTTGGCCGTCAGTCGGGTTCTCTTCAGCATCGTTTCCTCGGGGCAATGTTCAGCCCATTTCCATTCGTCCGCAGGCTCGAAGCGGCCGTAAGAATTTCATCGGCGCCAGGCGGAAGGCTCATGAACCGGAAAGGCCGCGTCGCTGTCGCCGTTCCTTCAATAACCGCCTTTAATAACAGCTTTCAATAGCAGCTTTAGGAGCCGGCCCGGGCCGCCTTGCTGCGGACTGCGCCGCCGGTCGCGGCATTGTCTTCCGCACTGATCTTGAACTGCTCGACCAGGTGACGGAGCTGGTTCGAGGTTTCGACCAGTTGCTGTGAGGCTTTTTGGGTGTCGGTCGCGCCCCGGGTTGTGCCCTGCGCCGCCTCGGCGACGCCGCCAATGTTGCTGGTAATCTCGCCACTGCCCTGGGCGGCTTCGGAGACATTGCGCGACATCTCGTTGGTGGTCGCGTTCTGCTCCTCGACCGCGGTGGCGATGGTGCTCGAAATGTCGTTGATCTGGTGAATCACTCCGGAGATGGAAGCAATCGCGTCGACCGCTTCTTTCGTGTCGGTCTGGATGGCTTCAATCTTTCGGCTGATGTCTTCGGTGGCTTTGGCGGTTTCTTTGGCCAGTTCCTTGACTTCGTTGGCGACGACGGCAAAACCTTTTCCAGCTTCTCCGGCGCGGGCGGCTTCGATGGTGGCGTTGAGCGCGAGGAGGTTGGTCTGCTGCGCGATGGAGGTGATGACCTTGATGACCTGTCCGATTTCAGTGGAAGATTCTCCGAGTTTGGAGACGGTGGCAGTGGTGGACTCGGCGACTTTGACGGCGCCGGTCGCGATCTTGGCCGCTTCGGTCGCGTTCTTGGCAATCTCTTTGATGCTCGCGCCCATCTCTTCGGCGCCGGTGGCCACGGTTTGCAGATTCTGGCTGACGGTCTGGGCAGCCTTCGAGACGACGTCAGCCTGGGCGGAAGTTTCCTCAGAGTTGGCGGTAATCTGCTGGCTGGTCGAGTTCAGTTCCTCGCTCGCGCTCGCCACCTGTATGGCACTCTCATTGATGTCCAGAATCATGCGCTTCAGGCTGCCGCTCATTTTGTTGATGGCCACAGTGAGGTCGCCAAGTTCGTCGTGGCTGCGGACTTTGAGATCCTCGCGCGTCAGATCGCCGGCGGCGATGGCCTCCGCCTGAACCAGCACGGACTGCGTTGCTCCGGCAATACCACGGCTCAGGAAAATGGCCACGAAGATGCCGATGCCGAGGGCGGCGAAGGTGGTGACTGATAGCGTAAGGACGAGAGAGCGGTTCGCCGCAGCCAGGGTTTCCTGGTTCTCCTTCAGCAGCCCTTCAAAGCTGTCTGCCATGTCCCCAAGCGATGCCTTGATGGCATCGTTGACGGGGATGGCTTGGTCGGAGAAATCGCTTCCCGCTCTGCCGATGGCATCCCGCTCGCTGCCCGACGCTTGCTCGATGCCCCGGTCCTCGAACTCATGGAGTTTGGGGAGTTGCTTCTTCAGTTCGGCTAGCCGGTCACGATTCGACTGCACCGTCCATCCAGCCTGCAACTGATCCATTTTCGTAATGTCTTTCTCGATTGCATTCCAGGCTTCCCCGAGAAGCCTTTTGCCATCGGTTCTTCTGGTTGTATCGGTCCCGGCCAGCATGGCTTGGCGAGCCTTGCTCGCCGACTGATTCACGTCTCTCTGCAGTTCCCGGATAGTGGTCAGCGTGGGCACTCGAGTAGTGAGTATAAGGTCCTGAATCTGTCTGATGTCGGACGACTTCAAGTAGGTCATCGCAGCGCTGAGGACCATCAAGGCTAGAATCACGCCAAAGCCCAGTCCCAGTTTCTTGCCAAGTGTCAGTTTCATTTTTTTCCCCAGCTTCCCAAGCTCAAGATCGGTAAAACCATGGCCGGAAGACCGTCCCCGGCGCGAACATTGCATTGCTTAGCGGTGGCAAGCCCTGCTATAACCCCGCCGCCGCATCCGCCGCATCCGTCATCTGGCAGGCCTTTTCGATATCCAGCACATGCAGAAGGCGATCTTTCAATTTGTGGACGCCGAGGATCATGCTGCGCACCGAGCCGCGCAGAGTTTCTGGCGGAGATTCGAAACTGTCTTCCTCGACTTCGACGACATCGCCGATTTCGTCGACCAGCAGGCTGACTGCCCCGTCCTCGGAGCGCACCACGACGTTCATGGGACGCGCGCCCGACGTATCCGGAGGCAGGCCGAGGCGCCGCCGCAGATCGACGGCAGTGACGATCTGTCCCCGCAGGTTGATCAGCCCGCTGACCACGGACGGGGCGAGCGGAACCTTGGTCATTTCGAGCGACCGGATCACTTCCTGAACGCCCTTCAATTCCACTCCAAAGAGCAGCTTGTCGAGATAGAAAGTACAAAATTGTGAGCTGTGCGCCATGATTAATTCGCAACCTCCGCTGTTTTGGCCAGAGGAACGGGCCGGACGGCACCGAGGTCGGCGCCGCGCAAGATGGCCGGGATATCGAGCAGTTCCGTGATGCGTTCACCGATGACCACCGAATACAGAACATTCGGCCTCGTGGCCGCCGACTGCACGTCCGCCCGGTCTTCGACAATATCCAGAATCTGGTCGACAACCAGTCCAAACAAACGCCCTTCCTGTTGCAGCACCAGCACCTGAATGGGGCCGGAATCCGCCGCGGGCGGAACCTGCAGCGCGCGCAGCCGGTTGCGGCGCTCTTCCATGACGACATTCAACCGAATCAAGGGCAGGATTTGCCCGCGATATTGGGTCACCCACTGGCTGCCCGACATTTCCACCTGGGTGACGGGAAATTCTTCGAGGCGGGCGAGGGAGCTGAGCGGGATCGCCATGCGCGAGTCGCCGAGGCCGGCAAAGAGCAGAAAGGTGCGCTTGTTCTCCGCCGTCGAGCCCGCCTGCTGCGCCTTCTCGGTCAACTGGCGGTCGCGAGTCTCGGTCACTACGTTTGCCCGCTGGGCCAAGCCCAGCACGTCGAGAATGAGGGCCACGCGGCCATCGCCCATGATGCTCGATCCGGCAAAAGTTTTTACCGTCTTCAGTTGTTTGCGCAAAGGCTTGACCACAATCTCTTCGGTATCGTTGATCTGATCGACCACCAGCCCGAACTGGCGTCCATCCGCTTGCAGAACTACGATGTTGACGGCGGCCCCGGCTGCGGCCTCGCCGGGGGAAGCGGGGTCGTTCGCGAGTTTCAGTTCGCGGCTGAGATAGACGAGGGGAAGAAGACGTCCGCGAAGGCGATGGACGGGCGCGCCATGCACCAGTTCGATGCCGGTCGAAACTTTGTCCGCCTCAATGCGGACGAGTTCGAGCAGGCTCACCTGCGGGATGGCGTAACGGTCGCCGGCGCAGGTCACGACCAGCGCCGGAATGATGGCGAGCGTCAACGGTATCTTCACCCGCACCGTCGTACCCCGGCCGGGCGTGGACTGGATGTCTACGGTACCGCCAATGCGCTCGACATTCGTTTTGACCACGTCCATGCCCACGCCGCGGCCGGAAACATTGGTCACTTTTTCGGCCGTGGAAAAGCCGGGAAGGAAGATCAGATTGAAGACCTCGCGCTCCGGCATGCGCGCCGCCTGTTCGGCGGTAATCAGGGCGCGCTCGACTGCCTTCCTGCGGATGCGGTCGAGATTCAATCCGGCGCCATCGTCGCTGATTTCAATGTTGACTTGCCCACCCTCATGAAAGGCGCGCAGGATCAGGCGTCCGGAGGGATCTTTTCCAGCCTGGGCGCGATCGGCGGGGAGTTCGATGCCATGGTCGACGGAGTTCCGCACGAGATGGGTAAGCGGATCTTTGATGGCCTCGATGATGGTCTTGTCGAGTTCCGTCTCCTTGCCTTCCATCTCGACGCGTACTTGCTTGCCACAGCCAAGCGCCACGTCGCGCACCGTGCGGGGAAACTGGTTCCAGATATTGCCGATCGGCTGCATGCGGGTCTTCATCACCGCTTCCTGCAGTTCGGTTGCGATCAGATTCATGCGTTGCGAGACGGCCTGCAATCCGGTGTCTTTCATGGTGCTCGAAGTCTGCAGAAGCTGGTTGCGCGCGAGCACCAACTCCCCGACCAGGGTCATCATCTTGTCCAGCACATTGACGCCAACCCGAATGGTCTCGGAGGAGGCTTCGCGGGGACGCCCCTCGGAGTCCGTGGGCGCGGCTTTGTTGGCCGTGGGCGCGGCGGGCGCGGTGGGATGGGGCGCCGGAGGGGATGGAATTTCGCTCGGCGGCAGGGAACTGGCCGGTGAGGGACTCTTCAGCGCAGCGGTCTCCGCCGTTGTCTCCGCGAGAGCCGCCACGATTGTCTTTTCTGCTTTGTTTGCCGAGGCGACGTTTACCTGGTCAATGTTTACCGGAACAATGTTTACCGGTGCTGAACTCGCCGAGGGGGCGGGTGCGGCAGTCGTCTGCAGGCGTTTCAGGGTCTCGCGCAGCTCGGGATAGTCGACCTCGCCATCGTGCCCGGAAGTCTCAATCACTTTGAGCATCTGTCGAACCGCGTCGACCATACCGAGCAAAGCGGTGGTGATTTCGGGATTGAGGGCCAATCTGCCGTCGCGCAAGAGCGTCAGCAGGTTCTCGCCGGCGTGCGCAACCTTTTCTAATTTATTGAAAGCGAGAAAACCGCAAGTGCCCTTGATGGTGTGGATGGTGCGAAATACACCCGCCAGAGCCTCTTTGTCGTCGGGATTTCTTTCTAAACCGACGAGGTCGCGATCCAGGCGGTCAAGGTTTTCATAACTCTCCACCAGAAAATCTTTGACAATTTCGTTATCGTTCATTGCCCTCCCCTTCCCGGTGTGGAGGGATCGGGTTAGAGGAATCGTCGATCCCGTATCTCTCCGTAGAGACTGCGCGCTTCGCTGCCCTGGCGGATAAGTAAATTCTCATCATGCTGGTAGACCGACCATTCGTCGCCTTTATCTCCATCGTCATTGGAGCCACGGTCTTTAACCCACTCCAACGAAAAGGGGTTGCCCTATCGCTATAAGCAAGCTGGGGGCCGTGAGGGATTAGAAATTCTTATGTCGGATTAAAAGATGCGAAAGGACGGGCTAGCTGGGAAAGCTCCTGGCAGGAGAAAGTGAGGATGACGGGCCGGAGGGCGAGCACGGCGCTTGCGGACGTTGCAATTGATGAATTTGCTCTCGAAGAACTACGATAGCTGACATGCCAGTTGACATTGAATCTCCGACCTCTACTTACGCACCGATCCGCGCGCCGCGCGGCAACACGCTCTCCTGCAAAGGATGGCAGCAGGAAGCGGCGATGCGGATGCTGATGAACAATCTGGACGAGGACGTAGCCGAGCGCGCTAAGGATTTAGTCGTCTATGGCGGAACGGGTAAGGCGGCGCGCAATTGGGAATGCTATCACGCGATTGTCCGATCGCTAAAGGCTCTGGGGAACGACGAGACGTTGTTGGTGCAATCGGGGAAGCCGGTGGGCGTGTTCCAGACACATGAATACGCTCCTCGTGTGCTGATTGCGAACTCGAACCTGGTCGGGCATTTTTCCAACTGGGAGAAGTTCAACGAACTGGAGCGCGCCGGGCTGATGATGTACGGGCAGATGACGGCGGGGTCGTGGATTTATATCGGCTCGCAGGGGATCGTGCAGGGAACGTACGAAACCTTCAACGCGGCGGGCGAGAAGCATTTTGGCGGCGATCTGAGTGGAAAACTGATTGTGTCGGGCGGCATGGGTGGGATGGGCGGCGCGCAGCCGCTGGCGGCTACCATGACGGGCGCGGCGTTTCTGGGGATTGATGTCGATCCTGAGCGCATCAAGAAGCGGCTGAAGACTGGGTATTGCGATTTTCTGGTGAACACGCTCGATGAAGCGTTACGCATCCTGAAAAATGCGGTGCGCAAGAAGGAAAATGTTTCGGTTGGCTTGGTGGGCAATTGCGCCGACATCATTCCGCAACTTGCGGAGCGAGGCGTGGTGCCGGACATTCTCACCGATCAGACTTCGGCGCACGATCCGCTGAACGGGTATGTGCCGAACGGAATGACGCTGGAGGCAGCTGTGGAGTTGCGGAAGAGCGATCCGAAGGCGTATCAGGAGCGCTCGCTGGATGCGATGGCTCGCCATGTGGAAGGGATGCTGCGGCTGCAGAAAATGGGCTCTGTCACGTTCGATTACGGGAACAATATTCGGACGTTTGCGTTTCGGCGTGGGGTTAAGAATGCGTATGATTTTCCGGGATTTGTGCCGGAGTATATACGCCCGCTATTTTGCGAAGGACGCGGGCCGTTCCGCTGGGTGGCACTTTCGGGCGAAGCTTCGGACATTGCGGTGACGGACGATCTGGTGCTGGAACTTTTTCCGGAGAATCGCAGTTTGCGGCGCTGGATTGAGCTGGCGCGGAAGCGCATTAAATTTCAGGGACTGCCGGCTCGTATCTGCTGGCTGGGATACGGGGAGCGGGCGCGGTTTGGGCTGGCCATCAACGATCTAGTGAAAAAAGGCACGATCAAGGCACCGATCGTGATTGGACGCGATCATCTGGATTGCGGATCAGTGGCTTCTCCGTTTCGGGAGACGGAGAGTATGAAAGATGGATCGGACGCGGTGGCCGATTGGCCGCTGCTGAATGCGCTGGTGAATACGGCGGCGGGCGCGTCGTGGGTTTCGATCCACAACGGCGGCGGCGTGGGCATTGGCTACTCGCTGCACGCGGGACAGGTGACGGTGGCCGATGGCACCGATAAGATGGCGTCGCGCATTGAGCGCGTGCTGACTACCGATCCGGGGATGGGCGTGATTCGGCACGTGGACGCGGGGTATGAGGAGGCGAAGGAATTTGCGGGGAAGAACGGCGTGAAGGTGCCGATGAGCGAGTGAATGAATGGTCAGAGCATAAAAGTCCAATACCGAGGCCTAACGAACGAAGGGCCGACGCTTGTGCGTAAGACGACTGGGCTGCTACTCGTCAACATCGGCCAGTTACTCACGCTGCGATCTGCGGAGGAGGGTCCCCGGCGCGGCGCTTTTCTTTCTGAACTCGGCATCGTTCCTGATGCTGCCGTGCTCTGCCTGGGCGGGGAGATCGTTTCGGTTGGAACGGCCAGGGATGCGCTGCGCGACGCGTGGTTGAAGAAAAATCGTAAGAAAATTACCGAGATCGATTGCGGCGGACGGGTTGTGCTACCCGGATTTGTCGACTCGCATACGCATCCAGTATTTATGCAGCCGCGGCTGGTGGACTTTGAGAAGCGCATTTCTGGTGCCAGTTACGAAGAGATTGCGGAGTCTGGCGGAGGCATTCGATCCAGTATTGCTGGTGTGCGAAAGGCCAGTAGAAACGCGCTCATTCAACAAGTTTTCGCCGCGTTGACGGAGATGGCTCTTCATGGCACAACCACCGTGGAGGCGAAGTCTGGCTATGGCCTGAGCTACGACTCTGAATTGAAATCGCTGGGAGCGATCCGATCGGCATCCCGGCAGTGGCCTGGGACAGTGGTTCCTACTTTTCTGGGTGCGCATACGGTTGCGCCTGAGTTTGGCGGGCGCTCGCGGGCGTACGTTGATCTGGTGTGTAACGAAATGATTCCGGGGGTAGCGAGGCGTAAACTCGCAGCGTTCGTGGACGTCTTTTGTGAGCGCGGCGCTTTCAGCGTAGAGGAAACCACCGAAATCTTCGAGGCGGCCAGGCAAAATGGTCTTGCCGTCCGCGCTCATCTAGGTCAACTGAGCGAGACGCGACTGGCCGCCGTGCTGCGATACCATCCCGCATCGCTCGACCACATGGACTACGTGAACGACGCGGACCTTCGATCACTGGCCGAAAGCGATACTGTGGCAACCCTGGTACCTGGCGCGAATTATTTTCTTGGGCTGTCGCGCTATCCCAACGCGCGCCACTTTGTCGAAGCGGGGGTGGCCGTGGCGCTGGCGACGGATTATAACCCTGGATCTTCGCCGACTCTCAGTATGCCAATGGCGATGTCGCTGGCGTGCACTCAGATGAAGATGTCTCCAGCCGAGGCCATCGCGGCCGCGACCATCAACGGAGCGTATGCGCTTCGATTAGCGGACCGCAAAGGTACCGTCGAATCCGGCAAAGACGCCGATCTCGCTGTATTCGATGTCAAGGACTATCGCGAGATTCCCTACTGGTTTGGCGCGAATCGATGCGTGCTGACGGTTGCGAATGGTGTTGCAGACGGGTTTGTGGAGTTCTGATTTGAGGTGTTGGTGAGAGTGCAGGCGATCGAGCGGTAGAGGTACGGGACGAAATTTTCGCCATTCGCTTTGAGCGAAGGGCATCGCGTTGTTATAATTCGAGGGTTCCGCACGTTGCAGCGCATCGGCTGTTTTGCCTCGCGGCATCCCGCCCAGTGAGAGAGCGCAAGTGCACGACCGAGATCTCGCCGGTCGGTGTACGGATTGACGTGCATAAGAAGTGGCCAGGTAGCTCAGGTGGTAGAGCGCAGCCCTGAAAAGGCTGGCGTCGGGGGTTCAACTCCCTCCCTGGCCACCATCATTCTAAAGAACTTGGCCATTCCCGGCCACTTTCCTCAGCCCAAAGTCCAGCCCAAGATAGCTCACTGGATTGCATCCGTGAGCAGGTGAGCCTTGTCCCCGAGTAGCAGTGCCAAGAACTTGCCCTGTGCTTCGAGTCTCGATTCCTGGTCGGACTGCGCATAGAGTTGCATGGTCGTCCTGACGTCTTCGTGACGCAGTATGCCCTGTACCGTCTTCGGATCGCACTTCAGTTTCACCAGCGAAGAAGCCAGCGAATGTCGGAAGTTGTGAAACCCGAAGCGAACTCGCTCGTCTTCTCTGATGACGCCGGCCTTAATGGCAGCAGGGCGCAGATACTTCTGAACCATGATTGAAGCCGACAACGGCTTCTTGCCCTTAAGCCGGAAGCTCGGGAAGACGTAATCGTCATCCTTCGCATAAGGAGTTCTCTCCCTCCATGCCATCAGAAAGCCGGCAAGCACCGGGTGCATCGGTACGGGTGCCTTCGAGGCCTTGGACTTGGGCACTTTGAACTGGGCCCAGACGTAAGCGCGCTTCACTTCGATCACCTGATCCGAGAAATCCAGATCCATCCACATCAGGCCGAGAATCTCCGATACTCGCAGAGCTGTCGCCGCATCCGTAAGAACCAAAGTGCGCCGTGGCTCTGGGATGTTGAGCAGAATCTCGAACGCTTGCTGTGGATTCATGATCACCGCCGTGTAGTTGCTTGTTGTCTTCTGACGAACCCAATTCATGGGATTAGCCGACTCATCTCGAGGGATAAGCCCATAGCGTTGCCCGTGTTTGTAGACCAGATTCATCACCCGCCGGATTTTGTCTAGAGTAGGATTCTCCAGACTCTCCGCCTTCTTCACTTCTTTCAACCACTTCTCGATTTCCAGCGGTTCGATTGCCAACGGTGACTTCCTGCCAAAACGGGGAATCACTCTCTTACTCAGAATCCGCCTGTAAGTTTCCGCGGTTGTGAATGCCTTCTCGATAGTCGCCTCTGACTGATCTTCCTGCAGCTCGTTTTGAATGTAATGCTGACAGAGCTGCCCATACGTCGTTGGGTTCCCACGGAAGGGTTGATATTGGTTTGCGTTTTCCCTGAGACGTTGTCGATCCACTTCCCGCCACGCATCGTTCTCGCTCGGGCCGACATCTCGCACGAGACCAACTGCTGTCTTGTGTTCGACTCTCTTTCCATCAGATCGCGTTACCTGAAAGCGATAGACCCACGTTGGACCATCCGATCTCTGTTCGATACGAACAGAGCCATTCTGATACCTGGCCATCAAATCCTCCTATTTGCTGGCTCAGGTGGCTGCAGAACGGAGTCTATCGCAGAGCAAAGATAGCGGTCCAGTTCCGAGAGTTTGAATCGCCATTCCTTTTTTTTCGCGTCACGATCCAGAGCGTGGCCCGGAATCTTCCCCGCCCTCACCTTTTGAAGCAGAGCACGGCGTGTGATGCCGACAAAGGCTGCGGCAGTATCGGGATCAACGAACCGCTCGGGTTGAACGGGAGCTGGTAGAGCTGAGATAGGAACTGGATGGGCTGGCATACGGGCTCCAAAGTTCTTGACAATATCCCATTGGTTACATAGAGTCAATATGTAACGTTACTTATATTTTCACTGTAACCATCCGGGGAGGGACTCCATGGTAGAGAGCGCATCGACACCGCAGCAGCCAGTGATCTCCATTCGCATCTCTGAAGCGTTGCGTACAAGGCTTGAAACCTTGAAGGTTCTCATGTCCATGAAGAGCGGCGAATCTGTTTCAACATCGGAGGCGGCAAAACAGCTTCTTGAGTCCTCGAAAGAAGAGCGACTGGAGCTGGTAAATCTGCTTTCCAAGCCGACAGATTCCCTGTTGAAGATTCGTCGCAAAGCAGACTCAAGACTCCCGCTCTCGCAGGCGGAATGGACACTGGTGGCCTACTACTGTCTGCACGGCGCAGAGACATTTGCCAATACCGCGCAGACGGAGATTTCCTATGAATCTCTTGCGGGAATCCTTGAGGCTTTCCGGGCGGTGTACGAACTTCTTCGCAAGAAGAACAAGACGCATTTGGACTCCTTTTTCGTGGCACATCTCCCATCGGATCGGCAAGGCGAGACGAAGAATCCGGAAGAGGTCGGAAGCGAGGATGTGCGCCGGGTTGTGAACCACACAATCCGAATGCTGAAGAACCCCGCCGAAGAGCGGCAGAGGCCGATATTTGTCGCTCGGAATCTTTACTTTCTGCTCGACGAACTGGAGTTCCCGAATGTCGAGAAGTTGAACGAGGTCCTCTGGCCCTACTGGCCAATCCTGTGGCGGGTGTGCGCTCGCGGGCACTACTTCCATCACGCCGAGCCCTTGCAAGATCCGAACCCTTCGGCAAAGGGGTTGGATGCTCCGTTAAATCCGCCATTACCGAAATTTGAAGAAGGCGAGTATCGTCTCGAATTCGTCCGTTCCCCGACCGAAGGTTTTTCTGTTTGGTTGTACTTTCCAGGACGACATTCCGCGTGTTATCCGGTGAGCGGATACCCAGAGATCTCTGAGTTTCGGACGATACTCGAACGGCTCGATGTAAAGCGGGAGTTGATCTTCTGGGAGGGTCGCTATTTCCTCGCGCACACGGGGTACAACGAGGCGGAGGTAGTCGGGGTCAATTTTCGGGCTCGTGACAACGGAATTACGTTTAACTTTCCAGGCGAAGACTGGCAGTCCATCAAGAAGCTGTTTCGGCGCGCGTGGCAGGCGCCGGAAGTGCGCCGTCTGTGGGACGCGCTGACTCTTGAATATGGCGAACTGTAAAAACGCGGTGCTTCGCACCGGAAGAAGGGTGGACACGTCACCCCCAAACGGGAACTGTGGAGCGCCAGAAAGCGGCTTCCATGTTTACGCACGTTAACGTTCGCGGTATCAGCAGATTGGATCAGTTTTTGAAAATGTTCGTGGTAGCGAGCGAGAACTGGTTCTTGCGACAAAGCGCGGTTGGCGTCAGCGACGTAAACGCGTTGCAGCGTAAGAACTTTCTGTGAACCAGCATTTCGCCGCTGGATGGCGGCAGAGCAGGACGCGGTATGAGAAACAAGGCGGTTTTCCCAAGCAGTATTCGTCCCATTCAGGCCGCGCCCCAGTCCAATCTGCCATTTGGCAAAGAGGCGAAGCCTGGATTTCGCACAAAAATAGCCGCCACGCGGCTGACTCCCGAGGAACTATGCGAGATCGAGACTGCCGCTGAAGGCGGGGGGCAGGCGCTCTCCGAATGGCTGCGCGCGACCGCTTTGCAGGCCGCACGGACGCGTGCCGCCGACCCAGCGGAACTGGTGTTGGCCGAGGTTTGGGCACTACGTTATGCCCTCCTGAATCTCTTCCATACTGGCGCTCAGGCGGCATCGGAAGGCAGGCAAATGTTGCCCGAATCCATCCTCAAAATCCGCGACGAAGCCGATGCGCGCAAGCTGCAACAGGCTCGTAAATTGCTTTCCGATTTTCTCGCACCGCAGGGCGTGGGAGGAGGACGGAAGCCATGAATGACATACCGTTTCCCAGACGTTTTCCGTGGCTGCCTGCGATGGCAATACTGTCCTTGTCCGGGGCGTTGTTTCTGTGTAATGGGCTGGTCTGGACACCCATGCAACGCTACTACCTTGGAGCCTATTTGAGGTGCGCCTTGTCCGGGACTGAACCGGCTTCGCGTACCGAGGTCCGATGGTTGTACAAGACCGCAGCAAACGAGAAACAGGAATTGGCTACGGATGCCGACGTGGTTCCGGCAACTGCGGGCGACGACCTCGGAATCCCGATGCAGCTGTCGCCAGCGGCGCGGCAGGCCGGCTGGACTGGCCTGCTACAGGAGTCGGATGAGTTGCTTCAGTCAGCCATACTCCAGCCGTTTCTGCAGGCGCAGTTCTATGCCGGACAGAGCTTCTGGAGATTGCTATTGACGCCGCTGCTTTGGGGAGCCGCGATGTTCCTTTTTCTACTGGCGGCGGGAGGTGTATTGCGGAGCCTGAACGCCTACGACGAGTGGGATTTGGAGAGGATCAAATGGGGCGAACGTCCGACAAGTTGGCCGCAAAGATGGAGAAAAAAGATCGGCAGAACGCGATTCGGCCTTCCGGGATTTGCGAAGCGGAAGATGCCAGAGATTGCGCGGAAGGCAACGCCCCAAACACAGGACAGCATTCACTCCGAGTCGTCGAAAGTATCGATCCAGCCGGTGCTTCCATTCTTCGGTTCGCCCATCGCCGCCGACGATGACCGACCCAAAGAACGGGTTGCCTCGAAAGAGACGAAGAGAATCGAATGAGACGAAATCTGCCGAGAATACGTTTCTGCGTCATTCATGACTCGAGCGGTGACGGTTTCCCGCACAGTTGAGGAGCACTTATGCTTACAATCTCGAAGCCGCTTTCAGCCAGTCAGGCGCGAACATACCATGCGCGGGAGTTTGCCGCGCAGGAGCAGAATTATTGGAGCCGCGACCAGCAAGGCCACAGTGAGTGGCAGGGCAGACTCGCCGAGCAGTGGGGGTTGCAAGGTGACGTTGGGTCCGAGCACTTCGCACGACTGAGTGAAGGCCAGCATCCACACACCGAAGAGCAGCTCGTACGGCATCAGGTCTCGAGAACCTATGAAGGCAAATTTGGCAGAGAGGTGACCAGCGCCGAACACCGTGCCGGGTGGGACGCCACATTCTCCGCGCCGAAGTCGGTATCGCTTACCGCTCTTGTGGGCGGCGATGATCGGGTGCGGGAAGCACATCGGGAGAGTGTACGCGTGGCACTTCAGGAACTTGAGCGATACACGCAGGCGCGGATCGGCAATGTCCATGCTCCGGAGACGACCGGGAAATTTATCGCCGCCACCTTCGAGCACGACACCGCGCGGCCCGTCGATGGCCATGCTGCGCCCCAGCTTCATACTCATGCCGTGATCTTCAACATGACCGAGCGGGAGAGCGGTCCCGAAAACGGGAAACCGATGCGTGCTTTGCAACCGCATGAGATGTTCCTGTCCCAGCGCTACGTCACGGCCGTCTACCGATCCGAGTTGGCGCTGCGTCTTGAACAGCTGGGCTACGAACTGGAGCGCGGCAAATATGGACAGCCGGAAGTAAAGGGCTACTCGAATGAATATCTGGAGGCGTCCAGTCCGCGACGCGAACAGATCAAAGACCATCTCCGGGAACAAGGAATCGACGGAGCCGCGGCGGCACAGATCGCGGCCCACCACACGCGCGACAGCAAGGAACTGCTGTCGCCAGGAGAAGTCTTACAGCGGCACCGTGAGCTGGCGGCACAGTACGGCCATCAGGCCGACCGCGTCATCGCACTAGCGCGCCAACGTGGGCAATACCAGATGCCGGAGCCAGAGGTTCATGCGAAGCAGGCCGTCACCTGGGCGCGCGATCATGTCTTCGAGAGATCGGCGGTCGAGGACCGCCGCGCGATCCTTGAAACGGCGCTCGCGCGCGGCATGGGAGAAACCACCTATGCCCAGGTCCGGCAGGAGTTCGAGCGTCGGATTGGGACCGGGGAGTTCCACGAAGTCTCGCACATTGGTGCTGGCCAACAATACACAACCGCCGCGATGGTTCGCATGGAGCGTGAGGTCATAGGCCGGATGGAGGAAGGCAATCGGCGCAACTATAGCGATCCCATGCTGGTCTCGCCCCAAGTGCGCATCGCCTCGAAAGACCGTCACCCGGAACTGAATACTTCGCAGCGCCAGGCGGTAAATGAGATCTTTCTCTCCCGGGAGAAGATTGTCGGTTTGGATGGCATCGCAGGCGCGGGCAAGACGACAACTCTTTCCGTCATTCGCGAAGGCGCGGAGGTCGAGGGCTACAGGGTGGAAGGTTTTGCGCCCACGTCCCGCGCGGCGCAGAAGCTCGGGGAAGCAGGCATGGAGACATCCACACTACAGAAGCATC
>Ga0302278_10000676_pt1 | contig 43195 bp, 31 predicted proteins | sample III_Bog_N3_2_FD_194543 | JGI IMG/M metagenome (GOLD analysis project Ga0302278, IMG submission 194543) | Peat permafrost microbial communities from Stordalen Mire near Abisko, Sweden - III_Bog_N3_2 | ecosystem: Environmental > Terrestrial > Soil > Wetlands > Peat | place: Sweden: Abisko...
CGACACGGACCGACCGATGGCCCACCACTTCCGCGAACCCGAGCGACGCCAGAAGGCGCTGCTGCCAGCCGACATGATGGAATGGCTGCCGGAAAACGACATCGTCCATCTGATCGTGGAAGCGGTCGGGATGATGGACCTCGCAAAGTTCGAAGCGGGCTACAAGCTCGGCCACGCCGGGCAGGCGCCGTTCGCGCCGCAGGTGCTGCTGGCGCTGCTTATCTACGCCTACGCGCAAGGCGTGCGCTCCAGTCGAGCAATCGAGCGGCTGTGCCACCGTGACGTCGGCTATCGATTTATCGTCGGCGACAGCATCCCCGACCACACAGTGATCGCGCGGTTCCGCCAGCGCCACAGCTCGCAGATGAAGACGGTGTTCCTGGCCGTGCTGCGGTTGTGCAGGGAGGCGGGGCTGGTGAAGTTGGGTCTGGTTGCGTTGGACGGCACAAAAGTACAAGGCAACGCCTCGCTGGAAGCCAACCGCACGGCGGCCAGCATCGAGGCGGAGATCGAGAAGATGCTGGCCGAGGCCGAGGCGACCGACGCCAAGGAAGACAGACGGCCGCAACAGGGCGTTGCCTTGCCGAAAGCGCTGGCGCGGCGGGAAGAGCGTCTGGCGCGTCTGCGCAAGTGCAAGGAGAAGCTGGAACGCCGGGCGGCCGCGGCGGCTGCGCGGCAGCAGGCGAAGATCGATGCGCGGGAAGCGGAGGAGCAGGCTACCGGCAAGCGCAAGCGCGGCCGCAAGCCGAAGGCCGCCGATCCCAGCATCGACCCCGACACCAACGCCAACGTCACTGACCCTGACAGCGGCATCATGAAGACACGCCGCGGCTGGCTGCAAGGCTACAACGCCCAGATCGTCGTCACCACCAACCAGATCATCATCGCCAACGACGTCACCACGGACGCCAATGACGTGCAGCAGTTGACCCCGATGCTGACGCAGGCGCAGGCCAATGTCGTCGCGGTGGCCGATGCGGACGAGAAGGATACTGTCACGCTCGGGGCCGTGGTGGCGGATGCCGGCTATTGGTCGGAGGCCAACGCGACGACAGAGACCACGGACTGCGAGCTGATCATCGCTACGCAGAAGGACCACAAGCAACGTGCCGCCTTGCGCGATGCGCCGCCGCCGCGGGGCCGCAAGCCGAAGAACATGACGGCACGCGAGCAGATGGACCGCAAGCTGCGCACCGGGCATGGGCGCGAACGCTATCGCCGGCGCGGCGCCTCCGTCGAGCCGGTGTTCGGGCAGATGAAGGATTGTCAGGACGCCCGCCACTTCAGCATGCGCGGGCTTGAGCGCTGCCGCGGCGAGTGGGACTTGCAAGCTGCCGTGCACAACATCAGGAAGCTACACTCTGAATCTGCCCGGCGTGCCGCAAAGACCAGGAAACAGGCGGCAGAAAGAGCGAGGAAGGCCGCCTGAGGCGGCTGACTCGCCCCTCTGCGTCACCTCCGCAGTGAGCCGCCCGCTAGGTTGTTGCGCTACCCAACGGACGGATCGATGCTGCTGGACGCTTCCACGCTTTCAGCACCCCTTCCATCCAGCAAAAACCGCACCGGCGCCGATTTCGCAACAGGCTCTCTGGATCATAAAATGGGCGGTAAGCAGATCACGAAGTCAGCCGCCGACCTCATAATGAGGTCCCCGGTAATCGGGCGGACCGTCGAAATGGCCAACCACCAATGGATGGCCCGGGGTTTCGCGGATGGTGCCTGGAACCCGAGATCGGCGAGCGTGACCCGCCACCACTCGGGCGCGTTGACACAGCTGATCGGCCCTGCCCCTCTCGAGGGGAACGTGAGAACATCCGGGCGACCTCCACCGCGGCAAGGTCAGGCAGCAGACAATCTGGCGAGGCGACTGTTGCGTCGACCAAAAATGCTCCCCTAGCCGATTGTCGTCGGACACGTGGCGACGTTCCGCCGCCGAGGCGGGCGGCGGCGCCCGCCAGACACGGGCGCCGCCGCCCGTCTATTTTGGTCCGTCCGTTACGGCGTATCGAGATTTGTGATGGATCAGCCGGCTAAAACGGATTTCCAATCGCCGATACCGCGCGAATTCTTGGCATGCTTGTTGCTACGATGGATGACGCCCGGCCGTTGACCTTTGACTGGCATCCGGTGTGCCAAACAAACCTAGGAGTAACACCATGGCTCGCCTTCAGAAGTCTACCGATTCCTCCAGCCTTGCTGAAGTTGTCGACCGGATCCTCGACAAGGGAATCGTGATCGATGCGTGGGTGAAAATCTCGCTCGTCGGGATCGAGCTGATCACCATCGAGGCTCGTGTGGTCGTCGCCTCGGTCGAGACGTATCTGAAGTACGCCGAAGCCGTTGGCCTTACTGCATCGGCGGCAGCCCCAGCATAAGTTTAGACCAAAGGCAAGGCACAAGACCTGCCGGGAACGTGCCGCGAGCGGCGACACGGCGCCCGGCAGATTTCTTCAACGGACGGAAACACATGCAAACCTTGACGAATGCAATGAGCGATCTTGCCCACTCCATCGTACAGCTCCGCCAAGACCGGGCGGCGGCGGCGACGCTGCGCGGCAAGGAAGTACCCAAGCTGGCCACCGACGTCGATGGTTTTCTCGCGCTCCAGCAGCGGCAGCGCCTTGACCACACTGCCGCGCAGCGCCGCCAGTTGGCCAGCTTCATGTCAGACCTCACCGCCAGCGTCAGTACCATGAGAAATCGGTTTCGTGCCGAGTTGGGAAGCCTCCGCGAGGCGCTGGAGGCGTCGGCTGATGGGATGCATCGCCAGTTGGACCTCCACAGGCGTGACCGTCACGGCGCCGACGAGGCCTGGCATTCAACCAAGCCCGCACCGGCAAGTAAGCCGACGGCTGACCGCACTCAGAGAGCTGAGGGTTCCGATTATAAAGGCCGCTGAGCCAGCGCCAACTGTCGCCACGCATCAACCGCACGCGGCGCCGCAACCCGTGTCGCGGCCGTCTTCGAGTCAGCAGCGCGGGCACGGCGGATCGTTTAGCGCGACCCGAGGCGGCAACTCGTCATGAATGAGATACGTGCTACGAGCTTCTGAGGCAGCGCAGTGTCTTGAATGTACCCCTGCGACTGTTCCAGTCGATAAGGTTATCAGCCTCATCCAACGTGTCTGGAAAGGGGCCGCCCGATTCTCGCTGGACGCCTATCGCAAGGACTTCTGTTCCGCACCCGCCGCAGATACCGCGGCGAAACCGGTTTGCCACACCCGCGACCGGAAATGGTCACTTGCTCGCATCCAGCAGCAGCACGGTGCTCAGCAATAGAGCAAACCGAAATCATAAAAAGTGCGGTAAGCACATCACAAAACCAGCCACCTACGTTGCGGGTTCCATGCTTTCTACACATGTGGGAATGGGCGTATTCATTTCGTTTATCCCTGGGCACATCAAATGAGTAATGCAGCCCCCCACCGTCATGGAAGCCTTCCCGGGGGGCACGCGCGGGAATGCACCGCAGCCGCAGCCGCGGCCGTGAGCGAGGCTAGGCTTCGTCTCGCCCAGGAAGCGGCCGGTATTGGCTTCTGGGAATGCGACATTGCATCGCAGGCGCTGTCATGGTCCCCGGAGCAATACTGCCTGCATGGGCTTGTCCCACCGGACGCGCCGTCGACTTTCGGGCAGTGGCTCGGCCTCGCGGAGCCCGAGGATCGGCTGGTGGCCATGGCCGCCGGCGAGGCGTCCCAGCTGTCCGGCGCAATCCCGCTGCATATGGAGTTCCGCTTCAAGCGCGCATCGGACGGCGCAATCCGATGGCTCGCCAGCCTAGGCCGCGTGATCGTGGACGATGCCGGGCGGCCCAGGCTCATTGGCGTGACTCTGGACGTCACCGGGCAGCGGCAGGCGGAGGAAGACCTTCGTCTGGCTAATGCCAAGCTGCACGCGCTCAGGAATCTCCCCCAAGCTGCCGTCGCAGTGAAGCAGGCTGGGAGACACTTTTCAAAGGCCGGCGTCATGTCCGGCTACACCAGACACGAGGTGTTCGGCCGCGGCAGAGCGGATCGAACCCGCGATCTGGGACAAGCCGCCCCGGCGGAGGCCGATGCCCGCCGCCCAGCCGGAGCCGGCCATGCGAAGGAGGGTGGATTTGGGAAGGAAGCCCACTGGCCAAACATCGCCGCGGGGACAGCGCCACCTGACATCAAGAGGCTAAACGGCGGCGACGCGTCGCGAAATAGCGGGGGACGCTTGCGCCCCGCTGCCGGGCGGGCGGTTTTCGGAATGGCGAACGTCGACCTCGACGGCAACTGGACACTGGTAGACGGCCGCTTCTGCAAACTGCTCGGCTACACGCGCCGGGAACTGCTCGCGAAGACCTTCGTGGAAACGACGCATCCGGATGACATCGCCGGAAACCTGGAAGTCATCCGCCACCTGCTGACGGGTGATTCTGCCGTTCTGGGCATGGCAACACGGTACCTCCAGAAGGACGGTTCGCAAATACAGGCCACTCTGACGGTTTCGCTGACACGCCATCGCGACGGTACGCCGCGGCACTTCACCATGATGGTGGAGGACGTGTCCGATCCCGTGTCCGCCGAAGCGTCGTTGCTCGGGAGCGAGCGGGGCTTCTTTCAGATCTTTGAACACGTGCCACTGCCAAGCTACCTGATCGACCCGTTCACCGCGTCCATCGTGGACTGCAATGACGCCGCCGCGGCGATGCTGGGCTATGAGCGCAACGTGCTGCGGAGCATGCGGGTGGCTGACATCGATGCCGCCATGGGCGGCGACGGCGCCGACACCGTTTCGCGCCAGCCCATGCTGGCCGGACAGCCGGTCCAGTCCGAGACCAGGCACCGGACGCGATCGGGCGAGGTCCGCGACGTCATCGTCGCGGCCGTCTCCATAGATATCGGCGGGCGTCCGCTAGCGCACTGGTTGGTCGTCGACATCACCGAGCACAAGCGGACGGAGGCCGAACTCAGGCGCCTGGCCGGGGACTTGGAAATCCGGATGCGCGCCGAGGCGGCAGCGCGTGAGACGGCACAGAGCCGCGTGTCCCGAATCGAGCACCTGGCGGCGCTGGCGCAGATTGCGGGCGGCATAGCGCACGAGTTCAACAACTTGCTCCAGGCCGTGCAGGGCAGCGCCGCCATGATCGCGCGCCATCCGGAAAAAACAGAGAACGTGCGCCGCTACGCGCGCATTGTGGCGGAAGCCGCGAGCCAGGGCGCATCCATCACGGCGCGGCTGCTGGCATTTGCGCACCGTGGCGACCTGTGCGCCGAGGCAGTCGATGCGGCCACGATCATCGAGGGCATACACGATGCACTGGCGATCACGCTCGGTCCTGCCATCACACTCCAGGTTGAAACGGAGGCCGCCCTGCCGCTTCTTTTGGCAGACAAGGCTCAACTGGAACTTGCGCTGGTGGCCTTGGCGGCCAATGCCGGCGACGCGATGCCGCACGGGGGGATACTGACCCTGTCGGCGGCAATCGAAACAGCCGCAATGAATCAGATGCACTGGGCCGGCATCTCCCCGGGCAGCTATGTGCGCATCGTCGTCGGCAACGCAAACGACTTGAACGCGAACGGCACCACGCACGGCTTCGAGCCGTTCTTCACAACGAAGCCTTTGGGACAAGGCGTTGGCCTGGGCTTGGCTCTGGTGAAGGTTTTTGCCGAGCAGTCCGGCGGAGGCATGGCCATCGACACCGCACAGGAGCATGCCACGCGGGTCGCCATCTGGCTCCCGCTGGCCCGTAACGTGCCTGAGCCATACCAGACTGTGGCCGCCCAACAGCGGCAAACGCTGGCCGGCGGGACACCCGTTTTGGTTGTCGACGATGATCCGCTCGTCCTCGAGACCGTGGCAGCCCAACTGGAGGACGAGGGCTTCATGGTCACCACTGCGACGAATGGGATACAGGCGCTGGGTCTGCTTGATGAAGGACTGCCGGTGCGCGCGCTCGTGTCCGACCTGTCGATGCCGGGCATGGACGGCGTGAGCCTGATCAGGGAGGCGCAGACCCGCCGTCCAAGTCTACCAGCGGTGTTGCTGACAGGCTATGCTGAAGAACCTGTCCTGATGGCGCTGGGCAACAGGATCAAGGGGCGTTTTGCGCTCGCCAGGAAACCGGTCCGCGGATCGGAGCTGGCAGCCCGCCTGAATGCCATCACCGCGGAGGCGGAGACGGGGGGCGATAGGACCGGATAGCCGGGCGGGTTCTCCGCGCTGAAAGGAGCAATTCCCGCGTTCGTTACCAAGTGCGTAGACTTATATCAGCTGCGCTCTTGGCTATTGTGAGAGCAGCAGGGGGCTATCCATATCGCTAGACGGCGGCACGCCCACGGCGCACCGGGTTACGCAAACGTCTTCAGTTTGACGCGGAACGTCTTGTAGTCGATGCCCAGCCGTCGCGCCGCCGCGGCCTTGTTCCCACGAGCCTCGGCAAGAGCATTCAGGATCGATTCGCGTTCGACCTGCTGAACACGTTGCTGCACGAGATCCCGGAGTGGCGCATCGAGGATCGAGGACGACCGGGGAATAGTTGTGTGTATGAGCGGCGACTTGGGTTGGCGGGCGCGGCAGGCAAGCCTGGATATCCTGCGCCGTGACCTTGGTCGCCGCAGTCAGACAGGCGCGCCGTACCACGTTGCGCGATTGCCGGACATTTCCGGGCCATGAGCAGCTTCGAAGCAGATCCAACGCATTTTCGCTGATATCCCGTTCCCCGCCTCCAAGCGCTTTTTGACTCTGATGGAGAAACCGGCGGGCCAGGAATTCGATATCTTCCGGTCAGCTGCGCAACAGCGGGACGACGATCGTGTACTCCGACAGCCGGTAAAACAAGTCAGGGCGGAACGTGACGCCGCCTTCGTCGCCCGACAGCGCCCCGTTGGTCGCAGCGATCACCCGAGTGTCGAGACGGATCGGCGTCGAGCCGCCGACGCGGTAGATCACCTGCTCTTCGACAACGCGCAGCAACGCCTGCTGCCCCACCGCAGACAGATTACAGACCGCGTCCAGAAGGATCGTGCCCCCGTCGGCCGCGAGCTCGAACCGACCGCGCCGCCGCTCACTGGCGCCCGTGTAGGCGCCACGCTCATGTCCAAAAAATTCTGACTCCATGAGCGATTCGACAATGGCCCCACAATCGAACACAACAAATGGCCGTGCCGTCCGTGAGTCGTGCGGTGCAATGCCTGAGCCACGACTTCTTTTCCGGTGCCGGTTCCCCCCGTGATCAGCACCGAATAGTCCGTGTTTAGAGCCTAGAGCCACCTCCATCTGCGTGATCAAGGATTGGATCGTTGGACCTCGCCCCATCAGGCCGGTTACGACCTCTCGCAAACTGACGCTCGACGGCTGCACCGGGCGCCGTTGCGCAATGGCATGCTTGACCGCGGCGTCACCAAGATGGTCGACCTCGACGGTCGAGCGCTCAGGCAACGTGTGCTTCGAGCAATTCTTCTTCAGCAACCCCCCGTTCAGAAACACCTGCCAGCCGCAAGCCTTCGGCGTAGAGCTCGCGGTCGGTCTGCCGTTCGATCGGCGTAGCCGCCAAGAATCGCTCGACGCTAAAACCTGGTTCGAGCGCCAGCAACCGCCGGCGCACAGCGGTCGCTTCCTGGGTGCGGCCAAGATGCCCCAGTGCTGCGAGGAAGGGTTTGAAGTTCTCCGAAAAGGTCGGGTTGATATCGGTGACTGCGCGTCCCGTGGCGACGGCAGACGCGTAGTCGCGTTTCAGGAGGTGAATGAGAATGAAGAATCCATCGAACAGGAAGACGTGCAGGTCGAGTGGCGAGATGCGCTTGTAGACATTGGCGCGTCGCTCGGCCTCATCGGTATCGCCCAGATAGGCTTGCGTGACCGCCGACAGCGCCCACGCCATGGCGAGATTCGGGTTGAACGATAATGCCCGCTCGTGCAGCGCCGCACCCTCGCGCGGTCGTCGTAGCACGGACGAGCGAACGTGGCCGGCAATGGTGAGCGCGCGCGCATCGTAGGGGTCGAGCACGATGGCGCGCTCGGCCATCTGGCCAGCTTTCTCCATGCTCGCCTGGGGTTGCTCGGCCCAGTCCTGGCCGAGCAGGAAAACGTGCCAGTAGGCATACCAGGCATGGGGCGCGGCATAATCCGGCTCCAGCGCGATCGCGTTGGCCAGGTACTCGCCCGCCTGCAAAAATTGGGCGCGGTCCATGCGCCCGATCAGCAGTACGGCGCGGAGCATGAAGTCGTAGGCTGTAGCGTCGCCAAGCGGTCGGGCGGCACTGCGGCGCGCTTCGATCAGAAGGATCTCCGAATCGATCTGTGCTACTACCTCGGCGGTGATATCGTCCTGCAGCGTCAGCAGATCGGTCGCATGGCGGTCGAAACGCCGCGCCCAGACCACCTGGTTGCCGGCGCGTAAATCGAGCAGCTTGACGGTTATCCGCAGCCGATCGTGCACCTTCTGGATCGTGCCATCCACCACGAAGTCCAGGCCGAAGGTGTGGCAGATCGCGCCTTCGTTGCGGATTCCGGTCATCGTGATCAGCCAATCCAGCCGATCGTGATCACCGATTCCGGCGGATCGTGATCACGCTGCGCGCCTGTGCTGAGGAGCGCCTGGCGGGCAGCGCGGGGCGGCTCTGGCCGTTGCCACTGACGGTTGTCCCGTCTCATTTTCCCCGGGCGTTCGTCAAGCACTCTTTGCGCTGTTGGTTGCCCGCCAGCAGACCCTGGCGCTGGCTAGCCGTAATGAACTCTCTTCCTGAAACCCCAGCCCCTTGTTCGACGCCTTGGCGTCGATGTGTCGGGACGCCCCTCGTCCCGACACCCCCTGCAGGCCACGGAGCGCAAGGCGAGTCAAAAGCGCCGCGCCCTTTCTTGCGCGGCGGGAGCGGAGCCACGCGCAGAACCGACCGTTTACGGTCGGGGCGAGCATGGTGAGCACCCACCTTTTTACTCGCCTTGCGCCTCCGTGGCACCGCGGCGTTGCCCCCGCTCGCCCATGCCAGCCGGCTGAGGGCACGCTGCGCAATCCCGCCGCCAACGCGCAGAAGCCGGTCCCGTTCAAACATCGGAGCCGCTCCCGCTGGCGGAGCCGTCAGTATCGGCTGGCGGGCTGACCGCGTTGCGCTTGCGCAGGCTGGGTCCTGTCAGCTGGATCCGATGCGCGCGGTGAACGACGCGGTCGAGGATCGCGTCCCCGAGCGTGGGATCGGCAATGACTTCATGCCAGCGATTCACCGGGATCTGGCTGGTAACCAGCAGCGAGCCCTTTTCATGGCGATCGTCGACGATCTCGAGCAGGTCGCGCCGCTGCTCGGCGTTCAGCGGCTCCGGTCCCCAGTCGTCAATGATCAGCAACCCGGTGCGTTCCAGCGTCCTCAACAGCCGCGCCAGCCTGCCCTCGCCCCGAGCGGTGGCGAGTTCGGCGAACAGCCGCGGCGCTCGCCGGTAGAGCACCGAAAACCCTTCGCGGCAGGCCTTATGGCCAAGTGCACAGGCGAGCCAGGATTTCCCCGTTCCGGTTTTCCCACAAATGATCAGGTTCTGGCTGTGGCGCAGCCAATCACAGTTCCCAAGCTGAAGAAACAGCTGGCGGTCAAGACCACGCACTGTTCGGAAGTCGGTGTCCTCGATGACTGCGCTCTGTCGCAGCCGTGCTTGCGTCAACCTGCGGCTCAGGCGTTTGTTCTCGCGGCTCGTGGCCTCGCGGTCGAGCAGCAGCCCGAGCCAGTCCTCGCGCGAGAGGTCGGCTGCCGCCGCCGCGGCCTGCAACTCGAGGAAGGCGTCGGCCATGGCGGTCAGGCCAAGGCTGCGCAGGCGATCGACCAGGGGATGGGTAAGCATCGGCTTTCCTTTCAGTGGGAACCGCGGGGGTTTGCGTGCAGCAGGTCGGCCTGCTGCTCCGGCGCGCGCCTCCTGGCGGTTCTTCAGGATGGCGGCGGCCGAAGAGGATGAGCGGAGGGCATGCAACCGCCCGGCGTCGTGGCGCGGGATGCCGAAGCAGGAGCAATCCCGGTGCCGGGCTGGACGCACAGTGTGCGTTCCAGACCGTGCATTGTCCGGGCCGCTGGATGCTTTGGCGACGGCCATTATTTCAATGATAGTAGCTCGGGCCGCGGATGTTCTCGTGCAGCAGGCTCGGCTGCTCCGGCTCGGGTGGCTTTCTGTCCTGGCGGTTCTTCAGGATCGTGGCGACCGACGAGTAGGAGCGGGTGCCGAGCACCAGCGCGCGGGCGCAGGCGGCATCCAGCCGCTCGGCGTCGTAGCGCTTCGCCAGCCCGAGGATGCCAATGCACGAGCGGAACCCCTGCTCGGGATGCGGCCGCGAACGCAGGATGACCTCGACCAAGGCCTTGGTGTCGTCGCCGATCGACCCCGCTTCGCGGAGGATCCGCTCATGCGTCCAGTCGCGGTAGCGCCGGTGCGAGCTCGGCATATGGTCCGCGACCGTTGTCGGCCGATTCGGGCGCCGGCTGCGCAGGTGGGCCGCCACCAGCCTGCCTCGGTGGAATATTTCTATCGTTTTGGCAGTGGCGCGTGCCTCCACCTCGGTGCGGAGCAATCGGAATGGCACGGAATAGAAGTGCTTGTCGAATTCGATATGGTAGTCGATGTTCACACGGCAGCGTTTCCATTCGGCGTATTCATAGGGCGTGGGCGGCAGCTGCGCCAGGGCTGGCAGATCGACCTGTTCGTAGAGTGCTCGTCGTGTGGTGCCCCAGCCGCGCATCACCCGGCTATTCAATTGTACGACCAATTCCCGGATGGCCTTGTTCAGTTCTGCCAGCGAGAAGAAGCGATGATTGCGAAGCCGCGCTAGAATCCAGCGCTGTACTACTTGCACGCCAACTTCGACTTTTGCCTTATCCCGGGGCTTGTACGGCCGAGCCGGGATCACTGCGGCACCGTAATGCCGGGCCATGTCGGCATAGGTCCGGTTGACCAGCGGCTCATGGAAGCAGGCCCGGGTGATCCCGGCGCGGAGGTTGTCGCTGACAATCTGGCTCGTGACGCCGCCAAAGAACGCAAACATATTGGCGTGGGCGGCTATCCAGTCTGGCAGCGACTGTGTCCAGGTCGCTTCTGCATAAGTATAACTGGAGGCACCCAGCACGCCAACGAACACCTCTGCCCGCCGCACCTCTCCCGTAAGCCCATCTATTACTTCCATACTGTGGCCAGCGTAATCGACGAAGACTCGCTCACCGGCGGTATGCACCTGGCGCAGTGTCGGCTTCAGCCGGCCGACCCATTCGCGGTAGAGGTCGCAAAACCATGAGTAACCGAATCCGCTCTGGCCGCCAGGACCGTCGCGGTATTCTTCCCACAACAGCGCCAGCGTCACGTTCGGCCGCCGCACCTCGCGGTGCACCACCGCCCAATCCGGCACCGGTCGCCGGTCCGCCGCCAGGTCCGGCGGCGCCGGATACAGCAGCGCCTCCAGTTGCCCGTCATCAAGCCCCTCGGGCAGCGGCCACGCCAGTCCCGCCCGGCCCGCTCGCGCCACATAGCCGTGCACCGCACCCTGGCTGAGCCCCACGCTCCGCGCCACCACCCGCTGCGAGAGCCCCTGGCCCAACCGCAGCCGCAAAACCTCCCGGATCTTCCGCATTGCCACCCTCTCGCCAGGCATCTCGGTCCCTCGCTCCTCTGCAAAGGACCGACACTACCCACGGTTGAAAGACTGTCAGCGGGTGGCCGGAACGACGCCCCGTCCCAGCGCGATCACGATCACCGGAATCGGTGATCACGATCCGCCGGAATCGGTGATCACGATCGACTGGATTGAGTGATCACGATCAAACGGAATCGGTGATCACGATCGACCGGAATCCGCACCTTCGTCCCGGAAGTCCGCGACGTCGCGGGCGAGCGAGTCGGAGGCGACCACGAACATCCGGCGAAACCGCGAGAGCGCCAAGGTGATCTCCGCCGCCAGCCCCGGCGCCAAAGGCGCTTCCTCTTCACTGGTGCCGATGAGGTGCATCGGCAGCACGCCGATATGGGTGCTGTCGCGGGCGTCGCGCGGCTCGGTCAGTGGCTCGCCGGTCGGCGCGGATTCGTCCAGTGTCCCGCTTGGCGGGCCAGCGGCGGTTTCGCCGGCGACCGGGGCCGGCTGCTCCGCCTTCGGCGTATGGACCGGACGGGCGGGGATCCGGCTGCCCGCCGGGCCGCGGATTTCGACAAGCATCTGCTGGGTTTCGCGCGACGGCGCCGCATCCATCAGGTCGGCGAGCACGGTTCGGCAGCGGTCGTACGCGTGAATTGCCATACCTTTCTCGCCGCGCGAGGCGTGGATGCCCATCAGCGTGCGCCAGGCGCCTTCATGCGCACGGTCGATCTGCAGCAGACGTTGCGCGGCCAGGAACGCCGCCTCCGGTTCGACCTGCTCGCGCAGCACCGCTTCGGCCACCCTGCGGGCGTGGTCCCGCAAGCGCTCACGCTCGCTGGCGAGCCAGGCATCGAACGCCCCACCGATCCCCCCCAGTCCCTCCAACAGATCGCCGTCCAGCAGCGACAGCGAGCCGTGTTGGTCGGTCGTCGCGCGCATCACCTCGTGCACATCGACCCAGACAGCACCGGGCTTCAGCGAGATATGGTCGCGGGTCACTACTGTCCGGTTAAAAATCCAGGAAATTCAACTGGTTATCATCTTGTGCAACTTCGAAACTGGCGGCCTCGCGAGAGAATGCCGTCTGGATCTCGATCTTTTCAAAGACCGCCACCGAAAAGACCTGCAGCAATGTGTAGAGAGGCGCCTCCAGCTGGAGCCGCTTGCGCACGATCGCAACCAGCACATAGACCGAAACGGCGATCCAGATCTGCGTCTTCACGGCGTTCTCCGACGTGCCATAGAACCGTTTGATCCGCAGGTGCTGTTTGATCCATTTGAAAAAGAGCTCCACCTGCCAGCGGCTTTTGTATAGGTCGCAGATCGTCAACGCCGGCAACGCCGTCTGATTGGTCAGGAAGATGAGCGTCTTGGCCTTTTCGACGTCGCGGAAACGGACACGCCGCAGATGTCCGGGGTAGTCCTGGCTGGTGCGAGCACCGTCCAGTGCGATGGTTTGGTCAGCGATCACGCCGGTGGTTCGGTCGGTGGGCGAGGAATAGATCCGATGGGCGTCGAGATTGGACTTGGCTCGCGTGACGAAGAACGCGCCTCCCTGGTGCAGGGTATGGAGCCGGCCGAAGTCGATATACCCACGATCCATCACGTAGATGGCGCCGGGTTCGGGGATAAGCATGTCAAGAGCATGAACGTCGTGCAGCTTCCCGTCCGAGATATGAATGAAGCTCGGGATGTTGCCGCGAAGATCAAGCAGCGTGTGCATCTTCACGGCGGACTTGGTCGTTCGAAAATGTGCCCAGGGGAACATCGACATGCACAAATCAATGGTCGTTGAATCCAGCGCATAGACGCTGTTCGTTAGGTCCACCCCCAAGCTTTCGTCGGCGTATAGGCGTCTGGCCTGAGCTATCAGCCGTTGGGCGAACTCGGCGTAGATGCGCCAGTCGCGTGACTCGTTGGCATCCGCAAGCGTGGAACGGCGGACCGGTTCGCGGAGACCCATGTGGTAAAGCTTCGCCGTTTGTGCCGACAGGCACGCCTCGATGTCGCGCAAACTCTCGCGATAGGTCAGCTGGGCGAACGCCATGATCTGATATTGCGCGGCGCAGGACAGCTTGCGCACGGCGCGATTGCCTTCGTAGCGCGCGACGATCCGGTCGAACGTACTCCATGGCAGGAAATCCATGAGCTGCGCGAATAGCGTCTTGCCGATGTTCATGACCACCCTCTCCCCGCGCCATCGTCGGGGAGAGCCGCCGGCAATTCAAATCCGCCCCAGCAACGAAGTGCCGAAAAGCCATGTGTGTCAGTGGTTTATCCGGAAACTCGGTTCAACGAACCGGACACTAGTGGTCGCGGGTAATCTGCAGGATCTCACCCTTGGCCGAAGCCAATGCCGCCAGCAAGCGATGGATTTCCTGACGCAGCGAGGCACGGGCTTGCTCTTCCGGCCGGCAGCTCCATAGCAGCTCGGCCAGATGCCCGCGCAACGCCGGGCGCGGCGCCGACAGGGCAAGGATCGCCAGCAGCGCGCGAGTCTTGCGCCCGGGGGGCAGGACATTCTCGCTGTTGAGGCTGCGGGCCTCCATCTGTCCGATCAGGCGAAGCCTCAAAATCATCTGCCCAGACACCTGCGCTGGGGGTAGCAATGTGGAGAAAGCTGTGAGACGGCTATCGACGGCCTCTTCGATTTGCATGGACTGCATGAGGAGCTCCATGAGCTTGCCCAACTTTGCCGGCGATGATCGAACCTCCAGTGCTGGTTGGACTGCGGTTGCCACGATGGGTCTGACGGCACTCACAAAGGCGACGACATTTGGAACGGCGACTAGCAAATATGCAGACTACAAACCTAATCTGCGGCGATGACAGGCTCGGAATCTACCCATGATTCCGGCCGCGAGCGCCACGACACACCGTCCAAATCGTAGCCAACAATCCAACATTTGAGAGTTGCAGCCTGGCGCCGGATATGCTCGTACGGCGCCCGAAAGGTCTCCCCAATCGACAGCCCCCCGCCATCCTGCTGCGCGAAAGCTATTGCCGGTACTGCAGGGTTGGAAGCGCACTCTGCAATCTCGCGGACTGGCCGAACGTCGAAGGTTTGTCCAGGGTGCTAAAGAGCGGCCGTCATCCCCGCCGAGCAACAGCCATCCGCATCGAGCGTTCGCTGCCGCACGGCCATGTCGCCGCCGCGCTTGGCACCGCGCGCAAGATCGGCCTCGATGTACTGCTCGGTCCCGAGGAAAACCGGCGTCGCGATCTGATGCTGGCGCTCGTCGTCCGCGGTCAGAAGCCCATGTCGCCCATGCCACCGCCAGGGGCGCTGGCTGGAGCCGGCTTCTCGGCAACCATCGCCTCGGTGGTGATCAGCAATGACGCGACTGATGCGGCGTGCTGGAGAGCCGTGCGGACGACCTTGGTTGGGTCGATAATGCCGGACTTCACCAGATCCTTGAACTCGCCGCCTTGCGCATCGAAGCCGTAGTTGTAATCATTCTTGTCCAGCACCTTGCCGGAGATCACGGCACCGTCTTCGCCGGCGTTCTCGGCGATCTGCTTCAGTGGCGTAAGAACCGCTTTGCGCACAACCTCGATGCCGAAGCTTTGGTCGTCGTTCTCCGCCTTCAGCTTGGACAGGATCAGCGAGGCACGCGCCAGCGCCACGCCGCCACCCGGCACGATGCCTTCCTCGACCGCGGCCCTGGTCGCATGCAGCGCGTCATCGACCCGGTCCTTGCGCTCCTTCACCTCGACCTCTGTCGAGCCGCCGACACGGATCACCGCCACGCCGCCGGCCAGCTTCGCCAGCCGCTCCTGCAGCTTCTCGCGGTCGTAGTCCGAGGTGGTCTCCTCGATCTGCGCACGGATCTGCGCCACCCTGCCCTTGATGTCGTCCTTCTTGCCTGCGCCCTCGACGATCGTGGTGGTCTCCTTCTCGATCAGCACCTTCTTCGCCGTGCCGAGCATTGCCAGCGTGACGGTCTCCAGCTTGATGCCGAGGTCCTCGCTGATCACCTGGCCACCGGTAAGAACAGCAAGGTCCTCCAACATCGCCTTGCGGCGATCGCCGAAGCCAGGCGCCTTGACCGCCGCGACCTTCAGCCCACCGCGCAGCTTGTTCACCACCAGCGTGGCAAGTGCCTCGCCATCGACGTCCTCGGCGATGATCAGCAGCGGGCGGCCAGATTGTACCACTGCCTCCAACAGCGGCAGGATCGGCTGCAAGCCGGACAGCCTCTTCTCGTGGATCAGGATATAGGGCTGATCGAGATCCGCGACCATTTTCTCCGGGTTGGTGACAAAATATGGCGAGACATAGCCGCGATCGAACTGCATGCCCTCAACGACGTCGAGTTCGGTCTGCACACCCTTGGCTTCCTCGACCGTGATCACGCCCTCGTTGCCGACCTTCTGCATCGCCTCCGCGATCATCTTGCCGATCTCGGTCTCGCCATTGGCGGAGATCGTGCCGACCTGCGCAATCTCTTCTTGGGTGGTAACTTTCTTGGAGCGCTGGCTCAGTTCGTCCACCAAGGCGTGAACAGCCTTGTCGATTCCGCGCTTCAGGTCCATCGGATTCATGCCTGCCGAGACCGCCTTCGCGCCCTCCCGGACGATGGCCTGCGCCAGAACAATCGCCGTCGTGGTGCCGTCGCCCGCGATGTCATTGGTCTTACTGGCAACCTCACGAACCAATTGCGCACCCATATTCTCGAATTTCTCGCTAAGCTCGATCTCCTTGGCGACGGTCACGCCGTCCTTGGTGATCCGCGGCGCGCCGTAGCTCTTGTCGAGCACGACGTTGCGGCCCTTCGGACCCAGCGTCACCTTCACCGCGTCGGACAGAATATCGACGCCGCGCAGCATGCGCGCGCGAGCGTCGGTGCCGAACCGTACGTCCTTGGCTGCCATTGTCAGTGTTCCTTGTTCGTGAACGTCGTCGCGAAGCCAGCAGCCACCTCAAGCAGGCTTCTTCTTGGCCGCGCCGCCTTCGATAATGCCCATGATGTCTGACTCTTTCATGATCAGTAGCTCTTCGCCGTCGAGCTTGACCTCGGTGCCAGACCACTTGCCGAACAGAATGCGGTCGCCGGCCTTCACGTCCAGGGCGACGATCTGCCCCTGGTCGTTGCGCGCGCCGGGACCGACGGCGATGACTTCGCCTTCCACCGGCTTTTCCTTCGCGGTGTCGGGAATGATGATGCCGCCCGCGGTCTTCTCTTCGGCTGTCAGCCGGCGGACCACGACCCGGTCGTGGATAGGACGAAATTTCATCTATTTTCTCCCGAATGGTAGCGCTTGTAAGCGGAACGATCGCCACCACCAGCGCCGAGCGTAATATCGACACTCGATGGGCGCGAGGCCCGAATAAACGCAGTGTGGTCGAGTTGATTGAATCCTTCGAGCCGCGTGTGCCGTATGATGAGCCCAAGACCGGAGCCGCGTGGCAGTCGTACTGCGGCAATTCATGCGATGGCCCGGATTCTAGCCGGCATGTGACAGCAACGCCCCGACACGTTCTCCGCTTGCCAGATGTCGCACAGGGAAGCTGATTTCCGCGAGGGTGCCGCCGCCTGTGGTGGGGCGGTAGACAATCTCCGACTCAAGAAGTGCCGCAAGATCGGAGGCAATGCCTTCATGCTGGTGCGCTCGATACTTCGGCCTTCCCCAGCCGTCGTCGGCCACAGCCAATAGTGCTTGCCAGGGCTCTGTCCTGCTCAGCGTGACCGCGATACACCCGGAACTGCGGCAGCCAAACGCGTGAAGCAGGGAATTGACCACCAGCTCGGAGGTGGCGAGCACAATGGCCCGGCCCTTCTGAGCGGGCATCTCGATCGGCTCGATCCAGGAGCTGATGTGGATCTGCCCCACGACCGGACCGAACAGCTGAATCAGATTGCGAACCGTCGTCCGAAGTGCGCTCGCACAAGGCAACGCTTCTGCCCCGTCGTTTAAGCCGAGGGAGCGGACCAAGGCCGCAAGCTCCGCGGCGAGCCTGTACTCGGTGGCAATGCCGAGCGGATACCTCATGCCGACCGGCATTCTGTGCTCAAGCTCGCTGACCAGGCGGACCATGCTGTATGCCCGGTGCATCGCTTCGTTAGCCCAAAGCGGCTGAAGATCCATAAGCCCATTGGACGAGCACGGCAGTATTCGATCAAGGAGAACGCCAAGCACGGCTTGACGCTGTATCGACATCACACCCACCGAAGCCGCCATCCGCTCGATCCGGCAGGGCTGTCTCTGAACGGTATAGGAATGAATGCCTTCGCCCACATGAACCTCCCGCGCGGCGATGGGGGCAGCACCACGACTTGCTATGCAGAGGGCCTCGCGCCTGATTGGCGATCAACGCCGACCTGTTCGATCATAGCCAACAAGACGCACTGAAAAAACTTCGGAATCTACTCATCCCCAACACCGCTAGCCGTCGCACCGCTCTGTCTGGTACCCGGGACGGTCGCCGCATCGTGGCTCGGGAGGGCCGCGATCGTCGGCACGTTCAACGCCCCGCCGACCGTCTCAGCCAGTCCGACCGGCATTGCGGTCGTTAGGACCGCCCTGCCCGTTGTGCCGGCTGATAGAGACGCGGCCTTGGTAGGGTTGGAAACTACCTACAGGCTATCCGCCGGGCAGCGGCGACGGGAGATCCGGCTCGAACGAGGGCTCGTCGTCGGCTTGCCAGGCGGCGGCCAGTGCCAATCTGGCCAGCGCCGGAAGGGATTTCGACCCGGTCTTTTGCATGATCGCGGCACGGTGGTTTTCGACAGTGCGCTGGCTGATGCCAAGATCAGCGGCAATGTTCTTGCTGGGGGCTCCGGCGAGGACCAGCGCCATGATCTCCCGCTGTCGCGGAGTCAAACCCGCGACATGGTTGGCAGCGTCTTCCCGCACCGCGACCAGCCTGCTGGAGTCGCGGGACTGCTCGACAGCACGCTCGATGCTGGCAAGCAGCTCGGCACGGCCGACCGGCTTCTCGATGAAGTCCGCAGCGCCCGCCTTCATGGCTTGAACCGCGATCGCCACGTCGCTGCTGCCCGTGAGCATGATTGCCGGCAGCCGATGGCCCGCCAGCCGCCTCAGCAATTCGAGCCCGCTCATTCCCGGCAGGTACGCGTCGATCAACAGGCAGGCCCCTGTCCCGGGGCGGTAGTGTTCGAGGAATGCCTCGCAGGACGCAAAGTCCACGACCGTCCAGCCATCCTGCTCGAGCAGGCTGCGAAACCCCTCGCGCACGTTGCTGTCGTCGTCGACGACAAAGATGAGCGGCGCACCCGCAGAGCCGCCCGGTTCAGACGGCGGAGCGCCGGCCTGCGATACCGGCAACAGCCGCTGGATGACCTGGGTCAGCTCGCCCAGCTTCACCGGCTTGTTAAGATGGACACAGTTCTGCAGCGCGATCTCCCGCAAGGTAACGGTCGAGATATCACCGGTCAGGATGATGACCGGGATCTCACGATGAAGTCTCTCCCGCACCTTTCCGATGAACTGAAGGCCGGTCAGACCGTTGGGAAGATTATAGTCTGCGATGATGAGGTCAGGTCGGATCGGACCTCGCGTCACCAGCTCAAGCGCTGCGATGCCGTCGGGCGCCGTTGCCGCGCGATGGCCGTCCTCGCCGAGCACGAGTTCCAGCAGTCCGCGCACTTCGGGATCGTCTTCGACGACCAGGATGACGCCGGTCCGGCGAACAGCGTCGGTGCTCCCGTTATCGACGCCATGCCCATGTTGTTCCAGCTCCGGTGCCATCTCGCCCGGTTGAAGGACGATCTCGATGGCGAAGACCGAGCCCTTGCCCGGACGCGAGCGGACGCGCACCCGATGGCCCAGCAAATTCCCGAGACGCTGCACGATGGACAGGCCAAGACCGAGGCCACGGCTCCGCTCACGCGCGGCGTTGCCGAGTTGATGGTACTCCTCGAACACCGCTTGCAGCTCCTCGTCTGGGATGCCGACGCCGGTATCCCAGACCTCGATGCTGAGGATACCGCGGCGGCGCCGGCAGCCAAGCAGCACCTTGCCGTGACTGGTGTATTTCAATGCGTTCGATAGCAGATTGCGGATCATCTGCTCCAGCAGCAGCGGATCGCTCTGCACCGGAAGGCTGCACGGGACCGTGCGAAACATAAGGCCTTGCGCATGCGCGTGATAGGCGAACTCATCCCTGAGCCGGCTGAGCAGATCGTCGATCGGGAAACTGACCACCTCGGGGCGGACGTTGCCGGCCTCGATCTGGTTGATGTCGAGCAGTGCGTTCAGCATGCCGGTCATGGCGCCCAGTGTCTCGTCGAGCCGCGCGACCAACTTCTCTGCGCGCTCGCCTTCGACGGTCTTCGCCAGGAGCCCCTGCAGCAGGGCAAGCGTCTGCAGCGGCTGACGAAGATCGTGGCTCGCGGCGGCAAGGAAGCGCGACTTGGCGGCATTGGCCAGCTCCGCTTGCCGCATGGCTGCCGCCAGAGCGTCAGCCGCGTGTCGCCGGTCGGTAATATCGGCAAAGGTGATGACGACGCCCTCGACTCCGTTGTCCTGGGCCCGATAAGGCAGGACACGACGGTTGTACCAAGCGCCGTTCTGCGCTTCGATCTCCCGCTCGATCGGCGCAAGGGTCTCAAGCACCGCCCGGGCATCGGTCAGCAGCGCGCCATCGGCAGCCAGCGAGTGCAGGTCTTGAAGCGGCCGGCCGACGTCGCTGGGTATGACGCTGAACAGCGACTTGGTGGCTGGCGTGAAGAATCGGATATTCAGGTCGGTGTCGAGGAACAGCGTTGGGACGTCGGTGCTGTAGAGAACGTTCTGCAAATCATTGGATGTCGTGCGCTGCCGTTCCAGGGTCTCATGGAGCTGGCTGTTGAGGGCGGTCAGCTCCTCGTTGAGCGATTGCAATTCCTCCTTCGACGTCAGCAGCTCCTCGTTCGTCGATTGGTATTCCTCGTTGATCGACAGGGCCTCTTCGTTGATCGCCTTCTGCTCTTCGCTGGAGATCTCGAGGCTTCGGATGGCGCCTTGCAGCTCAGTCCGCGTGGCTTCAAGCTCCTGCTCAAGCCGGGCCACCAGCGACGCGTCGCCCGCCGTGACGAGGCCCGCTTGCTTGTCCGGTTGCAGTGGCGCGTCAACGAAGCAGATCAACAGCAGCTTATCGCTATCGGCCGTCACGGGGCGCACGTCGATGTTGAAGGAAGGCGCGTCGCCGTCGCGGTTCGTCCGGCCACCGGCGACGACAACGCGCGCGTTCTGTTGGATGGCTTGTTGGATAGCCGCCGCAAGTTTGCCGCGCAGCCCCTGGCGGGCGAGTGCCAGCAGATCATGCGTCGGATGACCCGGCGCCACGCGCAGATAGCGGTCTGTCGGTCCCAGCGAATAGAGACATTCGTGCCTGTGGTTGATCAAGACCGCCGCCGGGGCGTACGCCTCCATCACCAGCCGCCGACCGAGGTCGCCAAGCGCGGCTTGTCGCGAGAGCGCCCGGCCTGGTCCCGGACGTGCGTGGATTCGGCTGCCGTCACCGGTGAGCGAAAACCCGGCGTCTCCCGGCCGCGCGCGGACGACATGCCGGTACAGCCGCTCCGACTTGGCGATCGCTTCGAAGCGGCCTTCCGCGTCGCCGACCGTCTCCGAACTGCCAAGCAGCAGAATGCCGCCCTCGCGCAGCGCGAAATGGAACAGGGAGATGATCTTGGCCTGTGCCTCCGGGGCCAGGTAGATCAGCAGATTCCGGCACGACACCAGGTCCAGACGGGAGAATGGCGGATCGGCCAGCACGTCCTGTACGGTGAACACCACCGCCGCGCGCAGTTCGTCCGAGACTCGATAACCGTGGTCTTCGCGCGAAAAGAAGCGTTCCAGTCGCGCCGGCGACACGTCTGCCTCGATCGCCTCGGGATAGAACCCGTCCCTGGCATGCGTGACCGCATCCGCATCGACGTCGGAGGCGAACACCTGCAGCTTGGTGTTCAGCTTCGCTGCCACGATTGCCTCGCGGAACAGCATGGCGAGTGAATAGGTCTCCTCCCCCGTGCTGCACCCCGCAACCCAGATGCGGATCGGCTGATCGGACGCGTGGCCGCGGACCAGGTCAGGAATGATCTTCTCAGACAGAAGATCGAACACCTTCGGATCACGGAAGAAGCTGGTGACGTTGATCAGCAGGTCCTTGGCAAGCAGGTCGAGTTCGTCCGTGCCGCTGCGCAGGATCTGGATGTACCGATCCATCTGGCCTGTGGTGATCCCGGCCAGCGCCATGCGCCGCTCGACGCGACGCCGAAGAGTGCCTTGCCTGTAGAGTCTGAAATCGTGGGCCGTTTTCGTTCGCAGAAGCTCGATGATCTCGGGCAGGGGGAGCCTTGCCGCTGCCTGCGGAGGTGAACTGCTCTGCGCCTGTCGCTGACCATATTCGACCAGCGCTTGCGGAATTTTCGCCGCCGGAAGGACGAAGTCAACCGCGCCTGTCTTGATCGCGCTGCGCGGCATGCCGTCATAGGCGGCTTCGTCAGGCTCCTGCGCGACCACCAGCCCGCCTTTCTCCTTCACGGCCATCAGCCCAAGGCTGCCATCCGCGCCCGTGCCCGAAAGGATCACACACGCGGCGCGCGGACCATAGTTCGCGGCCAGCGAGTACAGCAGGAAGTCGAATGGCAGCCGCGCACCGCGGCGCGCCTGCGGTTGCGAGAGGTGCAGGGCGCCGTTGCTGACGGACAGGTAGGTGCCTGGCGGGATCACATATACGTGATTTGGCTCGATCGGCACACCGTCGGTGGCTTGCTGCAACGTCATCGGGGTGTGCCCGACCAGCAGATCCACCATCATGCTTTCGTGAGTTGGATCGAGATGCTGAATCAGGACGAAAGCCATGCCGTTCCCGGGAGCCAGCGCGCCCAGAAGTGTCCGGCAGGCCTCAAGCCCCCCCGCCGATGCACCGATTCCGACGATCGGAAACGCACCAACCCCGCGCGGGGCGTCAGGCGCGGCCAAGGGGCGCCGGCTCGATCGCGGTCGGGCCATTTTAGCCTGATGCGGGGGGCTATCTGTCATTCTTCGGCCGTATCCGATGAGTCTGCGGATCGAGACCGCATCATTACCCTATCACAGCCTGATTACGGCTGCGAGACAGTAGGTCGTTGACCAGCTCATCTGGCTGATGAAGCGTCGTCTGAGTAGTTTCCGACTCTGCGCATGGCGATCTCCCTTCAGCTATACACATCCGATCGTCGGTCCCGCCGATGCGGCGGGTGTCCGAGGAACCCCGGGGAGTTCCCCCCTGGGGCGCGTTTCCTCCCCTAAACTGGAGCCCTGGCTGACAGGCCGGGGCCCCTCTTTCAGGGTATCAGGGCGCAACAATGCAAATATTGGAGCCGATAGGCCAGCCGATGAGAACGCTTCGCGTCCTCGACCGAGGCCGGCGCGGTTGCCACCGCCGCGCGATGGCGACCGCAACTCATGATCGTCGATGTGAAGCTGGGCGTTGGCAGCGGCGTCGCCGCCGTCGAGGCAATAACACGAGACGAGCGCGCGCCCACTCCGCACGTGTTCATCAGCGGCGATATTTCCACGGTTGCGGCGGTCAGGCCGGGCGCGGTGGCCATTCAGAAGCCGTTTCGCGGACCGGACCTGGTTCGGGCGATGCGCCGTGCGGATGAGGGCTTGACCATCCATTGAGGTTTCCAGGCTCCCGGACGGCAATTGATGTGGGACAGGTCGGGTGATGTGGAACAGGTCCGGCCAAGCTGCAGGATGCAGGTAGATCATCGGCTTCAGGTTGCGCGAGGTTCGATAACCGCGCGCCTTGGCCTTGGCTGCCTGGACCAGGCTGTTGATCCCTTCGAGGATATCGTTCGCGATGTGCGCGCCGCCGGTGGGGCTCACCGCCGTCTCTGAGGAAGAGGGGTAGTGGCCGTCGGGTGGGAGCCCCGGATTGGCAAAGCCCGACCACAGAGATCGTCTTTATTTGCCGGATTTGAGTAATTTCCGAACCTGGACGCGACGATCTCCTGCCAGCTATATGTCACTGCACTAGGTCAGCGCTAGCTTGGTGATCGTACCTTTGGAGCACCGGCCCGACCATTGACTTCGTGCCTAAAGGGGCGCAGCGCACCGAATATACCTCCCTACACATCGTTTTTGGTGTGCTGCTTGGCTTGGTCTTGTTCGCGCGGCTGCCCAGCCGAACGGGCGGATCGAGATTACGCTGTCGAACGGCGTGTCGGTGTGTGTTGATTCGAAGGTGGATGGCGCTGCATTGCGGCGTGTCGCTGCAATCAAGCGGACATCCAGCGTCGACGATGATGTGCAAGGCGCCAACAAAATGAGGAGGTTGCGATCAAGAAACCGTAACACCAAACCAAAGGAGACGGTTTATGGCCACAAGTGATTTCGTTCACACAGCCGAAACGCTGATGGATGTAGCGGAACTGCATTGGCGAGCCACACGCAAGGCAGCTCAGGCAGCGCAGGACGAGTACGATGTGGCGCGGCGCCTTTATGCCTCCGCCCGGCGTGATTACACGGCAGCCGGGCGCCATGCCGGCGCAGGGGTTTGTGCCGCCACGGGCCGAGGCGATTAGACTGAACCGCCCGTCCATAGTCCGAATCAGTAAACGCATTCGGCATATGCATAGCAAGGTCGTGCCTACCGTTTAATGGAAATTGAGTCAGGTTGGAAGGCCTGATGTGCAAGGAAGGTCAAAAAATGCTTACCGTGACCGGTCGTATGACCCAACTCCCTCCTTATTCCGCCTTTATGTTCGGTTCCCTTGACGCGGACAGCCTGATTCCGGAGTCGGCCGTATCTTTGGGCGAAGCGATTCTTGCTGCACGGAACGGCGCTCGGGCTATGCCTGCCGTCTCCTACATCCACCGGCATGATGGCCTGGCGGCTGGCGGGAATGGCGCGTTCATGTTCGGCGTGCACCCGGAGCAGCCAGTCCGCGCAGCCCTGGATGAACTCGCCATGGATGTCCTGGCTTCCGAACAGACCTGATACAGCGCGCAAGACGGGAAGGACGCCGGGATTGGTACGGCGTCCAGGAGCCGGAACGTTGACCGCACGCACCGGGACTGTCGCCGCTCGCCGAGGGCCGCCAAAACACCGCCGAGCGAGAGCATGACGACGTCGTCGGCCACCAACCGAGACGCCGGGGCGGCCGGCACCGGCGAGGGCCTCGTCACGCGCGGATGTAGTGCAGCGCCCCGAACGCCTTGAACAGCACGCGCGGATCGAACTTGCCCTGATAGACCGCGGGCGGCTCGCGCCTCAGGCCAAGCAGCGCGTTGACCGCCACCTGCGCCGAGCGGATCGAGTATTCGACGGTGAACACCACATCCAGTGGCAGCTCGCAGAACTGCCCCATGAACGCAAGGTTGGTCGATCCCGCGGGCACGATCTGCGGCCGGTCGCCATGCTGGCGCGGCAGGAACTGGCTGGTGATGAAAGGCATCATGCAGGGGACGCAGATTGCCGATCGCAGAATCCGCGCCGCCTCCGAGTCGATGCGCAGGTGACCGAGTATTTCGGTCATAATCTCGCGGCCGGTGCAGGCCGACATGGGCTTTTCGACGAAGTTCCCGGGTTTGTCGACGAACAGGCCGTAGCCCCAGAACACGCTGACGTCAGCAGGTTGGGCCATGAAATGCGGCTGGTGCGGAATGACGATCGAGGCCAGCCATTTCGACTGCGGGAAGGTGATCAGCCCGCCCTCACCAGGCACGTTGCCTGTGGCGTCGCGGATGAGGCGCAGCAGAGTCGGGTCGTGCAGCGTCGTAGTGAACGACACCCATTTCGACTGTTCGATATGGTCGCAGAACACCGAGGGATGGCCGAATGCAGGGCGGCCGGCCGCGATCTTTTCCCACAGCGCCCAGGCGCCGCCGCGCTGTTTGCCGTTGAGCACCGGCGCCGTGTCCATGCCGCCGAGGCTGGACGCCTCGGTCATCGATCCGAGGGTCACCAGAACGCAGTCGCCGGCGCCGACCGTGATCCTGCCGGGTTTGCCGTCCTGCTCGGTGGCGATGTGCGTCACTGTCGTACCGCCGGCGCTCTCGCTGAGGCCGAGATCGGTAACACGGGTGTTGTACTGGATCGTCACGCCGCGCGCATCGAGCCATTTGAGCAGCGGCCGCACCATCGAATCATACTGGTTGTAGGTAGTGCGCATGATCCCCAGCAGGCGGTTGAAGCCACCGACCATATGGGCGAACCGCAGCAGATAGCGCTTGAACTCGATGGCACTATGCCAGGGCTGAAACGCGAAGGTGGTGCACCACATGAACCAGAAATTGGTGGTGAAGAAGTCGGCATCGAACTGCTCGGCGATGCTCGCCTGGCCGAGCAACGCCTCCGGCTCCAGGCCCAGGCGCTCGATCGTCAGGATGTGTCGCTCGCTGAGGCCGAACTCCGGCGCCACCTGCCGCTGGCCGTCGCGGAACAGCCGCGATTTCGAGGAGGTCTTCAGCGTCTCATTCCATGCGAAGATCTCCTGCATCACCGATCGGGTGTCGTCGAGGCTCGGAATCGAGGAGAACAGCTCGAAGGTGCAGAGATACTTGCTTTCGAACATCCGCCCGCCGCGCAGCACATAGCCGTGCTCTGCAGAGCCGGAGGCGTCGAGACTACCGCCGGGCGTATCGAGTGCCTCGAGGATCGTGATGTTACGGCCGAGAATGTCGCCGTCGCGTATCAAGAAGACGGCGGCCGCCATCGAAGCGATCCCGCTGCCGACAAGCGTGAATCTGGCGGCGTTGCGGTCGACTGGATTGGGTGAATCGGGGATGTGCTCGGCGCGATCCATGAAGAAACTCCTTGTGTTGGTGGCACGCCTGATCCCGACGGTTCAGCCAGGACGAACGAGCGCAGGCCGCGCGTGCTGTGCAATCATCAAGTTCTTCGTTGGTCGGGATGACCCACGCCGACACGCGGCTGCCGGGCTGGAAATGCCTGGTCCATTTGCCTCGTTGGCCGCCGGGTCCGCGGTCACGCCGGCCCACGCCAGCTTGCTGCAGAGGCCGCGCGCCGGCGCGGAATGCTCGCCTGCCGGCGGTGAACACCAGGGCGTCCGAGGCCGCCGAGCACAGCCACATAGGCGCCGGCATATTTCGTCATCACATTGGCGAAACCGTTGACGGCAGCGATCCCCGCGTGCTCGGTGTTCTGGTGTAACGCCCGCATGTCGCCTCTACTGCCTGACCGGCAAAGCGGACCCGCGCGCAATCCGATGTCCCCCCCCCGCAATCACGGCCAGCGGGGCGCTCGCGAGCGCCCCGCCAGACCGTCCCGTCGGCGTTCGATCACACGACTTCGATGTCGTTCTCGACAGCAGTGGTGCCCTGTGCCGACCACGCCGTCTCGGCGGCGACCTGTCGTTCATGGTACGACTGCACGGTCCCGGTCAGGGTGACCTTGCCGCCATCGGCTCGGACCTGGACGTTGTCCGGATCGAAGAACCACGAGCGATGCAGCGCGTGGGTGATGTCGTCGCTGAGACCGCCAGTGTCCACCCGCGGCTTGATGGTGGTCTGGTTCGAGACGCCGACCACGCCGTGCAGCGGCCTTATATCGTTCTCGGCGGCTTCCTGCTGATACCACCAGTCGACCTGCCCGGTCAGGGTGACCCAACCGTTCTCGACCTGCACCTGCACGCTGTCCTTTGGCACCGTCACGTTCCAGGACAGGCGCTCGATCGCGGCCGCCGCGATCTGCTCGTCCGACCGCTGAGAGTCCATTGCCAATCGGACCTCGATATCCTCGGCAACGGCCCGCACGCCCTTGACCCGGCGGGCAGCCGTCTCCGCGGCATGTTTCTCCGCATAGCTGTCGACGTAACCGGAGAGGGACACGACCCCGGCATTCGCAGTGACTCCGATGTGGCCGGCGGATACGCTCGGCTCCCATTTGAAGGCCGCCAGAACGGACTCCTGAAGCTGACTGTCTTGCGACATCACGATCTCCTATGCGGGTGCCGAAACCTGAACGATCGCCGCTCACCATTGCGACCGTCCGGGATCCAGCCGCTTGTTATCGAAAGTCTCAAGCTAAGTTCACCGATGCCATCACGGCCGTTCGGCGCGTGCTTTGATTGCCACAGGATTTTCCCATGTCCCGGCATAGCACCAAAACCGTAGAAATTCCCGCCCATTTGCTAAACCGATTCGTGGAGACTCTATGCCTCGCAGCCTGAATTGCGGAAAGCCGAGCTTAGCTTCGGAACAGCGGCCTCCGCCCCGGCGCAGCGTGCCGACCCGGCGCACCCCCTTCGCTCTCCCTGGGTTCGCAATCTGACCGGTCCGAGTCTACGTCCTGTCCTTGTTGCTGACCGGCCTGCTCTTCCATGACCTCTTCGCGCCCGTCGTTCAGGCCAGCCCTGGTTTTGTCGTCGGCCATACTATCATCTCCTGTCGTTTCAGAAGCCTCGATCGCTACGGCTAGGCGGATGCTTCATGCGCGCTCCTTGTCTTCATTCGGCTATCCGAGGACGACGCGAACCCGATGGGAGCGGATCGGCTCCGCGTCAGCCTGCGCGAAAGTGGACGACCAACGGCCGAACACAGCGCCGATTGCGTATCGAAGGTTCGCGCGCAGCTTGGCATTGATGGATTGTTCCGAAAGCGTGGCACCGTCGTCCAACGAAATACCTTCGCCCAGAGACCTGCTGTGCGCCGGGACTTGGCCTCCAGAGGGCAGCTTGGTCATCCATCGTCCCCGCTTTCATCGTTGATGGGCAAGAAGCGGACGAAGCGATGTCCGCGCGGGCCGAAGGATCGTCGCACCTATCTTTTCGAAAGTTAGCGCCGGAAACGGCAGGTCCGGCAGCCTCGGAAACTACGCAGGCCGCACCGGGGCGGCTGGGCTCATGGAGGCGCTGTCCAGCAGCTTGCGGACCGGGCCCGTGCGCAGCACCAGCAGCAGGCAGAACCGCGCCGCCGTCACGGCCCCCTCGGTCCGCGCCTCGCCCAGCAAGCCGTCGCCGCCGAACGTCGCGCCGCTGGGCAGCCGCAGCCGCTTCCCGTCGTGATCGATCTCGACCTCGCCGGAGCTGATCAGGTAGAGCGAAGCCGCACGGCGCCGGCGCCGCAGGATGCGCTCGCCCGGCAGCACGAAGCGCAGGGTCAGCGTCCGGGCGACAGTCCGCAGGCGCGCTTCGGGCAGCGTGGCGAAAGGCGGAAGCTGGCTCACGCGCCGGATCAACCCGGCCTGCAGGTCGAATGTCATCGGCCGGCCGGCGGCATCGCGCCGCGCCTCGATGTCACGGGAGATTTCCCGGAACAGCTCCTCGCTGAGCAACGCCTCGTCGCGCAGCGCAACGTAGGTGTCCATTTCGAAGCGCAGCCCGATCCGTCGCAGCATGCGGGTCTGCAGGACATCGGCATAGGCGGGATACAGCAGCCCCAGCGCCTCCGTCGCGTCATCCAGCAGCGCACGGCGGCGCTGCACGATCTCGCCCATCACCTCGGTCACGCGCGCACCTAGCACCGGGGTCATCCGCTCGCGCATGAACTGCAGTTGCGCGCGAAACACCATCTGCATCACCAGCAGCATCTCCAGGCGTTGCGCCAGCAGACGGGTAAGCGGCTGGTCGATGCGAAACCTGCGGTGCAGCCACTGCGCCAGCCACAGCGACCGGCTCGGCCGCAGCCGCCCTCTGGCTGCGTGCAGATAGCCCAGCCGTCCGTCCGCGCGCGTCGCGTCGATGATCGCGTCGGCCATTGGCAGCAACTGCTCCATGATGGCGCGCGAGAGCCCCCGCTCGCGGAAAATCTCAAGCAGGATCGCCCTTTCCTGCGAAGCGAAGGTCAGCAGCCCAAGCTTCAGACGATCGCGGTCGGTCAGCGCCGCGTCGAACGTGTTGGCGGCGGCCTCGGCGGCGGCGCGTCGTTCGTAGCGGTCCACCGCGCGCTGGGCGGCTTGCGGCAGGAAGCCGAAAGCGGCGGCGGTCTGGCGCAGGCGATCTCGCACCGTCCCGAGTCCGAGTGCCACCACCTGGTGGCGCAGCGCCTGGTCGATCCGCGACAGCCGGTCCAGCCTGAGCCAATGCACCAGGAAGCGCAGCGTGGTGCCATCGGCGCCCGTTCCCGACAGGACCACACAGATGGCGCCCGGACCGCAGTTCTCCGCCAGCGAGTACAGCAGGAAGTCGAACGGCAGCCGCGCACCGTGGCGCGCTTGCGGTTGGGAGAGGTGCAGGGCGCCGTTGCTGACGGACAGATAGGTGCCTGGCGGAATCACATAGACGTGATTGGATTCGATCGGCACACCGTCGGTTGCTTGCTGCACCGTCATAGGGGTGTGGCCGGCCAGCAGATCCATCATCATGCTTTCGTGGTTCGGATCGAGATGCTGGATCAGGATGAAAGCCATGCCGTTCCCGGGGGCCAGCGCGCCAGGAATGTCCGGCAGGCCTCAAGCCCCCCGCCGATGCGTCGATTCCGACGATCGGGAACGCGCCCTGCCCGCGCGGAGAGGCCGGCTCCGGTTGGCCCACCCGGCAGCTCGTCCTCCCCAGGCACATCAGCCGACGTCGCCACGATCAAGGATGGGCTGGTCCGCTGAAGCAGCTTGGGTGGATTGATCCAGGTCGCAGTCGGTTTGGCCGGCGGTGTCGGCGCCTTGTTGATGAAGCGCTCCGGGTGATCGCGGCAGGCGCGGTCCAGCGTGCCCTGACGGGCGGCGTAGACGGCATCAACCTGGCCGTAATGCACCTGATTGGGCGTCATCAGGCCGATCCCGACGTGGTGATGGTCCTCGTTGTACCAGCCAAAATAGTTGCGCGAGAAACCCCTGGCATCCTCGATGCAGCCGAAGCGCTTGGGGAACTGCGGCTGGTATTTCAGATTTTTGAACTGGCTCTCGGAGAACGGATTGTCGTTCGAAGTATGCGGCCGGCTGTGCGAGCGGGTCACGCCAAGATCTGCGAGAAGCAGCGCGGTGGACTTGGCCGTCATCGGCCCGCCACGATCCGCGTGTAGCGTGAGTTGACCGGGTGGCACTTGATGATTTGCGATCGCGCCGTCCAGCAACGGCCTGAACAGCTCGGCGCTTTCCACGTCGGCCACACACCAGCCGACCACGCGGCGGCTGAAGATGTCGAGGATGAAGCGTAGAGATAGAAGTACGTCCATTTCGCCGGCCCCATCAGCTTGGTGATGTCCCACGACCAGACCTGGTTGGGGCCTTCCGCCAACAGCTCGGGCTTCTGGTAGACCGGATGCCGCAGCTGAGCGCGACGTTCACGGACTTCATCGTGCTGCGTGAGGAAGCGGTACATCGTGCGGATCGAGCAGAGGAAGATGCCCTGATCGAGCAGCGTGGCGTAGACCTCCGCCGGTGCCTGGTCGGCGAAATCCGGCGCGTGCAACACGTCCAAGACTGCCTGCCTTTGCGGGGCGGACAGCGCCCTGGCTGGCCGCGGCCGCGGGCGGGGGATCGCCGGCGGCGCGGCCAGGCCGGCGCGCCGGCGCTGAACGGTGGCGCGTGAGACGCCGAGCGCGGCACAGGCAGCCGCCGTCATGCGACTGATCGGCGCGAGCGCGACGACGGCGTCCGTCAAGGCTCGCCGTCGCTGGGCGCCAGCGGGATGCCCAGCAGTTCCGCCACTTTTTTTTGGAGATCGATGATGGCCTCGGCGCGCGCCAGGCGGCGCGTCAAACGGCTATTCTCCCGCTGCACCAGTGCCAATTCGGCTGCCAGAGGGTTGAGTTCGGCGGTTTTGGGGCCGCGCTTGGCCGGCACCAGCGCCCCGAGAGCCCCGGCATCCCGAAGCCTGCGCCAGTCGGTCAAAGCCGAGGAGTAGAGACCTTCGCGACGCAGGATGGCGGCCACGCCGCCCTTATCGGCAGCACGATCGGTCTCGGCCAGGATGCGCAGCTTGTCCTCGGCGGTGAACGTCCGGCGGCGCGGCCGAGCGGATAGCTCAGGTGACGCCGCGGCCGGAGCCGGCACGAGCGTCGGCCGACGGCCCCCGGACGGGCCGGCTCCGGCCGCGGCTGCCTCGGGGTGCTTTGGAAGCATGGGCATGACGAAGGTGATCCTTCCGCGCCCTCAAGTGTAAATTCCCGGGGGGTAAATGTCTCATCTTCATTGGCACGGAGGGGTGTGGGCGAACTGGTGCAGTTCGACGGCCCGGAGCACGCGTGGTTCGAGGCTCCAGGGCCGGTCTGCAGCCTGCTCGCATTCATCGACGACGCAACGACCAGATTATGATCCTTCGTTTCGTCGCTTTATCCCACCCTGCTCGCATCCAGCCGCAGTCGGGCGTTGCCCGGAATATGGGGGTGACCGTTTATCTGACGGTGGCCGTCCTATTAAACAGCGGTCGGTAATAAAATGAATTGGAATTATAAACGGCCCCAGGATGCCGGGAGAACTGGAGCATTAGCTCCAGTTCCCGCGGGCAGGTGGCCCTGTGCTGGGCAGCTTCAGGTCGGCAGGTCAGGCGGACCGCTTGCGGTCTGCCACTTCCTCGAACTCGGCATCGACCACCTCATCACCCGGCGTGCCGGAAGGCGTCGTTCGTTCGCCACCAGCTGTCCCGCCGGCCTTGGAGCGCTGGCTTTGCACCGCTTCCTCGATCCTAATCGCCGCCTGCGCCATTCGCTCGGTCACCTGCACCAGCCGGTCGTGATCGCTGCCCTCCATCGCCGCCCGCGCGGCCGCCACTGCATCTTCGGCCTCTGTCCTGTCGTGAGCCGGCACGGTTGCGCCGTGCTCCGCCAACGCCTTCTCGACCTGATCGATCAGCCCATCGGCGTGGTTCCTCGCCTCGATAAACAGTCGCCGCGTCTTATCAGCACCAGCATTCGCCTCGGCCTCCTGGACCATCTTCTGGATGTCGGCATCAGAGAGGCCGCCGGCGGACTGGATGCGGATCTGCTGTTCCTTACCGGTCGCCTTGTCCGTTGCCTGGACGCTGACGATGCCATTCGCATCGATGTCGAACGTCACCTCGATCTGTGGCACCCCGCGTCGGGCCGGCGGCAGCCCGGCCAGGTCGAAATTGCCGAGCACCTTGTTGTCCGCCGCCATCTCGCGCTCGCCCTGGAACACGCGAATCGTCACGGCTCGCTGGTTGTCCTCCGCGGTGGAGAAGGTCTGGCTTTTCTTCGTGGGGATGGTCGTATTGCGGTCGATCAGGCGGGTGAACACCCCGCCCAGCGTCTCGATGCCGAGGCTCAACGGTGTGACATCCAGAAGCAGCACATCCTTCACGTCACCCTTCAGCACCGCTCCCTGCACAGCGGCACCGATGGCGACGACCTCATCCGGATTGACGTTGCGGGCCGGTTCGCGACCGAAGAACTCCTTCACGGCCTCGTATACCTTAGGCATGCGAGTCATGCCGCCGACCAGGATCACCTCGTCGATGTCCCCGATGGCGACGCCTGCGTCCCTGAGCGCAGCCTTGCAAGGCTCCACGGTGCGAGCAATAAGGTCGTCCACGAGACTCTCGAGCTTAGCCCGGGTCAGCTTCACAACCAGGTGCTTCGGCCCGGAAGCATCGGCGGTGATGAACGGCAGGTTGATCTCCGTCTCCTTCGACGAGGACAGTTCGATCTTGGCCTTTTCCGAGGCTTCCTTGAGCCGTTGCAGCGCCAGCTTGTCAGTCCGTAGATCGATGCCCTGCTCGCGCTTGAATTCGGCGGCGAGGTGGTCGATCACTCTGGCGTCAAAGTCCTCGCCGCCAAGGAAGGTGTCGCCGTTGGTCGACTTCACCTCGAACACACCGTCGCCGATCACCAGGACAGAGACGTCAAAGGTGCCGCCACCCAGGTCGTAAACCGCGATTGTGCCGGCGTTATTCTTGTCCATGCCGTAGGCGAGGGCGGCGGCTGTGGGTTCGTTGATGATGCGCAAGACCTCGAGCCCGGCGATCCGGCCGGCGTCCTTTGTCGCCTGGCGCTGGGCGTCGTTGAAGTAGGCGGGAACGGTGATGACCGCCTGACTGATTGTCTCTCCCAGGAAGGCCTCTGCTGTCTCCTTCATCTTGCCCAGAATGAAGGCGCTGATCTGCGAGGGTGGAAATTTCTCGCCGCGAGCCTCGACCCATGCATCGCCGTTGTCACCACACACGATGCTGTAGGGCACCAAGCCCTTGTCCTTGGCCACGAGCGGGTCATCGAACCGGCGGCCAATTAAACGTTTCACGGCATAGATAGTGTTTGCCGGATTGGTCACCGCTTGGCGCTTAGCGGACTGGCCCACGAGCCGCTCGCCGTTGTCGGCGAAGGCGACGATGCTGGGAGTGGTGCGCGCGCCCTCAAGGTTCTCGATCACCCGAACGTCCTTGGTCTCCATGACGGCGACGCAAGAGTTGGTGGTGCCGAGATCGATGCCGATGACTTTGCTCATGAGTGTGCTCCTGCAAAGGGTGGATGCGGCGACCTAAGCGCCGTGCGCAATTCAGCGCGATGACGTGACATCAAGCGGCACGGCTGCGGCGGGCGGGACCGGTCGACAACGGGCTTCGAAACCACGATCATCGCCAGCCGAAAAAGGGCGTCCGTTGAGCGTCACGTCCGATCTCCAGGCGTGCACCACGGTACCTGACGGAGGGTTGCCCGATTCCTTCTCCTCCGACGCCTGGCGTTGTTTTGCGTCGAAAGCTGACCCCCTTCGGACCTTGATGCTTGATGCCATTCTGGTCCAGCAGTCGGGTAAGGCTGCGTCGGCTCCCGGCCTTCGGTGGTTGAACAACATCATCGACCTTCATTGCGGCGCCCTGTCAGCCTGAGCGGTTTGGGCAGGGGCCCGCGCGGGTAGCCTGCTCGTGGAGCATTCCACCTATAGCGGTTCAACAGCGGCACGCGGCAGGCTCGGAAACTACCTAGATCAAGTCGTTGCTTTACGTTGCAATAAAGTCTGTTTCAATCCGTTTACGGCGACCTGTTCGATCCCGGCGCCGAGTTCCCGCGTGCAACGGCGCAAGGGGTGGCATGCGGCTTTTTCGGTCACGCCAAGCTTACCGGCATCTCGGCGTCCGTGCCGGTCGTTCGCTGCTGCCTGATTGACGCTCGAGTGCACAACTTCAGCGGACGGCCAGACTGCCGGTTGGAGAACAGGGGGCGTCATACCCCGATCCCCTGGACGATGCGGTGAGCTATGGGAAACGCAGAGCATGATCCGGCGGCAAAGATCCTCCGCCGTAGCTGAGCGCACTAGCTGACCGACTTCAGTTCGCCTCAGCGGCGACCGAGCGGAAGCGCCAGAGTGCGAGCGCCAGAAACAACGCCGCGACCAGGCCGACCGTGAGAAACTGCGGCCACACGACGCTCAAGCCAGCGCCTCGATAGAGAATCGATTGCGCGAACGAGACGAAATGTGTCGACGGCGATACCTGCATAACGGTTGCAAGCCAGTGCGGCATGCTCTCCAGCGGCGTGTTGCTGCCCGAGAGCATATTCATCGGCAGGAACACCAGCATGAACAACAGGCCGAGCTGCGGCATCGAATTCGTTACAGTGCCCAGAAAAATGCCGATGGCGGTCGCGAAAAACAGATAGATCACAACCCCCACCATGAACAGCGGGATAGATCCGGCAATCGGCACGGCGAGGATCGCGCGCACCACCACATACAGCGAAAGGCCTACCGCCAGCGTGATGATCAGACCGTTCGCCCAGATTTTCGACATCGCGATTTCGAACGGCGTAATCGGCATGGCAAGCAGATGATCCATCGTGCCGTGCTCGCGCTCGCGGATGACGGCAGCGCCGGACATGATGATGGCGAGCATGGTGACACTGTTGATGATGCCCATGACGCTGGAGAACCAGGCGGTGGTAACGTTGGGGTTGAACGCGATCCGCACAATGAGGTTGACCGGCGACAGCGGGACGCTCTCGGTGTTGGAGAGGTAGTCGGCGATCTCCGTGTCGATGATCTGCTCGGCGTAGCCGGAGCCAAGGCCGGCCTGGATCATGGCGGTGGCATCGACATCGATCTGCAGCGCGGGCGACCTGCCCGCGAGCACGTCGCGCTCGAAATGCGTCGGGATGTCGGCCACGAAGGTGTAACGGCCGGCATTCATCGCGGGCACGATGTCCGCGACCGAGATCGGCTGCGGCGGCAGGAACAGCGGCGGCAGAAACGCATGCATGATACGGCGCGACAGCGGCGAGTTGTCTTCGTCGACCACCGCGATGGACGCCTTGCTCAGCTCCTGCGAATTGCTCCGCGCCTGGCTGATCACTGCGAAGGAGAAGGCATAGATCACCAGCACGATCAGCACGGTGTCGTGCAGGAAGCTGCGCAGTTCCTTTGTGCCGAGCCAGAAGATGGTGCCGGCACTGCGCAGGGCTCGCTTCAGCATCAGCGTTCCTGCTTGCGCAGCAGCAGCGCGCTCAGCCCGATCAGCACCGGCACGAACACGGCAAGTTTAATGAGGTCGAGCGACAGATCGTGAAAACCCAGCCCCTTGGTGAAGGTGCCGACGCTGATCGGCACGAAGTAGCTCATCGGGAACCCAAGACCGATATATTTCGCCGCCCCGGTGAGCGAGGAGACGGGGCTCATCATGCCGGAGAACTGGGTCGCCGGCAGCACCGTCAGAATGGCGGTACCGAACAGGGCTGCGATCTGGGTGCGGGTGAAGGCCGATATCAGCATGCCATACGCCGTCGTCGCCGAGACATAGATCAGGGCGCCGATCGCAAGGACGGGGAAGCTGCCTTTCAGCGGCACATGGAACAGGAACAACGCCATCAGCAGCAGCAGGCTGAAATTGGCCATGGCGATGGCGATGTAAGGCAGTTGCTTCCCGATGAGGAATTCAAGGCGGCTGACCGGCGTGACGTAGAGGTTGGTGATCGAGCCGAGCTCCTTCTCCCGCACGATGGCGAGCGCCATGAGAATGGCCGGGAACAGGGCGAGCATCATGCAGATGTTGGACGGCACCATTGGGTAGATGCTGTCGAAGTCCTGGTTGTATTTGTAGCGGATGGCAATCGTCGCCGGCGGCGCTGGCGCGGGCTGCGTGGTCGTGACCGCCGGGTCGGCGAGGTACAGTGTCTGGATGCCCTGCAGATAGCCGCGGATGGTCTGCGCCCGGAACGGCATGGCGCCGTCGATGGTCGCCGAGACGAAGGCCGGGCGCCCGCGCTTGATATCGCGGCCGAAGCCCGGCGGGATCTCGATGGCGGCCGAGACGGCGCCGCTCTGCATCTGCCGGTCGCGATCGGCGTAGCTGGTGAGCGGCGGCCGTTCGGTGAAGTAGCTGGAGCCGCGCAACTCCTCGAGATAGGCCCGGCTGGCGCTGGTCTGGTCGCGGTCGAGCGCAGCGAAAGACAGGTTGTCGACATCGGTCGAAACCCCGAACCCGAACACGATCATCAACAGGGCGGTGCCAAACAGGCCGAAGCCGAGCCGGATCGGGTCGCGCACCAGTTCAAGGCTTTCGCGGATCGTATAGGCCATCAGGCGGCGCGGGCTGAACGCGCTGTGGTGGCTGGATGGCGGCATCATGACGGCCGGAGACCGCTTGACCGGGGCTGCCGAGGTCTTGGGCGCCCGGGCCTGGATCGTTTCTTCCAGGTAGCCGATGAAGGCGTCCTCAAGCGTCTTTGCACCGCGCGAGGCCACCAGGCCGGCCGGTGTGTCGGTGGCCAGGACGCGGCCGGAATCCATCAGCGAGATGCGGTCGCAGCGGGCGGCCTCGTTCATGAAATGCGTCGAGACGAAGATCGTCACCCCCTGGTTGCGCGACAGGTCGATCAGCAGCGACCAGAACCGGTCGCGCTCCATCGGGTCCACACCCGAGGTGGGCTCGTCGAGGATCAGGATTTCCGGATCGTGCACGATGGCCACGGCCAGCGACAGACGCTGGCGGATACCGAGCGGCAGATCCAAGGTGCGCTGGTCAAGATATGAGGCAAGCCCGAAACGGGCGACCAGGTCCGCGATGCGGGCCTTGGCCGGGCCGGGCTGCAGATGGAACAGATGCGCGTGCAGGTCGAGGTTCTGCCGTACCGTCAGCTCGGTGTAGAGCGAGAACGACTGCGACATGTAGCCGACCCGCGCCCGCGTCTGCATGTCGCGGACATCGACCGGCTTGCCGAACAGCAGCACCGCGCCGCTGTTGGCGGGCAGCAGGCCGGTCAGCACCTTCATGGTAGTGCTCTTGCCGCAGCCGTTGGAGCCCAGGAAGCCGAAGATTTCGCCGCGCTGGATGGTGAAGCTGACGTCATCGACGGCGGTGAAGTCGCCGAACCGGACGGTGAGGTGGTGCGCGACTATGACCGGCGCGGCGTCGCTGGCGACGTGCGGCGGAATCACCAGTGCGGTGCGGCCGCGGCGCTGCGCCTCCGGCAGCACGGCGACGAAGGCATCCTCCACGGTTGCGGTGTGCGTCGCCGCCTTCAGGGCGGCCGGCGAACCGCTGGCGAGCGCGCGGCCGGCGTTCATCACGATCAGCCAATGCAACCGCTCCGCCTCCTCCATGTAGGCGGTCGCCACGACGACATTCATCGACGGACGGCGCGCGCGCATCAGGTCGATCAGCGTCCAGAACTGCCGGCGCGACAGGGGATCGACCCCCGTCGTCGGTTCGTCCAGGATCAGCAGGTCCGGGTCGTGGATCAGCGCGCAGCACAGGCCGAGTTTTTGCCGCATGCCGCCCGACAGTTTCTTCGCGGGGCGATCGGCGAACGGCGCAAGGCCGGTGGCATCGAGCAGTTCCGCGGTGCGCCACAGGCGTTCTGCCCCCGCCTGGCCGAACAGACGGCTGAAGAAGGCGATATTCTCGCGCACGCTGAGGTCGGGGTAGAGATTGCGGCCCAGACCTTGCGGCATGTAGGCCACGCGCGGGCACAGCAGGGTGCGATACCGCACGCTCGCCATGTCGCCGCCCAGCACCTGGACGGCGCCGGTCTGGATGCGTCTGGCGCCGGCGATCAGGCTCAGCACGGAGGATTTGCCGACACCGTCCGGCCCGATCAGCCCGACCATCCCGCCGGCGGGGACCACCAGCGTCACGTCATCCAGCGCGAGCACCTTGCCGTAGCGGAGCGTGACGGCGTCCAGGCGCGCGGCCGGGAGGCCTTCCCGCGTCATTTCGGTGCATCACCCTGCAGCGTCGCCGGCCAGACGGTGTTTGGATCGGTGCGAACATACGCAACGCCCGGCAGCCCGCTTTTGACCGGCGTGGTGCGGGCCTGCAGCCGGGCCGGATCGATCTGCACGCGGACACGGAACATCAGGCTGTCGCGCTCGTCCTTGGTCTCGACGGTCTTGGGGGTGAACTGTGCCTGTGCGGCGACGAAGGTCACCGCGGCGGGGATCGGGTGGCCGGGATAGGCGTCGAGCACGATACGGGCGTCGGCGCCGATCCGGGTGCGGCCGGCATCGGCGGTCGACAGATAGACGTCCATGTAGACGTCGCTCTTGTCGAGCATGGTGAAGACCTTGCCGCCCGCCGGCAGGACTTCGCCGATATTGGCGATACGGTATTCGATCGTGCCGGCCCGCGGTGCCACGAGTGTGTTGTAGCCGATATTGACCTGGTCGAGAGCCACGTCCTGTTGGGCGGCATAAAGCGCCTGCGCTGCCGCTCCGGCCTGCGCAATATCTGCCTTGACGGCATCGACGGCCCCGTTCAACGCCTGCTGTCGCTGATCGACCATCTCGCGGGTCTCAAACCCTGATTTGACCAACGTTTTGGCCCGGTCCAGCTCCTGCTGCGCGAACACCACCTGGGTTCTCTGCTGTGCGAGGGCCGCCATCGACTGCCGGACGGTCTGCTGTGCCTGCAGCACGAGCGCCTGAGATTTGGCCAGCGAAGCCTCGAGGTCTTGGCTGTCCATCAGGCCCACGGTCTGTGACGCCGTCACGACGTCGCCCTCGTCGACAGTGAGCTTCGCGATCCGGCCTGCGAATTTCGTGTCGATGTTGATCTCGTCCGCTTCGAGCCGCCCATTGCCTGATGCAATTCCCGCGGGCAGCCCGGGTGAGCGGTGCAGCCACCAATACCCGGCGCCGCCGGCAACTACGAGGAGCGTGGCAAGCAGCAGCAGAGGCCGCAGCCATCGCTGCTTTCGCGGCTCCGCCTTTGGCTTCGGGATGACGGTCGGCAGGTTCGGCGCAGGCGGCACGACGACCAGCGCCCCTGGCATGGACATGCCGGTTGACGCCGCGCTTAGCTCTGTCCTGGGATCGGAAGCCATTAGGGAGTCCGGATCGCCCGGGAACTCAGACGTCCGCGGCGTTGGCTGATATGCATATTGGTTAAACTATCAGTGCCACCGTTTGCGGCGGGAGGATCGGAATCTACGCACTTTGCGGTTGAGGAAATCTTGCCTATCCGGTTGACGCAGACACCTACCAGCGGTAGTGTTCGTCTATGGGTAGGGTGCGCACCGCGGTCGACGAACAGAACCGGCGAAGTGCGCCATGACCGGGATAGATGTCCATGGCGGGGACGATCTGGCCTTCCCGCAGTCCCTTCCTGAGTTCCAGCGGCTTTTCCCGGATGCCGCGGCTTGCGCCGCCTATCTGGAACGCGCCCGCTGGGATGACTGCTTCGTGTGCCATACTGCGGCGTCGTTGCGGAGCCTTTTCGCATCGCGACGCGGCCGGGCATCCTGGAATGCCGAACATGCCGTCGGCAGACTGGCCTTCTGGCTGGCACCGTCATGGAGCGCAGCCATACGCCGCTGAATATTTGGTTTTGGGCAGCCTATCTGGTCGCCAGCCAGACCCCGGGAATGTCCGCCGTTCAGTTTCAACGGCAACTCGGGCTGTCGCGCTATGAAACGGCCTTCGGCATTCTCCACAAGCTGCGCGCTGGCATGGTGCGGCCTGATCAGGACCGCATCGGCGGTAAGCTTGGCCAGCATGTCGAGGCTGATGAGACCTACGTCGGCGGCCGGACCCGCGGCGAAGGCCGGGGCGTCCATCACAAGGTTCTTGTCGCCTGCGCTGTCGAAGTCCGCCACCGCAAGCCAGGGACTGCGCAGGATAAGCGGAAGGATGGCAGGTACGCCGGACGAGTCCGGCTGGCCGTCACGACAGATCGCAGCGCCGAGTCACTCTGTGGATTTGTTGAGAGCGCCGTTGCTCCGGGAACGCTGGTCGTCACGGACGATTGGAGCGGCTACGCCGGATTGCGCAAGCGCGGCTACAACCACCACGCAATTGCTGAATGTGGCGATCCCGACGTGGCCGAGGATTTCCTGCCTATCATCCACCTCGTATTCGCAAACCTTAAAACGTGGCTGATCGGCACCCATCACGGGGTCAGCGCGCAGCATCTGCAAGCCTACCTCAACGAGTTCACGTTCCGCTTCAACCGGCGCTTCTACCCGTTCAACGCCTTCCGTTCTTTGCTCGGCATCGCGGGTGACACGAAAGCGCCAACCTTTGCCGAGCTTTATTCGGGCGACTGGGTGCACCCTACATGTAGTGGGTGTCTGCGTTAACCGGATAGGCGTGGAGGAAATGTCTTCTGTACGCGGGTCTCGTCATTCACTGCTGTTCCGCGTCCTCCCGCCAGACCGTCCCGGCGGCGTTAGATCAGACGACTTCGATGTCGTTCTCGGCGGCAGTGGTGCGCCGGGCCGAACACGCGTGCCGATCCTGGGACCGGCGGTCGGCGTGGCGTTCTTCCTGATAGCGGCTGTTCTGACAATCGGCGTCCTTGGTGGGCGGTGCTGCCGGCCGGCCTCTATTTGGATGGCACCGCAATTCGGCAGCGGCATGGGCGCCAGGAAGCACCGCGGCCATCCGGCTCAGACGCACCGACTCGACCATGCAGGCCAGCTTTTTGCCGTGGGCGGGCCGGGAAGCTGAATAATTGCATCGGACGCATAGCTAGGCAAAGGGGACGGATGCTGGTCGCGTTGCATGGCGCGCGAGAAGGTGGGACCCCGGCGCTCCGCGCCGGGTCTCCGAGACCAGCGCAGTCACTTTCCGCCGACCAGGCGGCGGCCGTGACTGCTCTTCGGAGGTCAAATCGGACGCCGCCGGCCGGGCGGCCCGCGAGCACTTGCCAGCGATTTCCTTAATATTCCGGCGGCGGTTGCCATGATGCGCGATTCTGCGACCGGCGGTCGGATACCCGCCCGTCCCGGTTGACGACCACCATCACCACGATGGTGGCAATGGTGACGACCACCACGACCATGATGGCCGCGCGGGGGGCAGATCATGACGTGGACGCGGGCGCAGGCGGTCCACTGGAGGGGCGCGTCGCGCCGATCTGTCGGGCGATGAATTCGATCTGGTCGCCAAGGCCAGCCGAGCTGTCGCCTGGGGAATCAATCCGGCCGGAAACAGTCAGGCCATAGCGGTCAGTGGAAGCAACTGCCGGGCGCCGCACGACGTCCGGCAGCCGTCCGCAGCGGTTAGTACATATGCTGGCCGCCGTTGATCGACAGCGTCGAGCCGGTGATGAAGTCGGCTTCGTCCGCGGTCAGGAAGGCAACCCCCCGCGAGATATCGTTCGCATCCCCGATCCGGCCGCGCGGAATGCGCGCGATGATCTTTTGCAACACGTCAGCCGGCACCGCGCGCACCATTTCGGTATCGACGTAGCCCGGTGCCACGGCGTTCACCGTGATGCCGAAGCGGGCGCCTTCTTGCGCCAGCGCCTTGGTGAAGCCATGGATACCGGACTTCGCCGCGGCATAGTTGACCTGGCCATACTGACCGGCCTGGCCGTTGAGACTGCCGATATTGACGACGCGGCCGAACTTGCGCTCCCGCATGCCTTCGAAGGTCAGCCGGCAGAGGTTGAAGCAGCCGCCGAGATTGGTATCGACCACCGCGTCCCACATCTCCCGTGTCATCTTGGCGATCGTGGCATCGCGCGTGATACCGGCATTGTTCACCAGGATCTCGATCGGCCCGACCTCGCCGACGATACGGGCCAGCGCCTCCTGGCAGGCTTCGAAGCTTGCGACATCGAATTTGTAGGCGGGGATCCCGGTCTCGGCCGTGAATGCCTTCGCAGCCTCGTCGTTGCCGGCGTAGTTAGCCACCACCGTGCGACCCTGCTTCTGCAGGGCCCGGCTGATTTCCGCACCGATCCCCCGCGTCCCGCCACTAACCAATGCGATTCGCGCCATGAAAGTTTCCTCTCGTTTTTTAGGTTTTTATCTGTAGATTTGCTACGGTGGCTGTCGCGGCATTCTCCCGCAGCGGGTTATGCACCGCGTTGCACATGATCTTGATGGCGATGAGTCGGTCTTGTTTCCGCCTTGAGCTTCGACTGGAACAGCGAGGCGCAGGCGAATTCCCGCCGCCGCCCGGAACGATAGCTTCCTCAACCGCAGCGCAGGCGGCGTGCGGTGTTACCGACGCAGACGGCTTGCGTATACTGCCCGCCGACACAAGCCGAAAGAAAGGCTCGGAATCTACTCAGCGCAGGCGCCCGGGCGCGCTCGATTTGCGGGCTGCAGGCAACTATGCCCCGCGCGCCTATCCGTCATTCCCGGGCGCCCCCTCAATAACACGGGTTAGGTGCCTGTTGCAGAATCCGCCCCCGCAACGGGATTTGTGTCGCTCACGCAGCATTTTGCCGTTGACCTTGGCGACTCGTCAGGATTCACTCGGTGTCACCCACCGACACGGACCGACCAATGGCCCACCACTTCCGCGAACCCGAGCGACGCCAGAAGGCGCTGCTGCCAGCCGACATGATGGAATGGCTGCCGGAAAACGACATCGTCCATCTGATCGTGGAAGCGGTCGGGA
>Ga0302278_10000677_pt1 | contig 43156 bp, 32 predicted proteins | sample III_Bog_N3_2_FD_194543 | JGI IMG/M metagenome (GOLD analysis project Ga0302278, IMG submission 194543) | Peat permafrost microbial communities from Stordalen Mire near Abisko, Sweden - III_Bog_N3_2 | ecosystem: Environmental > Terrestrial > Soil > Wetlands > Peat | place: Sweden: Abisko...
TGCCCGATCAGGCGTTGCTCGTGTAGACGTTAAACGTCACCGAGCCGGTCGGCGAAAGAGCGCCCGTCAGGGTCGCACTGTCACTGAACGATCCGCCCAGGTTGACCGACGTTCCCGACAGTGTCGTGAACATACCCGGACTCGTCTTAGTGACGGTCACAACTTCGGCGGTGCAAGGACTCGACGCGGGACCGTTGTTCGCGTCACCGGGATAGCTCGCCGCCACGTAGTAAGTACCAGCGGTGTTCAGCGGACCGAACGAACCCGACGGGGCCGAGAGGCCACTCAACGTACCCGTGCTCGTGAACAGCGGGGTGCCCGAGCAGGCGTTGCTCGTGTAGACGTTGAACGTCACCGAGCCGGTCGGCGAGACGGCGCTCGTCAAGGTCGCGCTGTCACTGAACGATCCGCCCAGGTTGACCGACGTTCCAGACAGTGTGGTGTACATACCCGGACTCGTCTTAGTGACGGTCACAGGTTCCGAGGCGCATGGACTCGACGCAGAACTGTTGTTCGGATCACCGTTGTAGGTCGCATCGAAATAATACGTAACGCCAGGGGTGAACGGCCCGAACGAATTCGATTGCGCGGTGGGTCCATTGGGGGACGTTCCACTCAAAGAATTCGTGCTGGTGTTCCAAATTGCGCCCGAGCAGTTGTTAGTTGTGTAGATGTTAAAGGTCACGTAACCGTTAGGTGAGTGGCCTCCCGACACCGTCGCGACGTCGTCATCGTACAGACCCACGTACGGCGAGAGCGAGGAAGTGAGCAATGCTGTCGTCACGCTCGGCGTGCCCTTGCCCACGGTCACGACCTCGTTCGAACACGCACTCGAGGCGCTGTTGTTATTACCATCGCCGGGATAACTGGCCGCGATGTAGTAACTACCCGCAGAAGGAGGCGTGTACGAACCAGACGTTGCCGAGTTGCCGCTCAGACCGTTCGTGCTCGTAAAGAGGACAGTACCCGTGCAGTTGGCGTTGTTGTAGACGTCAAAGGTAATGCTGCCGGTTGGCGAATGGGCGCCAGTGAGCGTCGCAGTGTCGGTGAATGATTGCCCCAAACCAATGCTCGACGGCGACGCACCGGAGGATGGAACGGTGTTGAGGCCCGGACTGGCCTTACCTTGGACGGTGAACGGCTCGCACGTGATACCAAACGTAAAATTCAAACCCGATGAAGGGTCGTCGTAAGGCGTGTAGGCGACGAAGTAGTAGTTGCCCGGCGTCGTAATGGTGTTAAAGGTGGGCGATACGGAAGTCCCGTAGAGCCAGTTATTACCGCCCCATGACGCAGTGTATTCCGGGAAGGACGGCGACGGGTTCGCCGGGATCACCTCTTGCTGTAGCCAACCAGACGGTATTGGCGTCTTGTTCGTATTGGGGCCGGTGGTCGGACAACCGGTCGGCACCGATCCTTGGTACAGGTTGAAAGTCATCGTCACCGGGGTGTTGGAACTTTCGTTTTGCACCTTGGCAGTGTCATAGACCGTCGCAGGTGCGTTCAAGATCGCATTATTCGAAATCGCAGTGCCCGTTGTTCCTGAAGTCCCTTGCAAACCATTCGTGTAGGACGGACCATCCGGTGAACTCCCGTCGTACACCGTCGAGCCACCCGAGTACACCGTCGTGGAGTAGACGTCGTGCGCACTCGCGACCGCGGTGATGACGAAAACTGATGCGGTCGCCGCAAGAATCGAGGCAACCGCGATTCGTACTGGTCGTACCTTGGTCCCGCCACCATTGGCGCGCGACCTACGACGACGAATCCGAGGGAAATTCCTCAACATGACAGTGCTCCTTCAGCCCTTGCAGGAACTATCCTCTCAAAATTGAGCGTATTTGTCAAGCCTCTGTGTTTCTATTGTGTGTCCGTAGTTGTTCAAATTGTCACCATTCGCTCTCTCTCGTGCAACAGAGACTGTGAAACGTGGTGCTAGCGTTGAAAGTCGCGTAAGAAACATGGCAGAGAATTTATTCGCGTTCGGGTTAACGTTTGGTTCCAGGCGTCTGCATATTGAGACAACTGAATCAAGCGTGTGACATTTCTTTTCGTGGACGAACCCGAGGTGACGTTGACGTCAAGTCTCTGACATGACTGGTATCGTCACGACGAGGATTCGATTGACACCACGCCCTTATTCGCAATCGCGACTTTAGAGGAATCGAATGAAAATGAAGAACGGTGGCAAAGAGTCCACGACGACCGAAAACCTCACAGAGACCTCGAGCGAATTGGCGAACGCGCTAGAGGCCAATGAGTTCTTTCTGGTGTACCAGCCGACCATCGATCTTCAGACCAACGCATTTGCCGGCGTCGAATCTCTGCTTCGTTGGCGTCATCGCGTTCGAGGAATCATCAATCCCGAGGAGTTCCTTCCCGAGTTGGAACGAACCGGGCAAATCGTTCCCGTAGGCCGCTGGGCGCTGCACACCGCCTGCGCGCAGGGAGCAACGTGGCACGAAAAAGGCTATCGATTCGCGGTTTCGGTCAACGTATCGATCCAACAGTTTGAAGACGCTACCTTCGCCCATGATGTCGAGGACGCCTTGTCGTCGAGTCTGTTCGATCCCTCGCTGCTGGTGCTTGAATTCCCGTTTTCAATTCTGTCCAATGATGACGGTTCGGTGGGTTCACGACTACAAGTTTTGCACTCTCAAGGCGTTGGTCTCGCTATTGATGACCTGCGTCCGAGCGAAACTGCATTCACGACCCTCGAGGAGTACCCGGTTTCCGTGGTGAAACTCGACCGACGATTCATCGCCGAATTGGCAACTTCAGACTCTGCCGAGACGCTCATAGTGCAGCTCGTCGACATTGCCAAGACGCGAAACTTGCAGATCATCGCCTCAGGAGTCGAAGACGCGCAGCAGAGAAGACGGCTGCAACACGATCAAGTCAACATCGGTCAAGGATTCCTTTTTTCTGAGCCACACGAGGCCGCCGACATTGACCGATTTCTTGAAGACTTCTCAATCTTTTCGGGCAAGCCTCTGTAGGCCTGCCATGCCGACGCCCACCTCACGACGGAGTCTTCACAGTCCAACACAAGCTCATCGGCGTGCCACGACGGTCACGGTATCTTTGTCTGTAGCCAACGCGCTGCGCAAGAGCGATATCCAATGACGCCTCGAAGTACGCGCCAAGGTCGATCGGTAAGTGCTGCGGGCGACGGATTCGAAGACGGTATGCACAGTCGCTCGGAACAATTTCTTGCGCGCTACAGAGAACTTCGGGCCAACGTCAACTCGAGCATCGATACCGCAGAGATCTATGAGCACGAACTCTCTTGCCTTCTGGAAGCGGCTGTGCCCGTCTTCTGTGATTGGTGCGCGATTGACCTTCTCGACGCAGAGGACTCGATGGAAAGGTTCGCGAGCCGATCCATTGGAGATCCGACCCGCGTTGAGGCGACGATAAAACGGCGCATACCGGATCTCTACACCATCGTGCGCCGAGCGCTCGATTATCAGAGTAGCGAGACGTACCCCTCGAATGACGCGACGGCCTTGCCGAACTGCATCGTCGTGGGACTGCGAGTCAACGACGCGCCTTTCGGCACCGTGACCTTTGCTCTCGATGAGAAGAAACTTAGTTTCTCGACCATCGACGTGGCAGCAGCCCACGAAGCAGCACTGATCGTTTCGGACGCTGTCGAACGATCCATACTTCACCGCGATACTCGTGATGCGGTGCGTCGTACGCAACGTATCGCTAGTCAACTGCACCAGTTGATCGCCACGTCGATTGCGGTGGCTGGACTGCACAGTGAGCAGGACATCCTTCGTCGATTTGCACAAAGCGCTCGCAACGTCTTTGACGCTGATCGTGCTCTTGTCTCACTCGAACGCGGACCACTCGCCCCGCTCGTCGGAATCGCCGAGCGCAACAAGACCGCCCGGTACGCCCGTCCCGACGACGAACCAACTCTCCGAGAGCTTTCCACTTTGCGCGCGAGCAACTTGGTGCTTTGGAGCGACGCCTGTTGGTGCGTGGCGCCCCTGCTCGTGAATCGTGCGGCTTCGCGCGGCTCCATCGCCATCGAGCGCGATCAAGGTAGTGGCTTCAGCGCCGAGGAGCGTGAAGTACTCACACTCTTGGCCCAGATGGCCTCAACGGCGCTGGGTGCTCTCGAGCTAAGCAGAACGATCCAGCGAAGTGAAGTTAGGTGGCGAGTCCTCGTGGAGACCGCACCAGTTGGAATTGTCGAAGTCGATCCTGAAGGAAGCATTCGCTGGTGGAATCGCGCGGCCGCGAAGATATTCGCCTGGTCTGACTTCACCGAGATCTTCGAAGGATCGGGCCCTGAGTTACCTCCAACGGTGAAGGAACGATTCCTCGACCTATGGTCCGAGGCGTTGCGCGGAACTCTCGAAGGAAGCCGCGACCTCCACGACGTCGAGATCAACGGTCGGCAGCGTCACCTCAACGTCTCGGCCGTGCCGCTACCTTCTGCCGGCACGGAGACTCGCAGTTTGTTGACGCTCGTCGACGACGTCACGAATCAACGCGAACTGAAACAGGAACTTCGCCATGCCCACCAGATGGAACTACGAGGTCAAGTGGCCAGCAGCGTTGCGCATGACTTCAATAACCTGTTAACGCTGATTTCCGGCTACGCCGAGATTCTCTCCCAGGACCTCGGCGGCGACAATCGTGAAATGGAGATGGTCCGCAATATTCAATCCACGGCTTCTCGGGCATCACAATTGACCGGGCAGCTGCAGGCCATCGGTCGCACCCAGAGCACCGAGTCGGTGGTGGTCGATCCGGTTGAGCTCATCCGCGCCAACGCGGAAGTTCTGGAGCGAATCATGGGCGTCGATATAAGGGTAACGTGGTTGCTCGACGCGGGTGTCGCCAACGTAAAGGTCGATGCCGACCAATTCGAGCAGATGATTCTTAACCTCGCGATCAATGCTCGTGACGCGATGCCCGTTGGCGGTCGGCTGACGATCACTGCGCGCAACGAGACAGTGGACTCGCGGAGCAGTTCGATACTCGAACTTCCCGCGGGCAACTACGTCGTCGTTTCGGTCGCCGATACGGGGATCGGGATGGATGAGGAGACGCGCAGGCGCTGCTTCGAACCACTGTTCACCACGAAGGGTCCCTTCAACGGAACCGGCATGGGTCTAGCCGCCGCACGACGTTTCGTCGAAGAAAGTGGTGGCGTCATCCAGTGCACGAGTGAACTACAACGAGGAACCAGTTTCGACGTTCTGCTGCCCGCGGTCCTCGACGCCGCCGCGACGTCGGCGAGCCACGACGAGATTGCCCGCCCCAGAGGTTCGGCCACGGTCCTGCTCGCCGATGACGACGAGGGACTTCGCACACTCATGGCCCAGGTTCTTGGTCGCAACGGCTATGTCGTGATTGAAGCGGGATCAGCAGAAGAAGCCCTCGAGCTCGCGCGAGCTCGAACGTCACCGATTGACGTGCTCATCAGCGACGTCGTCATGGGCGCGCTTTCGGGACCGGAACTGGCTCGCTCGCTTCAAAATGACGATCCGTTGCTGCGTGTACTTCTGATCTCTGGCACGGCGGACGCCACCGTCGTGGAGCTCTTGGCTGAAGGTACTGGCCAGTTTCTCGCCAAGCCGTTCAAGCCCAGTGAGTTGATTGACGAGGTCCACGGACTGCTCGAACGCCCCGGTCCCAGTTCCTAGGTATCACCCGTGAACTTCGACACGTTTCATTTCGGTAGCTGCGGTTCGAAGCGGTAGCCGACGCCACGCACTGTGGTGATCCACTTCGGGTGATCGGAGTCCTTTTCTATCTTCAGGCGAATTCGACGAATGTGTTCGGTCACGGTCGCTTCATTTTGCCACTCGCTCGAGGATTCCCACACGTGGTCGAGCAACTGTGCGCGGGTGTAGACCTGCCGTGGCGTTGAAGCAAGAAACGCCAGAAGGGCGAATTCCTTCGACGTCAGGTCCAGAAGATCGCCTTCGAGATGGACCTCGTGAGTGCTTTCATTGATCAAGAGTTCACCGAATCGCATGGTCGGCGCGTCGATTTGGTGCTGCTTGGCGCTCACGCCGGCGCGACGCAGCACGGACTCAATTCGTGCTGACACTTCACCAAGGGAAAATGGCTTCACGACGTAGTCATCGGCACCGAGCTTCAAGCCAGCAATCCGTTCCGATTCAAGCCCCCGGCCCGTTAGGAAGATCGTTGGCACGTCACTAATCAAGCGAATCTCGCGAAGCACGTCTCTACCGTCCTCACTACCCAGGACGATATCGAGTAACACCAATTCTGGATTCTGTGTTGCGGTCAGCCTTAGCGCAGCTGCCGAGTCGTTCGCGGTGGCGACTTCGTAACCCTCGCCCGTTAGAAACGTCTCCATCAAGTGGACCAAGTCCGCGTCATCATCGACGATCAGTATCTTGGTCATACTCCGAACGTCATTTCTGAGCGCAAGCAGTCGAGGCCCTGTAACAACGCCTCCCGATAATCACCAGTGGGGCCAATGAAGAGTCGCTCGCCCGCTAGAACCATGTCGCCATCTTAGGAAAGCCCGGACACCTTTCGTGGTATCAGGAGTGACCTTCGTGCCCGCCAACTCGGCTAGAAAGACTGTCGTTCGAACGGGCCCACTTTGGGCCGTGGCGCTTCGACCGATCCACGCCCAACGGAAGGTGAGTACCACGTAATCCACCCCATCCATCGTGAGCGTCGTCGAATGCCCTAAGTCAAAGTGGCAAAGACAGTCACGTTCCTGTTCCGAGCTCGGCCCACCACAGTCAGATTGGACGCGCTAGGGGCAGTCGAACCTTTCGAGAGTTCCTCCATCCGAATCTCGACATTCACGCCGTCGTGCAACATCGCCTCGTGCAGATACGTCGCCACGCTCGCCGCGCGCCGATCGCCGAGGGCCAAGTTATAGGCCGCACTTCCGACGATGTCACAGTACCCAGTGAAAACGATCAACTTGGTCCCGGTCTTCTTCACTTCAAGAGCGAAACCCTGCAGTTGTCGATCCATTGTCGTGGTAAGCGTGGCGAAGCCAGTAGCGAACGGGAACAGCGTCAAAAGATCGGCATTGGACGCTTCGACGACAACTCCCACCGACACCGACGCGCGAGCGCCAGTATTCACGAAACCTTGTGACAAGACGATAGCGTGACCTGCTGCAATATTCGTAGGAACTCTGACCGTCGCCAAGAATGTTCCATTCGCCTTCACCACCACGCTGCCCAAGAAGATCTGCGGAGAGAAGATATAGAGATCAGTTACCGATGCCGGGTAGAAACCCGTGCCGGTAATCTTCGCCGTACCATTCTTTACGAGCACCACCGTGAATCCGGTGCTAGTGCTGATGGTCGAATTCGTCGTGATCGTCATGGTGATGCCGTTACTTCGCGCGGTCACGCTCGTGTTCGTTATTGCGAGTATTCCGCTTGAAGTCGCGCCGTTCAGAATAGTTCCAGAAACGGTGCCAGGACTCAAGGGCTTGATAGGCGTGACGCCCGAGGTGACGCCCAGGCCATTGGGTCCATTAAGAATGGGTGCGCCCGTAGTCGTCACCGAATTTGACAGGGCGATTGAGGACGCGGCGGTTGGCGACGTCGAATTCATGACGACGCTGAATGTGTACGCCGTGCCGTTCTTAAGCCCAGTCACGAAGCACCTCGTCGTCGAAGTCACGCATGTCGTTCCTCCAGGAAGCGCCGTGACCGTGTACTTGACGCCGGTCAACTGGGACGCGTTGGAAGGTGCAACGAACGTCACGAGGGCGTCGGAGTCACCAGCTAATGCAACTACATCAACCGGCGCGCCCGCCGAAGACGCCGTCCCCGTAGTCACCGTCAGCGGGATAGTCGCCGTGGCGGACTGCCCGGTGTTGGTGACAGACACCGTCACGAGGAACGTTCCTGTCGTCGTTGGCGTACCTGAAACGACGCCACCGCTCGAACACGTCAGGTCTGCCGGCAGGCCCGAGCACGTCCACGTACTTGGTCCCGTGCCACTCGCACTGAGCGTTGCACTGTAAGGATCACCTTCGGTGGCGCCCGGAAGCGTCGTCGTCGTGACGACCAACGTGGGTGCGCCGCCACCGCCACCGCCACCGCCACCGCCGCCGCCGGCAGCAGCGCTAAAGCTGACCGGGACTGAACCGAGGGCGTAATTCGATTGTGTGATATCTGTGGCGGACAGCGTCGACGTCTCGACGACCGGGTCACTGACGCTGAACAAGGCCACGTTCGTTGCCCCCGTGTTCACCGGTGACGTCGACACCAAGGCGCTACCGGTGCCCGCGAGAGCAACCGTCGCGTCGTCGACCGGATTGCCGTACTGGTCGGCGAGGGTCACGGTCACCGTGGTTGAACCGGGAATGGTGACTGCAGCAGGGTTGGCTACCACCGTGGAACTGATCGTCGAGGCAAGTCCGGCCACGAAGGTGACGTTGATCGTCGAGGACGTCGGTCCGTAGGCGCCCCATGCACTCTTGGTCACGACGATCGGACACGTGACCGCCAGCAACGACGTGACAACGCCCGAAGAGGAGACGGCGCAGCTCGCCGGGTCGCTGGATCCGAGCGCGAAGCCCAAGGTCCCCGAACCACTCCCACCGCTCACGACGACTTGGGGATTCGAACCGACGACCGGACTGGTGGAGGTTTCTAGAGGAATGAGCGACAACAGGAGCGGTGCCTGAAATAGCTCAGTGAAGGTCGCCGTGGTCGTGGCACTTGGACCACTGATCGTCGCGCTCTGCGCGCTCGCGCGGTACGTCACATCCTCGACCGTGGCATCGGTGACGTAGAAGGTCGAAGTACCGAATGAATCGCTGGTCTGGGTGTTCGTACCGCTCAACGGGTTAACGCCGGTGTGCACGCTCGACGACCCGATGTTCGTCAATATTACGGCCACGCCCGCAATGGCGTTACCGTATTGGTCCTCGAGGGTTACGGTCACGATCGCGTAACCCGCTCCGTCAGCGGGCTGGCTCGCGTTCGTGACGACAATCGAGGAATTCGCCGCGTCGACCAAACCAGGACTGAAGGTGACGAAGTCCGTCGAGGAGTTCGCCGGACCGTACGTTCCGTCGCCGGCCCTCGTTGCGATAACGGGACACGTCACGACCGTGTTCGATGAAGTCAACACGCCCGGAGAGGAAAACCCGCAACTCGAAGGTGCGCCGGAAGCTAACGCGAAGGTAATGGCACCTGTACCACTTCCACCAACTGCACTCATCTGTGCCGTCTGTCCGACCGTTGGGTTGGCGGGATTTGCGCTCTCCGTCAGGCCACTTTGGGTTAGGAACCCGAAGGTCGCCGTCGACGACGACGAGCCGCTAATGGAAGTCGACTGAGCGGGAATGCTCGCGCCGTATTCGACGATCTGGGCCACGTGGTCGGCAACGTAGAAAGTGGCCACGCCCAGTGCACCGGTCAACTCCGCGTTGGTGCCGGTTTGCGCCACACAATTCGTGTAGACCGACGACGAGCCAATGGTGGTGAGCGACACCGACAGTCCCGGAGTTACGTTCCCGTACTGGTCCTCGAGGGTGACGGTCACCGTGGCGCAACTCGTACCATTGGCCGGTTCATTCGGGAACGTGACCACCACCGACGATGCGGTAGCACTCACGGGACCGGGGACAAACGTGACGGACAGTGCCAGTGACGTCACAGACGCGTAGGTGGTATTCCCAGGCATGGTGGCGGTGACGGGACAGGTAATCGCCATATTATGTGTCGACAACACTCCCGACAAGAGCACACAATCGCTTGGTGCTCCCGCACCTAAGGAATAGGTGACTGTCAACCCGTCGGTGCCACCCGTGTAGCCCATCACGACGGACTGGCCCGCGACAGGGCTCGACGGATTGGCGGTCGCGGTGAGCGTCGCTTGCGAAAGCAGCGCGAACGTCGCGGTCGTCGAAACGCCGCTTATCGTCATCGATTGCGCGGACGCCGCGAGGGTGACCGATTCGGAGGCGGTATCGGTCACGTAGAAGGTCACCACGCCACTGGGGTTCGTGCTCTGCGTACTCGAGCCAGTCTGGGCAGCACAGTTGTCATAGACCGCGTTGGTCGCCGAAAGTCCAGTGAGCGCAACGGCGACATTCGGTATGACGTTGTGGTCGGCGTCCTCGAGCGTCACGGTGGCGGTGGCACAACTCGTGCCGTTGGGAGGATTGTTCGGGTTCGTCACGACGATCGTCGAATTCGCAGGGCTCACGGGACCAGGATTCACGAGGATCGAGTAGGACGGACTCGTGGCCGACAGGATTCCCCCCGCGTCAGCCTCCCTCAGGGTGAACGTGTACGCGCCCGCTGTCGTGGGGGTACCGGTAAGAGCGCCCGTAACGGTATTGAGCAAAAGCCCCGGCGGGAGTGATCCTGCCGACACCGACCACGTGAACGGCGACTGCCCGCCGGTCGTCGCGATGGCCTGGTTGTAGGAGACCGTCGTCTCGCCATTTGCCACACTCGACGTCGTGATGACCGGCCGGTTGTAGATCTCGAAGAGCGTCTCGTTGAGTCCATAACTCGTAACCCACACGTGCGAACCGTCGTCGGCGATGTTTCTCGGTGCCGACGTACCAGGCTCGTTGGGATTAGTGAGCGTGAAGGTATTGATGACCGAATGAGAAGCAATGCTTATCTCCGATACCGTCCCGCTACCACGGTTCGTCACCCACACGTCGGTGCCGTCCGATACCAATTGGTCGGGCACTCCCCCCACCGTTATGGCTGTCCCATCGGTCCCTCCAGTAGCGCAGTTGATCTCGGTGACACTGCCGGTCGGATCATTCGTGCCGGTGTAACCAGGCGCACTACTAATCCAGACGTGAGTCCCGTCCGAGGAGATACCACAAAGTCCCGCGGGCACGTTAATAGTTCGAACGTAGGACGCGTTCGACGCGTTCAACTCCACGACCTGCGTGCCGTTGTAGTGGCAGTCCGAGTCGCCAGCGGTTGCTTCAGTCGCCACCCACACGTGAGTGCCGTCAGTCGAGACCATGAACGGCCCCGCGATATTTTGCAAGGTCGCCGCGCTGACCGTCGTGACCACTCCGGTCGCTACAACTATCTCACTGAGCGTACCTCCACCGGTGAGATTGACACTGCCAGGATTCGGCACCCACACGTCGGTGCCATCGTCCGAAAGACCATACGGTTGACTTCCTACCGTCACCGCTCGCGTGTACGTGGGCGCGTCACCGGCCCCGAGAGTGAATTCGTCGACGAGGGCACTTTGGTACAGCGAGACCCACAGGTGTCCCGACGATCCGTTGCCATCAACGGCGACAAAGTTCGCGTTAGAAGTACCGCCGAGATTTGCCGCGCCAGCCGTCGTCGAGATGACGGTACCCGACGCGTTATACGTGTAGGTGCCACCACTCGTGATCGCGTATTCGAGCAGGCCCGTCGACGCCGAATAGCCACAGACCGATGACCCGACCGGAAACGCCACCCAGACAACGGAGCCATCAGTAGCCACCCCCTGAGGATCTTCAGCATTTCCGCCGCAATACGCCGTGCTGGTCTCGGTAAAAATGTCGCGACCGATCGCTGGATTGGTCAGCGTTCCCGGAAAGTTCGCCACGTTAATCGTCGGAAACGGCGTCACGAAAGTCGCCCCAGCTGTCGGACTCACCGCGCCCGTATTGCCGGCGGCGTTGGTCGCCACACTGAAGTCGGTGCCAGGTAGGGTCCCGATCGCTGGATTAGTGAATCCCGAAAGGGCGAAGAGCGCGGGCGTGTTCGCCGCGAGCGTGCAACCCGTGCCCGTGGTGATGGTGATCTCACCCGCCGAGGGCGAGTTCACCGCGATCGAAGGCGACGTACAAGGATTAGCCGAGAAACCGGAGACGCTCCTGAAGGTCGTCAACGTTGGAATCGCCACGCCAGTAAAACTCACCGTGATGGTTGACGTCGCCGTCAACGCACTCGAAGCGGTAAAGCCGATGTCCCACAAGTCCGCCACGCCCGCTGCCGTCGTGGTGGGTACGAAGGTAACGCCGGTCACCGCGGCCGAAGCACTGGCCTCAAAGCCAACCACCGACACTGCGGATCCAACCAGCGCGAGGCCTAACCATACCGTCAGGACTTTACGAAATAATTTCATCAACAACAGACCTTCTACTTTCCAGAAAACGAGATTTCTAGATTTGCGTGCGAGGTCCGAACACGTGACGCTTGAGCGCCTTAATCAACTTCATTACTCAGAACGGGCAACTTGCCGTTCACTCCGCAAACCTCTCCCTAGGAAGTCGAGGTCTGCGAAAGCGTGCGACTGCCGGTGAACAATTCCGTCCCGGTGATAATTCTACCTCACATTCTCAGGACGACATCGATTACTTTCGGTTCAATCGCCCGAGCCCAGCACCACGGAGCGAATCACCGCACCAGGGACCCCCGAAGACAGCCGACCGCCGATGTCGATGATCGTCACCGAACAGTTGGCTGCACACCAGGGCGAAACCCAGAAGGAGGCCACAAAATCGGTCGCGATGAAGGGACCTTACGACGCCCTTTGACAAAAGGGGCGGCGGATCGCCGCGCGTCTGATCCGCCGCCCGTCGCCGATGTCCTAGAAGAGAATCGCGAAGACGGTCACGTTCCTATTTCGTGCGCGACCGTTCGTCGTGAGGTTTGACGCACTCGGAGCCGTAGAACCCTTGGAGACCGATACGAAGCGGATACGAGCAGTTACGCCATCCAACAACAAGGCTTGTCGTAGGTACGTCGCCGCGCCTTGCGCTCGGCGGTCACCGAGGGCGAGGTTCGAAGCCGACCCTCCAACGGTGTCAGTGAAGCCAGTGAAGACCACCAGCTTGGTGCCGAGTTTCTTGACCTCCAGGGCGAAGTTCTGTAGCTGGCGGCCCATGGTTGGGGTGAGCGCTGCCGATCCGGTTGCGAAGGGGAACAGTGTCAAGAGCGCGGCGTTCGACGCGTCGACCACTATACCGACCGACACCGAGGCGCGAGCCCCCGATTTGACGAAACCCTGCGAGAGGACGATGTCGTTGCCAGCGGGAACGTTCGAAGGAATCCTCACAGTTGACGAATAGGTGCCGTTGATCTTTACCGTCGCGTTGCCCAAGAAGATCTGCGGTGAGAAGACGTAGAGGTCGACGACCGAGCCTGGAAGGAATCCCGTGCCCGTTACCGTCGCCACGCCCTTCTTGACAAGTACCACCGTGAAACCGGTCGTGGTGCTGATCGTTGACGAGGTCGCAATGGTCATCGTCACGCCGTCACTGCGAGCCGTCACGCTTGAGTTCGATACGCCGAGCGAACCGGCTGACGTGGAACCGTTGAGTACCGTACCGGTCACACTGCCAGGACTCAGCGACTTGATCGGCAACGCCAATGTCGTGGTGCCCATGCCGTTGGACCCTTCAAGAATGGGAGCAGCCGACGGTGTCACCGGATTCGATATTCCTGGCGGCGACGTCGCCGTGGGCGACGTCGAAGTGGCGACGACACTAAAGGTGTAGGTGGTCCCGTTGGTGAGACCGGTGACCAAGCACGAGGTCGCCGTGGTCACGCACGTCGCTCCGCTGGGACTTGCGGTGATGATATATTTCACACCGGACAATTGCGACGCGTCGCTCGGTGGGACGAAGGTTACGAACGCGTCAGAGTCGCCTGCCACTGCGGTCACGTTAGAGGGCGCCTCAGTGGTGGGCACACCCGCGGTCACCGTTAACGGAATCGTCACCGTATTGGTCTGACCATTGCTGGTGACTGTAATGGTGACGGAAAAAATACCCGATACGGTGGGCGTGCCCGAAATGACCCCAGCCGTCGAACACGCGAGACCTGCGGGCAAGCCTGAGCACGTCCACATCGTCGGCCCAGAAGCGCCGACTGCGGTGAGCAAATCGCTGTAGGGCTGGCCAACCACGCCACCAGGCAGCGTCGCGTTATTGATGAGCAGCGAAGCGCCACCGCCGCCTCCACCACCGCCTCCACCACCGCCACCAGACGAGGCAGCCATGAAGGAGACTTGGGTCGATCCAATGGCGGAGCTCCCTTGGGACCCGTCGGTCGCACTCAGGTTCACGGTTTCGACCGCGGTGTCGCTGACCGTGAACGTGGCGATGTTGGAAGAACCTGTATTCACCGGCGACGTTCCGACGGCGGCGCTGCCCGTACCTGCCAGGGCCACCGACTGACCAGTGACCGGATTACCATATTGATCCTCGAGAGTCACGGTCACGGTCGTCGTGCCCGGGTTCGTCACCGAAGTCGGACTCGCCACCACGGTCGAAGTAGAAGACGATACCGGACCAGCGACAAACGGGACGTTAATCGTCGCGGACTTGGAACCATAGGAACCAGAGGCTTGCCTCGTGACGAGAATCTGACACGTGACCGCCTGCGTTGACGTGACGACGCCCGACGAGGAGACCGCACAACTCGAAGGATTGCTCGGCGCGAGTCCGTAAACAAACACGGGTGCGCCAGTGCCACTGCCTCCGCTCGCACTCACCTGCGAACTGGTGCCCACCACAGGATTCGTAGGCAACGCACTTACGACGAGCGAAGCCTGCGGCAAGAGACCGAAGTCCACCGTCGTGCCCGAAGAACCGCTTATGGTCACCGACGCCGCCGTCGCGCTATACGTGACATTCTCAACAATTGCATCCGTGACGTAGAAGGTCGCGGTGCCGAGCGAATCACTGAGCAGCGAGTTCGTGCCACTCAGTGGATTGGTGCCGGTATGGACGCTGGAAGAACCGAGGTTCGTCAAGGTGACGGAGGCACCGGAGATGGCGTTGTTGTACGAGTCCTCAAGGTTCACGGACACGATGGCAAAACTTGCACCGTCCGCGGGCTCGGTCCCGTCGGTGACGACGATCGAGGAGTTACTGGCGTCCACCGGACCCGGAGTGAACGGCACGTTGACCGTCGAGGAGTTGACCGGCCCGTACGAGCTGTTGCCCGCCATCGTCGCTATGACGGGACATACGACCGCCTTGGTGGTGGTCAGTTGACCGGTAGAGGAATTAAGCTGGCAACTTGTCGGCGCACCAGAAGCCAGCTGGTAAGTAATCCCAAGACCAGTGCTGCCGCCAGTGGCGCTGATCACGACGTACTGGCCTACCGTCTGACTGGTCGGATTCGCACTCTCGTTGAGTCCACTCTGTGAGAGATACCCGAACGACGCTTCCGATGATGAGGATCCCGCGATTTGCGTCGAATTAACCAGTGCGCCGTAGGTCACCGTCTGGACCGTGGTGTCCGCAACGTAGAAGGTCGCCACACCACTGGAGTTCGAGTTCTCGCTGCTTGGTCCGCTAGGAGGAGAGCTGGCGACCGTTCCCACTGACGAAGAACCGACGTTGGTCAAGGACACCGACTGATTCGAGATTACGTTGCCGTACTGGTCCTTGAGCGTGACGGTCACTGTGGCGTAACTCGTACCATTAGGCGGTTGGTTCGGGTTGGTTACCACGACTGACGACGTGGTGGCGCTCACCGGTCCAGGACCAAACGTCACGTTGAGAGGAGAAGATACCGTCACCGGGGCGTACTGGGCGTTGCCGGCCATGGTGGCAGTCACGGCGCACGTAACGGCCAAGTTGGACGTCAAGACCCCGGCGTTGATCGCGCAACTCGCCGGATCGCCACTCACCAACGAGTAAGTCACGGTACCGTTGTCACTGCCACCGCTAGCGTTAATCGTCACCGGCTGGCCCGCAACGGGGCTCGCCGGGTTGGCACCTAAGCCGAGCGGATTTTGGGCTAGCAGTGAGAACACCGCCGTGGTGGTCCCCGACGAACCGCTGATGGTCGCCGATTGGGCGAGCGCGGTGTAGGTCACTGATTCCGCGGTCGTATCGGTGACGTAGAACGTCGCCACACCACTGGAGTTCGAGTTCGCGCTGCTTGGTCCGCTAGGAGGAGAGCCGGCGACCGTGTACACCGACGAAGAACCTTTGGTGCCGAGTGACACGCTGACGCCAGAAATCGGGTCCGAGAGGGCATCCTTCAATGTCACGGTGACGGTCGCGTAACTCGTACCATTCGCGGGTTGTGCTCCGTTAGCTACCGCGATCGTTGACGTGCTCGAGGACACGACTCCCTGACCGACCGTGAGTTGGTAGGCCTGATAGTTCACCAAGCCGAAGGTATCGGTGGCCTTGATGGTGAAGGTGCACGTACCCTGACTAGACGGAGTGCCGGAGAGGACGTTGCCCGAGAGCGTCAAGTTAAAGGTCGTCAGACATGACTGTCCGGTCGTGGCGGGCTGGGAGAGCGTCCCCGTCGCACCGGCAACGACTGCGTAGGTGTAGGACCCGTTGCCCCCGCTCGCCGTGAAGGTTTGCGAATACGAGGAGCCGACCGCACCATTGGGCAGGTCGTACAATGTCGAATACTTTCCTTCGTACGGATTGGTGGGCGTTCCATTATTTGGGGCGATTTGGGGCGTATTCGAAAGCTCGGTCACACTGTTATTACCTTGTTCGGTCAACCACACTTCATTACCCGTTGACGCGAGGAAACGAGGTCCCGCACCGTTGGGAAGTGTGATGACGGTCTCGTTCGTGGTCAGGTTCACGTTGCCCGCGATGATCGCGCTGAGAGGAATCTGCACCATGTCAGAAGTGCCGCTGCCCGCTCCAGTGCCAGCGACCCACACGTCGGTGCCGTCGCTAATGACGCCTTGTGAGACGACGGGTATGACGAAGGGCGATCCAGGAATCTGGTTGCCGGTCGCGGCGTCGAGTACCCACATCTCGGACGTCGTTCCGGCCGACGTGTCACTGGTGATGTAGACGTAGCGGCCGTCGCTGAATATTCCGTACGCGCCGGGAAACGTTGAGGCCGGAAACTTCGAGGCGTTCACGACCGCCCCCGTGGCTTCGTTGATTTCGGCGATCGATCCCGTTCCATTGGCCCCTTCGGCGACCCACACGTGGGTTCCGTCACAAGAGACCTGGTTGGCGGCGACCGTGCCCAAGTTGATCGACTGACTTGCGGTCGTGCTCCCCACCGGTATCTCGTACAAGTAGTTTGCAAATGTCGAGGACTGCTGAGCAGTCCACACGTCATTGCCGTCACCACAGATGCCGTAATACTGCTGACCCGTGGACGAACTGACGTAGGTGACGGCTCCGGGCGTGTCCGTAGACCCCGAGATCGCTACCTTTTCCACGCTGTGCGATCCACCCTGGAAGAGGTTTATCCAAAGGTAGTTCCCGTCAATGGCGATACCCGTCGGATTTCCCGTCAGGGTGATGGTCTGGACGAGTGCACTCGTCTGGAGATTGAAAGCCTCGACGGTGTTGCCAGTAAGACCGGCCACCCAGACGACGTTGCCGTCCGAGGCAATACCAATGGGGTCACCGGGTGCGTTCACCGTGGCACGAAGACCAGGGTTGCTCACCGTACCGGGCCACGAGAATTGCGGGATCACCGGGTACTGGGGAATGATGACGACGTTCGAAGAAGGGCTGACCGCGGTGGTGTCGACTGAGGTCGTAAGAGAGAACTGCGTGTTGGTAAGCGTCTGCGCCGAGGGATTGGTAAAGCCGTAAAGAGCGAAGACGCCAGCGGTCGAGCCAGCGAGTTGGCACCCGCTACCTACCAAGGTCACGGTCACCGTCGACGTATTCACCGCCAGGGTGGGTGCACACGTTCCCGAGAAGCCTGAGACGGTCGCAATCGTCGGCGACGACGGCACGTTAATCGCGCTTGGAAAAGTTACGGTAATGGTCGAGTGCAGGGATGAGGAGATAGTTCCGGTCGGAGTGAATCCCACGAGATAGTCGGTGTAGACACCCGCCGCCGTCGTCGTTGGCGTGAAACTGACCGCGGTTACGCCAGATGCACCTGCCAAGTCACCGAAACCGATCACCGATACCATTGAAGCCAGCACTGCCACGCCCATGGCGCTCGCAATCGTGCTTCGTAGATTCCTCTGGATACTTCCTCTTGCCATAGTTCTACCTTTTGTCTGGAGTATGAACCAACGTAATTTCACTGCTTCGCCTGCGATATTTCCAAGAGAAACGTCGAGTGATCGAACCGACCCTAGTGACCCTACGTATCACGCCAAACAAATTATCAACTTCTCACCAAGAAAGAATGAGGTGAGGAATATATGTACAGTCGCGCCGCCAACTTGGCGAGGGGTCAAATTGAGCCAGCGATTCAGCGTAGTTGAAGAACCTACGTATACATAGCATTTCTCGCGTACCCAGTCGATGAATGGGGGCCAACCCGCTGGACAGGTCGCCTTACGCCGGCTAGTCCGTGGTGTCGATGATGGCGACGGAGCAATTCGCACCGTGGGCAACCGAATTGGGCACGCTGCCCAAGACACGTCGCGCGCCCTTCATTCCACGATTACCCACAACGATGAGGTCTGCCTTGACTTTGTCCGCAACCGCGAAGATGACGTCGGCGGGATCGCCGACCGCGTGGTGCAGAACTGGTTCGACGCCATTGTTCTTGGCAATGAAGGACAGGACCTGCAACAGGGCCTCCGCCTCGCCATCGGGGTTCATGTTCTTGAACTCGGCGGGCAGTGAAGCCTCGTGACGAGGCTTGGGATCAACTGCCGTCACAATATGGAGCGTGCCTTTTGAGAGTTGGGTCAGTTGGCTCGCCGCATCGATTGCCCGTCGGGCCGTCGATGAATCGTCTGCACCCACTACCACTACGTCGAAAAGTCCCATGGTCTCCCCTACGTCCTCGAGGCTTCATCAGCCACTCTCGCCGCAAGTCACGAACGATTTCTGGAAGGTTACTCCAGAGGTCCCAACGAAAGCGCAAATAATCCTAAAGAAAACGGTACGTCCGCTACCAAATTTGAACTGGACACTTGCGCCACTTCGCACTAGCTGATACGAAGCGGGAACAAAAACTAGGGTGTTTTCGTGACAAAGACGAGCACACGTGACTGAAGAGGGGCTCGGCATTGCATCAGCCCACGACGTGTCCCGCGGTACCCACCTGACAGCGCTTCGTAGTGCCTTACAGGTCGATACCTCACTCGTAAGTCCCGTGGCGGGAGCCATCACTGCCCTTCCCGTACTCGCCGTGTTCGTTGCTGGCTTGCTCTTGGGGACCGACAGCGGTGCTATCGCCATGGCCGTCGGGGCGAACCTCATCGCCATTGCTTCACTCGTGGGTGCCCCTCGACTCTCGTTGCGAATCGCCATTCTTGACGCGGTCCTTCTCGGACTATCGGTTCTCGTGGGTACCCTCACCGGTTCGATCACGTGGCTCCACTTGCTCTTGCTGGTCCCCTGGTGCTTTGGAGCAGGAATAGTCGAGGTCTTTGGTCAGACGTCAGCGACGGTGGGCTCTCAAGCTGTCATTGCCTACGTCGTACTCGGACGATTCACCGGGAGCTTGCTCTTCGCCGTCCACTTCAGTCTTCTGGTGACCCTCGGTGCGTTGGTCGAAATCCTCGCCCTGCTCTTGTTGCGACTTCCCTCGAGTCTGCGTTATCAACGAACTCGACTCGCCACCTCGGTCGAAGCGGTCGCACGACTCGCGCTATTAGATCCCACCAGCTCGGCGACCACGGCCCTGACGTCGCTGGACGACACGGAGCAGGTGCTCGACGAGCCCGCGTTCTTTGGTCGTACTGACGTTCGTGAACTACGAGCAGTATTCGACCAAGTACGGCGCATTCGCTTGGAGATCACGACGCTCTCGGGTTTGCGATTGCGTTTGAGGGTCCAGAACGATCAGGACGACGAGCTTCGAGTGGCGGCCGCGTTGGGCCCGCTCTCAGTCGCCCTTGACGAAATGGCGACGTGTCTGCGCCGCCCGTCACCGTCCACCTGGCGAGTCAGCGTCGAGGAGTTCGACGAAAAAATTGACGCGCTCGATCGTGACCTCGTGAACCCTTCGGACGTCCAGGTCCTGGCGTTCCAGTGCGCCCAACACCTACGGGCCATCGCCGGCCAGTTGCGCGCGATGGGAAAACTCGTGGACTCGTCCGGACAAGAGTTGGGAAGACGAGTCTGGCGCCCCACGTTGCCCGAATTCGTTGGCCCCGACCTGTCTCGCCTGCGAAGCGACGCACTCACCTTGCGCGACAACTTGACGACCAGCTCGCCCGCGTTTCGACACGCCGTGCGACTGGCCGTCGCGGTGCCCGTTGCGGCCGTTGTTGGATCGGCCTTCGGCTTGCCACGCAGTTTCTGGCTCACGTTCGCCGTGTTAGTGATCTTGAAGCCTGATTACAGTTCGTTGCTCGATCGGGGATTCGGTCGAATGCTGGGCACCATCATCGGCGCGACCTTCGCGGCTCTGCTCGTGGGCGGTCTTCATCCCGATCTCACGGTTACCGTCATCCTGGTCGCGTTCTCGGCGTGGGTCGCCTATTCGACCTGGTACGCGAGTTTCGCCATATCCTTTGGATTCATCACCGCCCTCGTGCTGGTGCTTATGAGCATCAGCACGTCGGACTCGCTCGCCACGGCACTCGACCGACTCATCGATTTCTCACTTGGCAGCGTTATAGCGCTCGTTGCGTATCTCGTCTGGCCCACGTCTCTGCACACCAGCGTCAGTGACGCAATGGCGAATCTCTACCACGCTCTCGAACGGTACCTGGTGGCGGTATTTGACGTCGTCGAGAGCAAGCAATTCGACCCCGAGCGGGTCATTATTAGATCTCGAGCAACGCGCCTAGCGTGGATGCGCGCGGAGAGCGCGATTGGTCGGGCCGTGGCTGAACCAACGTTCGCTCGCGCGGATCCGGTTGACGGTCGCAGCCAGTTAGCGACGACCATGCGAATACTGCGCGCCCTGCACGCCATACGCATCGAAGCAGAACGAGGTCTCACCATCGAACCTTCACGCGAACTTGACGACCTCATCGAAGGCCTTGCGAGCGCTCTGCGCACCCTGTACGACAACAACGACGAGGAGGTGCGAAGTTCGAGGACCGGTCTTCGTTCGCTCTACCGGGTCGCGGTAAATTCCCTGAAGGATCCCCGGGCCAGCGAACCACTGGTGATCCACCTCGACGAACTCGTCAATGCCATTAATACCGCGACCGAACTCGCGGAAGTGCCGAACGACTGAAGTTGGCGTTCGCGAAGTGGCCGGCCTCTCTCAGGACTTCAGTAAGCTCAGCAGCTCGGACACGTCCACCGTGGCACAGCCAATGGACTGGTCTGACGCACCAAAAGGAATGTAGAGAACTCCGCGGTGCACGAGTGAGCCGCACGAGTAGAGCACGTTGGGCACGTAGCCGTCTCGCTCCTCGGTAGATGGCGACAAGAGGGGATCGGCGAGAGTCCCGAGCACGAGGGAGGGATCTTCCAGGTCCAACAACATCGCTCCGATGCCGTAGGTGCGCATAGGACCGACACCGTGGGTCAGGACCAACCAGCCCTCGTCGAGCTCAATCGGTGAACCGCAGTTACCCACTTGGAGCATCTCCCAGGTTTGCCTTGGAGTCTTGAAGAGGTTCGCGTCGTTCCAATTGTGCAGGTTGTCTGAGAACGTCAAGGCATTGTGCTCACGGTCGTAACGAGAGAGTGCCGCGAATCGGCCGCGAATCTTTCGCGGAAAGAAGGCGAGCCCTTTGTTCTGTGCGGCCAGGCCGGTCAACGGCGAAGAATTGAATGTCACGAAGTCGTCGGTTTCTAAGAGTTGCTGGCTTACGAAAACGCCGTCGTAGGCAGTGTAAGAAGCGATGTAGCGAGCGCAACTCTCCTCATTGACCTCAACAAAGCGCGCGTCTTCCATGCCTTGACCTTCGCGCAACGTGGCAGGCCACAGCACCCGTTGACAGATTTCGGTCCCAGTACTGAAAGACGCTGAGTAGAAATTGTCGGTGAACGAGCGCAATAACGCCACTGTCTCGGTGACGTTGATTCGTATATCGCTTTCGAGGCTCACTCGGTCGAGTGCACGGTCCAATTCTTCTCTCGAGAATTTCATCGGAAGGCAGTCCAGCACCGTTGAAGCGGTCTCGCCCTCGAGCCCGAGGTCACGCAAACTTCCGTGAAAGACATCGCGATCGAGCGAAGCAGGCTTCGTCTCGGCGAGCACCGGAAACGGTTTCGGTGATTCGACGTGAATGCTCTGGTCTTCGCCAATCTCACCAGCACGGAACTCGATCGTCGACTTGTGACCTTCGCCAATCGCTCGCATACTCATGACGACCCGAAGACCATCGGTGGCCACGCCGGACTGATCGGGATGTCTGACGAGACTGGGATTGCAGATCGCTGCGCCTTCGATTGAGTATTCGTGAGTGAAGGCCGCGCCCAAGAGTTGACGACGCTTGTCCGAGATATCCTGGTCGACTATGCCAATGACCCTTTGCGCGTGATCGTCAAAGAGAGCGGCCAAGTGGTCGTGGCGACCCGAGAATCTTTCTAAGATATCGGCCATTACGCAGTCGACATCCTCCTCGCTCAACGCCAACACCTCTTGGACCGTGTTCGATGTACGCGATTCACTACCACCAATCAGTTCTTGGCCCGGGACGAAGAGTCGGGTGACGACCCGCGAAATGTCAGCACGTAGGTGCACGTCAGTACGTTGGGCGATCCCTATTTCTGTCATGGCACCAGCTCCAGTTGGCGAGCCGTCTGAAGAGTGGCGAGTAACGCCAATGTCGATTCGGCACCTCTGTTTAGGTTAGGTCCTCTTGCGGTGAGCCCGTCGTACCCTCCTCCGGTAAGAGGGTCGAACATCACCGAGCCGACGTCGTTCTTGCCGAGGAACCACTGGGCCGCCAATTCAATTCCGCGGGACCAGCGGGCGTCACCGGTGAGTTGCCAAGCCCGCGCGCAGGCGTCGCAAAGTGCTGCCACTTCTATGGGTTGTTGGTCGAAGAACTCCTCGTCGGACGTTCGATGCCGACCCTTGGAAGACGTGACCGAGAGATGCCCGGCCTTGGTCTCCAGTGCCAGTAGCCAACGCAGTTGGGTGAGACCCAACTCCACTAGTCGATGATCATCGAGGGCCGACCCCGCGACCATCAAGGCTTCGGGAAGCACCGCGTTCGCGTAACTCAGACGTTCCTCAGGCCATTCCCAGCCGCTCCCGAGCACGGGTCGATCTAGAATCGACGCAGCGTCGCGTACCAGAGCCAGCGCCTCACGATCTACCTTGGCGGCACCGATGACCTCAACGGCACCCAGTGTGGCGAACGCCATCGAACGCGGCCAGGGTGAACGAACATTCAGGGAGCGCGCGAGCAATGCTGACGCGCGTCGTCGAATCTCTTGATCACCAAAACGACTCGCGGCCACGCCCAGGGCCCAGACAGCACGTCCCCAACAATCCTCGTCGGTACCCTTGCCCAGGAAATGTCCCGAAGTAGAGCGACGGTTCTTGAAGGTTCCGTGTTCACTTTGTGACTCCTCCAAAAAGGACATCGCGACTCTGGCGAGTTTCACGACACCAGCCGTCGGCTCAACCTCCCTCGCCGCGACCAGCAGCACTCGAGCAACGTCGTCCACGCAGTAACCGTGCTCGGTGCGGGCACGATCGTGCTCGGCGTGTTCAAAGATGCCGAATGGTCCGATCATCGATAGCAAGTGATCGAAGTTGGGTGGCGGGTAGTTCACGCGGGCACGTCCAAGCGTTTGAAGAGCACTTCGTTCATCGCAATATACTGTTTGGCCACGGATTCCCAACTGAGTCCCTCGGCCAGACGCCGAGCTTCGCGCGCCATCCGATCGGCCAGGTCCGGATCTGAAATGATCTCTCGCAGCGCACTCGCGATAGCGTGGGCGTCTTTGCGGTTCACAATGATGCCGGCTCCAGAACCCAGAAGTTCGTTCGCGTGGGGAAACGATGTCGCGACGACGGGACGACCAGCGGCGATGGCGTCAACGAGAACGCCGGAAGTCGCCTGATCCTTCGAATCGTAGGGCAGAACCACAACGTCGGCACTTGCAATGAGTGTGGTTAACGACAGCAGGTCGCGATAACTGTTATCAAAACTCACAATCTGCGACAGACCAAGGTCATCAACTTTCAGTATTAGACCCTCGCGGTATCGCTCACCCTCTCGCGCGAGGACCTTGGGATGGGTCCGACCGGCGATGACGTACCTGGGCGTCGGCAGCAAATCTACTAAGTCCACCATGGCCTCGATGACCCATTCGATACCCTTTCCCGGCCCCAAGAGGCCCCAGGTGAGTATCAAGGGCGCACGCGCCGTCGCGTGAGGCAGAGGACTGGCTACCACATTGGCGCCGTGGGCAATGACCCGCACCGGCGTCGAGCCCACGAAGAAGCTTTCGCGCAATATCGCTGCCGCCGATTCCGTCATCACCACGACTGCATCAACGCTCCGGACGACCTCGTTCAAGACCTCACGCTGGTGTTGCATCGGATTGGCGAGAACAGTGTGGAGGATCGCTATGGACGGAACCTCCACGCCATGGAGCACCCGAAGAACGTCTTCGCCGTCGGGACCTCCGTAGAGTCCATATTCGTGCTGGACAATGGCGACGTCACATTGATTGAGTGCCTTGATTGCTGGCGCGATAGAGCGTCGATCATCGGCCAGCAAGTGGCCAATGACGGGGATCTTCGAAGGTGAGGCTGGCTCCTCGTGGTCCAGCACTCGAACCAGCGACACGATGTTCCGAGTGCGCTCTAACTCCTTCGCGAGCGACGACGTGAAGGTTGCCAGCCCGCACGGAGTAGGCGGACCGCTGCTTAGAAATCCGTACGAGATTGCGTTCGCGTTCACGACGTCGGCCAAGAGAATTTGACGAGGGAACCGATGGGTCGTTGGTGAGTGTCAGCCCGGTGATGCAGCTTCATGCTTGCCACTATCTTGCGCGCAAACTAGAGGAGAGCCACGAGACCAGACGTGAGTTGATCGCGAAAGCGGTGAAGGCCACGGTGGCGATGACCAACTCCACCAGGAAGGACTTGGGGGCGTCCTTGAGAGCGCTCCTCGAACCTTGTACGTGGACGCACGTTGCGCCGTGGCACGGCCTCTCAGAATGAAGAAATTCCATGACCTACCTCCATTGCATGAAGGCGTCGAGCCCGAACGAGCGACAATCGTCTAGATCGTCCGACCCGAACCTGGCGTCTTGCTTCGACTGAACAATTTCCAGTCGTGCAGACACCCTAGTTGTTGTTGAGGAGAAAACGAACACGGTCACTCATGCCGATTCTCTCTGCTCGCCGTGCTCGAATACTTCGTGTGGAGTGCCGTTCATCTGATCTATAACGTGAGAGAGCTCGACTTGAGGTGTAACGCTCCACGGAAGAAGTGATGAATGGTCCTTCGACCACGCAGCTAACACGTGGTGAGCGAGGTTGTCCTCAAGCGCGAGATGGGCGCGAGCGCCGAACAGCACGTCGTCAATTAAAGTCGGATCAGTCTCCAGTAGGCCCGCCACCAGTTGATTACGCGCGATGAAGGCATGGATGGGGTCAGTGTTCAGTCGCGCGTCGAAGTACTGGCTACCCGCCGCGTTTCCTTCGAGACGTTGCATGGCATGACAGCAGTGGTCCATTGCGTCCACCGAGAGCATCTTGCCCACGGTCAGCTGGCCGACCAGAGCGCCCCGCCACTTTTGGTGTAGTCCAAAGAGCGATTCGAGATTCGCCGCCGCCAGCGACACCGCTGGTAGGTGATCTGTGTAGGCGCCGTAATTGGGATCAAGTTGCAAGCTGGTCATGGTCGTCGAGAATTGCGAGGAATTCATCGCACGAGCATTGCCGCAACCCAATTCGCCGAATTGGATGCGCGCCATCGCCGCCTTCGCCCGACCCTTTAGCCGAGCAACACCGAACGCACTGGCGTCGCCGGACCTCAAGAGGCTCACTGATCGAAGTACGCAGTATTCACGCATCTGATCGAGCGTCCCCCGCACTTCTAAGTACTCAGCGACATCCTTTACCTTCGTCGCCTGGACCATAGCGTCAAGCGTCGCCAGCGCATGTTCCGGACGACTCTCGACTTGATAGCCGTAGCGACGTAAACCGCGAACGAACACGTCTTCCATGTCGCGTCGAAGGCTAAGCAGGACGGGGTCCCATTCCAGTTCGAGGTACGACACACTCCGGTAGTGCAGTTCGTAACAAAGAAAGAGAGCTAATTGAAAGTCATCGTCGTTGAGCGGGTCGGCAACCTGCACCGATGGCAACATTCTCGAAAACGTCGAATCAGACTTGAAGGAACCAAGCACAAACTCACTCAGTTGCCCACGCGCCCGTGGCAAGAGCGGCCAATCTGATTTCGGCTGATATGGCTCGGCGTTGACCAGCGATGATTTACCGTTGTTGTCACTGGACGTCGAAAAGGGCACGGACGTCACGTACGGCTGCTGCGCGGTGAAGTCGCTCCAAAGCAAGTTTCCCCAACTCACCCTGCGTTGTTGTAGCGTCGCTGATTCGGCGCCCACCCGGAATCCCGTCGCAAACGACGGGCGCAGGGCTACCTCTGTGTCGGGATCATCGTTCTCGTGCGACACCGGCGAGGGTTCAGCGTGACGCTTCGTCATCTCGGAGACAACCTCGTCGTTGGGGGGACGATTCTTCATTCAGGATTGGCGACAGCATCGCCGGAAGCGAAGTCGTATTGATCGCGAAGCCGACCTAGCGATTGGCGGACGCTCTCGTAGAAATCGCTTTCCGCGTCGATGTCGTTCATTTTGATTCGTTCGCTGGCCGAAGCGAACAACTCAGAGAATGACTGCTCGAAGTCTTCTTCCGCTCGCGAACCTCCGAGGGCGTTCACTGTCGCGCTCGTCGCCGACCGGTCCTGGTGTTGATCACCGGCGTCACATTTGTTGACCAGGCTCATTAGCAGGCCACAGAAGAGGGTGAGCCGGGCGGTTGCTCGAGCGCGCTAGTTTCTACGGCGCCCACCGGATTGGTGGGTTGTAATGGGATGAGGCGTGTTACGTAGGTACTCGGAGCCGCCATCTCGACCAAGGTCGCGGGTAGCAAGAGCGGAAATTTCCCGAAAAGACTCATCAGACCTCGCTTCTCTCAACCTTGACTTTCTGCCAAGGGGAGGATGCGGAGTCCGGACGTCCTGATTCACAGTGTAACACTCATTCACGAAGTCACAGCGGAAACTTCTGGTGAACGAAGAATCACCAGAAACGTCGAGTGTCGTGGGACCAAAGACGTTGCGGTTGCTTCACGCTGAAGTCCACTTCGACTCTGCGCACACAAGCACGAAGAATCTCAATCACGACGCTCGAAGTCGAGAAGATGTCAGTGACGAGGAGTTGTCTTTGGCACGTCGAGATCGTGTGCATTCAGTGTGCCCTCTACCACTGAAGTCGCGACGCTAGTAAGACCAAGATTGTGATTGCGAGAATGTGCACGAAGCATCGCGAACGCGTCATCCATGTTGCGGCCCGTTGACTCGCTGATCATGCCCTTGGCTTGCTCGATGATTATCCGACTGGTGAGCGCCCGGTTCAGCTGCTCGTTCAGGGTGGTGGCGGCGAGTGATGACTGGTGCTGCAGGATCGCAATCGTCGCGACGTCCGCCAGCGCTTGGGCGACGACGACGTCTTCGTCATCGAGGAAGCCCAATTCAGTGCGGAACAGATTCAAGGCACCAATCGTCTGACCCCGCAATCGCATGGGCAAACAGTGCACCGACTGGAAACCGAGTTCACGAGCTTTCGGCGTGAAGCGGGGCCAGCGTTCGTCTGGTTCGACCAGTTCTCGATTGACAATCGCCAATCCGTCGCGCAAGCAGTCAACGCAGGGCCCCTCGTCGGCCTGAATCTGGAAGAGTTCAAGGACCCTCATGGTGTCGCTGGAGGACGCCAGGTACTGGAGTTCGCCCCCTGGCGACTTCAGCATGACGCCAGCGGCGTCCACGTCAACCGCCTCAACACAGCGATCACTTAACAACGTCAAGACATCGATGACGTCGAAGTTCTCGACCAGATTGTCCGCTAGTTCTACGAGCGTCGCTACCAGCAATGATTCTCTGGTCATCTACGCCTCCCGTCGCTTACTTGCACTCAATGGGAGCAGGAAATCCGCCCGTATCGATAGGGTAATTCTACACCCTCGCGGTCATCCTCTAGCCCGTCTCCTCGAGCCACGTGGCATTTTCCTTGTTGAAACTCGTCTGGCGCGCGATGACCTTGGTCGCCAACGTTGAAATTGGCGTATCGGTGGCAAAGGCGTGTGCTCGAAGGAGCACCAAAGCTTCACCGACGTCGGTAGAGCCCTGGACCGCCAGCATGCCCGCCGCTTGATGAATCGCGAAGTCGAACGTCGCCTCGCGCTCGAGTTCCGCCGCCAGGGAACCACCGCTCGCGCCCGCTTGCATGGCCAGGATGGCACGCCCTATTACTGATGCCATCAGGTATCCGCTTGACGCTTGTTCGTAGGTGAGTGCACCGCGTTTGTCACGGTAGAGGCTCAGTGCCCCCAACCGAACCGCCCCGATCCGTACCGGGAAACCAAAAACTGCTCGGGCCCCAATCTCGATCGCCTGGGGCGTGTAAAAGACCCAACGCAAAGTATCGCTGTTCACCAGATCGGTATCTTCCACCGCGTCTTCGCCGCCACAGGCATCATTGCAAGGACCCTCACGTAACGTGATCTCCAGATCCATCAGTCGCGTAGACGCCTCGTCACTGGCTCCCATACTGGTCATGTCAACCTTGTTGGGACTGAGGGCGATGCCCGCACCCGAGAGTTCGGTGATTTCGGCCGCCACCATGCAGAGCGATCCCTCGTTGGCGCCATCGCGTTCGTACTGGGCCATCAGCGAAAAGATGTCCACCAGTCGGTCAGTCGCCACGCGCTACGACCCTCGAAATCGCGACAGTCCAGCCAAGTTTCGTTGTCCTCGTCACGGTGGTTCTCCTTACAACGTGTCGACGCTCAACGAGGGCTAGATCTAGCGGTACCGATTCCTTCTTATGGAACCTTCCCCCACCCTACTTGGCCCGAGCACCAAGCGATCAAACGTTCACTCAAAGGTCATAAAGAGCATCGCGGCAGGATCGACCTGCGCTAGCAAGATACGGCGACGAAAGCCATTACCTGAGTTCTCACTCCCGCAGGGCCTTGCCGATCACCGAGCCAATCTGTTGACTCTCGAGTAGAAAACCGTCGTGACCGACACTTGAGGTCACTGTCTGGAGGGGTCGCGCTTGAGGTATGAGGCTCACCAGCTCTTTTTGGAGCCGTGGCGGATAGAGGCGATCGGACGCGATGCTGATGACCGTCACCGAACTCGTGACGGCGCCCAACGCTTGCTTTATGCCGCCTCGACCCCGGCCGACGTCATGGTGATTCATTGCTTCACTAAGCACCACGTAACTGTTGGGATCGAAACGGCGCACCAACTTGTCGCCGTGGTATTGCAAGTACGACTCGACGGCGTATCGGCCCCCACGCAGAGGTTGCTCTCCCTCCTGGTCGAGACGACCGAATCGGACATCGAACTCGTCACTCGTTCGATAGGTGAAGTGACCGATGCCGCGCGCCAACGCCATCCCGTCGAAGGGCCCCGATCCGGTATCGTAGTAATCGCCGCCACGGTAGTGCGGGTCGAGACGGATGGCTCGGATTTGCAGTGAACTCAATGCGATCTCGTCGGCCGTTGAAGCGGCGCCCACCGCGAGCACCACCGCGCGAGCCAAACGCGACGGAAGTCCGACGGCCCACTCGAGCACCCGCATGCCACCCATCGAACCCCCGACGATGCAGTGCCATTGACCCACTCCGAGGTGGTCGGCGAGCGCCACCTCGACGTCCACCTGATCGCGGATGGTGATATTGGGAAATCGCGAACCGAGGTGACGACCGCTTCCGTCAAGCGACGAAGGACCAGTCGTGCCCTGAGCCCCGCCGAGCACGTTGGGACAGACCACGTAAAACTCGTCAGTGTCGATGGCGAGGCCCGGTCCGACGACGCCGTCCCACCAGCCTTTGGTCAAGTGGCCGGGACCCGAGGCCCCGGAGACATGACTGTCACCCGTGAGAGCGTGTTCCACGAGCACCGCGTTCGACCCGGTGGTGTTGAGCGTCCCCCAGGTCTCGTAGGCCACGGTCACGCTCGCGAGCGATCCCCCGCCCTCGAACGAAAAGCCCCGATCGTCATGACCCCGCAGCGTGGCGAACTGACGACGGCCAGGTTCGTCGCCCTCGCGCCAGTACCCGAGGGATTCAGCACTCATTCCCGAGCCGCGTGAAAGCCCTGTTCAAGGTCAGCGAGGATGTCATCCAGAGTCTCGATTCCCACCGACAAACGAACCAGATCGGGACTCACCCCGGTAGTGCGCTGTTCTTCTTCGGTCAATTGGGAATGTGTCGTCGACGCCGGGTGGATGGCGAGGCTCTTGGCGTCGCCGACGTTGGCGAGGTGACTGAAGAGTTCCAGACCCTCGATGAACTTGCGCCCGGCGTCGACCCCGCCCTTGATGCCAAAGGCGATGATCGATCCACCACCCTTGGGCAGGTACTTCTCCTGGAGGGCGTGCCAGGGGCTGGACGCCAAACCGGGGTAACGAACCCATTCAACGTCTTTGCGGGCTTCGAGCCACTTCGCTACCGCCGTCGCATTGGCCACGTGCCGTTCGATCCGCAAACTCAAGGTCTCGAGGCCTTGGAGAAAAAGGAAAGAGTTCAGTGGCGCAATTGCCGCGCCTATATCGCGCAGATACTGGAGACGCGCCTTCAAGACGAAACGGGCCGGGAAGAGTCCCTCGGGCAGGTCACCGAACACTAAGCCGTGATAACTCGGATCAGGTTCGGTGAAACCTGGGAAGCGTCCGCTTCCCTCGTAGTCGAACTTCCCCCCGTCGACGATGACGCCACCTATCGACGTGCCGTGGCCACCGATGAATTTCGTCGCCGAATGCACCACGATGTCAGCGCCGTGCTCCAACGGACGCGACAAGTAGGGCGTGGCCAACGTGTTGTCGACCACGAGGGGAATCTTGTTGTCGTGAGCGATCTTGGAAACCAGTTCGAAGTTGAGGACATCGCCCTTGGGGTTTCCGAGTGTCTCGCCGTAGAAAGCTTTCGTGTTGGGACGAATCGCCGCGCGCCATTCTTCGGCGTCGTCCGGGTTTTCCACGAAGGTGGTCTCGATGCCGAGCTTCGGCAACGTGTAGTGGAACAAGTTATACGTACCCCCGTAGAGCGACGCCGAGGACACGACGTGTCCCCCGTTCTCGGCGAGGTTAAGGATCGCGATTGTCTCCGCGCTCGAACCCGACGAGACCGCCAGTGCGGCAACACCGCCCTCGAGTGACGAAATCCTTTCCTCAAAGGCGTTCTGGGTTGGGTTCATGATGCGGGTATAGATATTGCCTAACTCGGAGAGCCCGAAGAGCGCCGCCGCGTGCGCCGTGTCTCGAAAGACGTAGCTCGTCGTTTGGTAGATCGGAATCGCTCGTGCGCCCGTCGCGCTGTCCGCACTGGTTCCGGCGTGTATCTGACGGGTTTCAAAGCCCCATTCGGCCACTTCAATCTCCTCTGCTCAAGGACCGACCACTTCGGCCCGACGTCTCAGTACTTTATCTAACTAATCTGACTGTTTAAGTCAGGTATGGTACGCCGACAGTAGCGGAAACGGACGTATAAGTATTGTCACCCGCTGGCCACGAAGACTTCCTTGAAAGTGGATGATTTCCAACGAAATTGTGCCCTTAGGCTGGCTACGCAGCATCATGTGGCTGGTCTCTCCGTACGAAGACGACGTGAGTTCGCGGCTTGATCCACCTCTCCGACATCTCGGACCGACCTAATGGAGAAATCATGGAACGCTCAACATTTCTTCAGCGCATCAGTCGAATTCTGCACTGGGTTGGGGATCTCACTTCACGCTCGGGTGCCTCGATGGTGGCGCTGGTGCTCATAGTGATCTTCGGCGTAATCCTCGCGGTGAATGGCTTTCCCAGTAGTTGGGAGACGGCGTTTTCGACGATTGTCAGTGCCTTCACCCTCATCATGTTGTTCGTCATCCAACATACCCAAGGTCGACACCAGAAGGTTCTGCAACTAAAACTCGACGAACTGATTCGTACTTCGCCCGAGGCCGACGACCACCTCGTTCATATCGAAGCAGCCCGAGATAACGAAATCCTTGATCGCGAACAAGAACAAGTAGCCCACCACGAGGCACTTCGCGATGACGCTGAACTGGAGATCGTGGAATTCAACCCCGGCAAGAAGCCCTAGGACGAGCACCGAGTCGCGGGGCTCAGCGTCGTGCCGCGAAATACTCTTTCATCGGCTCGAAGTAACTCCGCGTCCAGCCGCCTTGTTCGTAGCCGACGTCGCCGTCCGGCACGTTCGTGTGCACGACTCGCACCAACGTGTTCTCACCCTCAGGCTCGAAGATCACCTCGATACGCGAATCGGCGTCGCTGTCTGTGAAGTTTTGTGTGCGCCACGACTGGACGATGCGACGAAACGGTTCGAGCTCCTGGGTCGTGCCCCAGATGTAGTCACCCCACGCACGAAAGCTCCCACCCACGACGGGATCAATGTGCGCCTCTCCCCTCGTCATGGCGCTGTGAGCCTCGCTCGACATCCAGGCCTGATAGACCGTCTGGCAATCCGCGGGAACCAGTCCCGAAACCTCAAAACCGTACGGCACTGGTTCCTCCCCTCTGGTCGTAACCTCCATGAAAGATTCGCACGACCAGGATCGTCCCGCAAGTGATACAGCGGACCAATCATCCCCTTCGGGTCGACGTCCGAGACCCAAAAGGGGCTGTTTTTCAGGACTTTCTTACGAACTACCCTCGCGCCCAATTAAGGTAGCGAAATTGAATCCTTTGCCCCTATTGACCAGCCTGAACGGCACGCGAGCGATCCTCTCGAAGCGTTGAGGACCCCGATGAACATGGCGTGTCGCCATCCGCGACCCTTCACGAGTAGGTTCACGGTCGTGCGGGTCGGCGACCCCCGATTGTCGCACGTCGATGTTTAGAAACCGGAACGTCTCGGCGTCGCGCACTGCCCCCAACGAGTTCGCGCGCACTCTATTTGCTCCCCTACCTACTCGTTACAACCTGCTCGCTCAAGTCCTTTCCTTCGGCCAGGACCGACGCTGGCGAGTCGCGATGGTCAAGCACGTCGTGGGCGCGAAACCAGGCCTCGTGCTTGATGTGGCGTGCGGGCCGTGCGCGGTCACGAAGCGGCTCGCCAAGAAGACTTCCGCGCGGATCATCGGCGTCGATCTCAGTGAGGACATGCTGCGCGCCGGTCACGAGAACATTAGGCGAAGCCACTTAGAAGAACGAGTCTCGTTGGTACTGGCCCGCGGCGAACAACTCCCCTTCGCGGACGCGACGTTCGATGCACTGACGTTCACGTACCTGCTGCGCTACGTGAGCGACCCCGCGGCGACGATGAAGGAACTCGCACGAGTCGTCAAGCCCGGTGGCCCTATTGCGAATCTCGAGTTCGCCGTACCCAGCAATGCCGGGTGGCGATTGTCATGGTGGTGTTATACGCGCTGGGTCCTGCCGGTGGCGGGTTACGTCGCGGGCGGCAAGGGTTGGTGGGACGTGGGGCGTTTTCTCGGCCCGAGCATCTCCAAGCACTACCAGAAGTTCTCGGTTGACTGGACGTTGCGCGCCTGGGAACACGCGGGCATCGACCACGTCGAGTGTCAGCCCATGAGTTTAGGTGGCGGGCTCGTCATGTGGGGATATCGAAACGACTGACGTGACGAGCCCCGCTGACCTCCCTAATTTCGAGGGCCCTGCTTTTTACGCCCGCCCTCGTTTGCTGCGCAACAGCGGACTTCGCGACTGGTGGATCTTGCTGCACCCTCCCTATACCCTGTGCCACCTTTCCTTCGTGGTGGTGGGCGCCTGTCTCGCGGGCCCGGTAAATTCATTTCGCCTTTGGATGACGGTGCTCGCCTTCTTCCTTGCCGTCGGGGTTGGGTCCCACGCCCTCGATGAAATACAGGGCAGACCCCTAGGAACCGAGATTCCGACGTGGCAACTCAAGGCCGCTGCAATGTTTGGCCTAGGTGGTGCGGTGGTCTTGGGAGTTTTCGGTGCACTCGAGACGAGTGGTTACTTGGGAATCTTCATCGTCGTCGGCATCGTGCTCGCACTCGGTTACAACCTTGAGCTCTTTCACGCACGCCTGCACACCGACCTGGTCTTCGCGCTCGCCTGGGGATCATTTCCCGTGCTCACCGGGTACTTCGCCCAACACTCCGCGCTCAATCTCGCCGCGTTCATCGCGGCGCTCTACGGCGCCCTCGTCGCCGGGACCCAGCGTCAGCTCTCCACACCGGCGAGAAACTTGAGACGACACGTTTCGCACGTGGAGGGCGCCCAGGTGGGGATCGATGGATCTTCGGTGGTAATCACCAAGGAAGGCCAACTTCAGCCACTGGAGAACGCACTTCGAACGCTCTGTTGGGCGGCCGCAGCGATCGCGGCTTCCTTAGTGAGCGTTCGATACCACGTCCTCTGATTCAGCGGTTGCGTCGCGTAACAGGTTGCTCAGGGCCACGGGACAAAAGTCACTTTTCGTCACGCTCGAACACGTCCCACGCGTCGCGAGAGCGCTGTTACTCCTTTTGTTAACTGCAATCGCAGGCCTTTGCACCGACAACTCGGCGACTGAACCCACGTGCGACCCGGCGAGTAATCGCCGACCAAGCGAGTACATTCGATTCGGAGGTGTGAGATGAGTGCAGGCGATACCGCATGGCTGCTCGTCAGCGCAGCGCTCGTGCTCTTCATGACCATAGGTCTGGCCTTCTTCTACGGAGGTCTCGAGACCGAACGCAACGTGTTGGACATGCTGGCCATGAATTTCTTCACCATCGCTCTCGTGACGATCCTGTGGGCACTGCTGGGCTTCACGCTGGCGTTTGGGCCCGACGTTGGTCACGGATTCATCGGGAACCTGCACTACTTCGCGCTCAACAACATGGGTGGTGCTTGGCCGGGAACGCACGTGCCCAAGTTGGCCTTCATGGCCTTTCAGATGATGTTCGCGATCATTACCCCCGCCCTCGTGACCGGCGCCATCGCCGGTCGAATGAAATTCAGTGCCTGGATCGCCTTTTGCGTGGCCTGGAGCCTCGTCGTCTACCCCATCATCGCCCACTGGGTCTTTGACCCTGAAGGTTGGATCTATCGCCTCGGCGCGCGCGACTTCGCGGGCGGCACCGTCGTGCACGCCAGCGCGGGCGCCGCGGCTCTCGTGCTCGTCCTGGTGCTCGGACCGCGTTCAAGAGAAGCGGCGGCGAATTACCCCACGCGCTCCGTCCCGTTCGTACTGCTGGGCGCAGGAATACTGTGGTTCGGCTGGTTCGGCTTCAATTCCGGTTCGGCTCTGGGCGCCAACGCGCTCGCCGCGAATGCCTTCACCGTCACGCAGTTGGCGGCTGCGTCGGCGTGTCTCGGATGGGCTCTGCTCGAGAAGATGTTCACGGGTCGAGCCACCGTCATCGGGATGGCGACGGGCGTCGTCGTCGGACTCGCCACGGTCACACCGGCTTCGGGCTACGTCGGCGCGGTACCCGCCCTGATAATCGGGCTCGTCGCGAGTGTGGTGTGCTTCGGCGCAACTCGTTTCGCCACACGTTTCGCTCGGTTCGACGATACCTTCGGTGTGACCGCGGTCCACGGCGCGGGTGGCTGCCTGGGGATGCTCCTGCTGGGACTGTTTGCCCATTACAGCTTGAACCCCAGTGGACTGACCAGCTCGACGAACGGACACATCAACGGCCTGTTCTTCGGCGACCCTTCGTTCCTCTGGCACCAGGTCATTGCGGTGGCCGCGGTGGTCGGTTACACGGTCGCGGTCACGTACCTCGTCGTCGTACTCGTGAAGGCGACGATTGGACTGCGCGTCAGCGAATCAGTGCAGGAACAAGTCGGGCTCGGCGCCGCATTTGCCGCGACGCAGAGCGTCGCCAGAAAGGAAAGCCAATGACGCCGCGAAGCGAAGAGCGAGCGCGGAGCCAATTCGCAGATCGGCCCATGCTGGTGTTCTGGGAGATGACCAAGGCCTGTCAACTCGCCTGCTTTCATTGTCGGGCGAACGCCCAGTGCGAGAGCGGACCCGACGAATTGTCCACGCAAGAGGGACGCGCGCTGATTGACGAACTGACGGCCGCGGGACGACCTCGCCCTATTCTCATCTTGACCGGCGGTGACTGTCTCATGCGCGACGACATAATCGAACTCGCCCACTACGCGAAGCAACAATCCGTCCCGGTCGCGATTGCGCCTTCGGTCACGCCACGACTCACGACCGAGACCTTGCTGCGCCTGCGCGGCGAAGACGTGAAGAGTGCTTCACTCAGTCTCGACGGCGCAACGTCTGAGGCGCACGACCGCGTACGCGGCATCCCCGGCCACTTCACGTCGACGCTTCGAGCTATCAGTCAATTGAAGGACCTAGGTTTCACCGTCCAGATCAACACGACGGTTCTACCCTCTAACGTCCACCAACTCGCCGACGTCGCGTCGTTGCTCCACGAGTACGGTGTCGACGTCTGGGAGGTATTCTTTCTCATCACCACCGGTCGTGGCAGTGACGTGCCCGCCACCAGCGCCCAAGAGAACGAAGACGTGTGCCACTTCCTCGTCGACGCGTCGCGTTACGGCTTCACGGTTCGAACGGTCGAGGCACCATTCTTTCGCCGGGTCGCCTACGAGCGAAGGGAACTAGCCGAGATACCGCCCGCCGGCACCGGGGCCCTCTACGATGCGTTGCGAGGACGACTGGTCCAACTGCTCGGGCCGAGTGACGCCCCGATCCGTGCGCCAAGTGCCGCGACTCGCGACGGCAAGGGCATCATCTTCGTCGGGGCAAATGGTACAGTCACCCCTTCGGGTTTCTTACCCCTCGCCCTCGGCAACGTTCGCGAACAGAGCCTGCTTACGATCTATCGCAAGAACGAACTCCTGCGGTCCATTCGCGCCGCAGACTTTCGCGGTACCTGTGGGAGTTGTAGTTACGCGAACCTCTGTGGCGGCTCTCGCTCCCGGGCTTACGCCCATGGCGACGGCCCGCTCGGCTCCGATCCAGGATGCCTTCTCGTCGCCAACGATTCTCACGAGGCTCAAGTCGTCGCCTAAGGACGCACGATCTTGCGCCCGGTCATCTTGAGGACGCGGACGCGAAAGGTCACTGGTACCTTGCCTTGACCGCGTCGAGGCTCTTCGTGATCACGTTCGCCGGCCGGAGGTTCGTGTCCGAGTACCCCCAGTGCGCGTCGAGCGTCGTCGCCGAGGAGTTCCTCGAAGGTGCCCAGCGCGATGACACTGATCCAACTGCCGTTCTCCCATAGTTCGTCCACTTCAAAACAGACGCTTGGGTTTCGGCGCATCATGTTCACCTTCTGACCTTCGATGGTGTGAAAGTAGAGGCAATCGTCCTCGCGAACGAACATCAGCGGCACCACATAGGTCAGGCCGTCGTCGTGGCAACCGAGACGACCGCGTCGTTGGCTCCGTAGAAAATCGTCTATCTCAATGGCGGATAGCTCTTCCATAGGAGCCGACGATAATTCGGACCTTCAATCACACCGCTGGATTTTCAGTGACATAAGGCCTTTTCTCCTGCTTCCCGATTCGGTCAAGGTTCGAAATTCTGCGGTCGAGACGTCCACGTCGCTTGTGGATCACGCTCAAAGAAACGTAACGCGCTTTCCACCCCTACTACGTCGTTAGGCTCTAGCCCAATGAGTTCGACCATCAGCACGCCCTTCGGCTTTGGATCAACCGCCGACGAAGTACTCAACGGTGTCGACCTCTCTGGCCGAAGCGCTCTGGTCACCGGGGGCGCCTCGGGCATTGGTCTGGAGACTGCCCGCTCACTCGCGCGGGCCGGCGCCACAGTCACCATCGCCGTGCGCGATGTCGACGCCGGCAACAAGGCCGCTGCCGACATCATTGCCTCGACCGGAAACGACGACGTTCGCGTGCAAGAGCTCGATCTCACCGACGTGAGGTCGATCAGCGCGTTCTCTCGGCGTTGGAACATTCCCCTGCACATGTTGATCCTCAATGCGGGCATCATGGCCGTGCCGACACTCGAACGAAGTGGCCAGGGCCACGAATTACAATTCGCCACCAATTATCTGGGCCACTTCGCACTGACGATGAACCTCTACCCCTGGCTCGAACGCGCCACCGGCGCGCGCGTGGTGTCGGTGAGTTCCAACGCCCACCACTTCTCGCCGGTGGTCTTTGACGACATTGACTTCGAGCAGCGTCCCTACGACCCCTGGTCCGCGTACGGCCAGTCCAAAACCGCCGACATCCTGCTCGCCGTCGAGATCACTCGCCGTTGGTCGAGCGCGGGCATCTGTGCGAACGCCCTGAATCCGGGGGCCATCGCCACCAACTTGCAGCGCTACACGGGTGAGGTGCTCACCCCGGTGGAGAAACGCAAGACACCCCAACAAGGTGCCGCGACGTCCGTGTTGCTCGCGGCGTCGCCCCTCGCCGCTGACGCGGGCGGGCGCTACTTCGAGGACTGCAACGAAGCACCGGTCGTGAGCGAGCCCGAGATGTTCGGCGGTGGCGTCAACCCATGGGCCATCGACCCCGAGAGTGCACAACGACTGTGGGAACTCTCGATCCCCCTCATCAGCTAAGAGACCAACTTCTCAGAACGTGGGCTGAGCGGTGATGATCGCACGCTCGCTGGTGTCGGCGAGTTCGACCCAGGTCTGTCCCGGGGTGAGCGCGATCACCTGACCCGAGGCGTTCTTGTAGACCGCTGGCTTGGACAAGGTATTGCGCGTCCAGGTTCCGCGCTGGACCCTTCCCGCGCTGAACACCTCAGCCGCTCCCGAGCCGGTCATCTGTGCGTAGGAGCCCTCGACCCCTACGCCACCGCGATAGAGCACGTTCATCACGATGACGTTGGCCGGGGATACGCGCTGACCGGTCGCGGTGATGTCGGGCGCACCGAAAATCGAACGGTCCCAGGAGAAGGTCTTCTGATCCCACGTGTAGGACGTCTCGTAGCCGGAGGCGAAGTCGACGTAGAACGCATTGACTCGCGCGCCCGTCGCGGGCGTGGACGCGGACCGGTAGGTGAACAGCGCGGGCGGCGGCTTAGGCACGCCATCGAAGGTCATGAGCAACTCGGCGTTGGCGAGCAAGTTATGGGGCGGCGGCCGACTGAGGTCACGAAACATCGCCGCGCCGGCGTTGGACTCTTGGACCAGTTTGACGGGCGCGGTCTCGATGCTGCTCACCGCGTACTGCGCGCCGCCCGAGAACGTAAAGAGTCCCCCGACGGGAAAGACGATCTCGCGGTCCGTGCGCCGCACCGAGCGCACCGGTCCCACTTCGGTCGGGAGCCGCGAGTTGAAGATGGCCGCGAGCCGGGTAATCTGGCCTTCGACGATCTCCTCATAGACCACGTCGGCGTCTTCGAGCCCGAACTGCGGGTGCGCGGCGGGGGTGTTGTCGATCTTGATCGTGAGCGCCGAGCGATGGCGCGTGAGTTCGCTCGGGTCGGGCAACCCTGTCAGGGGCGCAGTCCACCTCGGCTTTTGGGTAGTGGTCGTCGTGGGCGCGGCGCTCGTCGAGGTGGTCGTAGAAGAATCGGGCGATGACGTGGTAGTAGTGGTCGAGTCCGCGAACGCGGCGGGAGTCCCCACCGTGCCTAGTGCGAGGGCCGACACCGCAAGCGCCAGGCTCAAACGTCTCATGAACGAACAGTAGGCGATTACTCGCGCCCTAGACGTGCCCGATGATGTCTCGGGCGTAGGCGTCAATCGTCCCTTGCGGGTCGTCGTGCATCAGGTAAAGCGAGAACTGATCCACGCCTAGCGCAGCCAACTCACCGAGCTTGTCGAGGTGATGCTTCACCGGACCAAGGATGCAGAAGCGGTCAATCACCTCGTCGGGCACGAACTCCGTGTCAGGATTACCCGCCTTGCCGTGGTGACGATAGTCGTAGCCCTGGCGACCCTTGATGTACTCGGTCAACGCCTCAGGTACGACTTCAGGATTGTCGCCGTAACGACCCACGATGTCCGCTACGTGATTGCCCACCATGCCACCGAACCACCGACACTGGTCGCGCTGGTGGGCAAGGTCCCCACCCACGTAGGCCGGTGCCGCCACGCAGACGCTGAAGGCGTCAAGGTCGCGCCCGGCGTCGAGCACGGCCTGCTCGGCCGTGCGGGTCGCCCAGTTCACGATGAACGGATCGGCCAGTTGCATGATGAGCCCGTCGGACTTCGCTCCGCAGAGCGCGAGTGCCTTGGGCCCGTAGGCCGCCATCCAGACCTCGAGTTCACCGTCCTTCACCCAAGGGATCGAGAAAGTCTGGTCGCGCAAGGTCACTTCACGGCCCTCAGCCAGATTCTTCACCACCTCGATGCACTCACCCAACATCGCCAGTGACGCCGGCTGTCCTCCGGTGAAGCGCACCGCGGAGTCGCCACGGCCAATGCCGCAGATCGTACGCGGACCGAACATCTCGTTGAGCGTCGCGAACAGCGACGCGGTCACCGTCCAGTCGCGCGTCAGAGGATTGGTGACCATGGGTCCAACCTTGATTGACGTCGTAGCACTCAGGATCTGGGAGTAGATGACGAAAGGCTCTTGCCACAAGACCGCCGAGTCGAAGGTCCAAAAGTTAGTGAATCCCGCGTCCTCGGCGCGCTTGGCGAGTTCGACGACGTCGCGCGACGGCGGGTTGGTCTGGGCGACGAGTCCGAAATCCATGGGCGCCTCTCCTCTCAGCCTCAGCGCAACAGACCGTTGAGACCACGTTTCAAGAACGTGCCCGAGCCCGCGGTGCCGACGTACTGGTCGTGGTCGATCACGACTTGACCTCGCGAGAGCACGGTCCGGGCCTTGCCCGTCACCTTCATACTTTCGTAGGCCGAGTAGTCCACGTTCATGTGGTGGGTCGAGGCCGAAAACGTGTGCGCCGCATTCGGGTCGTAGAGCACGATGTCCGCGTCCGAACCCGGCGCGATGAGACCCTTGCGTGGGAAGAGTCCGAACATTCGTGCCGGTGTCGTCGAGACCACGTCCACCCATCGCGCGAGCGAGATCTCTCCCATGTTGACGCCCTGGAAGATCAAGTCGAGACGGTGCTCGACCCCCGGTATGCCGTTGGGGATTTTGGAGAAGTTCCCCACGCCCAGTTCCTTCTGCTCTTTGAAGCAGAACGGGCAGTGATCGGTCGACACGACACTGAGGTCGTCGGTGCGCAACCCTCGCCACAGGTCGATCTGATGGCTCGCGTCACGCAACGGCGGCGAGCACACGAACTTCGAACCCTCGAAACCTTCGCGCGCTAAGTCCGCCTCGGAGAGAAACAAGTACTGCGGGCAGGTCTCGGCGAACACGTTCTGGCCCCGGTCACGCGCACCGACCACTTCGTCGAGCGCTTCGCGCGCCGACAGGTGGACAATGTAGAGCGGCGCGCCCGCGACCCGCGCCAGCTGAACGGCGCGGTGCGTCGCTTCGCCCTCGAGCAACGAGGGTCGCGTCGAGGCGTGAAAGCGCGGATCACCCTCGCCGCGCGCGAGGGCTTGGGCGACCAGGACGTCGATCGCGATGCCGTTCTCGGCGTGCATCATGATGGTCGAGCCGTTGCTCGCGGCTCGTTGCATAGCGAGAAGGATCTCGCCGTCGGTCGAGTAGAACACGCCCGGGTAGGCCATGAAGAGCTTGAAGCTCGCCACGCCCTCATCGACCAGTAGGTCCATCTCGTCGAGCGACTGGGAGTTCACGTCCGACACGATCATATGAAAGCCGTAGTCGATCGCGCAGTGCCCCTCGGCCTTGGCGAACCAAGCGTCCAGACCGCTGCGAAGACTCTGGCCCTTGGCCTGGATGGCGAAGTCGATGATTGACGTCGTGCCCCCGAAGGCCGCGGCGCGCGTGCCGGTCTCGAAGGTGTCGACCGAGAACGTGCCGCCAAAGGGCATCTCCATGTGGGTGTGGGCGTCGATCGCCCCGGGGATCACGTAGGTGCCCGTGGCGTCGAGCACGCTTCCCGCGCTCTGGGCCCAGGAAAGGGCCGTCGCAGAGCCGGGCGACGCGAGACCGGCGATGGTGGCGCCGTCTACGAGCACGTCCGCGGCGAAGGGGCCGCTCGCGTTGACGACCGTCCCGCCCTTGATGAGTACCGTCATCTCTCTCCTTATCGGTGTCGACCTACGGCTCGACCAGGGCGTCGTAGCTCTCGGGTCGTCGGTCGCGGTAGAAGGCCCAGGTGTGGCGCACCTCGGCGAGGGTCGACATGTCGAGGTCGCGCACGATCAGGTCGTCCTCCTCGTCCGAACCCGCCTCGCCGACGAGCTGGCCACGAGGACTGACGAAGTACGACGAACCGTAGAAGTCGTTGTCACCGAGCTCTTCTATGCCGACACGATTGATCGCCCCGACGAAGTACTCATTGGCGACCGCGGCGGCGGGTTGCTCCAGGTTCCACAGGTACATCGACAGACCACGGCTCGTCGCTGAAGGATTGAAGACAATGCGCGCTCCCCCGAGTCCCAGCGCGCGCCAACCTTCGGGGAAGTGACGGTCGTAACAGATGTAGACCCCGATAGGACCGACGGCGGTGTCAAAGACCGGATAACCCAGGTTGCCTGGACGGAAGTAGAACTTCTCCCAGAACCCCTCCACCTGAGGGATGTGGTGCTTGCGGTACTTGCCGAGGTACGTGCCGTCGGCGTCCACGACGAACGCCGTGTTGTAGAAGAGGCCCTCTTGTTCCTTCTCGTAGACCGGGACCACGAGGACCATGCCCGTCTCCTTGGCGAGTTGACACATGACCTCGGTCGTGGGTCCCGGCACAGTCTCGGTGTAGGCGAAGTACTGGGGATCTTGCACCTGACAGAAATAGGGTCCGTAGAAGAGCTCTTGAAAGCACAGGACCTGGGCGCCCTCGAGGGCCGCCCGTCGCGCGAGGGCCACGTTCGCGTCGATCATCGACTGCTTATCGCCGGTCCACTTGGTCTGGACGAGCGCGGCTCGCACGATCTCGGGTGCATCACCAAGGTTGCTCATGGGCAACTCCCTTCGTCACAACGTCGCAGACCAGACGCCTACCTTATAGACCGGACCACGCGCGTCCAAATGGAAACGACGTCTCTTCACGAGCCGCTACACGCCGTTCACGAAGCCGTCTCGGCGCGCGAGCCCTTCGTCGCGACACTTTGCTGGCTCGTCTTAGAAAATCCTGAGAATTCCTGTATTTACGACCAAATTAGTCATCTATAGTCAAACCCATGGCATTTCGGTCGTTTGACT